>Ga0182030_10000845_pt1 | contig 60400 bp, 61 predicted proteins | sample 812S3MmetaG_FD_121299 | JGI IMG/M metagenome (GOLD analysis project Ga0182030, IMG submission 121299) | Permafrost microbial communities from Stordalen Mire, Sweden - 812S3M metaG (Illumina Assembly) | ecosystem: Environmental > Terrestrial > Soil > Wetlands > Permafrost | place: Sweden... | reverse complement strand
CTAGCGGCACCTAGCGGCACCTAGCGGTGCAGGAGCGGCTTTAACGACGGCCAAACGTTGTCCAGCAATTTGGGCTGCCCGAGGTCGTTGGGGTGAATTCCGTCGGCCTGCATGAGGCTGGGCGATAGAGCGATGTCGCTCAGCAAAAAGGGCACCAGGGGCAGGTTTTTGTCGCGCGCCAGGCCGCTGTAGGCCTGGCTGAATTGTTCGGTGAAGCCGGGGCCGTAGTTCGGCGGCATCCGCATTCCCAGGAGCAGGACCTTGGCCCCGGCCGCCGCCGCCAGGTCGATCATGCGCACCAGATTGGCGCGCATCTGCGTGATCGGAAGCGCGCGCAGCCCGTCATTGCCTCCCAATTCGAGGATGACGATCTTCGGCTGATGCAGCATGAGCGCGCGCGGCAGCCTTGCAAGGCCCCCCGCGGTGGTCTCGCCGCTGACGCTGGCGTTGACGACTTGGTAACCGTACTCTTGCTGCTTGAGCCTCGTCTGCAGCAATGCCACCCAGCCCTGATCTACGCGCGCCAGGCCGTAGCCGGCACTGATGCTGTCGCCGAACACGAGAATCACGGGCGTTTCGGCCTTGGCCGGGGCGCACGCCGCCATCAACACGAACAGGACGAAAAGCCGCATCACGGGCGCTCCTCAATGCAAGATCAAATCGTTCTCGAAGCGAAAAATGTATCGAAGACCGTCGTCAGTCCCGAAGGACAGCTGACCATTCTCGCCGATGTCAGCCTCAGTGTGCGAGCCGGCGAGACGCTGGCGATCGTCGGCGCGTCCGGGGCGGGGAAATCCACTCTACTCGCGCTGCTCGCCGGGCTCGACTCTCCGAGCACGGGACGCGTTCTGATCGCGGGCTCCGATCTTACGCAGCTGGACGAGGATGGGCGCGCGGCGATCCGCGGCAAGCACGTCGGTTTCGTATTCCAATCGTTTCATTTGATTCCCTCGCTCACCGCGGTCGAAAACGTCATGCTGCCGCTCGAGCTCGGCGGGCGCAGGGACGCGCGCCAGGCGGCCGTGAGTGCGCTCGCGCAAGTGGGGCTGACGCCGCGCCTGGCGCACTACCCGAAGCAGCTGTCGGGCGGCGAGCAGCAGCGCGTGGCGATTGCCCGGGCCTTCGTGACGCATCCGGCCGTGTTGTTTGCCGACGAACCCACGGGAAATCTGGACACCGCGACCGGGCAGCGCATCACCGACCTCATGTTCGATTTGAATCGCAGCATGGGCAGCACCCTGGTGCTGGTGACGCACGACCGCGCGCTGGCGGGCCGCTGCGGCCGCATCCTCGAACTCGACGCCGGACATGAAGTGAAATGATGCAGGTGGCGCGCTTCGCACTGCGCAATTTGTGGCGCGACTTCAAGTCGGGCGAACTGTCGGTGTTGATGCTGGCGCTGACCGTGGCGGTTCTATCCCTGACCGCCGTGGGCTTTTTCACCAGCCGTATTTCGCAAGGAGTGCGCGCGCAAGCCGCCGAGGTGCTGGCCGCCGACCTGCGCCTGGAAGCGCCCACCCCGATCCCGGCGCGTTATTTCGCCGAGGCGCAGGCGCGCGCGCTGCGGAGCGCGCGCATCCTGTCCTTTCCGACCGCGATATTCAGCGGCGACGTGAGTCAGCTGGCGGCGCTCAACGCCGTGACCGCGAGCTACCCGCTGCGCGGGCACATGCGCATCGCGGATGCCCCCTTCGGCGTGGCGCGCGCCACCGATCGCATACCCGCCCGCGGCGAAGTGTGGATCGACGCGCGCATCATCGCGCAGCTCAAAATAGCCTTGGGCGAGCCGCTGCGAATCGGCGCGGCATCCTTTCGCGTCACCCAGGTGCTCGATTATCGGCCGGATCAGGGCACCGGCTTCGTGAATCTCGCGCCCGCCGCCTTGCTGAATTATGACGACGTGCCCGCGACGCAATTGATCCAGCCCGGGAGCCGCGTGACCTACTCCGCGCTGTTCGCCGGACCCCCGGCGGCCATCGCATCGTTCCGCGAGTACTTGATTGCGACCAAGGCGCCGGGCGAGCGGCTGCGCGAAGTGGACGAATCCAGCCGGCAGTTGAATTCGGCCATCGACCGCGCCAGCCGATTCCTCAATTTGGCCAGCCTCGCTTCGGTGCTGCTGGCCGCGGTCGCGGTGGCCATGGGAGCGCGGCGCTACGCGGCGAGGCACATCGATACCGTGGCGCTGATGAAGTGCATGGGCGCTTCTCAGAGCTTCGTCCTGGCGATTTCGGTGATCGAATTGTCGCTCCTGGCGCTGTTCGCGGTGGCAATCGGTGCGCTGCTCGGGTTTCTGGCCCAGTCGGGTCTTGCCTGGCTGCTGCGCGACCTCATTCGCACGGACTTGCCGCCGGCCTCCCTCGCGCCGCTGCCCATCGCACTGGTCACCGTTCTGGCCATGCTGATCGGCTTCGCTCTGCCGCCGCTCCTGCAATTGAGGAGCACCCCGCCGGCCCGCGTGCTGCGCAAAACGGTGAGCGCGCCGCCGCTGCGCTACGGATTGAGCTACCTGCTCGCGCTGGCGGCGCTGTTTGCGATTCTGTTGAGCCTGGTGCGCGACACCGAGCTCGTGCTGTCGGTGCTTGCCGGCGTGCTGGGCGTCGGGCTGGTGCTGACGCTGGCCGGATACGGCCTGGTGCGTTTGACCGGCCGGCTGCGCGGCGGAGTCGGAGTCGCCTGGCGTTATGGCCTCGCCAACGTTTCCCGGCGCGGCGCGGGAAGCGTCGTGCAGATCGTCGCCTTCGGCTTGGGATTGATGGTGCTGCTGCTGCTGGCCGTGGTACGCGGCGACCTGCTCGCCGATTGGCGGCGCAGCCTGCCCGCCGATGTGCCCAACAATTTTCTGATCAACATCCGGCCCGAGGAGCGCCCGGCGCTGCAGGAATTTCTGCGGTCGCACGGCCTGGGGGAGCCGCAGATGTTTCCGATGGTGCGCGCTCGCATCACCGCGATCAATTCGCGGCCCAGCGAATCGCTCAAGTTGCCGAAGGAATCGGGCCGCGGCTTTTTGGAACGGGAGCAGAACCTGACCTGGTCGGCCAGCCTGATGGACGACAATCAGCTGATCGCGGGATCCTGGTGGACGGCGGCGGATGCCGGAAAACCCCTGGTGTCCATCTCCTCCGAATATCAGGAAGCGCTGCGGCTCAATCTGGGAGACGAGCTCAGCTTCGATGTGGCCGGAGAGACGCTGACCGTCCGGGTGGCGAGCGTGCGCAAAATCCGCTGGGACAGTTTTCGGCCGAATTTCTTCCTGGTGTTTCCGCCCGGACTGCTGGACGGCGCCGCCGGAACCTACATGACCAGCGTGTTCCTGACGCCGGCGCAGCGGCCGGCGCTGGCCGATCTGGTACGGCAGTTTCCGACGATTTCCGTGTTCGATGTCGATGCCATCCTCAAGCAAATCCGCGAAATCATGGATCGGGCATCGCTCGCCGTGCAGTACGTGTTTCTGTTCACCCTGGCCGCGGGAATCGTGGTGCTGCTGGCGGCCGTGCAGTCGACTCGCGACGAACGCCGCTACGAAAGCGCCATACTGCGCACGCTCGGCGCCAGCCGCGCCACCGTGCTGCAGGGAGTCGCCGCCGAATTCTCCGCGCTGGGATTTCTTTCGGGTACTCTCGCGGCCTTCGGCGCCACGGGCGTGGGCTGGGTGCTGGCGCGGCGCCTGTTCTCCCTGCAGTACACGCTCGACCCCTGGGTCTGGGTCGCGGGCTTGGTGTGCGGCACGATACTCGTCGGCTTGAGCGGCACGCTGGCGACGCGCCGCGTGGTCAACACCCCGCCCATCGCGAGCCTGCGCGACGAGTGAGGCCGCCGCTCAGCGCACTTCGAGAATCAGCCAACCGACGGGAATGGGGCTGCCGCGAAACGGCAGGGCTTCGATTCGCACCGTGTAAATGCCCGCCGGCAATCCGGTGGAGTTCAAGGTCATTGCCAATTCGCCGTTGGAGTCCTTGAGCAGATTGTTCAGCACCAGCGCGCGCCCTTGGTCCTTCTTGTCCACCAGCATGCGGAATTGCGCCAATTTGTTGGTGTACCCCATGTCGATGTGCAGATCGATGAGCTGCGGCGCGCTGCGGTTCACCGTGATCTTCGCCCTGTCGATGCCGGGCGCGCGGTCCGGATTGACGTGCACGGTGCTTTCCGCGGCCGGCTGCACCAGCGATCCCTGATCGTTCGCCGTGCGCGCGTCGTCGAGTTCGCCGCGCAGGAAAATGTATTTGCCGAGCACGGCCCAGAATGCGATCAGACTCAGCGCGGCGATTGCGCCGACGCCGATCAGAACGTATACGCTCTTCCACCACGGCGCACGCGGCTCGCCCAAATCCTGCGGCTGTCCGCTGGCCTCGAGCAGCTTGAGGCTCGACTGGGTGCGCTCGGCGAGTTTGAGTTCGTTGAGATACTCCGGATGCGCCCGGCACCAATTCTCGAGGTCCCGGGCTCCCTTGAACGGCAGCTTGTTCTCGAGGTAGCTCTCCAACAGCTTGTGGTCTTCGATGAACTTGCGGTCGAAGCGCGGCGCCGCGGCCTGCGCATTCTCTTGCGAAACGGTGCGAGAGTTCATACCTTGATCGTTCCTTTTGCCGCGCATCATGAGCCTTCCGGTCCCTGGAATATGTGAAATAATCGTCAAACGGCCCCGAAAAGCCTATTGCGCCCCGATGCCGCGACGGCCGTCACGATTTCCGCCGCCCGCGCGCTCGAGGCCATTTGGCGCGCCGTCAGCTCACCTGGCATGCCGTCAGGTCACCTGGCATGCCAGCCGTGCGCTGTCGAGGTCGTCCAGCGCCGCCTCCCGCTCCGCCGACGTCAGGCGCCCCCAGTCGATCTTGTCGCCCCCCTCGAGGCGCAGCTGCGCATCGTCGATGCGCCGCTCTGGTCCGCGCTGCGCGTGCCAATGCCGGGGCAGGCGCCCCGTGCGGCCCCGCCTCAGTAGATCGCGGATGGCGGCTATCACGTCGGTATTGTTGGCGAGATTGGAGTGCAGTTCCTCCACGAAGTAGCACCGCAGATTGGGCAGCCTGGCCAGGGCGACCGGCACCGTGCCGTCTCCCTTCCGTGCCACGCGGTACTCGAATCCCGCGGCCGTGCGGCGCACGCCGACCACGGTGTCCTGGTTGACGCCCACGATATGGATCATGCGCGAATCGGCGGGCGCGAGAGCCGCGCGTATGCCGGCCGCCCGCGCCAGGAACGCCCCGTTGGGAGCGGGGCGGTCGGGCGGCCACGAACGGACATCGAACAAATCGATGCCCTTCGAGCGCCGCGGCGCGGGCAGCATGTGATAGAGGCCCGGAAAGCTGCCGAACACCCTCTCGGCCAGCTGGTCCGCGGAGTGCCTGCGATCGAGCAGCGCCATCTTGCGCACGAAGGGGTAGGTGCCGCGCAATGCCTGCACGGCGGCGAAGGAGCCTTCATTGGGAGTTCCCAGCATGATGAGCTTGCGCACCAGGCGGTTGGGCAGCATGCGCGCCGCCATGCGCGCGACCAAGCCGCCCATGCTGTGCGCAATGATGGTCACCGGGCGCCCCTCGGCGGCGATCCGCGATGCCAGCTGTGCGCCGACCTCGTCGAGGCCCAGCCGCCAATCATAAAAATGAAAATGCGCGTCGCGTCCGTCGATCCGCAGCTGCAGCTTGAGTCTCGCATAGGAGAAGAGCAGCACTCCGACCGCGCGCAGCGCCCGTCCGGCGGGCAATGTCAGCGCGGCCAGACGCCCCGCCGAGATCTGCAGCGGATCCATCCACAGCACGCCGCTGTTCCCGCGCCGACCCCCGCCGCCCAGCTTCGAACCCATGATTCCGGGCAAGATCAGCACCTTGGGTCCGCTCGGCGGCCGGGCCCGCCTCGCCGCCGCGGCGAGCACGGACAATTGTGCATACGCCGGCGCGCCGAAGTACTCGCGCAGGCTGCGGGCGTGACGGCCGCTGACGAGTGCGTCGAGCACCGCGTCGTCGTCCGCGCGGAATGCCCAATTGGCCTCACGGGAGGCACGCGATGGGTATGCGCCGCGCGCAGACGTCCGGCGTCGGGCCATCTCTTCGCGCCCCGTGATCCTAGGCCTTGCCGTTCATGACGCGGTCCACGACCTCGCACACCGCGGCGATGGCCGCAACCCGCGTGCTCGACTTGCGCCAAACCGCGCCGACGGTGCGCGAGGGCTCGGGCTTGGCGAATCGCCGGATGGTCAGGCCGCGCTGCGATCCGAACGGCGCGTCCACGGCATATTCAGGCAGCAGGGTGATGCCGAGCCCGGCCACCACCATTTGGCGCAGGGTCTCGAGGCTGGTGGCCCGGAAGTCCTCGGCCTCGTGCACGTCCACGCGGCTGCAAACCTCCAGCGCCTGGTCTCGCAGGCAGTGGCCATCCTCCAGCAAGAGCAGCGTATGGCCTTTCAAATCCTGCACCTTGATGGTGGACTTTGCCGCGAGCGGATGATTGTTCGGGAGCGCGACGGTGAACGCCTCCTCATAGAGCTCGCGCGACTCGATGCCGTCCTGCACCGCCGGCAGCGCCATGATGCCCATATCGATCTCGCCGTCGCGCAGCCGCTTCAGCAGCGATTCGGTCTGATATTCGTACAGCATGAGGCTCAAACGCGGCAGCGCCTTGCGCAGCTTCGGCATCACGCGCGGCAGCAAGTACGGGCCTATCGTGGGAATCAGCGCCAGTTTGAGCTTGCCGGCGAGCGGATCGGTGTTGTTGCGGGCCAGGGCGATTATCTCGTCGCCGTCGTTCAGCATGCGGCGGGCGCGGGCCACCACCTGCCTGCCGATGTCCGTGAGCTGCACGTTCTTCGGCTGGCGTTCGACGAGCTTGACGCCCAGGTATTCCTCGAGCTTCTTCAGCTGCGCCGACAGCGTGGGCTGGCTCACGAAAGTGCGCTCGGCCGCCTTGCCGAAATGGCCCGTGTCGGCCAGCGCAACCAAGTATTTGAGATCCTTGAGATTCATTTCTTAGTCCCCAATAGACCGGAAGGCCAATAGACGCACTCTATCAAAAGCATCGTTATAATCAATTATTATAATCACGATCCGGCTGTTACCATCGTTCCTGCTTCAAAACTCGTTCAAGGATCCATGTCATGTCTCTCATCAATACTGAAATCAAGCCCTTCAAAGCCACGGCCTACCACAACGGCAAATTCGTGCCCGTGACGAACGACAGCCTGAAGGGCAAATGGTCCGTCTTCGTGTTTTATCCGGCGGATTTCACCTTCGTTTGCCCGACCGAACTCGGCGACCTGGCCGACAACTATGCGGAGTTCACCAAGCTGGGCGTCGAAGTCTACGGGATCTCGACCGATACGCATTTCGCACACAAGGCGTGGCACGACACCTCCGACACCATCAAGAAAGTGCAATATCCACTGGTCGGCGACCCAACCGCGGCTCTCGCGCGCAACTTCGGCGTGCTCATCGAGGAGGAAGGCCTGGCGCTGCGCGGCACTTTCGTCATCGACCCGAACGGCAGGATCAAGATCATGGAAGTGCATGACAATGGGATCGGCCGCGACGCCAAGGAGCTGCTGCGCAAGGTGAGAGCGGCGCAGTACGTCGCTTCGCATCCGGGCGAAGTGTGTCCTGCGAAGTGGACTCCCGGAGCGCAGACCCTGTCGCCTTCCCTGGATTTGGTCGGCAAGATCTAACATCGGATATCGCCATGCTCGACAGCAACTTAAAGACTCAACTCAAGGGCTACCTGGAGCGGATTTCGCAGCCGGTGGAAATCTCGGCGTCGGTCGACGCCGGCGACAAGTCCCGCGAAATGCTCGAGTTGCTGGCCGACATCGGGTCGGCGTCGGATCTGATCAAGATCGATGCGGGCGGCGGCGGCGATCAAATGAAGCCGTCTTTCGCTCTGCGGCAGCCCGGCACCGAAGCCAGGATTCGGTTCGCCGGGTTGCCGATGGGCCATGAGTTCACTTCCCTCGTGCTCGCGCTGCTGCAGACGGGCGGCTATCCGCCCAAGACCGATGCCCATGTCATCGAGCAGATCCGCAGCCTCGAGGGCGACTATCAATTCGAAACCTTCGTGTCGCTGACCTGCCAGAGCTGTCCCGACGTGGTTCAGGCATTGAACACCATGGCGGTGCTCAATCCGAGAGTGCGCCACACCATGATCGACGGAGCCGTATTTCAAGACGAGGTGCAGAAGCGGCAGGTCATGGCCGTGCCCGCGGTATTCTTGAACGGCCAGCCGTTCGGCCAAGGCCGCATGGAATTGGCGGAAATCCTCGGAAAACTGGATACGGCCTCGGCCGCGCGCGACGCAGAGCGCCTGCGGGCCAAGGCGCCGTTCGATGTCCTGGTGGTCGGCGGCGGGCCGGCCGGCGCGGCGGCGGCGATCTATGCGGCCCGCAAGGGCATTCGCACCGGCATCGCGGCCGAGCGTCTCGGCGGGCAGCTGCTCGACACCGTCGGCATCGAAAATTTCATTTCAGTGAAGGAGACCCAGGGCCACAAGCTGGCCTCGGGCCTCGAGCAGCACGTGACCACGTACGATGTGGACGTGATGAACCTGCAGCGTGCGCAGTCGCTGGTTCCCGGCGACCTGATCGAAGTGACGCTCGAGGGCGGCGGAGCGCTCAAGGCCAGATCGGTCATCATCGCGACCGGTGCGCGCTGGCGCGAGATCGACGTGCCGGGCGAACGCGAATACCGCAACCGCGGCGTCGCCTATTGTCCGCATTGCGACGGGCCCTTGTTCAAGGGCAAGCGGGTGGCCGTGGTGGGCGGCGGCAACTCGGGGGTCGAGGCGGCCATCGATCTCGCCGGCCTCGTAAGCCATGTGACTCTGATCGAGTACGATGCGCAATTGCGCGCGGACTCGGTACTGACCGCGAGGCTGCGCAGCCTCCCCAACGTCGCCGTCATCACCGGCGCGCAAACGACCGAAGTGACGGGCGACGGCGAGCGTGTGACCGGGCTCCTCTACAAGGACCGCCAGAGCGGCTTGATTCACACGCTGGAACTCGCCGGCGTGTTCGTGCAGATAGGGCTGGTGCCGAATACCGACTGGTTGAAGGGGACGGTCAAGCTGTCCGCCCGCGGTGAAGTCGAGGTCGATGCGCGCGGCCAGACATCGGTGCCCGGCGTGTTCGCGGCCGGCGACTGTACCGTGGTGCCCTACAAGCAGATCGTGATCGCGGTCGGCGAAGGCGCCAAGGCATCGCTCAGCGCCTTCGATCATTTGATCCGCTCGCCCCTGCCCGCGGCCGCCTAAGGCGCGCCTTAGGTGTAGTCTTAGGGCCAGCCGCTGCGGCGACCGCCCATGGGAGAGCATCGATGTCTTCAGCTACGCCGCATCGCCGGCTTTCCTCGGGCGTCGTGGTGGTGAGCGTGGCGGACCGCAAGCTGAAATTCCTGCTGCTGCGTGCGTACCGCAATTGGGATTTTCCCAAGGGACTGGTCGAGGAGGGCGAAGAGCCCATCGATGCGGCGCTTCGCGAGGTCAGGGAAGAGACGACGCTCGACGACCTGTCCTTCGATTGGGGCTTGGCCTTCATGGAAACCGGTCCCTACAACAAGGGCAAGGTCTCCCGCTACTACGTGGCGCGCAGCAAGCAGACGCAGGTGCGGCTGCCGGTCAATCCCGAACTCGGTTTCCCGGAGCATCACGAAGCCTGCTGGGTCGATTTCACCAAGGCGCTCAACATGGTGTCGCCGCGTTTGAAGCCCGTGGTGCGCTGGGCCCATGCCCTCGTCAATCATGAGCTCACCGGTACGGCCGAACCACGATGACGGGTGCGGGAGCGATTAAGAGTTCTTAAGCCAGGGAGTGGAACACCTTCTGCACATCGTCGTCCTGTTCGAGCTTGTCGATGAGGCTCAAGACTTCCGCGGCCTGATCCTCCGGCAGTTCGACCGGCATGGCGCAGATATACTCGTGCTCAGCCGACAACGGCGTGACGCCGCGCTTCTCCAGGGCTTCCTGGAGTTTTCCGAAATCGTTGAAGGGGCCGCGGATGACCAGTTGCGGCTCGCCCTTCTCCCCGGTGCTGTCGCCCATTTCTTCGAGGCCGTAATCGATCAAATCCAGTTCGAGCTCGTCCTGGTCCTTGACCGAGGCGGGATCCAGGCGGAACACGCCCATTTTCTTGAACATGAAGCTGACGCTGCCGGTGCTGCCGAAGCTGCCGGCGTTCTTGGCGAAGATATTGCGCAACGTGGCCACCGTGCGGGTGGGGTTGTCCGTGGCGGTTTCCACCAGCAGGGCGACGCCATGGGGCGCGTAGCCCTCATAGATGATTTCCTGGTAGTTGGCGGCTTCCTTCCCGGAGGCGCGCCGGATCGCCGCGTCGGTCTTGTCCTTGGGCATGTTCACGGCGCGCGCGTTCTGCAGCACGCGCCGCAGCGTGGGGTTCCCCGCGGGATCGGGCCCCCCTGCGTGCACTGCAATAGCGATATCTTTCGCAACCCGGGTGAACTGCTTTGCCATCCGGTTCCAACGCGCAAACATCGCGTGCTTTCTGACTTCGAATATGCGTCCCATGGCGCACATGGTAGCAATACTCGGCTAAACCGCTAGACTTGCCGCTACTTCCTTGAGGCGATTCCTATGAGTGCAGTTCCTGCGGACGAAAGTCCCAACGCGATCAGCTTCCGCGATCTCGCACTATCGGAGCCTGTCCTGCGCGCCCTGACCGACGTCGGCTACGAAGCTCCTTCGCCGATCCAGGCAGCCACGATTCCCGTGCTGCTCTCGGGAGCCGACATGTTGGGGCAGGCCCAGACCGGCACCGGCAAAACCGCGGCTTTCGCTCTGCCGGCCCTGACCCGCATCGACCTGTCCAAGCACGAACCGCAGGTTCTGGTGCTGGTTCCCACCCGCGAACTCGCGCTGCAGGTGGCGGAGGCTTTTCTCAAGTACGCCGCGCACCTCAAAGGCTTTCATGTGCTGCCGATCTACGGCGGCCAAAGCTACCAGCCCCAGCTCAATGCCCTGAGGCGCGGCGTGCACGTCGTGGTGGGGACCCCGGGACGGGTCATCGATCACATGAACCGCGGCACCCTGAAGCTCACCGGATTGACCATGCTGGTCCTGGACGAGGCCGACGAAATGCTGCGCATGGGGTTCGTGGACGCCGTCGAAAGCATCCTCGAGCAGACGCCGCCGCAGCGGCAGGTGGCGCTGTTCTCGGCCACCATCCCTTCGCCGATCCGCCGCATCGCATCGAAGCACCTGCGCTCGCCGGTCGAAGTCACCATCAAGAGCAAGACCAGCACCGCGACCAACATACGCCAGCGCTACTGGATCGTCAGCGGCATGCACAAGCTCGATGCGCTGACGCGGATACTGGAAGCCGAACCCTTCGATGGGATGCTGGTGTTCACGCGCACCAAACAGGCGACCGTCGAACTCGCCGAGAAGCTCGAGGCCCGCGGCTTTGCCGCCGCTCCGCTCAATGGCGACATTCCGCAGCCGCAGCGCGAGCGCACCGTGGCGCGCCTCAAGGCCGGCCAGATCGATATCGTGGTCGCCACCGACGTGGCCGCCCGCGGCCTCGACGTCGAGCGCATCGGCCATGTCGTGAACTACGATGTCCCCTACGACACCGAATCCTACGTGCACCGCATCGGCCGCACCGGGCGTGCCGGCCGCAAGGGCGAGGCCATTCTTTTCATCGCTCCGCGCGAACGCAACATGCTGCGCGCCATCGAGCGCTCGACCCGGCAGGTCATCGAGCCGATGAACCTGCCGACGGTGGATGCGGTCAACGCGCTGCGGATCACCAAATTCAAGCAGCGGGTCACGGAAACCATCGCCAACGGCGAGGCGGCGCCCTTGCGGGCGGTGATCGAACAGATGGAAGCGGAAACCGGCCTGCCGCTCATCGACATAGCCGCCGCTCTCGCAAGCATGTCGCAGGGTGCGCCGCTGTTGCTGGGAGGAAAGCCGGAGCGGCCCGCGGAAACCCTCGCGCCGGAACGCGCGCACGCTTCGGCCGAGAGATCCAGGCCGTCGGAGCGGTCATCCGACCGGCCGGCGGAACGCTTCGCGGAGCGCCCCCTCGAACGGCACCCCGCAAGGCCTGCCGAACGGCTTGCTGAAGAACGGCTGGCCGAAGCGCCTCCCGCGAAGGCGGCCGAGCATCGTGCGGATGTCCCAGCACCTGCTCCGCGCAAGCCCCGCGCCAAATCGCCCGACAGCCTGATGGAAACTTTTCGCATCGAAGTAGGGTCGGTACATGGAATCAAGCCGGGCCATATCGTCGGCGCCATTGCGAATGAGTCGGGAATCGAAGGGGTGCACATCGGCCGTGTGGACATCCGGGAGGATCATAGCTTCGTCGATTTGCCCGAAGGCATGCCGAAGCCGATATTCAAGGAATTGCAGAAAGTTCGGGTGGTGGGCCGGGAATTACGGATTAGCCGGGTCAGCGAGAAGCCGCCGAAGCCTCCGCGGGACACGGCGGGCCGCCATCCTGACAGCAGGCCGGCCGGCGATCGCCATCCCGGCGCTCGCCATGCGGGCGCTCGGCCGGCCCAGCGGAAGATGCTGAGCCGCCGCAAAAAGGTGTGATCTGTTTTGTCAATCAACGTCGAGGAGTGAGTCATGGGCAAAGGCATGGACCGAAAGAAAGAAGACAAGAAAAAGCCGGCTAAGACGCTGGAAGAAAAGCGTGCCGCCAAGAAAGAGAAGAAGGCAGCCAGAGGCTAAAGGCGCACCCGCGCGAGCGCCGGCATCCGCGGCGAGGGCCGCTCGGAGGACCGTTAAACGACCCTCGAGCGGCGCCCGCCGGCGATGAAATCCCGGATATTGGCGGCCATTTCATCCAGGCAGCGCTGCCGGGATTCCTGCGCGGCCCACGCCACGTGCGGAGTCAGGATCAGGTTCGGAATGTCCGGATCGAGCAACGGGTCGCTGGCCAGAAGCGGCTCCGGCTCGAATACGTCGATTCCCGCGCCGCCGAGGCGGCCTGCCTTGAGCGCGGCGGCCAAGGCATCGCCGTCCACCAATGCTCCGCGCGCCGTATTGATCAGGAGCGCATCGGGTTTCATCAGTTCGAGCTCGCGTGCGCCGATCAGGCCCCGGGTCGATTCGGTGAGCGGGCAGTGCAACGAAACGATGTCGGACTCGGCCAGCAGTCTTTCCACGCCGAGCCGGCCGGGAACGGGATTCCCCCCGGGCCGGTCGGCGACCAGTACCCTCATTCCGAATGCCTCGGCGACGCGGGCGGCGGCCCGCCCCAATTCGCCCCATCCGATCACGCCGAACGCGCGGCCGTGGAGTTCGCGGATGGGGTGGGAAAGCACCGTGAGTACTTCGTTCTTGCTCCACGATCCATTGCGCGTCAGGCGGTCGAAGTCCGACACGTGCTGGGTGAGGCTCAAGATCAGGCCCCAAACATGCTGGACCACCGCCGAGGTGCAGTATCCGCGCACATTGCACACGGCTATTCCGCGCTCGCGTGCGGCCGCCAGATCGATATTGTTCGTGCCGGTGCCCGCCACGGCGACCAGTCTGAGCGCGGGCGCGCCCTCGAGCAGCTCGCGCGACAACTCCACCTTGTTCAACAGCACGATCTCGGCGCCGTGAATGCGCGCGGCGGTCTTCGCGTCGTCCCACTCGCAAAGTTCCAGCTCGCCGGCCGCCGTTTTCAGCGAGGCGGTGTCGAGATCGCCGCTCGACACCGTGTCGTAATCCAGGAATACCGCTTTCATGGGGGACCGGGGCCCATCACGGGTAGAATGCGTCGCTATACATGAAACTTTCCGCAGTCAAAATCTTGCTCGGTGCGAACATCGCGGCGTTCGTTTTGCAGAATATATCGAAGGGCGCGCTGGACGGGCTGTTTGCTCTTTGGCCTCTTCAGCCCATCGACGGCGAGTCTTATTTCCGTCCATGGCAGATCGTCACCTACTCATTCATGCATGGTAGCACCACGCATCTGCTGTTCAACATGCTGGGATTGTGGATGTTCGGATCCGAGGTCGAGTTCAACGTCGGGCCCGGCCGCCTGCTCGCCTGCTACTTTGCATCGGTCGTCACCGCGGCGCTGAGCCAGCTGTTCGTACCCATGCTGTTCGGCGCGCCGCCGGGGGCGACCATCGGCGCATCGGGCGGAGTCTTCGGCCTTCTGCTGGCCTATGCCATGCTGTTTCCGAAGCGCAAGGTGGTTCCGCTCATTCCGCCCATTCCCATGCCGGCGTGGCTGTTTGCAGCTCTGTATGCCGGCGTCGAACTCTTTCTCGGAGTGACCGGAACCCTGTCCGGAATCGCGCATTTCGCCCATCTGGGGGGCATGGTGGGCAGCGCTCTGGTGATTGCGCAATGGCGCTACGCCCGCGGCCGCCGTTGACTGAGCGCGGCAACGGGCTAGGCTATTCGCATGAAAATTGAGACCCTGAAAACCGCGGCTTTCCTGTCGGTGTTGCTGTGCCTCGCCGCTCCCGCGCGCGCGGATTGGGTGCGCCGCGTGACCGACGGGATCATGGGTACGCGAATCACCGTGGAGCTGTGGGCGGACGACAAGGCCAAGGCCGAGCAGGCCATCGACGCGCTGCTGGACGAGATGCGGCACATCGACGATTCGATGAGCACGTACAAGCCCACCAGCGAGGTGTCGCAGGTCAATGCGCGGGCCGCGGACGGTCCCATGCATATCAGCAAGGAGCTGTTCGATCTGCTGGCCGCGGCAAGGGAATATTCGATTCTCACCGACGGCGCGTTCGACATCACCTACGCCAGCGTCGGCTACCTGTATGACTTTCGCAAACATGTCCATCCGGACGATGCGCAAATCGACAAGGCACTGCCGGCCGTGAATTACCGCCACGTGCTGCTCGACCCGAAGGCTGGGACGGTGCGCTTCTCGCAGAAAGGGGTGCGCATCGACCTGGGCGGCATCGCCAAGGGCTATTCGGTCGACCGCGGCATTGACGTTTTGAAGTCCTTCGGTTTCACCCGGATGTACGTCTCCGCCGGCGGCGACAGCCGCATCGTCGGCGACCGCTTCGGCAAACCATGGATGGTCGGCATCCGCGATCCGCGCAAGGGTGAGGGCGAAGTGATCAGCCGGATTCCCCTGGTCGACGCGGCGATCTCGACGTCGGGCGACTACGAGCGCTTCTTCGAGGAGAACGGCGTCCGCTACCACCACATCATCGACCCCCACACCGGCCGCTCGGCGAGCAAGGTGCGCAGCGCCACGGTCATCGGCCCGTATGCCATGCGGACCGACGGCCTGTCGAAGACGGCGTTCGTACTGGGTCCGGACAAGGCCATGGAGATCTACAACCGCATCGACGACATCGACGCCATCATCGTAAAACTGGACGGCACCGTGATCTATTCGAAGGGAATAGAACCCGCGCGGCGCCCTCCGCCGGCGAAATAGCATTCAGGCTCAATTGCTGTGGGGGTTGCTGTTCGGCTCCATCGGCTTGGGCTATTTCATCTACGGAAAGAAGCAGAGAGCCGTGGTTCCGCTCGTCTGCGGCCTGGCGCTCATGCTGTTTCCCTACTTCGTCTCGAACCCGTTCCTGCTCGCGGGGATCGGCGCGGTCTTGAGCGCGATTCCCTACTTTCTGCGCCTATGAGCGGCCCATGGACGACGTAGCGCTATTCGTCGATGTACAGAATATCTACTACACGACGCGGCAGTGCTTCTCGCGCCACTTCGACTACAACAAGTTCTGGGCTGCGGCCACTCACGGCAGGCGCGTCGTGAAGGCGACCGCTTTCGCCATCGACCGGGGCGATGACAAGCAGAGGCAATTCCAGAATATTTTGCGTGCGATCGGATTCGAGGTGAAATTGAAGCCCTTCATCCAGAGACACGACGGATCTGCCAAGGGCGACTGGGACGTGGGCATCGCCTTGGACATGATGGAATATGCTCCCCTGGCCGACGTCGTGGTATTGGCTTCCGGGGATGGCGATTTCGACCTGCTGGTCGCGAAAATCCGCGAAAAGCACGCCGTGTCCGTCGAGGTCTATGGCGTCGCGGACCTCACTGCCGCCTCATTGATCGAGGCCGCCGACAAATTCGTGCCCATCAAGGGCGATTTACTGTTGTGAAGAGGGAATAAACGGCGGGGCAGGGGAGTCTTAGCATCCATGGACGAAAAACGCGCTCGATTCGAGGCGCAGGTTTTGCCTCATCTGGACGCCGCCTACAGGTTTGCCCGATGGCTGTCGCGCGCCTCCAGCGAGGCGGACGATATCGTGCAGGACGCCATCGTAAGGGCCTACCGTGGGTTCGACACGCTGCGCGGATCGGATGCGAAGGCCTGGCTGATGGCCATCGTCAGGAACTGCCACTCGACGGCGCTCAAACAGCAGCAGCGGCGCGCCTTCGTGCCGCTGCCGGAGGAGGACGATGCACGAGACGGCCATGCCATGACGGCGACGACCCCTGATCCGGAGAACGATTCGATTCGCCGCGATCAGCGGCGCACCCTCGAGCGGCTGATGGCGGCGCTTCCCGAGGAACACCGCACGGTCCTGATGCTGCGCGAATTGGAGGAGATGGATTATCGCCAGATTTCGGTGGTGACCAATGTGCCGATCGGCACGGTCATGTCGAGGCTGGCGCGCTCGCGGGCGGCGCTGAAGGCGGGATGGCTGCGTGAAACCGAAGGAGAACCGCGTGCAGTGCGCTGAATCGCTGCGGCTACAGGCCTATTTCGACCATGAGGTCGACGCCGTGGGCGCCGCAGACATCGAGCGGCACCTCGAACACTGCGCGCAGTGCCGTGCGCTGCTCGAGGATCTGGAAGAGGTCCGCGCCACGCTGCGCCGGGACTTAGCCTTCGTCCGCGCTCCGCCCGCACTGCACGCCGGAATTCAGCGTGCGCTCGATGAACAAAGCGCCGCGGAATCCCTGTCGCAGGAAATTCCAGCGCCTGGGCCTGGGTCTGCGACCGCGCCGCCGGGCGCGCCTGCGCCCACATCCTCAACCAAGCCGGTGCACGCGACCGCGTCACCGCGGCTTCGAGCCTTTCCCCGTGGGCGTATGCACCCGATTTGGGCGGCCATTCTCGGCGGAGCCGGCGGCGCTGCGGCCGCGGCCGCCCTGGCGTTTTTCCTTCTGGCACCGCGCCTCTCCGACCCATTGCTCGACCAATTGGTCAGCGCGCATGTGCGCTCGTTGATGCCGGACCATCTCATCGACGTCGTTTCCACCGACAAGCACACGGTGAAGCCGTGGTTCGCGGGTCATACCGACGTGTCGCCGGTGGTCGCCGACTTCGAAGCGCAGGGATTCCGCCTGATCGGGGGACGCGCCGATTACCTCGATCATCAGCGCTCGGCGGTGGTCGTCTACCGGCACGGCGCGCACTTCATCAATGTGTTCAGTTGGGCCGGCAATGAGCGCATCCCTTCCGCCGAGGTGACCCGCAACGGTTATCACCTCGCTTTCTGGAAGGCCGGAAATCTCGAGTATTGCGCCGTCTCCGATACGAGTTGGGACGAACTGACGGCCTTGGTGCGCTTGCTCGAGGATTTGGGCGCGCGCGACTCGAGGGAATAAATCAACCGCACCTTGAGTCTTCTCTCCTGAACTCAACAAGGAGACGACAGTGCCCGAAGATAAATTACTCCGATCCCGCCGCAATGCCCTGAAGTGCATGGCCTATGGCGGAGCCGGGACGCTATTCGCTTTATCCGGCGGCGTCTTTACGCCGATCGATCTGGCGGCGGCAGGCACCGGCGGACCGGACGTGGCGCGATTCGGCAAGCCGCTGTTCGTTCCAGATAAGCGATACCCACTTGGGCATCAACAAGGACGCAAACCCCGATGTCAACGGCACGCTCGCGCAGGCCATCGATCTCGTGAATGGCATGGATGAACAGCCCGCTCTCATCATTCATACGGGCGACATCACCCATTTGTCGAAGGCCGCTGAGTTCGATCTGGCGCAGCAGCTGTTCTCGAGGCTGCGTACCACCGAGATGCACACCGTGCCCGGCGAACACGACACCGCCGATGCGGCGGTGACCGAATATTTCAATCGATTCGGCCGCGCATCCGGCAACAAGGGCTATTACAGCTTCGATCACGCCGGCGTGCACTTCATCGGGCTGATCAACGTGCTCGAGTTCAAGCCGGGGGGTCTCGGCACCCTAGGTGCCGAGCAACTCGCCTGGGTGCGTGCCGACCTCAAGGGACGCGCGGCAAGCACGCCGATCGTCGTATTCGCCCATATGCCGCTCTGGTCCATCTATGAACCCTGGGGCTGGGGAACCGGCGACGCGCAACCCCTCATGGAGGATTTGCGGCGCTTCGGCTCCGTCACGGTATTGAACGGGCACATTCACCAGATAGTGCAAAAAGTCGAAGGCAACGTGACCTTCCACTCGGCGCGTTCGACCGCCTACCCGCAGCCCGCGGCCGGCGTCGGTCCGGGACCCGGGCCGCTGAAGGTTCCCGCCGATCAATTGCCCGGAATGCTTGGAATCACCAGCGTGTCCGTGGTCAAACATCCCCGCTCGCTGGCCCTCAGCGACACGACGATTGCACGTTCATGATGCGCGTCGAACGTCGATCGGATCCGCGCGCCGCGCGCGCGGCCGGCCGCTGCTGCCTCGCATTGCTGGCGGCATCCATTCTGGGCGGCGCATCGACGCGGGCGCCACCGTGACCTGGGCCAACATGGACGATGAGCCGCACACCGTGGTGAGCGACACGGGACTATTCCGCTCGGGAGCGCTCGATACCAAGGAGAGCTTCTCCTTCAAGTTCGACAAGCCGGGCACTTATCATTTCACGTGTTCGATCCACCCGGCCATGGTGGGAACCATCGTCGTGCAGTGAACGGGCCTTGGGTTCAATCCCGAAAATTGTTGAATTGCAGCGGCAGTCCGACATCGGCCTTGCGCAGGAACGCGATGGCCTCCTGCAGGTCGTCGCGCTTCTTGCCGGTCACCCGCACCTTGTCGCCCTGGACCTGCGCCTGCACCTTGAGTTTGGAGTCCTTGATCAGGCGCGACACCTTCCTGCCCGCCTCCGCGTCGATTCCGTGTTTCAAGATCGCCAGCTGCTTTGCCCGCGCGAGATTGATCTCCGGATCCTTCACCTCGAGACAGGCGACGTCGATGCCGCGTTTGGCGATTCTCAGTTTCAGGATTTCCAGCATTTGCTTGAGCTGGAAGTCGGCCGGCGCAATCATGGTCACGGTCGTCTCTTCCAGCTCGAACCGGGCATCCGTGCCCTTGAAATCGAAGCGCTGTCCGAGTTCGCGGATCGCCTGATCCACCGCATTGGTGAGTTCGTGGGTGTCGATTTCCGAGACTACGTCGAAGGAAGGCATTTCAAGTCTCCGCGAGCAGCTGGTCCAACGTGGCCTTCACCTCGGCCGCGAATTCGGCGTAATGCTCGCCGGTCGCGGGGCCCGAGAAGCCCGTATGGATCTTGCGCACCTCGCCCTTGCGGTCGATGAAAATGGTCGTGGGAAAGGCGTAGAAACGATCCAGCATGGGCAGTTTTTTCGAGGCGTCGTCCTTGTCCGAGATGCCGGCGATCAGCGTGGTGTATTCGATGCCGTAGTGCCGGCGAAAGCGTTCGGCCGCCTCGGCGGCGCGCGGGAAATCGCCGAAGTGCTCGAACATCAAGGAGACGACCTCGACGCCCCTGCCGCGGTACTCCCGGTACAAGGGCTCCAAGAAGGCTGCCTCGTCGTGGCAGTTGGGGCACCAGCTGCCCGCCAGCGCCACGATCATCACCTTGCCTCGAAACTGCGGGTCCGTGGAGCTGACGGTGTTGCCGGCAAGATCGGGGAAGGCGAAATCGAAACGCTTGGCGCCGGCGCGCATGGTCGTGAGCTTGTATGCGTCGGGCAGAGCCGCCTTCGCGTCGCGCTTGCCCGCCCAGTGTTCGTGATTCGCGGTGCCGATCCAAAAATCGCCGGCCAGGGTGCCGTCCGCCGCCAGTGCCGCCTTGTACAGGAAGGCATGCGCGCCGTCGAAGGTGGAGAGGTACAACTCGTTACCCTTGACCTGACCGGCAAGGAAGCGATGATCGCCGGTCTCCGCCAGGAACGTGCCCGTCACCGCATCCTGCGACTGGGAGAATTCTCCCACGGCCGCTTCCTGCTTGCCGTCGTCGCCCGTGAACGTGACCGACCATCGGCCGGACACATCGGCATTGCCGCTCGCCGGCTGTTCGAAGAAACGGTAGTCGCGGCCGTACTCGGCGTGCAGCGCAATGTGCTGCTGCTTGCCGCGCGGCTTGCTCAAGACGACTTCGCCCGCCAGCGCATCGCCTTTGGCGTCGGCGGTGAGGCGGTTCTCATAGCCCGGCATGAGGATATCCAGGTGTGAACCGGCGACGGTGACCTCCTCCAGCCTTACCCGCTCCTTGCCGTTCAGCAGGAAGCCGACGGTCGCTGTGCCCTCGCGCTCGAGGTCAAGCCCGAATGGCAACTCTCCGGCCGGCAGCGTCAGCACGGCGCGGTATACGCCCATTTTGACGGCCGGGGTTGCCGCGGCCGGTGCGGACTCGCCCTGCGACGGCCCGCGATGGCAACCCGCCAGAATGCCGCCGGCCAGTCCCAACACCAGGGCACCGAGACTTGCCGAAGAAACGCGCGCTGCTCTGTTCATGGCGCTAACGATACCCGCGCGCCTGCAATGTGAATAGTTTCGCGTAGCGTCCGTCCGCGGCCATCAGCGATTCGTGGCTGCCGCGTTCCACGATCCGCCCCTCCTCGAGCACCAATATCTGGTCCGTCATGCGCACAGTGGAGAAGCGGTGCGAAATGACGATGGCGATGCGGTTGCGGGTCAGCTCGCGGAAGTGTTCGAAGACCTCCGCTTCGGCCCCCGCATCGATGGCGGCGGTTGGCTCGTCGAGCACCAGGATGTCCGCTTCATTTCGCATGAAGGCTCGTGCCAGGGCGATCTTCTGCCATTGGCCCCCCGACAGCTCGCGCCCATCCTTGAACCATTTTCCGAGTTGCGTGTGATAGCCGGCCGGCAGCGTTTCGACGAACTCGGCGGCCAGGCCCTGGGCCGCCGCGCTGCGCCAGCGTGCTTCGTCGTCGAAGGCGCGCACGTCGCCGGCGCCGATGTTCTCCCCGACCAGCATCTGGTAGCGGGCGAAATCCTGGAAAATGACGCCGATCCGCTGGCGCAGCGCGGTTTCGTCCCAATCCCCGAGATCGAGGCCATCCAACAAAATTCTTCCCCGCGTGGGCCGGTACAGACGGGTCAGCAGCTTGATCAATGTGGTCTTGCCCGAACCGTTCTGGCCTACCAGCGCGAGACTCTCCCCCGGCCGAACGTGCAGGTCGATGCCGGACAAGGCGGCCGTCGTCGCCCCCGGATAGACGAACTCGACATTCTCGAAGCGAATGCCGTCGCCCGGGACCGGACCGCGTTTCGCTTCGCCGTTGACGGCCCCGATGGGCTGTTCCAAATATTCGAATAGATTCGACAGATACAGATTGTCCTCGTACAGCCCGCTCACCGCCGATAGCGCCGCGCTGACCGCGGATTGTCCCTGGCGGAACAACATGAGGTACATGGTCATCTGCCCGACGGTCATCGCTCCCAGCACGGTTTCCGCGGCGATCCAGACGTAGCCGCCGTACAGCGCCGCCGTGCCCACCAACCCCAGCCCGAAACCCCAGGCATCGCGGCGCAGGGTCAGGTCGCGGTCTTCGCGGTACAGGCGCGTGAAAATCTCGCGGTATCGGTCGAGCAGCCGCGGCCCCAGTTCGAACAGTTTGACTTCCTTGGCCGTGTCCTCGCGCGCCAGCACCGATTCCAGATAAATCTGCATCCGCGCCTCAGGCGCGCGCCAGCGAAACAGGCGGAATGCCTCGCCCGAGAATTTCGCTTCGGCGATGAACGCCGGCAGTCCGGCGAGGATCAGCAGCGCGACCGCCCATGGCGAAAAGCGGATGAGCAGTCCGCCGAACGACACCAGTGAAATCGCATTCTGGATCAGCCCAAAGGTGCGCATGACCAGGCTCAAGGGACGGCTGGATGCTTCGCGGCGCGCGCGAGTGAGTTTGTCGTAGAACTCCGAATCCTCGAACTGCGTCAAATCCAGTGTCAATGCCTTTTCCAGGATCATCACGTTGACGCGCTGCCCCAGCTGCGCGCGCAGCAGGGATTGCGACAGCGAAATGCCGCGCTGGGCCATGGAGGTGGCGGCGACCAGCAGTGCTTCCATGGCCACATAGCGCACCACGTCGGTCAGAAACGTCGTGCCGGTGCGCCGGTGCAGTTCGGCGGCGTGGATCACGGCGTCGACGATTTGTGCGCCGACATAGGCGATGGCGGCGGGCAGCACGCCGGAAAGCACGGTGAGCACTGCCAGTGCGATGCTCAGGGTTTTGTGGGTGGTCCACACCAAGTTGAGCGCACGGCTGCTGTACGCGAATACGCCGAGGAGGCTGCGCTTCAAACCGTCGGGATCGGTACCGGGCGCCGGGCTCGATTCCGTGAGCTTCGGGGTGGGGCGCGGCGACAAGAGCTTGCTACCCCGTTCCTTGCTGCCGGCTGCTGCGGTCTATAATGAGCATATTCTTGTACCCGTATGGCGGAGTAGTCGTGAAATTCAAGCCCTTGCTCGACCGTTGGAAGAAAGATGCGGCGCCGGTGCGGACCGCCAGAGAATATCCGATCCGGTTGAGCCTCGACGATGCCTCGCGGCTGCACGCGCTGGCCGAGTTGTTCCCGGGCCAGCCCATCGAGGCCATTATCACCGACTTGCTGAGCGCCGGTCTCGATGAGATCGGCGCGGCCATGCCTTACGAGCGGGGCCCGAAAATCATCTCGCGCGACGATCACGGCGATCCGGTCTACGAGGACGTCGGGCTCACCCCGCGATTCGTCGAACTGACCCGAAAATTCAAAAAGAGCCTCGCCGCCGCCGGCTGATGCCCACCCGCCCCGGCGGCCGCGCTTGACGCTGCTCGCTCAGGAAGGCGATACTCCGGGCCATGCCGATTTCACGCATCCTTCGCAACGCCTGGTGGTGGCGCACTTCCTCCTGAAGGAGCGGGCGCTGGCCGGTCAGATTTTAGTTTAAGTTTTAAGATATCCAGAACCCATCTCCGCCCAAAGCCGAGCTGGGTTTTTTGTTGTCCGCAGGTTTTGCAGATGAACGCATGAAGCCACCTTTCGACATTGCAGCCGATCTCGACACGCCGGTGTCCGCGTACCTGAAACTCGCACCCTTTCGTCCGAGATTCCTGCTGGAGAGCGTCGAAGGGGGCGAGCGGCTGGCGCGGTATTCCTTCATCGGGTTCGGCGATTGCCTGGAGGTGCGCCTGGATTCGGGCGGCCTTTACATCGGCGGCGAACATTCGCCGAGGCCGCGATCCAAGGCGCAGCTTCTCGACGCGTTGCGCGGCGCCCTTGCGCGGGCGCCGCAGCCCTCGCCCGAAGTTCCCGGCGTGCCCTTTCTGGGAGGCCTGGTCGGCTACACCGCTTACGATGCGGTCCGCTATTTCGAGCGCGTGCCGGGAAGAAGTCTCGACGATACCGCGACTCCGCACGCGCACTATGTCGCGCCCCAGTCCCTGCTGGTGTTCGATCATCTGACCCGCACCGTGGCGCTGCTGCATGCGGGCAGCGAGGCCGAGCGCCAGAGCCTGCGCCGCGAAATCGTTCAGGCTCTGCGCGGCGCGGCGCCCGCGGCGCTCGCCGCCGGAAGCTTCTCGCCCGCCACCCCTTCGCTGTCGGTGGAGTCGCACGCCGGCCGCGTGCGGCGCGCGCAAGAATACATCGCCTCCGGAGACGTCTATCAGCTGGTGCTGGCCTCCCGGTTCGAAGGGCATCACGCGCTCTCGCCGTTCGAGGTCTACCGCGCGCTGCGGCTCCTCAATCCCTCGCCGTATATGTTTTTCTGCGAGCTGGGCGACATCACCGTGGTCGGCTCTTCGCCGGAAGCCCTGGTCAAATGCCACGATGGCCATGCGCAGCTGCGGCCGATTGCCGGCTCGCGTCCGCGCGGCGCCGATGTGGCCGGCGACGCCCTGCTGCAGGCGGAGCTCAAGGCGGATCCGAAGGAAAATGCCGAGCACGTGATGCTGGTCGATTTGGCGCGCAATGACTTGGGCCGGGTCGCGATCCCGGGCTCGGTGGTCGTCGATCCGTACCGCGTGATCGAACGCTACAGCCACATCATGCACATCGTCAGCGGCGTCAGCGGACGGCTCCGGCCGGGGCAGGATGCCTTCGACCTGTTCGCCGCGACCTTTCCCGCCGGCACGCTGGTGGGCGCGCCGAAGGTGCGCGCCATGGAAATCATCGATGAGCTCGAACCGGTGGGACGGCAATTGTATGGAGGGACGGTGGGTTATTTCGGACGGCGCGGCGACATGGATCAGGCGATCACCATCCGCACCTTGGTTTTCCGGGGCGATTCGTACAGTTACCAGGCGGGCGGAGGTATCGTCGCCGACAGCTCCCCTCCCGCCGAATACGACGAGTTGATGGCCAAGAGCGCCGTGCTCCGGCGCGCGCTCGAGCTTGCGGCGCAGGGCCTCTGACATGCGGCCTCGCATACTGCTGATCGATAACTACGATTCGTTCACCTACAACCTGGTGCAGGCCTTTCTGGTCTTGGGCGCCGAGGTGGACGTGCATCGCAACGATGCGATCAGCGTCGAGGAGGCTCTCGCGCAAAGCCACAGCCACCTGGTCATTTCGCCGGGTCCAGGCACTCCGCGCGATGCCGGAGTCTCCATGTCGATGATCGAGGCGTTCACCGGGCGCATCCCGATCTTCGGCGTGTGCCTCGGCCATCAGTCGCTGGTGGAGGTTTTCGGCGGCAGGGTGGTGCGTGCGCCGCGGCTGATGCACGGCAAGGTGTCGCCGGTCTTGCATGACGGCAAGGGCCTGTATGCCGGCATGCCGGCAGAATTCGACGCGGGCCGATATCACTCGCTGATTGCATCGCCCGAGGCCATCCCCGCGGTGCTCGAAGTGACGGCGCGCACTGCGGAAGGGGAAATCATGGGCGTGCGGCATCGGTCGCTGCCGATCGAGGGCGTGCAATTCCATCCGGAAAGCGTGCTGACGCCGGACGGTCCGCTTCTCATGGGCAATTTCTTGAAAACCTGACATGAGCGGCGTGCGCCAAATTCTCGATCGGCTGACGCAGCGCCACGACCTCGCCGAGAGCGAAGCGGCCGCGCTGCTCGTCTCATTGACTGCGCCCGATCTGGCGCCCGCCATGGCCGGCGCGCTGCTGTCCGCATTGCGAACGAAGGGAGTCACGGCCGCCGAGGTGCGGGGCTTTGCCGGCGCCATGCGCGCGCTGGCGCGCAAACCCGCGTTGACTCCCGGTCTCGATGCCATCGACATCGTCGGCACCGGCGGCGATGCGTCCGGCAGCCTCAATTTATCGACGGGCGCGGCGTTGCTCGCGGCCGCCTGCGGACTGCCCGTCGTGAAGCACGGCAATCGTTCGATTTCCAGCCGCAGCGGCAGCGCCGACTTGATCGAGGCGCTGGGGTTCGTCTTGCCGCTGGATGAGACCCGAGCGGCGCAGTGTTTTGCGGCCACCGGCTTCACCTTCCTGTTCGCGCCTTATTTTCATCCCGCGATGCAAGCGCTGGCGCCGATCCGCGCCGCGCTCGGCATCCGCACCGTATTCAACCTGCTGGGGCCGCTCACGAATCCGGCGGCTCCCCGCTTTCGCCTGATCGGCGCCTACGATGCGGCCACCGCGGAGTTGATGGCCGGCACCTTGGCGGGAACGGACATCGAGCGTGCCTGGGTGGTGCACGGCGCGGGAGGCTGGGACGAAGCGACGCCGATCGGGCCGTTCCTCGCCTTCGACGTCACGCCCGGCACGATCCGCCGCTGCGAAGTCGATCCTCGGGAATTGGGCCTCGCACCCTGCGGGCTTGCGGAACTCGCCGGCGGCGATGCGGCCGCGAACCTCGCGTCCTTGCTCGCCGTCTTCGACGGCAGCGACCACGGCCCGCACCATGCGGCGCTGACCCTTCAATGCGGCTTGGCGCTGTTCGTCGCGGGCCGGGCGGAGTCGATACGGGCGGGCATCGAGCAGGCGCGCACAACCCTCGAGAGCGGCCGTGCGCAAGAATGGCTGCGCGGATTGCGCCAATTCGCCGCGGATCGCGCGCCATGAGCGGCTTCCTCGATGAAATGGCGCGCTCGAGCGCCGCGCGCGTGGCCGAAGCTCTCTTTCACGAACCCGCCGCGGCGCTCGAGCGCCGTGCCCGCGAGACGCCGCCCGCTCCTCCCCTGCGTTTGAAGGCTGCGGGATTCGACGTCATCGCGGAACTCAAATTGCGCTCTCCGGCCGCCGGGGTGCTCGGCGACCAGAACGAGGACTGGTTGGGCAAGGTCGCCGCCTACGCTCGCGGCGGCGCAGCGGCGGTGTCCGTATTGACCGAACCCACGCGCTTCGACGGGTCGCTCGATCATCTGCGCCGCGCGGCCGCGGCGCTCGCGCCTCATGCGGTGCCCGCCATGCGGAAGGATTTTCTGGTCGATCCCTACCAGGTGCTGGAAGCCCGCGCCGCCGGCGCGGGAGGCGTGCTCGTCATCCTTCGAATGCTGCCGCGCGCGCGAATCGTGGAACTGCTGGACGCGGCCGCCGAACTCGGCCTGTTCGTCTTATTGGAAGCGTTCGACGGACCCGATCTCGAACTCGCCCGCGATCTCACGGGCATCCGCGCCGAGCGCAAGGAACTCCTGTTGATCGGGGTCAACTGCCGCGACCTGCAGACTCTCGAGGTGGTGCCGGAGAGATTCGCCGCACTCGCGCCGCTGCTGCCGCAGGGCCACCCGGCGGTCGCAGAAAGCGGAGTGGCCGGCGCCGGCGATGCCCGGCGGATGCATCGGCTCGGCTATGGTTTGGCGCTGATCGGCACCGCGCTCATGGCCTGCGAAGACCCCGGCCGCCTGCTTCGCGAAATATTCGACGCGACGCGGACAGTGCAACCTTAAATGGCTACACTCGGCGCCATGTGGATAAAAATTTGCGGCATCACCAGCGCCGATGCGGTCGCGGCGGCGGCCGAGGAGCGCGTGGACGCGATCGGTTTCGTATTTGCGCCCAGCCCGCGCCAGGTGACCCCCGGGCAGGCGGCACAGCTGGCAGCGCTCGCACCTCCCGGAATTTTGCGCATCGCGGTTGCCCAGCACCCGCTGCAGATGAAAGTCGACGAAATTTGCCGCATTCTCAAGCCGGATTACTTCCAGACCGATGTCGAGGATTTGCGCGAGTTGAAGATTCCCGCCCACATCAAAGTGCTGCCCGTGGTGCGCTTCGGCCGCAAGACGCCGAGCCCATTGCCGGGGCGCATGCTGTTCGAAGGCCCATCCAGCGGCATCGGCGAGCTCGCCGATTGGGGCCGGGCTTCGGAATTGGCGCGGCAAACGGAAGTGATTCTGGCCGGCGGACTTTCCGCCGAGAACGTGGCCGAGGCCATCCAGGCGGTGCGCCCCTTCGGCGTGGACGTGAGCAGCGGCGTCGAGGAAGTCCCCGGAATCAAGGACCCGGCAAAGATTCACGAGTTCGTTCAGGCGGTGCGTGCCGCCGCCGCTCGGCTGGAGCGCGATTCATGAATTCACCGCTGCGGAGCGGCACGACTCATCCGGCCTATCCTGACGCCAAAGGCCGTTACGGCGCATTCGGCGGCCGCTATGTTCCCGAGACCTTGGTGCCCGCGCTCGATCGGCTGCAAGCGGGAGTCGATCGTCATTTGCACAGCCCCGACTTCCAGGCCGAATTCAATCACGAACTGAAAACCTGGGTGGGACGGCCGACCGCGCTGTCGTATGCCCCGACCTTGAGCAAACGCTGGGGCGCCGAAGTCTGGCTCAAACGCGAAGATCTTGCGCATACGGGCGCGCACAAGATCAACAATGCCGTGGGGCAAACGCTGCTGGCGAAGCGCCTGGGCGCCAAGCGCATCATCGCCGAGACCGGCGCGGGGCAGCACGGTGTCGCGAGCGCGGCCGCGGCCGCGAGACTCGGCATGCCCTGCGTCGTGTACATGGGAGCGGTCGACGTGGAGCGGCAAGCACCCAATGTCGGACGCATGCAATTGCTCGGCGCCACCGTGGTGCCGGTGACCAGCGGCGATCAAACCCTGCGCGCGGCCATCGACGAGGCGCTGCGCGATTGGGTGTCCGATCCCAACGAGACCTATTACTCGCTGGGCTCCGCCGTCGGGCCGCACCCATATCCCTACCTGGTGCGCGAATTGCAGTCGGTGATCGGCCGCGAAGCGCGCGCGCAAATGCTGGAGCTTGCCGGCGGCCTGCCGGATGTCGTGGTGGCCTGCGTGGGCGGCGGCTCGAATGCCATCGGCCTGTTCCATCCTTTTTTGGGCGATTGCGCGGTGAAGCTCATCGGCGTGGAAGCGGGCGGCCGTGGAGCGGGCCTGGGCGACAACGCGGCGTCGCTGACCTTCGGCACCCCCGGCGTATTGCAAGGCAGCTATACGCTGATACTGCAGGATGATCATGGGCAGGTTCGCGAGACTCATTCGGTATCGGCCGGCCTCGACTATTCGGGCGTCGGTCCCGAGCATTCCTACTTGATGAAGAGCGGACGAGTGGCCTACGAATCGGCGATGGATGACGAAGCCTTGGACGCGCTCGCCGAATGCGCCAAGTACGAGGGCATTCTGCCGGCCATCGAAAGCGCTCACGCGTTTTTCGGCGCCCGGCGCTACGCACAGGCCCACCCCGGAGCGCGTATTCTCGTCGGCTGTTCGGGCCGGGGCGACAAGGACATGCCCATTCTGCAGCGAACTTTGTTGAAGGGCTGACGATGGCTCCGCGCGACGCCATCTCGGCCGCCATTCGCGCATCCGTCGCGAAGGGGCGGCCCGCATTGGTCGGCTTTCTGACCGCCGGATTTCCGACCCGCCGGCAGTTCAAGGCCAATCTCGCGGCGGTCGCCGCGGCATGCGACGTGGTTGAAATCGGAGTGCCGTTCAGCGACCCCATGGCCGACGGCACCACCATTCAGCGCGCGAGCTTTGTCGCCCTCGGCGATGGAGTGACCCTGCCGTGGATACTCGAGGAATTGAAATCCAGGGCCGAGCGGCCGGCGGCGCCCATCCTCCTGATGAGCTACTTGAATCCGCTGCTCAAATTCGGACTCGATGCCCTGTCGCGAGAGGCGGCGTCGGCCGGCGTCGCGGGATTCATCGTTCCCGATCTGCCCTTCGAGGAAAGCGCCGAATTTGCCGGGGCGCTCGAGGCCCAGGGACTGGCGTTGATTCAGATGGTCACGCCGGTCACGCCGCCCGATCGCCTGGCGATGCTGTGCCGCGAAGCGAAGGGTTTCGTGTACGCGGTGACCATGACGGGCACCACCGGAAAATCGGCCGAGGTTCCCGCCGATGTGCTCGACTACATGGACCGCGTCAAGCGCTGCTCGACCGTTCCGGTCTGCGCGGGTTTCGGCATCCGCTCGCGCGAACAGGTCGCGCGATTCGCCGGCCATGTCGACGGCGTCGTGGTCGGCTCGGCCTTGGTGGAAGTGCTGGAGCGAGGCGAGGACGTGAGGCCATTTTTGCAGTCCTTGCGCTGAAGGGCGGCCGCATGAAGCGAGTATTCCGCGCCGCTTCTCTCATCCAGGTGGCGCACGCCCGCAATGTATTGTCGACGGCCGGAATTCCAAGCGATTTGCGCAATCAGTATCTTGCCGGAGCGCTCGGCGATCTGCCCATGCTGGAAACCTGGCCGCAGTTGTATGTCGAGGACGCCGACGAGCAGCTCGCCCTGCGCGCCCTGGCCCGCGCGTCGGCCGCGCCGGCGGGGGCGTCCTGGATCTGCGAGAATTGCGGCGAGGTGCTCGAACCTCAATTCACCAGCTGCTGGCGCTGCGGATCGGCTGCAACCCATGTGCCATAGCGCTTGACGCCGCGCGCGCCGCGCGTTTCATCCTCAGAGGGCGCCCGGCTCCCCCTTGGCAATCAAGTATTTGAGATGCCCTGTCGGACAAACACCGACATCGATTGTCGCAAATTCTGAGCCGAGGTTCAGCGCTATCCCCTGGCTACCCCTGTCGGCACAGGTTACAAATCAAGCCCGTGTTCAGTGTAACGATTACACGAACTACACGAGCGCGTGAGCCTGAGCAGGAGAATGCCGAATGAACAATGTCAGCTACAGTTTTTCCGAGCCCGCCGCATTGCCGGCCGGGGGCGGCGCCCTGCTGGGCGCATCCCGGGCGATGCACGAGGTGTTTCGGCTCATCGAGCGGGTGGGGCCCACGGAGGCCAGCGTGCTCCTGACCGGGGAAAGCGGCTCCGGCAAGGAGCTGGCGGCGCAGTCCATTCATGAATGCAGTCCGCGGCATCGCGGGCCGTTCATCGCCATCAATTGCGGCGCCATTCCCGCCGGCCTCATAGAAGCGGAATTGTTCGGCTACGAGAAGGGCAGCTTCACCGGGGCGGTGCGGGCGCATGCCGGCGTGTTCGAGCGGGCCCAGGGCGGGACCCTGCTCCTCGACGAAGTGACCGAGATGCCGCTCGACATGCAGACCCGGCTGCTGCGGGTGCTGGAGACGAAGAAGTTCTACCGCGTCGGCGCGAGCACCGAGTTCGCCTCCGATGTCCGCGTCATCGCGGCGACCAACCGCTGCCCCTTGCAGGCGGTGCAGAACGGCCAGCTTCGCGAAGACTTGCTGTACCGGCTCGCCGTGTTTCCGGTCGATCTGCCGCCGCTGCGAAACCGCGGCGACGACGTGGAATTGCTGGCGGAGCACTTTCTGGCCGAACTCAATGCGCAGGGTCGGTCGCAGAAGCGGCTGTCGGCGTCGGCGCGGATGACCTTGAAGCAGCACACCTGGCCCGGCAATGTCCGCGAGCTGAAAAATTGCATCGAGCGCGCCTACATCCTCGGCGACACGGTGCTCGAATTGGCGCCCCTGATCCAGGGAAGTGCCGCGCGCGGCGGCGAGCCTGCGGTCGATCGCGAGCGCTTGAACATCCGCGTCGGGTCGCGGATATACGATATGGAGCGCTCCCTGATCGAAGCGACGCTCGATTATTTCAAAGGCAACAAGCGCCGTGCGGCCGACGCACTGGGCTGCAGTCTGAAGACGCTGTATAACAAGCTCAACGGATATTCACAAAGCCAAGAGTGCGCAAACAGCTAAGCGCCCCACGGAGATCAATAAAGTGTCAAGAGTACTGATCGCGGACGATCATGCGGTGGTCCGAGCGGGCTTCAAGCAATTTTTGGAGGCGGATTCGAGCATCAATGCCGTAGGCGAGGCCGCCAGCGGCAACGAGACTCTGGATCAGCTGCGCCAGCACGAGTGGGATCTGGTGTTGCTGGACATTCACATGCCCGATCGCAGCGGATTGGACATTTTGCGCCACATTCAAACCGGCCATCCCGGCGTCCGCGTTCTGGTGATGAGCGGTCTGCCCGAGCAGCAATATGCCGTCAATGTTCTGCGCGCGGGCGCGAGCGGCTATCTGTCGAAGGACAGCGCACCCGAGGAATTGATGAAAGCCGTGCGCACCGTGTTGTCGGGGCGGCGGTATGTCAGCGCGGCGCTCGCGGAAATCCTGGTGGCGGATCTCGACGGCGATCCCGACAAGCCCATGCATGCGCGGCTGTCGACCCGCGAATTCCAGATCTTCTGCAAGCTGGCGGCGGGACGGGGCGTTTCGGACATCGCCAACGAACTCAGTCTCAGCGTGAAGACGGTCAGCACCTATCGCGGCCGCATCCTGGAGAAGATGAGTTTCACGGCGAATGCCGACATTACGTCTTATGCGCTGCGAAACGGCCTCATTCAGTAAGCCGCATCCCGTGAGAATCTTCCTACGTTCGAAGGCTGGAAGCCGCTCTAACCGCCTGCCCAAGCTTGACGCTAGACTGCGACACACATGCACATGTCAACCATCGGCGCCGGGGTAATGGCTCAAACCCTGAGAGTCTTACTGGTCGAGGACTCCAAGGTTCTGACGGAGCGATTGACTGAGGCCATACGGCAGATTCCCCAGGTGGAATTGATCGGAACCGCTGACACCGAGGCGACCGCGGTCGCGGCGGCCAAGCGCGAATCCGTAGACGTGATCATCCTGGATCTGCACTTGAAGCAAGGCACGGGCTTCGGCGTCATGCGCGCCCTCGCCACCACCCAGTTGAAGCCGCGTATCATCGTGTTGACGAATTACGACCTCCCCGAATACAAGAACGCGGCGATCGCCCTCGGGGCGACGCACTTTCTGGACAAGGCCCGCGATTACGGGCGCCTTCCCGAAGTGCTCCACGAGATCTGCGAATCGCACCTGTCCAAGCACTGAGTTCCTGCCCGAAACACTGAGCCCCTGCCCCAGGCACGCAGCTCCTGCCTCTACGCCTACACGCCGTTCGGAAAAATAACCCTTGAGGGCGGCGCACTGTCCGACAGCGGCCCCCATACGGGGTGTCTAGGATGGCTGCGTCGCTAGAGGAGAACAAACGTGCGAACCTATTTAACCATCCTGATCAAAGGCGCTGCGGCCTGTTCGGTCGTCGCTTTCGGACTATCGGCGTGTGCCAGCACCCCCATACCCAACGAGAAAATCGCCGTCGCCAAGGCATCGGTGCAGCGCGCGGAGCAGTCGGGCGCTCCTGAACTCGCGCCGGTCGAAATGTCGGCGGCGCGCGAAAAATTGGCGCGGGCGGAGAAGGCCGCCGCCAGCCACGATGCGGCTCCCGCAACCCAGTTGGCCGAACAGGCGAACGTCGATGCGCAGCTCGCCGAAGCCACTGCGCAGCAGCAGCGCAGCCGCAAGGCGGCGACGGAATTCGACGCCAGCATGCAGGCATTGCGCGCCGAATCGATGCGCAGCACCCAACCTACTCAATAAGGTGATTTCATGAACGCAAGACTGCTTACCGGAATGGGCCTGACTTTGGCGCTGTGCGCCTGCGCCGGCGCGCCGCGGCCGAATGCGGCTCTCGAGAGCGCACATGCCGCCGTACAGGCGGCGGAATCCGATCCCAACGTCAGCAAATATGCCGCCTTGGATTTGGAGGCCGCCAAGAAGGACCTGGCGATCGCCGACGACGCCGCTTTGCATCACAAAGATGATGCCATAGCGCAGCCCGCCTACCTGGCGGCGCAGAACGCCCGTCTCGCCCAGATGCACGCGGCCGCCAAGGCGGACGATGCCCGGGTTGCGGCCGGTCAGGCCGAGCGGGATCAAATCATGCTGGCCGCGCGCAGCCGCGATCTGCAGAATGCGCAGGCGGCAACCCATGCGGCGATCGGCCAGCGCGATCAGGCCGCAGAAGAGGCGGCGCGGCTCCAGGCCGAGGTGGATCAGCTCAAGGCCACCCAAACGCCGCGGGGATTGGTGCTGACCCTCGGCGACGTGTTGTTCGATACCGGCAGGGCGGAGTTGAATCCCGGCGCCGGCCGAAAGCTCGACCAGCTGGCGCAATTCCTGAACCAGCACAAGGACCGCCGCGTGCAGATCGACGGTTTCACGGATAGCGTGGGCACCGATGCCTACAATGAGGATTTGTCGCGGCGCCGTGCCGAGGCGGTCAAGTCCGCTCTATTGGTCCGCGGCATCGACGCATCGCGGATCGGCACCGAGGGCTACGGCAAGGGATATCCGGTCGCGAGCAACAGCAACTCCGGCGGCCGGCAGTTGAACCGCCGTGTCGAGGTGGTCATCGGCCAGGACAACGGCGGAGCCATCTCTCCGCGCAGCGCCGCTAACGACTGAGCATTCGCGACAGCGGGATCGACGCCGTCATGATCGTGCCGCCGGCAGCCGGGCTCTTGACCTCCCAGCTGCCGCCGAGCGCGGCGATCCGATGGCGCATGGAAGCCAATCCGTGCGAGGTGCTGGTCTTGAGGCGGTGAGTCGGAATACCCTTGCCGTCATCCGAGATTGTGAGGACCAGGGCCTCGCCCTCGATGCCGATGGCGAGATGGGCGGACTTCGCCTCCGCATGCTTGAGTATATTGGTCAACGCTTCCTGCCCGATGCGAAAAACCCCGATGGCCGCATCCGGCGTCAGCTTCAGTTCGGTCTCGGGAATGGATTCCGTGCATTTGAGTCCGGCGCGTCGGCAGGTTTCCTTGAACTGCCAGCGCAGCGCGGAGAACAGTCCCATGTTGTCGAGCAGGGTCGGCCGCAGTTCTTCGACGACGCGCCGCTTGAGGTCGACCCCCGCGCTCAGCGATTCGTGAATGCGCTTGAAGCGCTGCTCGATCGATGGATCGCTGGTGGGTAGCCGCTGCTGGAGCCAGGACAGGTCCATGCGTGCCGCGACCAGCAGTCCTCCCAGTTCATCGTGCAGTTCGCGCGACAGCGCGGATTTCTCCTGTTCGGACACGCCTTGCAGATGGGTCGAGAGCGCCGTCAGTTCCCGGGTGCGGTCCAGAACCTGCCGCTCCAGTTCCTGCGTCTGGTCGCGCAGCGTGATGGCCTGGCGCGCCCGCCGCCGCATGTCGCTGTAGACGAAGCCCGCCGCCAGCAGCACGAGGCCGATGTTGAGCACCACGCCGGCGGCGGAAACCCACCGCGATATCCTGAAATCCGACTGCCACTGTGCAGTCGCGGCCGACAGTTCGCGTGCCTCCTTGAGGCGCATGCCCATGACCACCTGCGATATTTCCTCCATGGTCCGCTTTCCCACGTCGGTGCTGACCACGTTCACCGCGGGCACCGCGCCGCGTTTCTTGAAAAGCGCCAGGGTGTCCTCGAGTTCGCCGAGCTTCTTGCCGGTCAGCACCCGCAATTTTTGGAACTCGCGGCTGTCGTCGCTGCCCCCGTAGGCTTCATGAACCCGGGCAAGCGCGGCTTCCACTTTTGCCGCCGCTTCGGTGTACGGAGCCAGATAGGAACTCTCGCCCGTCAGCAGATAGCCCCGCTGGCCCGACTCGGCGTCGGTCATCAGCGCGGCGAATTCACTCAAGGCTTGCTGGCGCAATTCGGAATTGTGCACCCGCTCATCGGCGGCGTTGAGGCGTGATTGTCCCGCCGCGGCGAGAAAAAACAGGCCGACGAGGAACCCAATCAACAGCAGCGGCGGCAGAACGATGTACCATCGGCCGAGTTCGCCCAAGTCCTCGCTCAAGATTTTCATTGGAAGTGTCCGCGCGCGGGCTGCTAGTCTAGCATTGTGGGGCGATTCCTACAGGAAGGACCGGGGGGTACCGATGGCGGTGCTGCCGGGCCCACGGCGATCATGATCCGTAATATTATCGTCTCGGATTACAGGAGCTGGGTGATGGAAACTACATTCGACGGGATCAATGAGGAAGCGCATGCCAGCGGCCGGCGCATCAAGAACCACTTGAGCGACGGCGTCAACGACATCAAGGCCGTCGCATCGGGCGAAATCAAGAACCTGATCGCGGACGTCGAAGACCTGATGGCGAAGATCGCGGACGTCAAGGACGCGGATGTAGCCCGGGTGCGCGGCAAGGTTCAGCGCGCGGTGGATGCCACGAAGCAGAGCCTGGCGGACGGCGCCGACACCTTGCGGCGTCAGGCGCAGAACGCGGCCAACACGGCGGACGATTACGTGCACGACAGTCCCTGGCAGGCGGTGGGCATTGCGGCGCTCGTAGGGGCGGTCGTCGGAATTCTGGCGACCCGGCGCTCGTAAGGCCCGCTGGTGCGATTGCTGTGGTCCCTGCCGAAGGCGGCGCCCGCACTGTTGCGCCATATGGCGGCCTATGTCGATCTCGCGGGCCTGGACTTGTCCCGGGCGCACCGCGAGATCGCGGCCCAAATGCGCGCCTCGGCCATCCTTGCGATTTGCCTCTTGTTCGCGATTTTGATGGGTTGCCTCGCGGTGGTGGCGTGCACCTGGGATACCCCTTATCGGGTGAACGCCATCGCTTGGATGGCGGGCGGCTTCGCCGCGGCCGCCGTGATCGCGGCCCTGTACCGCGCGAGCGTGGTCAAGGCCAGATCGCAGCTGCTGGCCTCGGTCCGGCGGCAGTGGGACGAAGATCGAATCCTGCTCGAACGTATTTTGTCTTCGGACGAGGATTGACGGCGCATGAGAGACCGCGACGCACAGGCCCGGGCCGAGATACTGGCGAGGCTGGCCGAGTCGCGCGCCGAATTGCGGCAAGTCCTCGACCCGCCGCGTACCGAGCCTGACGGCAGCCCGCTGCCGGCCGGCCGCTCGCAGGAATTTCCGCGCAGCCGCATCATGAAAGCCCTTCTGAGCGGGCGCGGGCTAGGCACCCTCGGTGCGGCGGTAGCGGGTCTTCTGATCGCGCGCCCCGCGTTGGCGCTGCGTTTGCTGCGGATGGTGCCCGCGGGCGCGGTGGCGCGAATGCTGCTGATACGCGCCGTCTCCGCGATGCGCACCCGGCGGAATTAGAGGCGCACTCGGCCGGATCAGCGCGCGCCCGGCGCGATTGGCGGCCGCCGTCCCGCGATCAGCCCAGGGTAACGACCCCGTAATGGTAGTTGCCGTCGTCCTTCAATTGGATTTCGCAAGGCGCACACGGTATCTGCTGGCCGTCCAGCGTCGTCTGCACGATGCCGCGGTTCACGCCACGGGGATTTTCCACCGCGATACGGTAGCGGGACGCCCCGAACTTGTACGTAATCTCGAAGCTGGCCCAGCCCCGGGGAACGCACGGATCGATCAGAAGTGCCGTCCCGCGCCGATGAATCCCGAGTATGCCTTCCACCGCGGTCCGGTACATCCACGCTGCCGATCCCGTGTACCAGGTCCAACCGCCTCGGCCGATGTGTGGAGCCGCCGAATACACGTCCGCGCACACCACATAGGGTTCCACCTTGTACCGGTGAATTCCCGCGCGCGTACTGGCATGGTTGATCGGGTTGAGCAGCGAGAACAGCTCTCCCGCGCGATCGCCGTCTCCCAGCATGGCGAACGCCAGCGTCGACCACATGGCCGCATGTGTGTACTGCCCGCCGTTTTCGCGCAGGCCCGGAGGATAGGCCTTGATATAGCCCGGGTCATGCGTAGTGCGATCGAAAGCCGGCGTGAATAATTGCACCAGGCCGTCGCTGCGGCTGACGAGCTGTGCGTTCACCGCCGACATGGCGCGCAGCGCGCGGCTGGCTTCGCCCGCGCCCGATATCACCGCCCAGGATTGGGCAATCGAATCGATCCTGCATTCGTCGTTGGCGACCGAGCCCAAGGGCGTGCCGTCGTCATAATAGCCGCGCCGGTACCAGTCGCCGTCCCACGCTTCGCGCTCGATGGCCTGCTGCAGGGCAAAGGCGTGCTTGAGCCAGCGCGCGGCCGTCGCCGATTCGCCGCGGCTTTCGGCGATCGGCGCGAACCGCGACAGGGTGGCGTGCAGGAACCAGGCCAGCCACACGCTTTCGCCGCGGCCTTCCGCGCCGACCCGGTTCATGCCGTCGTTCCAATCGCCGGTGCCGAACAGCGGCAGGCCGTGCGAACCGATCAACAGGCTCGAGTTCAGGGCACGCACGCAATGTTCGTACAGGCTCGCGGTTTCTTCGGTCGGCCCCGGCGCCGCGAACACTTCGCTGCTGCCCTCGGGCAGGGGACCGCCCGCCAGGAACGGCAGGTGCACGTCCAGCAGGGCATGATCCCGGCTGACGCCAAGGTAGTGCTCCACCACGAAGGGCAGCCAGATGCGGTCATCGGCGACTCGCGTCCGCACGCCCTTGCCCGATGTCGGGAGCCACCAATGCTGGACGTCGCCTTCCGCGAACTGCCGGCCCGCCGCGCGCAGGATGTGTTCCCTGGCAACGACAGGGTTGGACACGCAAAGAGCCATCACGTCCTGCAGCTGATCGCGGAATCCATAGGCGCCGCTCGACTGGTAGAACGCGGTCCGTCCCCAGACCCGGCAGCTCAGCGTTTGATACAGCAGCCAGCCGTTGAGCAGAATGTCCATGGACCGATCGGGCGTCTTCACTTGAACGGCACCCAGGGTCTCACCCCAAAAGTTCGTCACGTCTTTCAGGACGGCGTCCAAGTCGAGCGTCCGGTAGCGTTCGATGAGATCCGCCGCGGCGTCCGATGAGGCTTCCTCGCCGAGAAACAGCGTCAGCTCCACAATTTCGCCGGGTGCGAGATCGAGCGTCGTCTGCATCGCGCCGCAGGGATCGAGGCCGCCGCCGCATTGATTCGACAATCGGTGGGAACCCAACAGGGCGGCGGGCTCGGCGAGAGATCCATGGCGGCCGATGAACTCAGCCCGATCCGCGGTGCAGGACGATTGCCGTCCCGCCATATCCATGAAAGCGACGCGCGACGGAAACTCGTTGCTCCACGGATTGCGCGCCAGCAAGGCCGCGGTCTTAGGCTCGATCTGCGTGACGATGAATGGCGCGGACTTGCCGCGCTGATTTCCCAGCACCCAGTCCACGTAGTGCGTGATGGACAGCTGCCGCGCCGCGTTCGAGCGGTTGCCGATTTTCAGGCGCGAGATCTTGACCGGGTCCTTGAGCGGCACGAATTGCACAAGGTCCAGTGAAATGCCGTGCGAGGTATGTTCGAATCGGCTGTAGCCGAACCCGTGGCGGACCACGTACGTCGAGGAGGATTCCCGTATGGGCAGCGGCGTCGGACACCAGACATCCCCCGTCTCTTCGTCGCGAATGTATATGGCCTCGGCGGGCACATTGCTGACCGGATCGTTCGACCAGGAAGTCAGCTGGTTTTGCTGCGCATTCAACGACCACGTGCTGCCGGCGCCGTCCGCCGAAACCTGGAATCCGAATTCCGGATTGGCGATGACGTTGGACCACGGCGCCGGCGTCCACTGGCCTTCCTCGAGCGTCACCACGTATTCGCGGCCTTCCGCGGAAAACCCGCCGAGACCGTTGAAGAATTCCAGCGCCGGCAACGCGGCCGGCAGGGTGCGCACACTCGCTTCGCGTGCCGCTGCATCGCTGTACTGCAGCCGCCGGCGCGGTACCGGCAGAGGCTCGCGCAGGCGCGCGAGCTGATCGCCCAGAGTGCCGCGCCGCGCGACGAAGATGGCCCGCGCCGCCGTCTGCAGCAAATCGCGGCTCGACGCGGGCATGAGGTCGGCGCGCAGCAGGAACACGGCGCCGCGCCGGGTCCCGTCCTCATCGCCGCGCGGGGTCTGCGAGGTGCGGATCGCGGCATCCAAAGCCTGCTGCAGATCCGACGCATAGGAAGGCGGCCGATCGTTGAGGATGACCAGATCGACGGCCAGCCGTTTGAGGCGCCAATACTCGTGGGCCCGCAGCAGCTGCTTGACGATTTCGATGTCGTGCTCGTCGTCGATGCGGACCAGCACGATGGGCAGGTCGCCGGATACGCCATGAGTCCATAAAACCGGCGCGCCCGACTGATTCTTCTGCAGAATGTCCCGCGACGCCCGCAGCGCGGAATCCGAATACAGCACGCGATTGGCGATTCGCTGGAACTGTTGCGCTTCCTCGAAGTCGATGCCCAGGTAGCGCAGCTGAACCTGGGCCTGGGTCCATGCCAGGGTCTTGGCGCGCTCGACGGCTGCCATATCGCGATGCTTGTCCACCAGCGCGAGAGCCTCTTCCCGGCTGGAGCTGATGCCGGTCCAGAAGGCGACGCGCGCGGTTTCTCCGGGCGCGATCCGTACGCGCCGGCGAAGCGCGAGGACCGGATCGAGAACCGTGCCGGCGGTATTCGACAGCGGCCGCGCATCGACGATGGAGACGGCATTGCGCAGATCCCGGCCGCGTCCGATGAAGCGCGCGCGATCGGTCTCGAACTGCAGGCCGCCCACGCTGATTCCGTCCAGTGAACTGACATGGGCGATCCAAAGCTTCGGATCGGCGGGCTCCCGGTTGCGGCGGGTCGCGAGCAGCGCGCCGCTTTCCGCGACGAACTCCGTCTGCACGAAGAGTTTGGAGAAAGCCTGATGCGCCGAGTCGGCATCGGCCGGCGCCAGCACCACTTCCATGTAGGTCGTCAATTCGATTTCGCGTGCGCGGTTGCCCGAATTGGTCACCGATACCCGGCGGACCTCCGCATCGTCTTCGGGGGACACGAGAAATTCTGTGGAAGTCAGGATCGGACCGTCCCGCCGCGTGATCTCCGCGCGATCCTCGAAAAATGCCACGTCGTACGTATCCGGTTCACGCCCGACCGGTTGATATCCGGCCGACCAGACCTGGCCGTTCGCCACATCCCGCAGGAAGATATAGCTTCCCCAGGAATCGCAGGTCGGGTCTTCGCGCCACCGCGACACGGCAATGTCGCGCCAGCGGCTGTAGCCGGAGCCGGCCGCGGTCAACATGAGCGAATAGTTGCCGTTTGACAGCAAATGCGTCCGCGGCGCCACGTGATGCGGCGACGTGAAGCGCCGCGGTGTGACGGCGACCAGTTCCTTGAGTTCCGGCGCGGAGCGGACGTCATCGGCTACGGGCGGCGGCAGATCGGGTTCTCTCGGCGTTCTTTCCTGCAAGAGCAGCTCAGTCGCCTGAATGATGGAATTCGAATGAAAGCATGTGCGAAAGATAGCGTCTTTCAGCACATTGGCTATGGACACCAGGATCATCCCCTGGTGATGCGCCATGAAGGCGCGCACCGGCAGCATCGTGACGCCCTCGGGCAGCCGCGACGGCGAGAAATCCAGCGCTTCGTACCAGCCGAAGCGTCCGCGCCCGCCGAGTTTTTGCATGAGCTCGAAATTGCGCAGGGCGGCCACGGGATCCATCATCGCCGCGAGGCCGGTGGCGTAGGGCGCGACCACGGCTTCCTCGCCCAAACCCCGCTGCAGCCCCAGGCCGGGGACGCCGAAGCTCGAATATTGGTAGGTGAATTCCAGGTCGCGGGCATTGAAGGCGGACTCGGACACGCCCCACGGCAGATTTCGCTCCCTCCCATACTCGATCTGCCGCTTGACGATCAGCCGGTCGGTCTCGCCCAGCACGCTGCCCGGCGGTTCGCGCATGATGAGCACGGGCATCAGATACTCGAACATGGATCCGGACCACGAAGCCAGCACCGAACTTCCGTCGACGACGGTCAGCAGGCGGCCCAGGCGGAACCAATGGCGGACGGGCAGGTCGCCCTTGGCGATCGCGACGAAACTCGCGAGCCGTGCTTCCGAGGCCAGCAGATCGTAGCAATTCGGATCCTGGGCGCGGTCCGCCACTCGATAGCCGATGCTCAACAACCGCCGTTCCGGCTCGACCAGGAACGCGAAGTCCATGGACATGGCGATGGCGCGGGCGCGCCGCGCCAGGACAGCGAGCCGTTCGGCCAGCTGCGCCGCCGCGGTGCCGTCCGCTTGGATGTCGCGCCGGCGGCTCAGCACGTTCGCCCGCAGCATGCCGGCCCAGATCAGCAGAGGCCCGCTGGCGGTGCCCGGATGTTCATCGCAAAGCGCCTGAACGATGTCGCGGATGTTCTCGGCCTGCTGCACTATGGCGTCGAGCCTCTGCGGATCGCCGGCGGGCTGTATCGATTCGAGCGAGGTGCGCAGGGAAGCGATCGCGGCGTCGAGCTGCCGCGGCGATACGCCGTAGTTGCTCTGATGATCGCCCAGGGCTCCGGCCACCTCTTGCATCTGCCGAAGCGTGTCCAGCATGCCGGTCGCATCGATGAAAGTCAGGTACCCGACGCTCGACCACCCGCGGCACATACCCTCGAGCGTCAGCAGGTGACCCGCCAGATTGCCGCTGTCGACGGTCGAAATGTATTTCGGATCGAGGGGGCGCAGGTCGTGCGTGTCGTACCAGTTGAAGAAATGCCCGCGGAATCTTTCCAGCTTCTCCAGCGACGCAAAGGTGGCCTCGAGCCGGTCCACGGCGTCGAACGTGCCTATCCAGCCGAATTCACGGGCGGAGGCCACCGACAGCAGGTACAGGCCGATGTTCGTGGGAGAGGTGCGGTTCGCGATCACCTCCCTCGGTATCTCCTGGAAGTTGTCCGGCGGCAGCATGTTTTGTTCGGCCGTCACGAAGGTGTCGAAAAAACTCCACGTCTGGCGCGCCATCAGGCGGAAGCGATGGGCGTCCTCGACCGTCAGCGTCTCGCGCCGCGGCAGGCGTTTCGGCAGGCTCACCGAGCGTGCGACGGCGGGAGCGCATATCCATATCAGGAGAAGCGGGATGGCGATCCACGGAACCCGGTGGCCGTGCAGGAGCAGGAGCAGTGTCAGGCCCGAAGTCAGCAGCACTCCGCCCGACATGCTTTGATAGAGTCCGCTCAAGCTGGACGATGCCCGGGCCTTCGCCTGGGCGGCCGTGGTCCACTGCAGCAGGCTGCGGCGCGAAACGGTCAATCGGTACAGGGTGCGGATGATCGCATCCGACATGTTCCACGCCTGGTCGGCCCAAAACACCAGGCGCAGTGCGATGAGCGCCGCGGTCTGCCGCGCTTCCTTGCGTACCGCCCGCATGTAGCTGTCCCGGGTGAAATCGGAAAAGCGCGGCAGCAGATTCACCGCGAAGGGCAGCAGCACCGGCAGTGCGATAGCCCCGAGAAAGAACAGGCTCCAGGCGAACCCCGCCGAGCATATCCAGCATAACGCGAGCCCCAGCAGTACCGCCGGCACCACGATCGACCGCCGCAGATTGTCGAACATCTTCCAGCGGCCGAGCGGCGACATCGACGGATGCGCGACCAGAATCCACGGCAGCAGCTGCCAGTCGCCGCGTGTCCATCGATGCTGGCGTGCCGCGGCTACTTCGTAGCGCGGCGGATATTCCTCCACCACCTCGACATCCGAGGCGAGGCCGCAGCGCGCATAAATTCCTTCGAATAGATCGTGGCTGAGCAGGCGGTTGTTGCCGACGCGGTTCGCCAGCGACGTCTCGAAAGCCTCGACGTCGTAAATTCCCTTGCCGCTGTACGAGCCCTCGCCGAACATGTCTTGGTAGGCGTCCGACACGGCGAATGCGTAGGGATCGATGCCGCTCGGCCCGGAGAACACGGCTTGAAAAACCGACGCTTCGCGGCCGATGGGCAGCGACGGCGTGACGCGCGGCTGCAATATCCCGTAGCCTGCGGTGACGATGCGTTCGACGGGGTCGATGACCGGCTTGTTGAGCGGGTGCGCCATCTTGCCGATGAGGGAGAGCGCCGCGCCCCGCGGCAAGCGGGTGTCCGCGTCCAGGCAGATCACGTAGCGCACGCCGGCCGGAGCCTGCGGCGGGCGGCCGCCGACCGCGACGAAGCTGGTGGTCTTCGAGCCGCGCAGCAGCAGATTGAATTCGTGCAGCTTGCCGCGCTTGCGCTCCCAGCCCATCCAGCGCTTCTCGTGCTCGTTCCATTGACGCTTGCGGTGCAGAAGCAGGAAGCGGTCGTCGCCGTGCACGCTGCCGTAGGATCGATTCAGCCGCGCAACCCCGGCCGCTGCCGCGTCGAGCAATTCCTGGTCTTCGCGCGTGGTTTCGGTGGTGGAGTCGGCCCAGTCGCTGAGCAGCGCGAAGCGGATGTCTCCGTCCTGGGTGGCGAGGTAGTGAACCTCGAGGCTGCGGATCGACTCCTCGATGTCCGCGGCGCCGGTCAGCAGAATGGGTACCGCGACCACGGTGCGCAATTCGGCCGGCACGCCGTCCAGCAATTCGAGGCCGGGCAGCACATTGGCGCTGCAGAAATGGGTCACCCAGAGATTGACGAGGGCGATTCCGATATCGCTCGCCGCCAGCAGCGCGAGCAATACGATGGCCGTATTCGCCAAGGTGTGCACGGTGGGTGCGCCCGCCATGAACGCCGCGGAGGCGGTCAGCGCGGCGCTCGAAGCGGCAATGCCGCCGACGTAGCCGGTGAGTCCGGCGGCGCGGGTCAGGCGCGCGAACCGCTGATTCCAGGGAATGCGGTAGGCCAACTCCCGTTCCAACTGCGGCCGGCCCGCGGACACCAGGTAGTAGCCGGGTTCGAGGGGGTGCCGCGGCGCGGAGGCCTGCGTGCTGGCCCGGCCGGCCGCGCTCAAGGCGCGGCGCGCCACGTCCATTTCGGTGTAGCGCGAATGCCGCGCCAGGTCTTCGATGGCGTGCCGGTAGAGGTCGCGGGTCAGAAAGTCGAAGCTGGAGTACGCACTCTTCTCCCGCATCAATTCATCGACCAGGCTGACTCTCTCGAAAAACTTGGCCCAATCCACCGAAGAGATGAGCCGCAGGCTGGTGATGACGTTGCGCACACTCAGATTCACCGCGCCCTGACGCTGATGCTCGTTGTGCACGACTTCCTCCGCCGTGGTGCCCTGCGCGGCGAGCGTCCGGTGCAGCCATGCCAGTGCCGGCGTCGTCTCCGGATCATGATCGCGGAGCCGCTTGAACAGCTGCGCGCTGAAGGCGTTCGGCAGCGGCTTGGTTTCGATCCCCCGCATGGCGGCGGCGTTCGGCACCTGCTGCGCGGCTTCCTCGGCAAGCAGCTTGTCGGCCAGAGCATCCGCCTTCTCGCGCTGCGCCAGCCGTGAAACGATGCCTCCCGACAAACGGGTCAGATTTTCGATCAATACCACGCGCAGCGTGATCGCGATCGCCCACAGCTCACCGATGGTCAGCGGCTGAACCCGCTGGTAGGCGCGGCAGAAGCGGTACAGGGTTTCCAGCTCGAAGCGGCTGTCGGAGTGCGCGACGATGGCCCACGCCAATCCATACACCCGTGGATACCCGCGCAAATGGCCGTTGGCGAGTTTCGGCAGCTGTTTGTAGAATCTCGGCGGCAAATCGCGCCGAACCGCGCGGATGTGCTCATCGACGATGTAGTAGTTGTCGACCAGCCATTGCGCCGCCGGGGTCACCGGGCGCTCGCGCTCCATCCCGGCGACCAAAGTGTGAAAGGCGGCGTCGAGGCTGAGGGCGTTCGATCCGAGGCGCCGCCGCAGGGAGATGCCGGCGGTTTGGGTCGGCGAGACTTCCTGCGCCTTCGCCAGGCTTTCCGCGTGGTGCTCGAGCCGCTCGACGCTGAAGATTTCGGCCAATATCGGTTCGGCGGTTTCGGAGCGTCCTTCCAACAAAGCGCGCCCTCGGCCGAGCAGGCGAAAATACCGGAGAAGTCTCACTGATTCAGTTTCCAGATCGCGAGGTTCAGGGCGCTCGCGAAAGTGACCCAGCACAAGTACGGCACCAGCATCCACGCCGCCGTCTCTTTCACGGCCGCGAACTCGCGCACCGTCCAGGCGATCGACAGCCATAGCGCAATGATAATGAAGAGTCCGGCGCCAATGTTCCTGGCGCCGAAAAACAACGGGGCCCACGCCGCGTTGAGCAGCAGCTGAATCGCGTACGCCGCGAGGGCGGCGGTGCGGCCGCGGTGATAGCGCTCGCCCCAAATGAGCCACGCCGACGAGCCCATGGACACATAGAGCACCGTCCATACCGGGCCGAACCAGCTGTTCGGCGGCGACCAGGATGGTTTGACGAGTGCCGCATACCAAAGGTTCGCCGCCGAGGACACGCCGGGCGAAAAGAAGGCGCCCAGGCCGCCGGCCGCCAGCGCCGACGCCAGGAACAGCGCGAGTATCACCCAGTTCGGCCTCGAGTTGCGGCCCCGGTAAGTGGTCGAGCTGTCGATGGGAATCCTCACGCGCCGCGCGCCTCGCCGGTTCGGGACCCGACAAATAACACGATGGCGGCGGCCATCTGCGCCCAGCCCAGCCACGGAAATCGGCTGGAGAAAGCCAGCCAGATGAGACCCGATAGCCACAGCACCGCCGCCGCCAGGGTCGCGTCCCGCTTGACTTGGTTGCGGCGCATCTCGCTCCGCACCTGCGCCGCGTCCTCGCTTCGCACCTGCCACTCGAGGCGCCCTTCCGCCGCCTCGCGCACCGTGGTCTCGAATATCTGCGGCACCTGCTGCAGGGCCACCAGGATATCGGGCAGCTGGGCGCGAACGCCCCGCAAGATCGCGCGCGGACTCGTCCGCTCGCGCATCCACTTGCGCAAATACGGCTGCGCGGTTTTCCAGAGGTCGAGCTCGGGGTAGAGCTGCCTGCCCAGTCCTTCGATGTTGAACAAGGTCTTCTGCAGCAGGATCAACTGGGGCTGCACTTGCATGTCGAAGCGGCGCGCGGTTTCGAACAGCCGCAGCAGCACTTGCGCGAAGGAGATTTCCTTCAAGGGCTTGTTGAAAATTGGCTCGCACACGGTGCGCACGGCCGACTCGAGTTCATCGACCCGGGTTCCCCGCGGAACCCAGCCGGATTCGACGTGCAGCGCCGCCACGCGCGCGTAGTCGCGGTCGAAGAACGCCATGAAGTTCTCGGCCAGGTAATGCTGGTCGCGGACCTGCAAGGTGCCGACGATGCCGAAATCCACGGCCGCGTAGCGGGGGTTCAGCGGATCGTCGGTCTGCACGAAGATGTTGCCCGGATGCATGTCCGCATGGAAAAAATTGTCGCGGAACACCTGCGTGAAAAAAATCTCCACGCCGTTCTCCGCGAGCTTCGGAATATCCGCGCCGCGCGCGCGCAGTTCCGCGACATCGTTGACGATGACGCCGTGGATGCGCTCCATGACCATGACGTCGACACGGCAATAATCCCAGTACACCTCGGGGACGTACAGCAGGGGCGAGCCTAGGAAATTGCGCTTCAGCTGGGCCGCATTGCCGGCTTCGCGCAGCAGGTCCAGTTCGTCGAGGATGGTCTTGCGGTATTCGCGCACCAGTTCGACCGGGCGCAGGCGGCGCGCTTCACCCCAATATCGATCGGCGAGCCCGGCCAGGTAATCCAAGACCTCGAGGTCCAGATCGATGATGTCGCGCATGCCGGGGCGCAGGATTTTGACCACCACCTCGGGACCCGCCTTGAGGGTGGCGACGTGCACCTGGGCGATGGAGGCCGCGGCGAGCGGCGTCGATTCGAAACCGGCGAATATCTCGCTGATCGGCCGGGCAAAGGTCTTTTCGATGATGGCCACCGCGATGGCGCCGTCGAACGGCGGCACGCGGTCCTGCAGCCTCGTCAACTCATCGGCGATGTCGACGGGCAGCAGATCGCGCCGCGTCGACAAAGCCTGGCCGAATTTGACGAAGATCGGCCCGAGTTCTTCGAGGGCCAGCCGCAGCCGCTCGCCGCGGGTCGTGCCGATGCTGCGTTGAAACCACGTCCAGGGCGACAGGTAGACGAGAAAGCGAAACGGCCGGTACAAGTGGGTCGCCCGCACGAAATCGTCGAGGCCATGCCTGACCAGCGCTCGCTGAATCTGCAGCAGCCGGGCGAGGACGCGCGGGTGCATCAGGCAACGCCCTTCAGACGCGCCTCGAGGTGCCCGAGCCGCGCCTCGATCCGGTCGGCGGTCTCGCGCAGCTCATCGACGCCGCGCAGGAACTCGTCCAGTTCCGGCCGATTCACCAGGTCGCGGCTTTCCTCCTGCAGGTATTCGGCGATGTTCTCGCCCGCCGTGCGGCGTGCGCGGCGCGCGAAGCGCAGCACTCCTTCGGCGAATTCGGTCAGCCGCCGCGCGGGGAAGTCGCCTATCCACCGCGACAATTCTTCTTCCGGATCGGGGCGCGCCAGAACCAGCAGCCTGCGGTACAAGTCGGCGATTTCCGCATCGCCGCGGATCTGCGCGGCGCTCTTGGCGGGAATGCGGCCCGCCGCGCCCCGGAACAGCTGCAGGAGCGCGAAGGGCGATCCGCAAATCGACGCGTCGGCGGCCGAGGATTCGCCGGCCAGCAGCGCGAGCGTGCCCCGGTGCGTGCTCGCCCGGATGCGGGTGATCCCGGTCACGTCGACTTGCAGAGAAGTGCCTTCGAGGCGCCGCGCCAGCGATGCGGCCTCGGACGAGTCCTCGATGCATCGATTGAGCAGCGCCTCCGCAGAAGCAAGCCATGCGGGAGTCGCGGGCATGTCAGATCTTGTAGCCGCGATGCAGGGCAACGATACCGCCGGTGAGATTGTGGTAGCGCGCCTGGGCGAAGCCTGCCGTGCGCAGCATCTCGAGCAGGGTCTCTTGGTCCGGATGCATGCGGATCGACTCCGCCAGGTAGCGGTAACTGGCCGCATCGTGCGCGACCAGCCGGCCCAGCAGCGGCAGTACTTTGAAAGAGTAGGCGTCGTAAACCGGCTTCAGTCCGGGAGCCACCGGTGTCGAGAACTCGAGTACCAGCAGCTGGCCTCCGGGCTTCAGAACTCGGTACATGGATTTCAGTGCGGCCGCCTTGTCGGTCACATTGCGCAGGCCGAAACCGATCATGACGCAATCGAAGGAATCGTCCTCGAAGGGCAGGCGCTCGGCGTCGGCGACGATGCACTCCACATTCCCCACGAAGCCTTTGTCCAGCAGCCGGTCGCGGCCGATTTCCAGCATCGCGGGGTTCACGTCCGACAGCACGACGCTGCCCGACTTGCCCACTTGACGGAGCATCCCGGCGCTCAAGTCCCCGGTTCCTCCGGCGACGTCCAGCGCCCGCTGGCCCGGCCGCAAGCCGGTCAGGGAGAGGGCGAAGTGCTTCCACAGTCGATGCACGCCGAACGACATCAAGTCGTTCATGACGTCGTATTTGCCGGCCACCGAGGCGAACACCGAACGGACGCGCCGCGCCTTGTCGTCCCAGGCGACCTTCTCAAACCCGAAATCGGCCTTGCGGCCGGAATTGTCCATAGCGCCCCTTGAATCTTGAGGGAAGCATTGTAGCCGACTGGATTCGGCTTAAGTGGCTCCCGGCTTCTCCGCCTCGGCGCAGCGCTCGAGGTATCGGGCCCAATTGCGGTGGTGGTCGCGGCCGAGTTCGTGCAGCAGGCCCCAGGTGTACAAACCCGTGTTGTGGCCGTCGTCGAACAACAGCCGCAGGGCATAGTTCCCCACCGGCTCGACGCCGTTGATGCCGACGTTCTGCTTGCCGGTTTGCAGCACTCCCTCGCCCCCGCCGTGGCCCTTCACCTCGGCCGAGGGGGAGAACACCCGCAGGTATTCGAAAGGCAGTTCGAAATGCGATCCATCGTCGAAGCTCACGTCGAGCAGGCGCGACGCGGTGCGCAATTTGATTTCGACGGGTTGGGGCGTCATCAGCCGGGTCCGCGCAAGCCTTGAGTGCACATGGTTACGGCGCGCATGGCTACAGAATGTACCGCGACAGGTCCTGGTCTTTCACCAGTTCGCCCAGATTGCCCTCGACATACTCGCGATTGACCACCACACGGCTGCCGCTGCGGTCGGCGGCATCGAAGGACACGGCTTCCAGCAGCCGCTCCATGACCGTGTGCAGGCGCCGCGCTCCGATGTTCTCCGTCCGCTCATTGACCTCGAAGGCCACTTCGGCGAGCCGCTGCACCCCGGACTCGGCAAATTCCAGTTCCACGCCCTCGGTGGCGAGGAGGGCGGTGTATTGCCGGCACAGCGATGCATCGGGCTCGGTCAGAATCCGCACGAAATCCTGAACCACCAGCGGTTCGAGTTCGACGCGGATCGGCAGCCTTCCCTGCAGCTCGGGAATGAGATCGGAGGGCTTGGACATGTGAAATGCGCCCGACGCGATGAACAACACGTGATCGGTCTTTACCGTGCCGTACTTCGTGTTCACCGTGCATCCCTCGACGAGGGGCAGAAGATCGCGCTGCACGCCCTCGCGCGATACGTCGGCGCCCGTGGTCTCCTGGCGGCGGGCGATCTTGTCGATTTCGTCGATGAACACGATGCCGTTCTGCTCGGCATTCTCCACGGCGCGCAGCTTCAATTCCTCTTCGTTGATCATTTTCGACGCTTCTTCATCGATCAGGAGCTTCAGCGCCTCCTTGATCTTGAGCTTGCGCTGCCGCGTCCGGCCCTGGCCTAGGTTCTGGAACATGCCCTGCAGCTGCTGCGTCATTTCTTCCATGCCGGGCGGCGCCATGATTTCGACCCCCATGGGCATGGCGCGCACTTCGATTTCGATTTCGCGGTCGTCCAGATAGCCCTCACGCAGCATTTTGCGGAAGCGTTGCCGGGTCTCGTTGTCCCGGGGCGCCGCATCGCCGGTGAATCCGGCCTGCGCTCTTGGCAGCATCGTGTCGAGCACACGGTCCTCGGCGCTGTCCTCCGCTCGATGGCGCACCTTGGCGATTTCCTCTTCGCGGGTCATTTTCACCGAGATCTCAACAAGATCGCGGACGATCGAGTCCACTTCCCGTCCAACATAGCCCACTTCAGTGAATTTCGTGGCTTCCACCTTGATGAACGGAGCCCTGGCGAGGCGGGCCAGCCGCCGGGCAATCTCGGTCTTGCCTACCCCGGTCGGACCGATCATGAGAATGTTCTTCGGGGTGATTTCGGCCCGCAGCGATTCGGCCACCTGCTGGCGGCGCCAGCGGTTGCGCAGCGCGATGGCCACGGCGCGCTTGGCCGCCTTCTGTCCGACGATGTGCTTGTCCAGCTCTTCGACTATTTCACGGGGGGTCATCTGCGACATCGTAGAGCTATAGCTCCTCGATGGTCAGATTGCGATTCGTGTAAATGCAGATATCCGCGGCGATGGTGAGCGAACGCTCGACGATGTCGCGGGCGGACAGCTCCGCTTGCATGAATGCCTGCGCCGCGGCCTGCGCGAAACCTCCGCCCGATCCGATGGCGATCAGGTCGTGCTCCGGTTCGATCACATCGCCGTTCCCCGATATGACGTACATGCTTTCCGCGTCCGCGACGCACAGCAGGGCTTCGAGGCGGCGCAGGCTCCGGTCGGTGCGCCAGTCCTTGGCCAATTCGATGGCGGCCCGGGTCAAATTGCCGTATTTCTCGAGTTTCCCCTCGAAGCGCTCGAACAGGGTGAAAGCGTCCGCCGTGCCGCCGGCGAAACCGGCGAGCACTTTCCCGCCGTACAGGCGGCGAACCTTGCGGGCATTTCCCTTCATCACGCTCTGGCCCAAGGTCACCTGGCCGTCGCCGCCGACCGCGACCCGCCCGTTGCGGCGCACGGCGAGAATGGTCGTGCCATAGATTCGCTCGGGATCGTGATTCATGGAAACAAGGGTGGGGCCGCGGACAGCCCTTTCAAGCGCTGCGCGCGCGGCGCCGGGCGCGCGGGTGCGCCGATTCGTAAACGGTGGCCAGATGCTGGAAGTCCAAGTGGGTATAGACCTGGGTGGTGCCGATGTCGGCGTGCCCCAGCAGCTCCTGCACCCCCCGCAGATCGCCGCTGGACTCGAGCAGATGCGTGGCGAAGGAATGCCGAAACATGTGCGGGTGAACGTGAATGCCGATGCCCTGCCGTCGCCCCCAGGCGCCGACTCGCAACTGGACGGCCCGCGCCGACAGCGGGCGGCCGCTCCGCCCGACGAAAAGCCGGTCGACCCCCGTCTTGACCACGGCCGCGCGTTCCTTGAGCCATGCCCGCAGCGCCGCCAGCCCCTTGCTGCCGACGGGCACGATCCGCGCCTTGCTTCCCTTGCCGAGCACCCGCACCGTTCGGTCGGCGAGATCCACCGCGGCCACATCCAAGCTCACGAGCTCGGTCAAGCGCAAGCCCGAGGAGTAGAACAATTCCATGATGGCCTTGTCGCGCGCGGACAAGGTGTCGTCGACGCGAAACGCCAGCAGCCGCCCCATTTGGTCGGCGTCCAAGGTGGACGGCAGGCGCTTCTTGGCCTTGGGTGCGCGCACGTCATCGGCCGGATTGCGCTCGCAATGGCCTTCGCGCATCAGGAATTCATAAAAGGTCCGCGCCGCCGACATCCGTCTTTGAATGCTGCGTGCACCCAATCCTTTCCCATGCAGCGCGGCGGCAAAGGTCCGCATCTGCAGATGGTCGAACGCCGCCCAGCGCTCCAGTCCGCGCCGGTCGCCGAACTCGGCCAGCGAGCGTAAATCGTGCCGGTAGGCGGCGATCGTGTGTACGCTCATCCGCCGCTCGTGCGCCAGATGCGACGAGAATCGATCGATCCATTCGCGCTCCGCCGGCTCCACGCTTTAGCGAATCAGCGCGTAGGTCACGAGCTCCCCGATGCGGGAGAGGAATTCCGTGCTCATCGCCGGGTGGAAGCGCTGCGCATCGCTGGCGCCGATGGCGAGAATGCCCAGTTCTCCCTTGGGACCCAAGGGCGTGAGCGCCACCGATCCGATCTCAACCGAGTCCTTGCCGAACAGATAGTCTCTTTGAGCGTCGCGGACTTGTCCGCAGCGGGGCTTGCCCGAGGTCAACAGGGATTCGAAAGTTTTGATCTCGGCATCACCCACGTTGGCGCAGCGCAGGAAGCGCCCGGCTTCCGGCTCCAGCGGCCGCGCCTGCTCCAGGAACAGCACCAGCACCGAATGCATGGCCTCGAAATCTTCCCGCAGTGAAGTCTCGACCGCGCCGATGGTTTCGGCCAGCGTATGCGCGCGGATCAGCCGCTGGCTGAGGCGGTGAATCCGGTCGGCGAGCGCGTCATTGGCGCGGGCCACATCGACGAGTTCCTTCAGCTTGCGCTCCAGCGACTGGTTGCGCTCCCGCAGCACTTCGACCTGGCGCTCGACCAGGCTGACCGTGGCGCCCGCATCGCGCAGATGCGGCAGGCGCAGTTTCGTCAGCAGCGGCGAATTACGTTCGAAGAAATCCGGATAGGTCTGCAGATATTCCCCGACGCTTGCGTCGGTGAGTCCTTCCGGCTTGATTCCGCGCGCCTGGCTGGTCGTCATTATTCACTCCCCCGTACATCACGTTAAATATCGATCGATCCGGTAAACACCGTGGTCGCCGGACCGGTCAGCCACAGGTGTTCGCCCGCCGCGGCCCATGAAACCGTGGCTGATCCTCCCGGCAGGTCCACTCGAACCTCCGGGTCCAACAGTCCGTGCCGCCTGCCGACGGCCACCGCCGCGCAGGCGCCCGTGCCGCACGCCAAAGTCTCGCCCGCACCGCGTTCAAATACCCGAAGCCGGATATGTCCCCGATCCACGACCTGCATGAATCCCACATTGGTGCGATTCGGAAAACGCTCGTGGCGTTCGATACTAGGCCCAAACCGCTCCACCGGCGCGGTTTTCACATCGGACACCTGCAGCACCGCATGCGGATTGCCCATCGAGACCGCGCCGATGTCCACATCCACGCCCTCGACCCTCAAGGAATAAGTCGCCGCCTCGGCGGGCGCCACCATCGGAAGCGCGTGCGGATCGAAATTGGGCACGCCCATGTCCACGGACACCGAACCGTCTTCGCGCACCCTGGCATGGACCAGGCCGCCCGGGCTACCCATCATGAGTTCGCGGCCCAATTGCGGCGCGCGGGCATACAGGAGAGCGGCGATACAGCGGGCACCGTTGCCGCACTGCTCGACCTCCGTGCCGTCTGAATTGAAGATCCGGTAGAACACGCGGCTGTTTGCATCGCGTGGAGTTTCCAGCATGAGCGCCTGATCGAAGCCGACGCCGGTGTGGCGGTCGGCGAGGGCGCGCAGCTGCTGCTCGTCCAATGGAGTCCCGGCGGGGGCGTCGAACACCAAAAAATCGTTGCCCAACCCCTGCATCTTCAGAAACTCGATGCGCATACGGCCAGAGCATAGCCGATGCGTCAATTTGTCGCGAGCAGGGGTTGCGCAATCCACCCATGAGTTCTACCTTACTGAAAACAACGAAGCTTGGGGGACTATGCGCCACGTCATGGTATTGAATGCGAAGGGCGGATGCGGCAAGAGCACGCTCGCCACGAATATCGCCGTCTTTTTCGCCCGCGACGGCCACCAAGTTTGCATTGCAGATTACGATCCGCAGCGATCCAGCCTCGATTGGCTGGCGCAGCGCCCCGCGGACCTGCCCGCCATCAGCGGCGTCGCCGCCTACGAGGATGGTCTGCGCAATGTCGCGCGCAACACCGAGATCCTGGTGATCGATGCGCCGGCCCGCGTTCACGGCACGGAATTGAACGAGCTCGTGCGGCGCGCGGAGACCATCATCGTTCCGGTGCTGCCGTCCAGCATCGACATGAAGGCCTGCGGACACTTCATGGCGGAATTGCTTGAAATCGGCAAGGTATCGCGCAAGCAGGCGAGATTGGCCGTCGTCGCCAATCGAGTGCGCGAATACACGCTGATCTACGAGGAGCTGGATCAGTACCTGACCAAGCTCAAGGTTCCCTATCTCGGCAGCCTTCGCGAGGCGCAGAACTACGTCCGCGCCTACGCGCGCGGCATGGGCGTGCTGGAATTGCCCGAATATCTCGCATGGCCGGATTGGAAACAATGGGAACCCATCGGCGAATGGCTGGATAGCAAGCGCAGCCAGCCCTCGGGCTAGATGTCACCGGCGCCCCCGTGCGCGTCACCCTACCGAAATCGAATCGCAGTTTCGACGCGCCGCCGGATCGATCCTTGCTGGATGCCGCGCTCGGCGCCGCGCTCAATTTGCCTCACAGCTGCAAGGGCGGTAATTGCGGTTCGTGCCGCGCCCGCCTGCTCACGGGCGAGATCTGGTACCCGAACGGCCGCCCTCTGGGATTGTCGGAGGCGGAAACGGCCGACGGCCTCATGCTCTTGTGCCAGGCCCGCGCGCGCAGCGATCTGCGCATCGAGACCTTCGAAATGGCTGCGGCCGAGCAAACCATCATCAAACGTCTTCCCGCGCGCATCGAGCGCGCGCTGCCCCTGTCGCACGATGTCATGGGGCTGTACCTGCGCCTTCCGGCCGCCGAAGAATTCCGCTTCGAGGCGGGACAATACATCGACATCATGCTGCCCGGCGGCCGCCGGCGCAGTTTTTCCATCGCCTCTCCGCCGCACGATTCGCGCCTGCTCGAGCTTCATGTACGCCGGGTCGCCGGCGGCGAACTCTCGGCGCGCCTGTTCGACGGCGGCGCGCAGAGCGCGCTGCTGAACATCGAAGGACCCTTGGGACAGTTCGTGTATCGGGAAAACCGCGACGCGGCGCCGATGCTGCTGGTCGGCGGCGGAACGGGACTCGCGCCCCTGCTCAGCCTCATGCGGCATGTGATCGAAAAGGGCATCGAGCGGGACATCGTGCTCTACTGGGGAGTGCGCAGCGAGCGCGACCTGTACGCACACGCCGGACTCGAAGTTCTCGCCGGCCGCTCGAGGCTTCGCTACGTGCCCGTGTTGTCCGAACCCTCGCCGCAATGGCAAGGCGCCCGCGGCTGGGTGCACGAGGCGGTGCTCCGGGACATCGCCGATCTCGACCGATACGAGGTCTACGCGGCGGGACCGCCCGCGATGATAGCGGCGGTGCGCCGCGAGTTTGCTCTTCGCGGCGTCGATGCACGCCGGCTGTTTTTCGATTCCTTCGACTACGCGCCTGACTCGGCCGCGCGCCAGGAGACGAGCGCCGCCACCAAATCTTGATCGTCGGCGGACTCGGCTCTGAGCAAGGGCGCCGACAAACCCCGTTCGCGCACTCCCGCCGCAATGCGTTCGCCCGGCACGAGCCAATGCGCGCGCTCGAATTCATCCCGCAACGCCGGCGTTGCCAGGTCGAGCAAGCGCGACGCGATCTCGAGACTGGTCGCGGTGATCACCTGCACCTCGCCGGCGACGAACCGCTCGAGAAGCCCCGTCAGCGCAGTCTCGCTCGGAGCCGCCGGTACGCGTTCATAGACATCGGCGGTCACGACTTGCGCGCCGCGCCGCGCGAGCTCCAGCTCGAGGAACGGCCGGCCGTTGCCGCCCCTGACGATCAGCACGCGGCGGCCCGCCAGATGCTCGAGTCTCGGATGCAGCAGCAAGCTTTCGGAATCGAAGCTTCCGCTCGGCTGCAGGACCACCCGATAGCCCGCCTGATTGAGGGCGCGCGCAGTCGCCGGGCCGATGGCCGCCAGGGTCAAGTCGCGTTTCTGGTCGAGCAGCGAGGCGCCGAAGCGTACGGCATTGCTGCTGGTGAAGATGATGAAGTCGAAGCCCGATAGGTCGCCAAGCCGGGCCGCCGTGTCGCGCCGGTTGCCGATGGCCCTGATGTCGATGGCCGGCAAGCGGATCGTAGTCGCACCTTGAATTTCCAGAAGCCTGCACAGCGGCATGGCCTGTTGCTCCGGCCGGGTGACGAGTACGCCGACTCCCTGCAGCGCGAGCATCGGTCAGGCGCGCAGGCGCTCGAGCAGCGGCCCCGCCCCCGCGGCAAGAATGCGCTCCGCCAACCGCCGGCCCAGCTCCGCGGCTTCGTCAATGCTGCCGGAGATCGAATCGCGCAAAAGCCGCGAGCCGTCGGGCTCGGCCACCAAGCCCTCCAAGAGCAAACGCGGGCCGTCGAGGCGCGCGTGCGCGGCGATCGGCGATTGGCAGCTGCCTCCCAGCCGGTGCGCGAATGCGCGCTCGGCATCCATGGCGATGCGCGTGGGCCGATGCTCGAGCACGGACACCAGCCCGATGGTGCGGGCATCGGCGCTGCGGCACTCGATGCCGATCACCCCTTGGGCGACGGCCGGCAGCGAGATCATGGGATCGAGATATTCGGTGATGCGCGATTGCAGGCCTAAGCGAATCAAGCCGGCACCGGCCAGCACGATGGCATCCAGTTCGCCCGCGTCCAGCCGGCGCACCCGCGTGTCCACATTGCCGCGCAGCGGCTCGATGCGCAAATCCGGCCGCGCCGCCAGCAGCTGAGCCTGGCGGCGTAGGCTCGAGGTGCCGAGCCTTGCGCCCCGCGGCAGATCCTTGAGGCTCGCCGCCGACGAACTCAGCAAGGCATCGCGCGCATCCGCGCGCTCCAGCACCGCGGCGATGTCGAGCCCGTCCGGGAGATCGCCCGGCAAATCCTTCATCGAATGCACCGCGATGTCCGCGCGCCGCTCTTCGAGAGCCACCTCGAGTTCCTTGATGAACAGGCCCTTGCCGCCGATCGCCGCGAGACTCCGATCCAAAATGCGGTCACCCTGGGTCACGATCGGGACGAGTTCGACCTGAAGCTCTTCATGCGTCTGGCGCAGCAGCGCCGCCACGTGTTCCGCTTGCCAGAGCGCCAGCAGGCTGGTTCGGGTGGCGATCTTGAGCGTCGATGCCCCCGGCGTGCTCATTGAGGATCGGTCTGCGGCGGAAACAACGCCGACTTCAACCGATAGATCGATGAAATATCCTCATCGCCATGGCCCTGCGCGATCAGCTGCGCATATTGTTCGAGGGTGGACTCGACCACGGGCAGCTGCGCACCATGCCGTGCCGCCATCTCGCGGCAGATCCGCAAATCTTTATCATGCAGGCGCACGCGAAAACCCGCCGGATAATTTTCGTGCGCCATGAACGGCGCGCGATTGACGAAGTACCAGCTCGAGCCCGCGCCCTTGCCCAGAAGTTCGATCAAGCGGTCGAGCGGCAAGCCCTCCGCGTGCGCGAACGCCATGGCCTCGCCGATGGCCTGGATGATGCCGGCGCACATGATCTGATTGGTGGCCTTCGCCGCCTGGCCCGCGCCGCTGGGCCCCAGATACGCGACGGTCTTGCCCATGGCCTGCAAGATGGGTTCGGCGCGCGCGAACACCGGTTCATCGCCGCCCACCATGATGGCCAGAGAAGCCGTGCGCGCGCCTTCCACGCCGCCGCTCACCGGGCAGTCGAGAAACCCGACGCCCAGCGCGTCGAGCGCCGAGTGCATTTCGCGCGCGGTGCCGGCGCTGACCGTGGAGCAATCCATGACGATCATGTTCAGATTCAAGCCCGGCTCGAGCCCCGAGACCACCGCGCGCAAATCCTCATCGGCGGATACGCAGATCACGACGGCTTCGCAGTTGCCGGCCAGTTCAGCCAAGCTCGAAAATTCGATGCAATGAAGTTCCTTCGCGAGCGCCGCCGCCTTGTCCGAGCTGCGGTTCCACACCCCCGTCAACAGCCCCGCGCGGTGAAGACTGCGTGCCATGTGCGCACCCATGGCGCCCAATCCGACGAAACCCGTTTGCATACGCGCGACTCTCCGCTGATGGTCTTAAGCTGACGCGTAGCCTAAAGCTTTGCGCCGCAGGCGGCAAAGCGGCTCGGTTGCAGGCAGAGTTGCGGTGGCGGAGCGGAGTTGCGGCGGCCGGGGCGAGCCGGGGTTCCGGGCCGGCCCGGGAGGCCGGCCATCGTTTGTGAGCGTCAGGTCGTGCTGTTGCAGACCGCGTCGATTTCGCGCTTGGCGTTCACGCGCTCGGAGTCGATTTCCTCGGAGGTCAGGTACTGGCGCTCGCCGTCGGCACCGGTCTTGTACAGGCGGCGCCCCTCGATCAATCGCTTGTAGCGGTCTTGCGCTTCGGCGCATTGCTTCTCGCGGGTTTGCGCGACGTCGTCTTGCACCGCCTTCTTGGTCGCGTCATCCTGCGCCGGCGCAGGCTGGCCCGCGGATTTCGCGGCCGGCGCCGACTCCGACGACTGAGGCGTCGTGGAACGGCTGGCGTGATTCCCGGGCATTTCGACCAATTCCGCATGCACGCCATCGGGCGGGCGGTCGCCGTATTGCAATTTGCCCTGGGCATCGACCCATTTATAGACGACAGCCCCGGCGATGCCGGACCAGGCAACCAGTGCCGCGAACAACAGAAGGCGTTTCATTGGCCGATCCTCGCTTGATATCTACGGGCCTACCTACAACGCGCGCGATCCGGCTTCGCCGGTGCGGATTCGCACCGCCTGGCCGAGTTCAACGACGAATATCTTTCCATCGCCGATTTTACCCGTACGCGCGGTTCCAATGATGGCTTCTACCACTTGATCCACCTGTTCGTCATCGACGGCGAGCTCAAGTTTCACTTTTGGCAGGAAGTCCACGACATATTCCGCTCCGCGGTACAGTTCAGTGTGGCCTTTCTGGCGGCCGAAGCCCTTGACCTCGGTGACGGTAATGCCCTGGATCCCCACATCGGCCAACGCGGCGCGGACATCGTCAAGTTTGAACGGTTTGATGATGGCGATGACCATTTGCATGGGGGACAAACTCCTGGTGTCGAATATAGCCGCAGTCTAGCAGTGGATTTCGATAGAAATTGCTGCATGACAGCATAGAATATCGCGAATATCTATTGTATAAACGCACAGCGTCTTGCGCCGGGCGCGCGATTATAAAAAACGGCACGGGTCCTTTGACAGACCCGCGCCGCGGGGATATCGCACCGACGGGGGAGTTGGCTGGCTTGCCGGCGCGAGATGCTCCTAAAACGTCTTATATGGCGTCGGGGCCGGTTTCACCCGTCCGCACGCGTAACGCCTGTTCCAAATCGAGTACCCATACTTTTCCGTCCCCTGTTTTCCCGGTTCTGGCCACGTTGCACACCGCCTCCATCACCTGCTCCGCGATCGAATCGTCCACCGCCAATTCGATCTTGGCCTTGGGCAGGAAATCCACGCTGTACTCGGCGCCTCGATAGATTTCCGTATGTCCGTGCTGCCGGCCGTATCCATGCACCTCGGTGACCGTAACGCCCTGAATGCCCAAGTCCGCCACCGCCAGCCGGACCTCGTCCAGCTTGAAAGGCTTGATGACGGCGGTGATCAGCTTCATGCATTTTTCCCTGCTCTCATCTGTTTAATGGCACCGCCTTGCATCTGCTTCCGCGTACTATTGATCCTGATCTTTGCAGTTTCCATGCCATCGCTCGCCGGACGCCGAATCAATGATTTGCGCGTTCAGCGGCGGGACGGCGCACCGACTTGGCGCGACTTCGCGCGGCCGGCGCGTTATGGGAGTGCGAAGGGCGGCGAAAATTCGGAGGGCCACATGAGCTTCTTTAATTCCAGCAGTTTGGATGACTTGGCGCGCCGCTTGGCGGACTCGGTGCCCGAGTCGGTGCGGGCCTTCGGCCGCGATTTGGAGGGCAATTTCAAGGCAGTGCTGCAAGCCCAACTCAGCAAGCTCGACTTGGTCAGCCGGCAGGAGTTCGACGTGCAGGCTGCCATCCTGGAACGCACTCAGGCCAAATTGGCGGCCATGGAAGCGCGGCTCAAGGACCTCGAAGCCCAGTTCTCACCGTCGGCGCCGGCGGCGGGGCCCGCGGCAGGGCCGTAAAGCCGCCGACCGCGGTTGACCGCTCACAAGGAGGTGAGGGTGTGAAGCATGTGAAGGAGGTGAGCACGGTCTTGAGCCGGGCGCCCCTCGGACTCGCCGCACCCTTGGTCCGGGTCGAAGTCCATTTGGGGACCGGACTGCCCACATTCGCCATGGTCGGCCTCCCCGAAGCCGTGGTTCGCGAAAGCCGCGAACGGGTTCGCGCCGCGCTGCTCACCGCCGGATTCGAGTTTCCGGTCGGCCGCATCACCGTCAATCTGTCGCCCGCCGATTTGCCCAAGGAGGGCGGGCGATTCGATCTGCCCATCGCCATCGGCATATTGGCCGCCAGCGGCGAAATCCCGGCGAGCGCGCTCGAGCAGCGCGAGTTTTACGGCGAGCTCTCGCTCGGCGGTGAATTGCGCCAGACACCCAAGCTGCTGCCGGCGCTGATCGAAGGATCGCGCTGTGGAAGGGAATTGATTTTGCCCTTCGCAAATGCGGTCGAAGCGCGCCTAGTCCGCGATGCGAAGCTCAAGCTCGCCCGCGATCTGCGGCAGGTCTGTAATGCGCTCAAGGGCCGGCACGCCTTGCCCGCTCCCGCGTGCTCCGTCCAGGCCGCAACGCCACAGGACGAGGCTGCGCCGGCGCACCTCCCGGCCGCGCAAAGACCGGTTCCAGACCTACATGAGGTACGTGGCCAGTTCGCCGCCAAGAGGGCTTTGGAAATCGCTGCCGCCGGCGAGCACGGATTGCTCATG
>Ga0182030_10000844_pt1 | contig 60410 bp, 56 predicted proteins | sample 812S3MmetaG_FD_121299 | JGI IMG/M metagenome (GOLD analysis project Ga0182030, IMG submission 121299) | Permafrost microbial communities from Stordalen Mire, Sweden - 812S3M metaG (Illumina Assembly) | ecosystem: Environmental > Terrestrial > Soil > Wetlands > Permafrost | place: Sweden... | reverse complement strand
GCTGGTTTCAAGCGTCTTCGACGGTGGCGCTTACCGCGTGCAAGCGGGGCAGCGCGTGATGTTCCAGCACGGCAATCTGCACGAGGTAGTCGATCAGGAAAAGGAGCCCTGTGGCTGCCCGCCCGCTGCAAAGGGCGCCAACGATTTTCCGCTGGCGCAAAGCGAAGGACTGGCCCCCCTTGCTCCGCCTGTGCCCACTCCAGCAGCGCAGCCCGGCCAGGCTCCGGAACCGACGGCGACTCTGGCCTACAGCGGGGCCGAACACGCGCCCAAGCCAGCCGTGCCTGATTCCGCGCCCGCGACGGCGCCCGCTGCCCCTGCTCCACCCGAGAAGAAGCCCGGCTTCTTCAACCGCGTAGGGAAGTTTTTCCGCCGCATCTTCGGCGCGGAGTGAGGAGCGTCCTTACAGTCCGCATCCCGACTGACAGCGGAAAACTGATCACTGTTCACTGACCACTGTTCACTGTCTTACAGCTCCCGCGCCCGCTCAATCGCCCGAATCACCGCCTGCGCCTTGTTGATTGACTCCTTGTACTCCATCTCGGGCACCGAGTCCGCCACAATCCCCGCACCGGCTTGCACGTATCCTTTGCCGCCGATGGCCAGCATGGAGCGAATGGCGATGCAGGAGTCGAGATTGCCGGAGAAATCGGCATAGAGCACAGCTCCGCCGTAAGTGCCGCGCCGCGCCGGCTCCAGCTCTTCGATGATCTCCATGGCTCGCACCTTGGGTGCTCCACTGAGCGTGCCGGCAGGGAAGCAGGCGCGCAGGGCGTCCACAGCAGTCAGTTCCGGCTTGAGGCGGCCTTCGATGGTGCTCACAATGTGCATCACGTGCGAATAGCGCTCGACAAACATCAGCCGATCCACCTTGACGGACCCGAACTGGCTTACGCGGCCAACGTCGTTGCGGCCCAGGTCGACCAGCATCACGTGCTCGGCGCGCTCCTTCTCGTCGTGGAGCATCTCGTCGGCCAGTGCCTGGTCCTCCTTGTCGGTAACGCCGCGGGGGCGGGTCCCGGCAATGGGCCGGTACTCCACCTTGCCCTGGTGGACGCGCACCAGAAGCTCCGGAGAAGACCCTGCCAACTCCAGCACCGGGGGCGATTTCCTCTTTTTGGACGAGCCTGTCCGCTGGCCCAGCGGGCCTTCCGGCGCAAACCGCAGGAAGTACATATAGGGGCTGGGGTTCACCGTGCGCAAGGAGCGGTAGACCTGGAAGCTGTCCGCCTCCGGCTCCACATCGAACCGCTGCGACAAGACAGCCTGAAAAACATCGCCGGCGGCGATGTACTCCTTGGTGCGATCGACGCCAGCCAGAAAATCCTTCTTGGCCGTGCGATGCTTCACCTTGAGCTTGCCCTTGCTCTTCACCGCGGGCAGTTTTGGCAGCGGCCGCGCCAGCCGCTTCTCGAGCTTTGCCAGCCGCGCTACGGCCTTGGTATAGGCTTCGGAAGGCTTGCCGCGCGAGACATCGGCAGTAACCACCAGCCAGATCTCCTTGCGCACGTGGTCGAACGCGAGCACTTCGTCGAAGAAAAGCAGGCATGCGTCGGGAACGCCCAACTCATCCTTGGCCCGCACAGGCAAGCGCTCAATCTGGCGCACCGCGTCATAGGAAAAGAAGCCCACCGCACCGGCGGTGAATGGCGGGAGCCCCTTCAGACGCGCCGGCTTGTGTCCGCCGAGCGCATGGCGCAGTACCTCGAAGATGTCGCCCTCGGTTTGAGTGACGCGCTTGCCTTCCGTGATGGTGATGGAGCGGCCGCGCGCCACGATCCGCTTGAACGGTTCGATTCCGATGAACGTGTAGCGGCCCACCTGCTCGCCGCCTTCGACGGACTCGAGCAGAAAGCATTCCCGCTCCGGCCACGCCGCGCGCAGAAAGGCTGAGACCGGGGTCTCCAGATCGGCCGTAAGCGTGCGGCAGACGGGAACCAGTGTGTGCTCTTTGGCAAGCGCCAGAAACTCTTTGCGGCTGGGCAGGACGGGATGAGAAGAGGGCTTCACAGGGTCCAGTGTAAACGTTCCGGTTCGAGGGCAGACCGACAGTCTCGCCCCTGCCTATTTCGTCGCTCGTTTTTGAGCGCGCGATGCTGAGCCCTCATGCATGCCCGTTGAGGCGGGAATGGTAGGCTTCCAGCCAGGCAACAAGGTCCTTTGGCGGAAGCGGCCGGCTGAACAAGAAGCCCTGGGCGGCATCGCAACCACTACGGCGAAGCATGCCCAACTGCTGCTCTGTTTCCACGCCTTCCGCAATCACTTTCATACCCATGTCGTGGCCTATGTCGATGCTCTTCTCCACCATGATGCGATCGCTGCTGTTCAAGTGCATGTTCATGACAAAGGCCCGGTCGATTTTCAGTTCTGTTGCGGGGATGTTGATCAACTGCTGCATCATGGCGTAGCCGGTTCCGAAGTCGTCGATCGATAGTCGCATGCCTTTCACACGCAGCCTGGCGAGCACGTCCAGGGTGCGCGATAGCTCATGGATGAGGCCGCTCTCTGTGATTTCGAGGATCACGCCGTCGGCGGGCATGTGGTGCTTCTTCAGGAGAGCGGCAAACTTGTCTGGGAATTTGAGGTTGCGGAACGATTGCACTGAAGCATTCAAGGACAGTCGAGGCAGAACATTGTTCTTGTCCTCGAATTGTTTCACTTCAGCAAGCGCGTGGTTGGCCACCAGCCAGCCAAGATCGTCGATGAGACCAACCGCCTCCATGCGCGCTATGAAGTTGTCGGGTTGAATGAGGCCAAGCTCCGGGTGCTGCCAGCGGGACAGCGCTTCCACGCCGATAACGGCTCCGGTTGCGATGTCGATCTGCGGCTGGTAGTGGAGGACGAACTCGTTGCGATCGAGGGCAATGCGCAATCCCTCATCGGAGACTGGAACGCCTGGAGCCTGAGAGGCCGAAACAGCAGTGGCGGATTCCGGCACGGAATGCTTCTTGAGAAACTCCTCCAATTCGGCCAGTTGAAATGGCTTGGCGAGATGACCGACGACGAAGAGGCCGAGAGCATTTGCCAGTTTTTCCGCGGTTTCGAGCACGCGTTTGCTGATGCCACTCATCAGCACGATGCCGGCTTTGCATTTCAGCTCGCTGAGTAGCCGCAGCGCCTCAATTCCATCCATCTCCGGCATCATCAAATCGAGCACAATCAGGGAGACATCGGGAGTAAGCAGCGCGGGCAAGGTGGAAGCATCGGTGGTGGCAGTGCATTGCAGGCCCAGATGCCTTGCGGCAATTGCAATGAATTCTCCAATGTCCTCTTCATCGTCGATGACTAGAACTCTGCCTGAACCTGTCATCCTCGCCCCCCCGCGTCTCCTTTCCACAGCGTATTAGATGCTCGTTTCCGCCTGAGGCAGCTCATGATGGGCCTGACAAGCCGTGGGTCCCTCCAGGGCACGCTGAATAATTGTTGTGAACTCCGTACGTTGATACGGTTTTCGCAGCATGAGACCGTCGATCCTGGTTCCGTTCCTCTCCGCGAGGGCATCCGCGGGGAAGCCGGAAGAGTAAACCACTCTTAGCAGCGGGTTCAGTTGACGGGCCTTCTCCGCGAGTTCCACGCCATTCATTCCCCCCGGCATGACGATGTCCGTGATCAGCAGATCGATTTTTTTGTATTGCGCGACGGTCCTCAACGCACTCGCGGCGTTGTCGGCACGCAGTGCCGAGTATCCCATCTCAGTCAGGTAGGCGTGCGCTATCTCCAGCAACTCCACTTCGTCATCCACAACCAGCACGGTGCTTCCCGCCTGAGGGTAGAATTGCTCCGCCGGAACTTCGCGCACCACCGGCGCCTGTTCGGCTGCCAGCGGCAGATACAGGGAAACGGAGGTCCCAAAACCCTCTTCGCTGTAAAGGCGAACGGTCCCGCCCGATTGCCTGGTGAACCCATAGACCATGGCCAGGCCAAGCCCCGTTCCCTTGTTGCGCGATTTGGTGGTGAAGAAGGGTTCCAAAGCGCGGTCGAGCGTTGCTCTCGACATCCCATACCCGGTGTCGGAAACCGAAATGCGCGCATAAGTGCCGGCTTTCAGTTCCCCGGTCTGCACCGATGGAAATGAATTGTCCAGCTCGCTCAATTGCGTGCTGAAGGTCAGGGTGCCCCCCTTGGGCATGGCATCCCGAGCATTCACTGCCAGATTGAGCAGCGCGCTTTGAAGCCCAGCGGCATCCACATGGACAGAAGGGACAAACTTGTCGAAGTAGGTCAGGATCCTGATCTCCGGGCCCAGTGCGCGGCCTGCCAATTCGATGGTCTCCTGGATTGCCTCATCCAGCCGAATGCTCCCTGGATTCAGGTCCTCTTTGCTTGCCAGGGCCAGCAGGCGTCTGGTCAATTCCGCGCCTCGCGCCGCGGCCTTTTGCGCAGGCTGCAGCCGATCGAGCGCCTCTTCGTTCCCTTCAATGAAGCGCTCCAGAAGGTCCAGGTTGCCAATCACGATGGCCAGCAGGTTGTTGAAGTCGTGGGCAATTCCGCCCGTCAACTGGCCGATCGCCTCCATCTTCTGGCTCTGCCGCAACTGGCGCTCAAGCAGCTTTTTTTCCGTAGTATCGCGGGCTATCTTTGAAGCCCCCACAATTCTGTCTCTGTTGTCCCGGATTGGAGAGATCACGAGAGAGACCTGAATGAGGCGGCCGTCTTTTCTTTTCCTCGACGTATCCAGTTGTTCCACCGTTTCGCCGTGCCGGATGCGGTCCAGAATGCCATCCTCTTCATTCTCGCGGCCGGCCGGCAGCAGGCGCAGAACAGGTCGCCCGATCATCTCCTCGGCTCCATAACCGAAGATCTTCTCCGCACCCTTGTTCCAACTCGTCACGATGCCGTTCAGGTCCTTGCCGATGATCGCGTCTTCCGACGATTCAACAATTGCCGCCAACCGCGCCCGGGCTTCCTCAGACCTTTTGCGGTCGGTGATCTCGCGATAACTCAAGACGATCTGGGAAACCTCGCCATTCTGGTAGGCGGCTGGGGCGGATGTAACCTCACAAATCGCCGTCTTTCCGGTCTTCGTCTGGAGTATACGCAGTTCGAAGTTCTTGACAAACTGGCCTTGAAGCGCCAGGGTGCTTGGACGCTCCTGTTGCGAAAGAGCCTCGCCGCTGGGCAAAAAAAGCTTGGTGTCTTCGATGATTTCGTCGAGCGAATTCTCCCGTTCAGGCGTGACGAGGAGGCGATGCGCTTCCCGATTCACCCGCAGGATTTTCAGGTTCCGATCCAGTACGACAACGCCCTCTTGCAAGCTGTCGAAGATGGCTTGCAGTTGCAACTTGTTGTCGGACAGTTGTTGTGCCTGGAGCAAGAAGCGCCGGTTGAGGGCGGAGATCATGTACACGTGGCCAAGAACGATCGCCGTTGCCGCGACGATTACAGTCAGCCCGAACGGGGCGATGAAAATAGAATGGGCCAGGCCACCGTTGAATTCAGGCTCGGGAGCGAAGCTTACCGCGGCCATGCCAGCGTAATGCACGATGGGAATTGCCGCACCCATGAGAAAGCCGCCACCGGCCTTGCGCCAGCCCCAGGGTGCCGGGCTCTCCCTGCCGGCAAACGCAAGTTGCAGTGCAAGAAAAGAGAGAACCACCGCCAGAAACACTGAGAGGGCAACCAGGCCTGGAGAGTAGATGCACATGGCTTTGACGCGCATGGACTCCATGCCGATGTAATGCGCGACGGCAATTCCGGAGCCCATTATCACGCTGCCGGCTGCCAAGCCAGCCAGTCCCATGGTCTGCCGGGTGACGATGAAGAGGGCCGCGCCGGAAGCAAGGATGGCAACGAAGAGCGAGAACAGGACGGTGGGCCAGTCGAACATGACGAGCGTAGGCATGTGAAAGGCCGCCATGCCCACGTACTGCATGGTCCAGATGCCAGAGCCCATGGCGATAGCGCCGCCGTAAAGCCATGCCAGGCGGCTTGGGCCCCGCGTAGTGGTTACACGTTCGGCCAGGTCAAGGGCCGCGTATGCTGCCAGTATCGAAGTGAATACAGAGATTGCTACCAGGCGATAATCGTAGTATCCCGGAAGAACTGAAACAGGGCCCATGAGTTCACCGCCCGTCGACTGTCGTGTCTCGGGTGAACTTTCGCCCTCAGACAATTTGGTTGTATGGACCGGAAGCAATTGCCAGGGTCCAGCCGCGCTACCGAATCGTTCTAATCAATCACAGCAAAACCCGCGGGTTCAGGGGCGAGGATGGGGTGTGCAAAAGTGGACATAAACCATCTCTATATAGCGCCATCTGAAAGGAAGTGTCAAGCTGCTTAATTTAGGGGAAACCCTGATAGATGCGTGTTTCAATTGTGGCCAGCGTCATTCGGATTTGAGCGCAGAGCATTGAGGCGCGACCCAACAACTGCAACCAGGGAGGTTAGACGGAGTTGCCCTGTTCAGGGGGAGGAACATTGGCGGTCTTTGTGGAATTGTCGCGCGGCCCGGGGACATCTTTCGAGCTGGGAAATTAAGATTCTCGTCCAATTCGCTCGAAGTTTCCCGTTTCGGGGTCGATAGTGAAAAGGTACGCCTGGCTGGGATGGGGTTCCCAGGATGGTTCCGGCAGGCTTGACGGGGCTGTTTGGGGGGCCTAGACTCACTGGGGTTTGAGCTTGTGAGGTACGATACACTGGCTCAACCCGCAGGGCAGGGCAATTTGCGCTGCGGACCGGCATTGGAAATCTCCGTGAAGACGGAGGAAATCCTGCTGTTTCCGATACTTGTGGGTGGGCGATTCCCCGTGATCCACCCGTCGGGCGGCAGGCATTCGGAATGGGAGAAGTCTATGGCAATTGCAACACCGGCAATGACGTTAGACCAGGAGATCAACCCCTGGGAGGCACAAAGCGCACGATTTGAGTTCGCGGCACGCAAGCTGAATCTGGATGAAAACCTGTGGAAGGTGCTCAGCACGCCGTCGCGCGAAATCATCGTGCATTTTCCGGTCACGATGGACAGCGGCAAGATCGAAATGTTCACCGGCTTCCGCGTGCAACATAACATCGCGCGTGGTCCCGGCAAGGGGGGCATCCGCTATGCACCGGATGTAACTCTGGACGAAGTGCGCGCGCTGGCGAGTTGGATGACCTGGAAGTGCGCGGTGGTCAACATTCCCTTCGGCGGAGCCAAGGGCGGGGTAATCTGCGACCCGAAGAAGATGAGCAACGGGGAACTGGAGCGCATGACGCGCCGCTACACCTCGGAGATCATCGACTTCATTGGGCCGGAGAAGGATGTTCCCGCGCCCGATGTGAACACCAATGAGCAAACCATGGCCTGGATCATGGACACCTACTCCATGCACGTTGGCCACACCGTGACCAGCGTGGTCACAGGCAAGCCGCTCAACATCGGAGGATCGCGCGGGCGCGTGGAAGCTACGGGGCGCGGCGTGATGGTGGTTTGCGACGAAAGCCTGCGCTACCTGAACATGCCCATTGACGGATGCCGGGTCATCATTCAAGGCTTCGGCAACGTGGGTTCGAATGCCGCGCGGCTGATGCTGGAGCACGGCTACAAGATTGTTGGAATCGCCGAGAAGGAAGGCGGCCTGTGCAATCCCAACGGCATCGACATTCATCAGTTGATCGAGTACAAATATCGCAACGGAACCACACTGGGTTTCCGCGGAGCCGAGGCCATGCCCAGTGAAGAGCTGATGGTCAATGACTGCGAGATCCTCATTCCCGCCGCGACTGAGAACGTGATCACCAGCCGCAATGCCGACCGGATCAAGGCGCGCATCGTGGTCGAGGGCGCCAACGGACCCACGACTGCCGTGGCCGATGAGATATTGGCCGACAAGCGCATCTTCATTGTGCCGGATATTCTGGCCAATGCCGGCGGCGTGACGGCCAGTTACTTCGAGTGGGTGCAGGACCGCCAGGGTTACTTCTGGAAGGAAGCTATTGTGAACGAGCAGTTGGAAACCATTCTGCGCGACAGCTTCGACGACGTGGTCCGCTATGCCGAGGCACACAACGTGAACAACCGCATCGCGGCTTACATGCTGGCTATCGATCGCGTGGCTTTCACCATCAAGCAGCGGGGCATTTACGCGTAGTGAGTTGGTTGAATCGAGAAACAATGTTATTCGCTAAACGGGATGGGCTCGATGCTCATCCCGTTTTTTATTTGCGCCCTGCATAACCAAACCCAACTTCGCCGCTCTAATTGCTGCAACCTTGAAGGCGAAGGAGAACGAAGATGGGCCATCTAACTCGCACGATCTCACGATGCATTGCAATGTTATTGGTGTGCGCGCTGTTAACCCTGGGCGTGCCTGTAGCCGCGGCAAAACAGATGACTCCGATCACAGTACATCAACGAATTCTGAAGCAGGGCATGGGTAACTGGGTAGGTGTCGAGTTACTCAACGGCACAGCTTTCGCGGGCAGAATTGTAAGCATCGACGATCAATCGTTCGGCCTGCAACTGCACAACGATCCGGCCATTACACCGGTGCACTACAGCGATGTTGTCAACCTCCATACGGGAATCTCGCACGGGGCGTTCTGGGGCATTCTTGCGGCCGGCGTTGGCGGAAGCGTGGCTTTGGCCCTGATCGCGCATCATGAGATGGACAATATGCCCAAGCTTCCCAACGAGCCTGCTCAGCCTGTCTTTCCGTAGCGCGTAATAAGACCGGCGCAGGATTGGTCCGACAATCCCAGCTAGAATTGAATCATCGAAGCGCAAGCACGCTTCGAATGCTTTCCCCTGGGACGGAGGATGGATGCGGATTGTCACCTTGATTGCCGGCGTTGTTTGCCTGTTTGCCGTGCTGCTCGATGCCTTCCAGACCATTATTCTGCCGCGGCGCGCTTCGGGCCGTTTTCGGCTCACGCGCATCTTCTATATCGTTACCTGGAAACCCTGGGTCTTCCTCACCAAGCGTCTTCGCAAACTGCACAAGCGCGAGTCCGTCTTCAGTTACTACGGGCCCATGTCGCTGATTTTTCTTCTGGTGGTTTGGGCGGGCTCGATGGTGGTGGGTTTCGCGCTCCTCTTCTATTCGCTGGGCAGCCCATTTATCGACACTGCGCAGGGCCCCGGTTTTCGATCGGACCTGTATGTGAGCGGCACTACGATCTTCACATTGGGCCTGGGCGACGTGACGCCCCGCGCCGGCTGGGCACGCGAACTTATTATTCTCGAAGCCGGCACGGGCCTCGGTTTTCTAGCTGTTGTGATGGGATACTTCCCAGTTCTCTACGGCGCCTTTTCGCGTCGCGAGGTGAGCATCTCGCTGCTGGATGCGCGGGCCGGATCGCCGCCCACCGCCGCGGAACTGCTGCGCCGCCATTCCTATGAAGGCGGTGAAGCCGCGCTCTCGCTGTTGCTGGTGGAGTGGGAACGCTGGTCTGCGGAATTGCTGGAGAGTCACATCTCCTATCCGCTGCTCTGCTACTTCCGCTCGCAGCATACCAACCAAAGCTGGATCAGCGCTCTCACTTCCGTACTGGATACTTCCGCGTTGCTGATTGCCGGAGTGCAAGGGCACGAGGCACGCCAGGCGCAATTGACGTTTGCCATGGCTCGCCACGCGCTGGTTGACCTGGCGCAGATTTTTTTGCTCGCGCCCGTCACGGATGCTCCCGACAGGCTTCCCGCCGCGCGCTATGAACAGCTCTACAATCTTCTATGCCAGAGCAATGTCAGCGTCTGCCGCGACGGACACTCTTATGAGCGCCTACGTGACATGCGCGCCCTTTACGAGGGTTACGCCGAGGCGCTTAGCGATTATCTTTGCATGCCGCTGCCGCCGTGGATCGCCGACCAGCCGCACAAGGATAATTGGCTTGCCGTAGCCAAACTGCGCGCGCAGACCGAGGCGGCCAACTCGCCGTCCGGCCAGGCAAAGCAAAGCCAGTCTCAGGGGCAGACCATCGCCGGTCTCGTGGACGATCATCACGACTTCTGAGGAATCGCTTTGCGCAGATTCTCGTTGCTACTCCTTGAGTTTGCGATAGCGGCTTATCAGGTTGTTGGTTGAGCTATCGTGCTTCAAGGCTGGCTCAGCCGGGCTTTCGAGTTCCGGAATTATTCGCTGCGCAAGCACCTTGCCAAGCTCCACTCCCCACTGGTCAAACGAATTGATCCGCCAGACGATTCCTTGCGTGAAGACCGCGTGCTCATAGAGCGCCACCAGTTTGCCGAGCACTTCTGGAGTGAGCTTGCCGGCAAGGATGGTATTCGACGGGCGATTGCCTTCGAACACACGGTGAGGCACCAGCCAATCGGGTGTGCCCTCGGCTTTCACCTGCTCCGCCGTTTTTCCAAAAGCAAGTGCCTCACTCTGCGCAAACACGTTGGCCATCAGCATGTCGTGATGGCGTCCAAGCGGATTCAGCGACTGTCCAAAGCCAATGAAGTCGCAAGGGATCAGCCTGGTCCCTTGATGGATGAGCTGATAGAAGGAGTGCTGGCCGTTGGTGCCCGGCTCGCCCCAATAGATGGGGCCCGTTGCATAATCGACGACGTTGCCCGCAATGGTGACGTGCTTGCCGTTGCTCTCCATGGTTAGCTGCTGCAGATATGCGGGAAAGCGCTTCAGGTACTGTTCATAAGGCAGCACTGCCACAGTTTGCGCGTCGAAGAAGTCCGTGTACCAGAGGCCGAGCAGTCCCAGCAGCACCGGCAGATTGCGCTCGAACGGCGTGGTGCGGAAGTGCTCGTCCATCTGGTGGAAGCCGTCGAGCAGGGCGCGGAAATTGTCCGGCCCAATCGCCAGCATGGTAGCCAGGCCAATCGCCGAGTCCATGGAGTAGCGGCCGCCAACCCAGTCCCAGAAACCAAACATGTTGGCTGTATCGATGCCGAATTTTCCCACTCCATCGGCATTGGTGGACACGGCTACGAAGTGCTTTGCCACTGAAGTTTCATCGCCGCCAAATCCCGCGACAGACCAGGCCCGCGCCGATTGGGCGTTGGTGATGGTTTCGAGCGTGGTGAACGTCTTTGAAGAAATGATGAACAGAGTCTCGGCGGGGTCGAGGTCGATCACGGCTTCCGCAAAATCCGTGCCGTCCACGTTCGACACAAAGCGGAACGTCATGTCGCGCTGGCTGTAATGCCGCAGCGCTTCGTAGGCCATGACCGGGCCCAGGTCCGAGCCGCCAATGCCGATGTTGATGACATTGCGAATGCGCTTGCCGGTGTGCCCCTTCCACTCCCCGTTGCGAACGCGGTCCGCGAAGGCGGCCATCCTGTTGAGCACTGCATGCACCTCGGCCACGACATCCACGCCGTCGACGATGAGGGAAGCCCCTTTCGGCGCGCGCAGGGCTACGTGGAGCACCGATCGCTTCTCAGTGAAATTGATCTTGTCGCCACGGAACATGGCTTCGATCTTCGATTCCAGGCCGGACTCTCGCGCCAGTTCGATCAGCAACTTGACGGTCTCGTCGGTGATGCGATTCTTCGAGTAGTCAACGAACAGCCCAACCGCGTCAACCGTCAGCCGCTCGCCGCGTTCTGGATCAGCGGCAAAGAGTTCGCGCAGATGCGCGGCGCCGATCTGCTCATGATGAGCTTGAAGGGCCTTCCAAGCCTTGGACGCAGTCAAGGATTCGATTCCCTGCGAATTCGCAACCGTTGCCGCCGAAGTTTCCATTTTGATGCTCCTTGGGCCTCACACCATCTGGCGCGGGCCGTCTCATCCACTTTAGCGAGTGAGCCCCATCCTTGCCAGTTCAATGGCACATGGTGGGATGATCCGAACGCTTCTCATCTGTGGGTTTGATTCAGAGAAACCTGCAAAAGCGTCGTCGACCCGCCGAAATATCTTCGCCCGCACCGCAGCCTTGCGAAGAAACAACAGCGGCGACCTGGTTCTATTCTGGTCCCGATGAACGGAATGAAGCGGCAGGGAGGGTTGCGCTCGAACTGTCTTCCTCCCGCGGTGCGATAATGATGCTATACCGGCTGAGTCCGGCTGCGCACAAACAGAATGAATCTCCCCAATTCCATCACGTTGAGCCGCATTGCCATGATCCCGCTGCTGCTCTGGATACTCTCCACGCACTTTCCCTTGCGTGGCGCAGGGGGCGAACAGGAGATCCTGGCCTCGGTGCTGTTTGTGCTGGCTTCCATCACGGACGGGCTTGACGGCTACCTGGCGCGCAAGCGCGCCCAGATCACCACCATGGGCATGCTGCTTGACCCGATCGCCGACAAGATCATGGTGACCGGCGCGCTGATCGCCCTGGTGGCTTACAACCCGCACGTGGTCAAGGTCTGGATCGTGGTGGTTATCATTGGCCGCGAGTTCCTCATCTCCGGACTGCGCTCCATTGCCTCTTCCGAGGGCTTTACCATCCAGGCCAGCGATCTGGGCAAGCTCAAGACGGTCACCCAGATTGTCGCTGTGGTTTCCGCCATCCTGGCCCACCACTGGTACCAGTGGCAATTTAGTGTGGTGGTCATTCCGGTGCAATGGATCGCCATTGCCGCCATGTATTTCACTGTTCTGGTCTCGATCATTTCGGGAATCGACTACTTTGTCGGATTTTGGAAGCAGATCGACCATGCCTCCAACGATCGCCGCAAAGCTTTCGTGCTCGGCCGGCGGAAGAGCCCAAGCATCTCCTGAGTATGGCTGATTGAGTGTTGAGGTTTTCCACCCCTTCGGCAAGCTCAGGGCAGGCTCTTGCGACAGGAAAAACATGCAAGGATGGGGCACGGAGTTGATTTGAGCCATGATTCGGCGAGCCGAGCCGCGCTTCGCCTGACCGCAACGGCAGCGGACGATGCAGCAAAAAGCCCCGGTTGTCGCCGGGGCTTTTGCGTCATTGGAAGTGCGTCTGGATTGCCGTCAGGCCATGGCCGGAATCGCTTCCGGAATCGCAACCATCGGCGTAGCAACTGGTGTGGCCGCGGGCACAGGGACGGCCGCCGCCGGCTGCGCATGAGCTGCACGGGTGAGCCGGTGAACGAAGTGGTAGGGCGGCCACGGGCCGGAAACCTGCATCTGGCACTCCCGCATCGTGGCGCTGGTGGTGGCGAACTTGTTCTGGTACCGTTCCACGTATTTACGGTCGATGAGATGGGCAATATCCAGCACCATCTTGCCGCTTTCGGTCAACCGGCAGCTTACCTCTTCATCCAGGGGCATGAACAGCCGGTGCATCTGGAAGCTGACCGCGCGGGCGCGGGTCTGGCGCTCGCGCGTGCGGGCCGCATTCTCGCGCAGGCTGCTTAGATACTCGCGGCCCACGCCTTCGGCCGGAGCGTGCTTATCCAGGCTGTGGGCGCAGCAATCATCCACGAAGATCTTCAGGTGCATCTCGGTTTTGCCGCGAAGCTTGTCGATATTGGTCTGGAACTGCCGCTGGTTTGAGCGGATGGACTTGCGCAGGCTCTCGTCGTCGTTGAAAACGGTGCCGAACCGGAATGGGAGGACGGTGGAATGCTGGAAACAGTCGGCGATGACCCGTGCGTGGTCCACACCAGCCTTCTGGTTGAGGGATTCTGCCGGGTTGTGCTCGCTTACGATAATGGCGAGGTCGCTGGCGGGGTAAAGAAAAACCTGGTTTCCGCTGACTCCGAGGACTGACTCCATCGGAACTGGTTTGCGATGACGTGCTAACTCCGGAAAAGCTGGTTTTTCACCGATGCAGTAGGCATACCATGCCATGACGAGACACTCCGTCTGCGCGCGCCGGTTAGGCGCTGCTTGTTGGTAAAGCTCAATGAACCTGGGAATAACCGCATAGTAGGCGAAAGACCGGGTCATTCGGTGCCGACCCGGTTGAACTATGCCGAATACTAGCCCTCCGAAAATACGACTGGCAATATCCGCCGTCACTGAGATTGTGAAAGATAGCAGGAATTGAGAAAATCGCTTTAATATAATCAACATTTTAGTTGATAAAACGAAACATCGTCCTTTTTGGGGCAGCAATGCCCATTTTGGACGTGAATCGCTTTTGACCTGGAGTTCATCGTGCAAACAACCTGCGAAGCTGAAATCTCGCTCTATTGTTGCATGGCGGCCTTGGTTGATGGAACTCCGGCGGGCCGGGTGCACCATTGCTGGTGCAAACGCAAAGCTGAGATTAAATTGGCATTTTGCTGCGTGCGGAACTACGGAAGGACCCGCACGATGTGGAGATAGAGAACGATATTGACGATCACGGAGATGGCCAGAAGACCCAGGGCAACCAAGGAGAACACGTTCACCTTATTGCCGACTACCTTGAGGTCTTCCATCAGTTCCTGTTGTTCCAGCGTATTGCGGTCCGTGGCCTCACGAACCATCTCCAATCGATCTTCGACCCGCTTGAGCGAGGTGTTCTGCTCAACCACCTGGTCGCGCAGCTCGCGCTGCTGCGACTGCAACTCGGCCAGGCCGTCTTCCATGGGCGCGAGATTGATGGGTGGAGGCGGCGGAGACTGGCGGTGATGCGGAGTGAGGATGTTGGAAACGGCGGTGCCGATGTTGCCGTCCAGCAGGGGCAAGATGCGCTGTATCCAGGGCAGCGCAGCTCGAATGGCACTGACGGTCCGCTGGACGCCGGAAGGAATTTCGATGGGATCGTTCGCCACGGAATTAACCAGCGCGCGTCCCGGAGGCGGGGCGGCGAAGACACGTTGCGTATCGTTCAGGAGTCCTGGCGGCGCGGAAGGGCTTCCCGAACCAATGGGCAGAGGCGAACCAACCGCGCGCGGGTGCGCCACCGCTGGGCCAGATCCCCTGCGGCCTTCCTCAATTGGTCCGTTCCCGTTGAAACCAGGTGCGTCGCCCATGAACTTCCTTCTTCATCCACTATAGAACGAATTCGTCCCGTATCAGTGACTTCCGCAGTGTGTGCCGCGGCCCGGCGCCGCGTCAATCCCCTCCGGCTGCTTGCTGGCGACGGTCATTCTCATCGAATCAGGGCCGCGCGGTTCGTTCTGCACAGGCGCAAATGTTGCACTTGGGTATTCTCTTATCCGGGCAGTCGAGTACGGGTCGGCGCGCACTGGCTGCGGCTTACCTATACTGGAATGCAGGAGAAGTGTGTGAAACCGGTTTTTGCGCGCATCTTGCGAAGACTACAACGGAACATTCTGGCCGGTCTAATCACGGTAGGGCCGCTGTTTGTTACCTGCCTGATTTTCAGTTTCCTGTTGGGCGTTCTGGCCAGGGCCGGGCTGCCCGTTGTTCACCTATTGGCGGCCATCTATCCCGATTCCTGGCTGAGTATGCCGTGGCTGCAGTACACGCTGGCCGTCGTTCTTACCTTGGTTGTGCTCTACATCGTGGGTCGCTTGACTTCGCAGGTGGTAGGCCGCCAGGCGCTCAGGGTTGTTGAGGCCGCGCTGCACCGGCTGCCCTTTGTGGCCAAGGTCTACGGCTCGGTGCGCAAGCTGATTGACAGCATGATCGTCAAAAAGGACTCGAATCATCGCGTCGTGCTGGTCAACTTTCCGATCGAAGGGCAACGGAGCATAGGATTCCTGACCCGCACTATGACCGACTCGACCACTGGAGAGCTGCTAGCCGCGGTTCTGTTGCCTAACGCCATCAACCCCACTTCGGCGTTCCTGCAGATTCTGCCCATGGACCGGGTGACTGAAACCGACCTGAACATGGAGCAGGCCATGAGCATGCTGATGACCGGCGGCGCGGTGGGGCCGGACGAGATTTTGTTCACACAGCCGGCGCTTAAGGCAGACGTTGCGAACCGGCCGTCCGCCGACTTGCTGACCCGCTGACTTGCTATCGGGCTAGTTGTCCGATCCGGGAGTATCCGGTGGCTGCTCTTCCGCGGCAGCTTCGCCGGCGTGCCCGCTCTCCACGGTAATCTTGCGCAGGCTAACATGCTCGAACTGCGCCCAGATCAGGCCTACAGGAACGATGCTCAGGAACGTGACCAGCAGCAGGGTAGCGGAGCAGGCTGCGGCTGGCTCCGGAGCCACGGAAAAGAAGCTCGACATGGCCGCCGCGATGATGCCAATCTGGGTGAACCACCCCAGGACTGGGAGTTGGAACCCGCTGGCCACCAGGCTGGAGGCCATCAGAACCATGCACTTTGCCAGGGTCATTGAGGACAGTTGCGGGCTGGCCATGAACGCCCGCGTGGTCTCCAGGTAGGCGAGGGAAATGACAACCCACATGCCCAGCGAGAGCAATGTGGCCGCGCCAAAATCGGAAAACGACCGCAGCGTATCCAGTCCGGTGCGAAAGGTGCGAATTTTCTTCCCCAAGGAATGTGCCAGCTTGTCCGACAATATCCCCAGGCATTTCTCAATAAACGCTGCGATTGCGCCGCCGGCCAAGCGAACGCCGACGGTGAACGCAGCCAGCGCGACAGTTGCCAGTAAACCGCCCTTGGCAACCCGCAATAGCAACTCGGGATGCGGCAGCGCCTCGCGCGTAGTGAGAAGGACGACAGAGAAGATGAGAGCCATCGATCCAAGGTCGAACATCCGCTCCACGATATAAACGGCGATCTGGCTACTCAGATCGAGGCCGGTTTTCTTTGACACCAGGTAGGGGCGAACCGGGTCGGCCACCCGTCCAATCAGCGCTACAGCGGTGAAACCGATGACCTGTGTCCCCAGCAGTGACAGTGGCGGGACTTTCTTGTTATGCCGCAGGAGCAGCGCCCAACGCACAGAACGGAACAGATAGCCCATGTAAATACAGGCGGTGGCAATCCCTATCCTGCGCCAGTCTGCCAGGGCAATCTGGGAGCGGAAGACGCCAAAGTCGAAGTGAATCCTGTCGCGTCCCCAAAACACCAGCGCCACCAGCGCTGCCAGTACAACCAGGCCCAGAATCAAATGGTTCTTCTTCAAAGGTTCTCCGTTCGGCGATTCTCTGTATCCAGTTTATGTTCTCACCCGGGGGAACGATAAAGGCTTATCTGGACAGAACGTAAGTTGTTTGTTTCGATACGCGCTTCTCGCCAATATCAATGTAACATTATTGTTTTCAGACGTATGGGAGGAAAACGGGGGAGGGGAGGGTAAATCATCGCAGGGGGGGTACGGACCGGGCACATGGCTGACATATTGGACAGGAGAGATTTCGGGAATTCTGGAGGCCATGAATCGATTGTGCGCGTTTTCACGAATTAGACCGCAAACTTCCGGGAAAAAGGTTGGAGGCTGTTTTCCGGATTGCCCGCGCTTATCGGGTTCCCTTGTCCTGGGAGGTCGCCGAAGAAGCAATCGTTTGCCTGGCCAACGCCTGGCGCGCCAGCACGCGGCGGTTGAACTCGTGAATCACATACGCCACGTAGGTCCGCGTCTCCCGGTAGGGGGGGATACCGTGGTACTTGTCGACCGCAACCGGGCCGGCGTTGTATGCCGCCAGCGCCAGGGCCAGGTTGTCGTGGTAGTAGACCAGCAGCGCGTCCAGATAGGTGGTGCCGCCGCGCACATTTTCGTCGGGCTTGAAGCTGTCTCCCACACCCAGTTCGTGGGCTGTTCGGGGCATCAGCTGCATCAGCCCGCGTGCGCCGGCACGGCTAACGGCGCGAGCATTGCCGCCGCTCTCCGCTTTCACGAGGCTGGCAAGCAGGTCTGCGTCCAGGTTGTGGTCGCCGCCCGCCTTGGCCAGAATTTCGTGCAGATCCGCCGGGGAGAGTTTTGCATCATTGGCAGGCTCGGGCCGAACCATGGCGGCTTTTTTCGCTGGTCCCTCTGCGATCTCCGGCGGCGGATCGGCAACGTGCTCCACGGTCGCAATCTCCTCCGGCGCGAACTCGATGAAGTTGTCCTCGCCCGCGCTCAGGAAGAGACGCACGTGGCCCTCGACGTCGGCGCGATGGTCGCAGTGCATCTCATAGCCGTTGCGCAGGGTGACGTGCTCGCCCGCCCACGCCGCTGTGGCGAGCGTGCTCAGCACGACTATCGAGATGAAAAACCTTGCCCGCATTCCCAATGGCACCTTTTCGTCCAGACTATTACATCGGCATTATCAAATAGTACAGCCTACTTCAAAAATCTCCCAGCGCTTCGGTTGAGTTCCCGCAGGGGCTAAAGGCCGCCTTTATTTTCAGCTATTTGCGGCACGACTGAAGTCGTGCCCTGATACAAAGCGAGTATTTCAAATTCTCTTGAAAGTTGCGATTCACGCTTTAGCGGCAAGTACCTTTGCCACCGCCGCTTCAAGCACTACGGCAACACCATCCTGGTCGTTCGGAGGAGCTTGCATCCAGCCGCGTATCTTGGCCATGGTTCGCAACTCCGGCACCGCATTGCCCATCATCACGCCCTGTCCGGCCCATTCCAGCATATCCACATCGTTCCAGTTGTCGCCAATGGCCATGGTCTCGTTGCGGCCGACTTCCAGCCGGCCGGCCAGCCGCTCCAGAGCCCAGCCCTTCGAAACTCCTGGCGGCAGCAGGTCAAGAATCGACAGGTCGCGCGACGGGTATTCGGTCCGGATGCACTCGCAACTGCCGCTCCACTGGCTCGCCTGCAGCGCCTGTTCTGCCTCGCGCATTTTCGCCAACGTTCCCGTGACCATGCCCTGAATGGGGTCCTCGCCGTCCGGCAATGCGTTTTCCAGCGGCTTTACCACTTCAATGGCGTTGCGGTTGGCCTCGATCCACACCGAAATCCGTCCGTTTGTCTGCTCCAGGTCTTCCAATACAAGATCGCCGCGCCCCGGACGGTCAAACGTAAACACCACAGCGCCAAACTCCCTGAGCAGGCCGCATAGCCCTCGCGACACGCACGCCTCCATGTGGCAACTGCCAATTGATTCTCCACCCAGAGTTCGGATCACTGCACCATTGGACGTAATCAGGGGCGTATCCGCTCGCAGCCCCAGGCCTTCAAGTATCGGCGCCGTGTAAGCGGTGCGTCTGCCGGTGGCGATGGCAACGGTGATTCCGGCATCCTGGGCGGCTTTGAGGGCGCGTGCCGTCCGCTCGCCGATCTTCTGCGCAAAGGTCGGCAGCAGCGTTCCATCCATGTCAATGGCTACGAGGCGAACGGGTGGTTGCATAGCTCAAGTGTATCCGGCCACCTGCGGTGGGGCAGACGGCACTTGCGCGCCATGGGGTTCGTGGTTTCCCACCCAGACTGTTGTCTCCAGGAACACACAGCCCCCCGTGCCCGGATCGGGTAGTCTACTTCGTATGGAACGCTCTTGCAGCCACTGCCACGCCGTACTTGCCTCTGACACTGTTGCCGACTGGTGCCCAGCTTGCGGGGGAGCCTTGATTGAGCGAGCCGGCGAGCCTGGCTTTGCGCAGCCGGCGGGTCCTCCGCCGGAAGTCGACCATCGCGGGATCGTGCTGCCTCGCCGCCATGCGCTGGGCGGCATCATTACGCCGCAATAGGCTTGCCGGTGCAGCGAATCACGCCTTGGTGTCGAGCCCGACAGCCTCGGCCAGGCGGGCTTGCCGCTCATCGAAGGTCCAGAAGCGTTGTGCCTTCAACTCCAGCGCGCAGACGACATGCAGCGAGTCGAGGGTGCGCACACCGAGCGTGGGGCCGTAGCGGCGGGCGAGATCGATGCTGGTCTCCCATATCCTCTCCGGCAAACTGACTAGAGTCCAGATTCCTTGCACACAGTCGCGCTCGAAGACAGCCCAGGCAAGCTGAGCTTCGAGAGCAGAAATGCGCGACCAGAAAACCTGCTGATTGAGAGTATGTGCGAGCTCGGTCCGGTTGAACGGGGTCAGCCACACGAATGGCTTTGTGGACATTCGGCGTTGCGTCTCGGGAGAATGAACGTCCTTTGCGTAAAGAGGCACGACAAAGCTGCTGTCCGCATAGGTGCTCACCAGCGGCTATTCCTCTCCTTAATCAAGTCTTCCACCGCAGGGAGAACCCGTTCGCCGTAAATGGCGTTGAGCCGAGCCTCAAAATCCGGCCAATCGACAGGGGAAGCAACCGGCTTTTCGGGAATGATCGGGACGATCCGGCCCAAAACGCAGTTCCGTTCTCGAAGCTCAACGGTTTCGCCGGCCTTAAGCCAGGTTTTCAATTGGCGGGTGTCGCGGAGTTGGCGGAGGTTCACGCTTGGCATGACATGAATGTGTCACAAAATGTGCCACGTTGTCAAGATGTTTGGTTGGCATGTGGAGCGGAGTCCTGATCTATCTGACATAACCCAAGACCGCAAAGTTGATATTAGGGCTCAAACCATCAACTTTCAGGTGTCAAAATATTGATCTCCTGGCTATCAGCGCGAACTACTTTGAGTATTGCAATCGGCCATGGCGAGGGTTCCCCCACCCCTCCCTCAATGCGACGTATTTCTCTCGTACCAAATACCCAGAATCCGGCGTTCTCAAGTTCTCGAACGCGCTCGCTCAAACTCCATGTCTGTTTCACACGTTCCCCGGCCTCGGTATCGTCCCAGAATTCTGCATAGCCCTGTACCTCTTGGAGGAACTGGCCGAGAAGGTCAGCCTCCTCCGCTGATCTCGGTTCATCGTGGTCGAACGAGGACTGGTATGCTCCTCCCGCGACCGCCAGAATATCGCGACCTGAAGCGAGTCGTACTAGAAAGTACGGTATGTTCTCTCGAACTCGACGGATTCGCACCTGTGGAATTTGAGACCCTCCACTGAGGGTCGAAGAAACCCATTTCTCATGGCTGACTTTTAGCTTCGACAGGACATCTGCGACGTAGGTTTCATACTGATCATCAACCATCTTGTGGTGGATACGACATAGAAGAATCAAATTCTCGGGTTCATCGATGCACCCTACTGGATATTCCGGATCGTGCCTTGGACCTTGGCCTTTTCCAGAAACAACATGACATTCTTCTCCAACGACCGACTCATCATCAAATTCGGTAGCATCAACCACCAGTTCATGTCGGCACATAGCGCACCTGTTGCCTGAACGTCCCCAAAGAATCTTCCTTGTCTTGTCCGAGATTGGCACGACCAATCCTTTCGCTTTTCTACTCATACCGCAGCGCCTCGGCGGGCAGCACTCTGGCTGCGGCGGACGAGGGATACAGCGTGGCCAGCAGCGAGATCCCGATAGACACGGCGGCCACGATTAAGCCGTCCAGCGCGCGCGGCGCGAAGGGCAGCGTGTCGATGGAGTAGATCTCGGCGGAGAGAGGGAAGTGGTAGCGGGCGCCGGCCCAGGCCGCCGCGTAGCCGAGAATGAGGCCGAGAACCGTGCCGAACACGCTGATCAGGAATCCTTGCAGCAGGAAGATGCGGCGCACCTGGCCGGGTTCGACGCCAAAGCTCATCATCACGGCAATGTCGCGCGTCTTCTCCATCACCATCATGGTGAGGGCAATGAGAATATTGAGCGCGGCCACGATCACGATGAGCGCAATCACGATGAAGGTGACGATCTGTTCCAGCTTGAGGGCGCGGAACAGTTCGCGATTTTGCTCGACCCAGTTGCTGGTCATGTAACCCTTGCCGGCCGCCTGCTCAATCTGCTTGCCGATCTGCGGCGCGCGCTCCAGGTCGTCCACTTTGAAGCTGATTACGGACAGCAGGTCCGGCTCGCTGTAGAGACGCTGCGCATCGGCCAGACGCACATAACCCATCTGTGCGTCGAACTGGTAAAACCCGGAGTGAAAGGTGCCTGCCACGCGGAAGCGATCGACCTGGGGCATCATGCCCACGGGAGTCATTTTTCCCTGCGGGCTGATCAGCATGACTGAATCACCGATGCTGGCGCCCAACGTTTCAGCCAGGTCCTGGCCCAGCACAATGGGTGGAAACTCACGGCTGCCCGCCTGCGCGGGATGCGGTTGCAGCGCGTGTACCGCATTGGGCGACGCTGTGGTCAGCAGATCGCTGACGGTCTTTTCCTGGTCGGGAAGAATGCCTTCGACCATCGCGTAGCCGGCCCGTGCTCCGCGGGCTACCATGACCTGTTCGTAGAGGCCGGGCGCTGCCCCGGTGACATGCGGCAGGCGGCGAAGGCGGTCAAACAGAGGCTGCCAGTTCCGGATGCCGTCGGCTTGCACACGCATCAACTGCACGTGTGCCGAGTTGCCCAGCAACCGGTCTTGCAGGTCTCGACGCATGCCGTTGGTGATGGCCAACGCGATGATGAGTGCCGCTACGCCCGCGGCCACGCCGGCGATGGAGATAGCGGTCACCACGCCAACCACGGCTTGCCGCCGCTTGGCTCTCAGGTACCGCATCGCCAGAAAAAACTCGAATCGCATTGGAATATGCCTTGCCGGCGCCTACTTCGCCGGAACGTTGAATACCCTTTTGGCCACGCCTGCATTGTCGTGCCGGTCGTAGACGCGAACGGTGATGAGGTGTTCGCCGGATTTGCCGTCGAGTGCCGCAGCCGGAAGCCGAAGCTCATAGTGTTCATGCTTTGAATCCGACAAACCGCCTACGGGCTCGATGAACTGCCACGGCCCCGCGTCCAGCGAGTATTCCGCATGGGCGATGGGCGAGAAGGCATCCTCCGCGTCAAATGTCACGCGCGATTCTGCTTCAGCCGTTGCCTTCAGCCCGGTTACGACAGGCGGCGTGGTATCCACCTCGAAGCGCTCGCTGATTTTGTCGCCTGTAAGCGAGTCGGCGGGAGTGTGCGACGGAGCGTCGGAAGCGGCCACTTTTATCTGATAGCCGCCGTCGGGAATGAGCGTGGCGTCAAAGCTGTAGGCCTTGTCGGCGATCTGATCCTTCAGCAGCCGCCAGACGGACTCTCCGTCTCCGCGCAGGTAGAGGGAAAAGCTGAGGTCGTCGCCGTTATCGTCGTGCGCCGCCCAGCGGACGGTGATGGCTGTCCGATCTTTGAAGGCCTGCAAAGGCTGATTCGCCGCGCCGTCAAAGCCGATGGCATTCTGGCCGGAGGAAGGGAAGGCGATGGTGACCGGCTGCGGCATGGCGCCGGGTTGATTCTGCGCCATGGCCTGGGTATTGATGCGCGCGCCAGTGACAACCATCAGCTCATCCACAACAGGCGCAGAGTTGACTGGCAGATAATTCACGCCGACGCCGCCCAGCGTTCCACCTGCATGGAGCACGGCCTTCCACTCGAAGAAGCGGCCAACCGGGGAAGCGACTGCTCCGTCTTTCAACGGCTGCCAGTCGGACCATCCCCAATCGCCATGGCCGCGCACTGGCTGCTCCACGTTGCCGGTGCGGGTGAGCAACTCGTATCCCGTCGAACCGGGCTCGATCTCCACGCGGCCAAAGCGCGCCAGGGCGCCTGCATCCAGCACGTCGCTTGCGTATTCGTGCTTTTCTATCGCGCCCAGTTGAATAATCTTGCCGGTATTGCCAGTCCCTATGAGGATGCTGCCCGCGTCACCCATGCCTGAAACCGCTGCCAGGCTCAACCCCTGCTGCGCATCCAGATGAGCCACGTCGGCGTAGCTTCCGTCCTCGGCGATTCGAAAGATGTGTCCGCGATTTCCCGTCAGCGCCAGCACCCCGTCCTTGCGTGCGGCCAGCGCGTAGACAATTTCATCCTTGCCGGCCCAAACGCGGCGTGGCGCCTGCGGCCTGGGGTTGTCCGTGGGAGTCAACGCGAAAATCTCGCTTCCCTCGGGCACCGAGGCGCTAACGTTGGCCGCCTGCAACGAACCCGGCTGGACCACGGTAATAGTGACCTGTGCCTGTCCCTGCACCGGCAGCGGCGGCAACGGGTTGTGGCTCTTGTCTCCGACGGTGGCCGCGTAGATGGTACCGTTTGCTCCGACTGCAACCGACGTGATCTCCCGGCGCGGCGCTTCAAACAGCACATAGCCTTTTCCGGCCGTATCGATCCTGTAGACCAGCCCCGAGCCGTCCGAGCCTGCGATCAGGTTGCCCTTCGCGTCCCAGGCGAGGCAGCGGATGTGCTGCTCGTCGCTTTTGAAGAAGGCCTCTGGCTTGGCGCCGGACTTGGCAGGGTCCACGCGGTAGACGGCTCCAGGGCCGCCCGTGGCAATGTACAACTGGCCGGACGCATCAAAGGTCAGATCCCAGATGTAATGCGATTTCCCATCCGTTTTGCCGGCATCCTGCTTGCCGTCGGCGTCTTTGGGCTGGTTCTCGGCAGGCTTTTCCATATCCAGCTTGCCCAGGTCGAAAACCACTGTGGCACTGGTGTCGTCCTGCTTCGCTGTCGCATCGGCCTTGAGCCGGTAAACCTTGCCGCTGGGCAGCGTGGCCGCGTAGAGCGCCCCATCCGGGCCGAGCCGAACTACCTGCACGCTCACGTCCTTTGTCTCGAAGAGCGTGAACGCCTTGCCCTCCCTGCTCACGCGCAACACTGTGGCGGGCGAAGCAGTGCCCAGGTAGGTTTCGCCGTTTTTGCCGGCGGCTACCGACCATACGAATGTCGAGGGCGTGGTCAGCAACTCGGTCAATCCAGGGCCTTCGCGCAGATGGCCGTCGCTGGTAACGGCAACACCCTGGGGTGAGCCTTTCTCAAACTCGTCGATGCGCGACTGGGTCCACAGGTGGGTACCCTGGGCAAGCGCGGACTGCGCGGCGAAAGTGGCAATGAGCGCCGCCGCAAGGGCGGCAAGTCGCAAGGCGGCAGGGAAGCGGCAATGTGAATGAGTGAAAACAAACATGCTGCCGTTGAGTCTACTAAAGTTGGGGGCAGTCGGGCAGGTTGTGCATTGAGCTGGCGGGCAGCCTTGCCAAAACGATGGGTTGGTAGAAACCGCTGTCCGGCGCTATCAGCCAGCGGATATCGCCAAACCCCGCGCCGCTCAACACGGCGGAGAGTTCTTCCCGAAGCAGGCATCGGTAGGTGGAAACAAAGTGGTGTGCCTGCCATCCCTGGTCCGATTCAACCGCGATGAAAAGGTGGAGCGCGTAGCTGGAGCCTTCGCTCGCAAGTACGTCCCAGTCCCAAACCTGGTGGACGATACGCCGGCTGCCTGGCGCTCCATAAAAGGCGGCCTCTTGCATCGTGGGCTTTTCGACGATGAGCCTGTCGTAGTCGCGGATGCTGGCCATGAATAGCCCACCGGGCCGCAGCTTCGACGCGATTGCTTTGGCGGCATTCACAAGCTGTTCGGAACTCAGGTGAGGCAATGCGTTGTCCATGGCCACTACCGCATCGAAGCCGGTTTCCGCGACCTCCTGAAGCGAGGTCATGTCGGAAACGCAAAACGAAATGCTTAGTCCACGTCGCTGTGCTTCCCGTTGCGCGCGATGGACCGCGGCCTCGCTGAGATCGGAGCCGACAACCCGATGGCCCCACTGAGCAAGGCCGATTGATTGTGTGCCAATGCCACATGCGCAATCGAGAATCCTCAATGGCTCGCCCGTTGTCTCCGATGCCAGCAGGCCCGACAGAACGCGGGCCTGGCGCTCGATCGAACTGTCCCAATCCTCGAAGATGAGGGGATAGTAATCGGCGAGTTCTTCGTAAAAGGCAAGAACGGTCTGAGGCATTCCTTGCTCCAACCCTCGCGCAGTTTTCCTTTCGCCATCGTCAACGATGCGCGCAAGAGTTCCCTTTGAGACAAACCTGCTGCCGATGAGTCTACTAAATGTTGGGCGCAAGTGCTTCACATCGACCAGTCGCGTCTGCTTCTCATTGAGAGGCAGTGGCAAAAGTCGAAGGTTCAAAAGACACATCCCTCAGGGGCTAAAGCCCCAATGATTCATGGGCCTTTACGGCACGACTAAAGTCGTGCCCTTTCAAAACAGGACTTCTGCCACCGGTTGTTAAGCCAGCAGCTACACTGACCTTCAAGGAGCATTTCAATGAAGCTCGGCATCGCAATTGCGTTGTTTACTTGCTCTGTTGCGCTGGCGCAGGAAGCGGCGGTCCCAGTTCCGCAAGCTTCAAACCCGCCGGCGCTGCGCACGCAATCGAATGTGGTGCTGGTTCCCGCTCTGGTCAGGAATGCCAAGGGCGAAGTAGTGTTCACGCTCAAGGCCGGCGACTTTCGCGTCACCGACGACGGCATCGAGCAGCAGCTCACGCTGGACGAAGACACGGGCAGCGAGCCGCTGGCGCTGGTTGTGGCGGTGCAATCGGGCGGTGTGGGCCGTGGCAAACTCGACAGCTACCACAACCTCACGGCGGTCATCGAAGCCGTTGTCGGCGGAGTTCCGCATCGGGTTGCGGTGGTGGCCTTCGACAGCGCGCCTACCCTGATTCAGAACTTTACTCCCGACGTGGACAAGGCCGGCGCAGCCCTCAACGATCTCGATCCGGGAGACAAGGGCGCGGCCATCCTCGACGGGCTCGCGTTCTCCGTGGACATATTGCGCCAACAGCCGCCCAAATATCGCCGCGCCATTCTGCTGATTTCCGAGACGCTCGACCACGGAAGCCAGACGCATATGGATGCCGCGCTACGCGCGATCAGCGATACCAACACAACCATTTATAGCGTCGGCTTTTCAAGCGGCAAGGCAGACGCCGCACACTACGCATACAAGGAACTTCCGACGCAGCCGAATGGTTTTGGGCTTTCCAACCCCAACCCCAACCCTCCGCATGGATGCATGGGCAAGGATCCCGATCCCGATGCGACGCAAAACAAGGCGGTGCAGGCGTTCGACTGCCTGGGGCAGCTTCTTCCTCCATTGGCGCTGGCGAAGATGGCGGCCATTGCCACCGTCGACAGCCTGCAGCGCAACATGCCGGAGACCGTGGCTCAACTGACCGGCGGCGAGTATTTCAAATTTGAAAACAGCCGCAGCCTGGTGCGCAGCCTTCTCACCATCTCCAACCACGTGCCCAACCGCTATGTGCTCAGCTTTCAGCCGCAATCGCCGCATCCCGGGTTTCATGTTGTGGAGTTGAAACTGAAAGATCATCCCGGGCTGCGGCTGACGGCCCGCAGTGGCTACTGGGCTGACCGTGATGTGGAGGTTACGCCGCATCCTTGAGGGCGCTTTTATCGTTCCCCGCGGAACTGGATGATTCTTCGTCGATCGCGCTTCGATGGTCTGTGCTCCGGCAATGGCGCAAACTCCTGCATTGCCTTGCGCTCCGTGGCCAGCTTCAACCGCGCCGCCTTGCTCTCTTCGGTCTCGCGATAAAGCGTCTGCGCCACCGCCGCCGGGCCGCGCATTTCGCTCAGCAGCAGAACTTCGATGTTGAATTCGCCGCCTTCGTTTTTGATCGAGAGCATGTCGCCCACGCGCACTTCGCGGGCGGCCTTGGCTTGGATGCTGTTGGAGTGGATGCGGCCAAGCTCACAGGCTTTTTGCGCGAGGGCACGCGTCTTGAAGAAGCGGGCTGCCCATAGCCATTTGTCGATGCGTACGGAGGTCATGGTCGATTGCCTAGCGGGAAATTCAGCGAAGGTCTCCTGGGCAGTGTTTCATGATTGGCTCAGTACAGGGCAGGTCAAATCCCTCAGGGGCTAGACAGGCTGCGGAAAAACTCAATGTCTTGAAAGGGCACGACTTCAGTCGTGCCAATAAGCGCAATAGAATGAGGCGGGCTTTAGCCCCTGCGAGATGCATTCCACCGCTTCCACCACAACTCTCGAGTTTTTCCGCAGCCTGTAGAGCCCAGCAAAACATGGGCCTCAGGTGGCACGGCTGAAGCCGCGCCCTTTCAAAACAACAAGCCCCAAAACAACCAGAGGTTCTCAAGATTAGAGACACCGGATCAGGATTCGGGTTCGACCTTCCAGACATAGAGGAACTCGGCGTCACTGGACGTGGCTACTTCAATGCCTCTGAAGCGGGTGGCGCGATTGAGAGCGGAACGGATGTTTTCTTTTGTGTCCGGCAATACAGAGAGTGGAATTTTGAGCGCCGACCCCGGCACCAACTGGGAGATGTCGCTCAGTAACTGCGTCACGATTTTCTTGTGCTTTCCATCCCGTCCCTTGGGGACATCCACCTGAGAGATCGATTGAAATTGCATGTGAACAGCGTTGGGATCTTCGTTGGTAGACATCGCTCTGGTCGCCTCCCCCGCTGGATCCCTCGAAAATGGAACCGTGCTCTTAACGTACGCTTAAGCAGCCGCAGAGTAAAGCTGCCCACTTGCTGACCCATGGCAAACGGGTATTAGAACTCACAAACTCTGCAACAAAACGCACCCTTTCGAGGGAAAGAGTTTGCAGTCTCCTTTTTAACCCTACAAGCATCAGATTAGAAAGACTTAATACGTAGCGCAAATAGTTCACACGTATAGAAATTACCCTGCTACGGTGGGTTGTAGAGGGGCAGTTCCCGATGGTGAGTTAATCTACTTTTCTTGAAATGCTGTGCAAGGTGCATGGCCAAGTTCAAGCAGAGATCCCGCCAGGGAGAGGCCTGAGGTTCAGCCGAACCGGGAGAAACACATGAGAGAGCAATGTTTCAGCAGGAAGGATTCAAATCCGCCGGTCTGTGGCGTCCACCAGGTGGCCGTTGTACAGAGACAGATTCCGATTGATTCATTTGCGCCTGGACTTGGACGCGTTACCTGCAGTTTGTGCCCCGTTAGCCGCTCCGTCGTTCGGGAGGTGAGAGGGTCCTATGCGCGAAAGTCACTTTAACCCACCAACCACTTCCTCGGCGAGTGGGCGTACCAATTTCACCATAGTGCCCATTACGGAAGTACCGGCGCTGGTTCCGGATGCAGGCAAGGACCGGCCTGTGGTTCTTGTGGTCAACAAGGAGCCTGCGATTGCCGAAACGGTTTTGGAGATTCTGAACAAGAATGGTTTTGCGGCCATTGCGGCCTACGATGCGAAAGACGCGCTTGAAACCGCGCTTCTGATTCCGCCGGAACTGGTAATCGCGGAGGTCGCATTGCCGGGACTGAGCGGCATCGAGGTCGCAACTGCCCTGAAGAAGGAGCTGCCGGATTGCAAGATATTGTTGCTTGCCGGACAGGCGGAAAAGGCCGCAGTGCATGGAACGGTGAAGGCCGCTGGGCTGGAGGTCGAAGTGGTGGAAAAACCTGTCCACACGGCCGAATTGCTGGCGCATGTTTTCTCGCGGCTGGTGCCGGGATAAGAGTTTTCTGGTGGGCTTTGCGAGGGTCTTCAAAAAGGAAAAGGGCGAGCGCCTGAGCGCACGCCCTTTTGTATTCAATTCGCCAGCACGGCCCGGTAGCGCACCTTGTTCTTCTTTACCTTCTCGATGGCTTCGTTGGCTTTGGCCATGGGGTAGGATTCTACCTGCGCCTTGACGCCGTGGCGCGCCGCGACATCCAGCATCTCTCTCAGGCGGTAAGGGCTTCCCGTTGGATTGCCGCTGATGGAGCGCATGCCCGCGATGAGCGGAAAGGCATGCACGGAGACCGGCGACGGCGGAACTCCCACAAAGCAGAGTGTTCCGGTGGGCCGGAGCGCCTGGATGTAAACGCCCCAGTCCTGGTCGGCGTTGATGGTGCTCAGAACAAGGTCCTGGGTTCCAGCCACTTCTTTCAGCGCCTTCGATTCGCGGCTATTGACAAAGCGGTGCGCACCCAGCGCGCGCGCTTCCGCTTCCTTGCCGGCAGAGGTGGAAAAGGCGGTGACCTCCGCGCCAAAGGTGCGCGCGAACTGGATGGCCAGGTGTCCCAGGCCGCCGATGCCGATGATGCCGACGCGCGACGAGGGATTGATGCCATGTGTCCGCAGCGGGTTGTACACGGTAATACCGCCGCAAAGCAGTGGCGCGGCGTGTTCGCTCTTGAGCGCTTCCGGAATGGGAATCACAAAGCGGGCGTTGGCTCTGACCCGCTCGGCATAGCCGCCGTTACGGTGAACGCAGGTTCCCTCGGATGCGGGGCAGAGGTTTTCCATGCCGCGGGTACACCACTCGCACTCGCCGCAGGAGTTGGATTGCCAGCCAAGGCCAACGCGCTGTCCTAGCTGGAGAGACTTAACTTCAGCGCCGACGGCCGCAACCGTTCCGACAATCTCATGACCGGGGATAAATGGGAACTGACTTATTCCCCAGTCATTCGCAATCAAGTGAAGATCGCTGTGGCACACGCCGCAGTGAGTTATGGCAATTTCCACCTCTAGCGCGCCCAGTTTTCCTGGGTCATAGCGATAGGGAAGTAGTTCTGCTCCAGCCGCGTGCGCTGCAAGTCCTTGAATTAGAGCCATAGCCGTCTCGAAATCCTCACTGGGGGGTTACAAGGGAGCCGACAGACCCGAATTAGCATCGGCCCGGAGTAAACGCAGATGAAAACTTTACGTCAATGTTAGTTTAAACCGCCGCCCGGCTCTATGTGCAGAGTAAGTATCTGGAATCCGCTGAGTACACCACCCGCGGGTGCATCCGCGACCAAAGCTGCCGATTCTCCATTCAGGTTAAGATCCTGTGCTGTGCGCAGCGGTTCAAGCGCGTTGGCTACCGATAAAGGCAGGCTTGTGAGCGTCTGACCCTCAACGCCTGCCTGGGTTTCAGGCACCAGCAGGCTCACGTAGATGCGGTCGGCCGGGTGCCGGCGGCGGGCCTGGGCAAGCAGGGTTTCCAAGTCCGGTGTGCGGCCGGAGAACCGTGGCTGATCCAGAGTCCGGTCCAGGGTACCGGCATCCGAAACCAGGATACGCAGGTTGCCGCTGCCCAGCCTGGCCGGCAGCGCGATGGGAATGCGCACATTGTGCGGGGGCTCTTGCCAGGGTTGGATGGTGGCTTCCACTGTAACCGTGTCGCCGGCGTGGACAATATCGCCGGAAATCAGGCGCGCGGTTTCCAGTTGCTGCTGGATGCGGTGAGGAATGGCTTCTACGTTCAGGTTGATGGCGCGCACCGCTGTTTGCCGCGCGCTGTTCGAATAAATGCGTGCAAAGCGCATGCCGGTTTGCATGGCAAGCTCGAGTGGCGCAGCACCTCCGTCGCTGGCTGAAGCCCATTCGTCGAGGGGCACGGGCGCGTATCCGTCCAGGTCGATGCTGCCTGTGAGGTGATAGCTGGTCTCCATGCTGCTTTCGTTGTTCTCAAGCAGCGCCTCGTAAAGGGTGACCAGCATGGCCTGCCAGGTGAGGGCGGGGAGTTCGAGAATCTCGACGTTCAGCTTGCGTTCGCCGCGCGGGGAGTGAACGGAGATATGGAGGGGAATCATGTGCGGCTTCTGGCCCAAGACGCCGCGAATGGCGGAGCTGCGGTCCTCAGTGAAAGCGCCGATCAGCTCGCCGGTGTTCACGATTTTGAAGGCATTGAGCGGGGAAGCCAGCGTGGCGACGACTTCGGTTGCAGTCATGGGCAGGGAGATGTTGCCGGCCTGGAGAATGGGATGGCCACAGGCCAGCAGTTGCTTGGGGTCGATGTAGGTAACGGTGCAGGTGGCCGCGATTTCGATGTCGCCGCGAACCAATTGGGCGCTCACTGCCGATCCAGGCACAATGGTGGCCAGGGCCGCGGCCGAGGGTTCGTCATTGGGCAAGGAGGAACCGCTCAGTCCGCCGGCCGCAACTGTTTCGAGGCCGGTGCCGGCCATCTGCTGTTGCCATAGCTTGATCGCTTCCGGACGGAAGCCGCTCATGACCAGCGGCGTCTCCATGGCCTGGAAGTTCATGCCGCCGGCTGAGACCGTGGGGCTTCCTTGCGGTTCTCTGACCCCTGATCCCTGATCCCTGACCGCTGCCTCTATCGGCAGGTCGCGGACTTCGAGCATCTGCTCGATGGGCGTGATGCCGGCGATGGGGTCCTTGCTGAACTCGCCGATGCGGTACGACAGGGAACCGAGCAGCCGGTTGCCGACATAGACCGGGCTGCCGCTCATGCCGGCGACTACGCCGGTGTATTCCGGCTTGGCGCCGTGAAGCTGGGCGAGAATCATGTCCTGGCCGGGCCCGCGTGCGCTACGCAGCACGCCGAGGATTTCAACGTCCATGGGCTCGGGTTTGTTGCCCTGGAAGACGGTCCAGGCCGTTGCCTTCAGCCCTTTTCGAACTTCGCTTAACGGAAAGAATACCCCTGTGGAGGGCGGCGGGAGGGCGGCAACGGGCGCGGTTTGCGCTTGCAGATGGAGGGGACAGAACCAAGCGGCGGGAGCGATGGCCAGCGTGCATACGAGTGCCACGAGGCCGAACCGGATTTCCTTCAACCGAGTTTCCACGTCTATTAGAGTACAGCCTGGAAGGTAGCTTCCAGCTTTTAGCTGCTAGCTGTCAGCTTGCTGTTCGCCGGGGAGGGAGGATTGCTTCTTCCGCCGGAGAGATCTGGAACGCGAAAGTCGCGGACAAAGCTAGAGGCTAGAAGCTATTACCCGTCTTCCCGTATGCTGTTGAGCAAAGAGGTCGTCATGTACACCTTGCGCCTGTCTGTCCGTTCTCCCCGCCGATTGCTGCTTGCCGTGTTGCTCATTCTATGGATAACCGTGACAGTTGCGCCCTTCGCCCGGTCCCAGGCCACGCCGCCTCCGGCTCCGCCGACGCAGCAGCCTGACCAGACCGCGCCGGATGCGGGGGGGCCCGGCGGCGATTCCGGAGTGATCGCGCTACCCAAAAAGAAGGAAGCTCCGGCGGACGTGCCGCCTCCCGCTCCGGCCGCTCCCAAGGTGAAGAATCCAGAGGGGATGCCCAACTTCTCCCTGCGCGTTGAGGTTCCCGAGGTCACGGTCGATGTGGGCGTCCTGCTGGAAAAGACGCATCAGTTTATCCCTGGGTTGAAACCGGGAAACTTCCGGGTCTACGAAGACGGCGTGGCACAGAAGATTTCGGGGTTCAAGCGAGTCGAGGCGCCGATCACAGCCTTGATGATCTGCGAGTTCGCTGCCAACTCTTACAGCTTCATCTACGACATGCGGAATGCGGCGTTCGCATTCGCGCAGCAGTTGCGCCCGCAAGACTACGTGGCGCTGATGACATTCGACATGCGCACGCAGATTCAACTGGACTTTACCCAGGACAAGCGCCAGTTTTTTGAGGCCATCAACTCGCTGCGCATCCCCGGCTTCAATGAAACCAATGTGTTTGACGCGCTTTACGAGGGGCTCGACCGGCTGGAACGTATCGAGGGCCGCAAATATATTATCCTCATCGCGACCGGGGTGGATACATTCTCAAAGCTGACCCTGGACAAGATTCTCAAGAAGGTGAAGGCGGCGCAGGACATCACCATTTACACCGTCTCGACCGGCGGATTCGCGCGGGCCATGAGCAGGCGCGGCGACAGCCTGACATTTCTGCAGGCCGACAACGAGATGAAGACCTTTTCCGACCTCACCGGCGGCGCCCATTATTCCCCGCGGTTCGCAGGCGAAATGCCCGACATCTTCACTGAAATCAACCAGAACATCCGCTCCAAGTACGAGCTGGTCTATCATCCCAGCAACGCCAAGCAGGACGGTACTTATCGCAAGCTGCGGGTGGAGCTTGTGGACGAGGAGGGCCAGCCGTTGCGCATTCAGGACGAGAAGCACAAGCCCCTGAAATACGACATCATTGCCCGCGAAGGGTATCGCGCCAGGCAGGAAGTGGAGTAGCGGAGAGCAGGGATTCCACCCAACGGCTGGAGGCTACCTGGAGGCAGCCTTCAGCCGTTCTGGGACAATGATTGAATTTGAAAGCTATTTGAACTGGTTCACAACGTCCATCACGTAGTAGCCGATCACGAAAACCGTGGCGGCCACGACCAGCCACAGAGAGGCTTTTCTCACCGGCTCAATCTTGTGTATGCTGTCCGCGATCGCAGCCTGTTCGGTCTTCAAATTATCGAACGCCGAGTCCAGGACGAGCTGGTTTTCTTCGTTGCGGCTCAGCCTGCCCGCGTAAATTTTGAGAGCCAGCATAACCACCACCAGCACTCCCCAAACTGCCCACATGATTGCTACGAATCCCGTCATCTTCTACCTCCATTGGTTTTTCCAGTCCCAGATACCTGCGGGCCCGTGAAGGAATCGCGGTCTCGTGAGCAGAGGGGCCTTACGATTGACCATATTAGTCCCAAATGAGGAGCATTGAGGTGACTAATGTCACAGTCATTTTGGTCAAATGAACACAGGATTTCTGCCCCCTTGCTGTGAATCTGCTTGCTGGATGTGCGACGCTCTTGGCCACATCCCGAGGCGCCGTGAATCCCGCGACCTTAACTCCTTTGGTTGCATCCAATGGGATGATGTGGCAAAAGGGACTTGTATCCCGGCCCACGGAACAGGTAGAGTTTAGTTACCGGTAAGCATTTCACAGTTTGAAAGGAAACCATGGCTACTGCAACCGCTGCACACGCACAGGAAACCGAAAAGAAGGCGCCCCTCCACCTGACCCCTCAGGCGATTGCCAAGGTGCGTGAGATCATGGCCACCCAGGATCCTCTGCCCGCCGGCCTGCGTATTGGCGTGGTTGGAGGAGGATGCTCCGGCTTCCAGTACTCCATGGCCTTCGAGAACCAGAGCGGCATGATGGACAAGGTGTTCCCTTTTGAAGACCTTAAGGTCTTTGTCGACGCCACGTCGCTGATGTATCTGAACGGCTGTATCGTTGACTATGTCGAGACGCTTGAGGCTGCCGGCTTCAAGTTTGAGAATCCCCAGGTGAAGTCGACCTGCGGCTGCGGTTCGTCCTTCAGCGTCTAAGCGTCCGCGGTTGGTTTTGACAGCAAGGCCCGTCTCTCGCTGGAGAGACGGGCCTTGTTGCGTCTGGGTGTAGGCCGATCTAGAGTTTGCCCTTTACTGCTGGGGTGGTGGCGTTGGCGTTGGCGTGGGTGTGATGGGGTTGACTATGGGGGAGCCGCCAGGCATGCCTGGACTTCCCGTCTGGCCCGGAACGCTAGTGCCGCCGGTGAGGCCGCCTTGCATCATCATTTGGTCGGCAATCGGGTCGTAGAGAAACTCCCACTCGTTGTAATGATTCTTCTTCTTGTAGACCAGGATGGACTGCTTGGGGCTGTTCGGTGAAAAGCCCATAACGCCCACGCCTCCAAAGGTCTGCCCGGGCGTCCCAAAGGCCGAAGTGCTGCCGGAGGGGGTGCTACCTGGGCCGCTTGTCTGCCCGTTCGAGGGGTCGGTTGGACTCCCCGGTGTGGCGGGCGGAGTTTGGCCTGCCCCTGGGTCGGCGGGTGGATTTGTCGAGGTGGGGTCGGTTGGGGTCAATGTGCTGGAGGTTAACGAATTCGTCAATCCGCTGGCGATCGGCCCCGTTCCGGCAATCGGCTGGCCGAAGAAGCCCATCGTCTGCGTCTTCTGCTGCCCCACGCGAACGATCTTCCATTCATCCTTGCCGGTTGTGGGGTCAATGTATTTCTTGCGCAGGAAACGAATCTCGTTGGTCTTCACCAGCGCGTCCACGTTGGGCGGATAGGCGCCGAACTTCTTGTAGTAGAGCTTGACCGCGCGGGCGTACTGCTTGCCGCGATGCATGGTCTCAATTTCGCGTTCGCGCTGGATCGATTTTGCGATTTTGGGCGCGGCGATGGACATGGCGATCACCAGAAGCGCCAGCATGAACATGACCGCAACCAGGATGTACCCCTCCTCAGAGGGTTTGGGGCGGCGGGTTGGGAGGAGCGTGGTCATGTTTTCGCTCGTAGCTTTCAGCTTTCAGCTTTCAGCTCTCAGCTCTCGGGTTCTGACCGTTTTTTCGATCAGCATCTGACTATCTGGGTGCCCGTTCAGTCTCGTCGAACAAGAACAACTGAAAGCTGAGAGCTGACAGCTGATAGCTAGCAGCTAATTCGCTTGCAGCGTCAGCGTCTGGGTGTTGTTGTAACTCAAGTCGGTCACCTGCACGCTGCCTGCCTGAATGGCGCCGACTTTGTAGCGGTGATCTACTATTTCGCCGGTTCTGGCCATGAATACATCTTCGCCGTGCGAAAAGAAAGCCTTCATTGTCTTGTCCTTGGCTTGCGTAAAGCCAAAGTACTTCAAATCGATGGCGGGCGCGGTGGGCCGCACGGGCCCAGACGGAGCGGGGACCACTGTTGGTTCGGTGTTACGCGCGGTCTTCAACGGAGCCTCAATTTCAATGGGCCCGGAATCGGCGGAGAAGATGTTTCTGCCCGTGCCTGCGTACTCGACTTCCTCACTCCCTGCCAGCTTGTCGAAGTGGACCGTTGGGTCGAGATCCGGATTGGTCAGCTTTTCCGCATCCGGACCCAGCGCGCTGGTCCCGGCTTTTGAACCCTGTGCCTGGCGCGCGCCCGGTGCTTCGGCTTGCTGAACGGTTTTGACAACCGGGGCAGGGGTAGGCGGCGTGGAGGAACCACCAAAATAGCCGCTCAATTCGTAGCCGCCGGCCGCGATGATCACCACGAATAGCCCAACCACGATGTAAACCTGGCGCTTGTTTTCCGTACCCAGAGGGATGGCCATGCTACTCGCCCTCCTTGCCGGGGGCGGGCGCGGCAGCGGGTGCGGCGGCCGGTCCAGATGGTCCAGATGGTTCGGAACCCTCCTTGCCCGCTTCGGGCGTGGGCGGCAATTCGCTGGGCACATCGGCTGGCCGCATCCATGTGGAGACGTTCAGCCGCAGGTTCACCAGTCCGCCCTGCTGACCGGTCAGGTGCATTCCCCGAATCACAAAGAACATCGGGTCGCGCTCCAGGCTATTCACAAAGCGCATGATGTCCGGATAGGCTCCGCTGATGCCGGCATCGAGGGAAATCTCAGTCAGGTCGGCCCCCGGCTTGCCTTGCGTGTACTGCATTCGCGACAGGCGCACTCCCGACTTTACCTGCAAGTCGCCGAGGCGGGTTGCAAACGAAGAGTAGTTGCCCGGAATGCGCTTCTCGTAGAACGTCTGAATCTGCTCCTTTGAGGCCGCGACACGTTTGTCCAGGCCGCGTAGCGGGGCTGTCTGCAGGTCCATGGCCTTCAATTCCACCTGTTTTCCCGCCAGAGCGTCGGTCGATCGAGTGTTGGTGGCTACCCAGTCCATGCCCAGGCGTACAGACAGAACGATGACCAGCACAAGCAGCACGGCAAACCCGGCATAGTGCCAGGTGAGCGGAGAGGAAAGACGTTCGCGCCAGAGGGATGCCGGTTGGTTGCTCATTGCGGGCCTCCTGGCCGGTTAACCGGAGGAACCTGCCGGGGAGCGGCAATCGGGTTGCGGGGCCTGCGGTGCGCAGGTTGAACCGCCCCGGTGTAGGGCGAACGCCCTGGCACAACCGCCGGCAGCGGTAGCGGTCGAACGGAGCGCGGCGCATGGGCAGGCAATTGCCGGAGGCCCTCGGATTTCGCAGCCGGCTTCCTGGTAGTCTTGCGTTCTTCCGGCGAGGCTGGGTTGTACTCGGCCAGCACATCGAATTGCACGCGGTTTGAAGCGCTCACCGGCTCCAGATGCTGGCCGGGACGATCGCTGCCCTCCGCGTTTTCACCCACGATGCGGGGAAGCAGAAAGCGCCGGGAGTGCTCCAGGTTGCGCACCAGGTCGACCGCTTTGTCGCGGGGGCCAAGCACTTGCAGGTGCAACGTGATGTGGCCATCTTTTTGGCGCGCGGGTTCAAGCATCGTCGCCTGCACACCGCCCGGCAGCACAGTCTCCAGGTCTTCCATGGCCAGCGTCCAGGAGAAGGCTTTGTCGTCGAAGATGCTGTTCAGCGCGGCGGCCTGTTTGAGCAACTGCGCGTTGGCCGGTTGGCGCATCAGGTCCGTGTAGCTTTGCCGCTCCCACGTGATGCGAGCAATCTGGCCGTCCAGCGAGTGGTCGCGCGCGCGGACTGCTTCGGCTTTCTGGTGAATGGCATGCAAGCCAATGCCCAGCAGGATGGCGAGAAACGCCAGCACGCCCATGCCGATGCGCAGGCGCTTCATGGCCGGTCCCAGATCGGCAAACGGGCGGGTGGCGAGATTGAGAGTAATTCTCATGGCTAGCGCACCCCCGCCAATGCCCCGGTGACGCCGGCAATGCTGGCTGCGCCGAGCGAAGTAACCGCTCCGGTCTCCGGACGCTTGGTCAGTTCAACGATGCTCAACTCGGGGTCGTTGATCCAGCGGGCAAAGCCTTCCGATCCGGCCCCGTCAGACCCGGCATCGACCTCTCCTGTATAGCCGGCAAAGTGTAGCTTAGTGGGGCGAGCTCCCAGCTTGTCCTCATAGTAGGCCGCGGCCACGGCCACTCCGCGGCGAGCCTCGTCCAGCCGCAGCCTCGGATCTTCCGGCAGGTCGAGGGTGCGATAAAGCAGCAGATCCTGGCCGTTGGAGATGCACGTGGTGAGCGCCACCGAACTCATGTTGGCAACAAGCACCGCTTCCATGGAGTCGACAGCCGCAAGCGCAGCCAGGCTGGATGGCAACACCGCGCCGGGCTCGTATCCAGCGGCACGCACCGCGGCTTCATACTCGGCCAGCACGGGACCGGGCAGAACCGCCGCCAGCACCTTGCACTCGTTCCTGTTTTCGACTAGAACCTGGTAGCTCAGGCCGGCATGCTCCACATCGAACGGAACCATTTTGCGCAGACGGAATCGCAAGACCGGGATCGCTTCCGCAGCCTTGCCGGGAAGGGAATCGAAGTCCAGCACGAACACGCGTACCACCGTATCCGGAATTACCAGCGTCACGGCCCGTGTGCGCGGCGAAGCCTGGTCGAGAGCGGTGCGGATTGCAGCGGCCACGGCCTCCGGAGCGCGCACATTCGGCTCGCCGATGCCGGGCAGCAGCGCACCGGCCGGAAGCGGTTGGTACGCGTACGCCGGTGGCTGACCGGGAGCCGGAATCACAGCAGCCAGCACGCCTTCGGGGGTGATCTCCACCGCCGAGGGGGGCCGGCCGCCGGGTTCGGTGCCGAGTTGCGCGTTGCTCAAAATCGAACTCACTCTTCCCTGTCTCCAAATGCAGCTATCAGCTATCAGCTTTCAGCCTTCAGCTTTTGATTGCTACCCGCTCTATTCCCGACTCGCCTGGGACGCTTGACCGCCGAATGTTTCGCTGACAGCTGAAAGCTGAGAGCTGAAAGCTATCTCGATGCCTCAATGAATGTAACCTTATTGATCTCTTTCAGCGTCGTCAAGCCGCGGCGAACGCGGTCCAGCGCCGACTCGCGCAGGAAGCTCATGCCCTCTTTGCGGGCCAGTTTGCGTACTTCCGATGTCGGTTTCTTTTCCAGAATCAGCTCGCGGATCGGGTCGGTCAAGTCCAGTAACTCGTGGATCGCCGTTCGTCCTCGATAGCCGGTGCCGCCGCACTCGATGCAGCCCTGTCCCTCGCGGAAGCCGAAGCCGCGCCACTCGTCCGGGTCCATGCCGCTGGCCAGAAAAACGTCTTCGCCGTAAGTGACGGTATGCGCGCAGTGTTCGCAGATAGTGCGGACGAGGCGTTGCGCAAGAATGCAGTTGAGCGCGGACACAAAGTTGTAGACCTCTACGCCCATGTTGACGAAGCGGCCCAGCACGTCGACAACGTTGTTGGCGTGGACGGTTGTAAACACCAGGTGGCCGGTGAGCGCGGAGTTGATGGCGATCTGCGCTGTCTCGTTGTCGCGGATTTCGCCCACCAGGATCTTGTCTGGATCGTGGCGCAGAATGGACCTTAGACCGCGCGCGAATGTGAGGCCCTTTTTCTCATTGACGGGAATCTGCGTGATGCCGCGAATCTGATATTCCACCGGGTCTTCAATGGTGATGATCTTGTCTTCGTCACTCTTGATTTCGTTGAGCGCGGCGTAGAGCGTGGTGGTTTTGCCGGAGCCGGTGGGGCCGGTGACCAGCACCATGCCGTACGGCTCGCGAATGTAGCGGCGGAAGCGCTTCAGGTCTTCATCGGCAAAGCCCACTACGTCGAGCGTCAGGTTGCGGAACTTCTCGCTCATCGACTCTTTGTCGAGCACGCGGAGCACGGCATTTTCGCCATGAACCGTCGGCATGATGGACACGCGGAAATCGATCAGGCGGCCTTTATAGCGTACGCGGAAGCGCCCGTCCTGCGGGACTCTGCGCTCGGCGATGTCCAGCTCGCTCATGATTTTGATGCGTGACAGAATGGTCGAGTGATGCTCGCGCGCAATGGGCGCCATGGCCATTTGCAGCACGCCGTCGATGCGGTACTTCACGACCACCGAATCGTCGTTTGTCTCGATGTGAATATCGGATGCGCGCCGCTCCAGGGCCGTGAAGATGGTCGTATCCACCAGCCGGATGATGGGGCTGATGTCCTCTTCGCTGGTGAGCTTTTCAATGGAGATATTTTCGTCGGAATTTTCGTCGCCCGTGAGTACATCGAAGGTCAGGCCTTCGCTCGCTTCATCAAGCACCCGCTGCGACTGCTCAGTCTTTTTCAGCAGATCGGTAATCTGCGAGAGCGTGGCTACGCGCGCAATGATGCGGTGCGCAAGCAGCCCGGCAATCTCATCCAGCACCATCAGCCGCGATGGGTCGCTGACAGCAATCACCAGCGCGTCGCCCTGCTGCTCGATAGGCACGAAGTTATAGCGGAACATCAGCTCAACGGGGACCGTGCGCAGCAGGTCGTGCTGGATTTTGAAGTTTTTGAGGTCGACAAACTCCGCGCAATAGCGCTTGGCCAGCGCCTCGGCCTGGGCGCGGTCGTCGGTACCTGTCGGCATCGGAATTGCAAGTACAGAAGCTGAATCCGCCATGGCTTTTTACCCTCCGCCCCCGCCTCCGCCCGTCATGCCCAGCGAGAAGATGGGCAGGTAAAGCGAAATGAGAATGAACACGACAACGACACCCATGACGATAAGGATGGCCGGCTCAATCAGCGCCAGCGCCGCGGTCAGCGCTGTAGCCACATCCTCGTCAAAGAACTCAGACACGGAATTAAGCATCTGCGGCAGCGCGCCGGTCTGTTCGCCCACTGCGATCATCTCCGCCGCCAGGTCGGGAAAAACTTCCGTGCTCACCAGCGCCTCGGCCAGGCTCTTGCCCTCGCGCACCGTCGTAATGGACGTGATGACCGCTTTCGACACACGCCGCGAACTAATGGTGCGAGCCGCCGTCTCCAGCGACGGCACCAGCGACAGGCCGCCCGTTAGCAACGTCGAAAGCGTACGCGCAAATAGCGCTACCTGATATTTGAGCCAGATGTTGCCGAAGACGGGCAGCTTTACGCGCACCGTGTCGATAAAGTCCTTGCCCCGCTCCGTCGACGCAAATTTATAGATAGCCGCGGCCACAACCAGAATCGTCAGCAGAATCCACAGCAGATTGTGATTGAGCCATTTCGAGAAGTTGAGCAGGTAAACCGTCATCGCTGGCAGCTTCGAACCAAGCTGGTCGTAGAGCGTGGCAAACTGCGGCACCACGTAGGCGAACATGAACATGACCAGCGCCGTCACCAAAGTCATCAAGACGCAGGGATAGATCAGCGACGTAATCAGCTTCTTGCGGAAGGTAAGCGTAACCCGCTGGAAGCTCACATAGCGTTCTAGCACTTCGAGCAGGTTGCCCGAGCGCTCTCCGGCCAGCAGCGTGGTCGTATACATGACCGGAAACCCGCTCTGCGCCTCGAAGGCCGACGAAAGCGCTTCGCCGGTCTTCACACGGTTTGAAACGTCGTCCAACTGTGCGGCAAAATGAGCGTTCTTCTGTCCCTTGGCCAGCATCTGCAGCGAGCCCAGAATGGGCAGCCCGGCGCGGATCAGCGTGAGGAACTGCTGGTTGAAGATGAGAAATGGCTCCAGCTTGACCTTGCGGCGCTTGAGGCCGGCAAATCCCGATCGCGCCTTGACTGAAAACACGTGGTAGCCGGCATGGGTAAAGCGCGCGCGCAGCTCATCGGCTGTGGCAGCCGTCTGCGTCTGCTCCTGCACGCGTCCACGCTCATCGGCTAACTTGATGACGAACTCTGCCATGGTTCCGGTCGCCGGCCAGCGATTGCCAGCCTTTCCAAGGGTTTTTGTTCAGTTTTCAGGGTACCAGCTTATACTACCTGAGCTTGTAACGGATAGACGCAAAAGGATCAAGGAGCGCTCAAGACTCCATTGACAATGCTCACCATAGAACGTTGGGCCCGAGGTCTCGATTCTGATGCCTGGGAAACCAAATGACTCGTCCCATTCAAGAGGGAGTTCTTAGTCGAGGCTGTATCCTGATTGCATTCAACTTTGTCATCGGAAATGAAGGGATACGGATTGGTGCACGTAATGGATTGGACCATTCAGGGACGGGGACAAGGACGGCGATTTGGGGCCGGAGTCGGCGTATGGCTCGCAGCAGCCGTGCGCAGACACTGGCGGCTGGCCGCCGAGGCAGTGTTGCTGCTCGCTGTCGTTGCATTAGCCGGGGCGCTTGTCACTGGCTCCCATGGACACCGTGCTGCCGCAGTCGTTGTTCCTTATCCGCATGAACTGGCCCAGGTCAGCTTTGCCGTGGGTGGCGACGTGATTCCGCATGAGCCGGTTCGCGCCGCGGCCGCTGCTGCCGCTGCCGCAGGCGACCCGACAAACAGCCTGGGCTGGGGCGCGCTTTTCTCCGATGTTGCCGACGTCTTCCACCGCGCCGACTTCGGTTTCGTCAACCTTGAAACTCCCGTCGCGCCGGCCCACTCGCACGGCTCCAAGCCCTTCATGTTCGACGCGCCCGTTGCCCTGCTCGACGGCCTGAAAGCCAACGGCATCAAGATCGTCTCCTTCGCCAACAACCATGTTATGGACCAGGGATGGCCCGGCTTTACTGAGACCCGGGAGCACTTGCGCGACGAAGGCCTGCTCTTTGCCGGCTCCGGCGACACGGCGGCGCAAACCTGGCAGCCCGCGATCACTGAGGCCAACGGCATCAAGGTAGGCTGGCTGGGCATGACGCGCTGGCTCAATGGCAACCGCAACCCCGAAAAAGACGACCAGCCGCACGTAAACTTCTTCCCTTATCCGGGCGAGTCGGGAGGCGCTCCGGGAGCCGACGAGGCTCAGGTGCTTGAAGCCATCAAAGCTGCGCGCGCGCAATGCGACTTTCTCGTCGTCTCCATCCACTGGGGCATCGAGTACGCGCCCGCGCCACGGCCCGAAGACGTGGAGACGGCGCACAAGATGCTCGATGCTGGAGCGTCGGTTGTTGTCGGCCACCATCCGCATGTTTTGCAGCCGGTCGAAACATACCGGACGCAGGACGGCCGCAACACGGTCATCTTTTATTCGCTGGGAAATTTTCTTTCGAACCAGTCGCGCAGTTATGTGGACGGCCTGATGCCGGACAAGGATGGCGACCCGCGCGACTCCATGATTGGGATGTTTTCCGCCGTGCGCAGGGACTACGGGCCGGCGGGAATCCGAGTTGAACTCGGGCATGTGGGGATGTTGCCGGTGTGGGGCGAGAACAACCGCATCGAAATAGCCAGCGGCCACGCGAAGACCACGGTCATTCGACCGATTTTGATCGACCGCGAAATACCGCGGTTGCAGGCCCGGCTGGATGAATTGAACAAGATTGCCGAGCAGAGCAAGCAGGGCACCGCACCCGACGCGACCATTGGCGCTGCTGGACTGACGGCAGAACAGAAGAGGGAATTCATCGAGGTGACCAACCGCCTCAAGCTGCTCACCGATCGTCGCGCTCTACTGCTGGCGCGCACTGGCGATGACTATGTGACCGACCCGCCGAAACTGCCTGTCAAACCGTAGACGGGCGCGGTTCTCAGCGGTTTAACGAATGATTGATCGGGACTCTTCGGCCGTCTGGTCCGAATCCGCGAAGACTGTCTCGCGCGGTTGAATGGATCGAGCCGCCCAGGCAAGGTCAGGCTGCGAACACCCCGCGCCACGCCGCTCCAACTCCGCCGACACGCCGGTATAGCGGGAGTATTCGCGTGCCCGGGCGGTGATCTTCAGGCCAATCTCAGCAATGGATTTCATGATCGTCCATCCCTTCGGATGCGATTATGACCGCTCATCCGCCGCGTTTCAATAGCCGTGCGCCACCAGCCAGGCCTCGGTCAGATCGAGGTCCGGCTTCTTTGCGGCAATCATCTGCGCGTGAGCAAGCTTTACCAGCACATCGGCCTCCACATTGACCGGAGCGCCCACTTCAAGTGTGTGCAAATTGGTCCGCCAAAAGGTCAAAGGCAGAATCGCGATGGTGATCTCCTCGCCATCGAAAGCGGCGATGGTCAGGCTGATTCCCTCGACAGCCACTGAGCCCTTATGCACCATCCAAGGCCGCACACTTTCCGGAACGCGCACCTTCAGGGTCCAGTCTGTCGTCTGCCTGTCGAAATGCGGGCTCGACTCCGGTACCACCGAATCCAGCACTGTCATTGTTCCGCAACCGTCCACATGGCCCTGCACGATATGTCCGCCCAATGGGCTTCCCGCGGCTGTCGGCAATTCAAGATTGACCTTGGAGCCAGCGGCCAGCGCACCCAGGGAAGTGCGGGCCAGCGTTTCCTGTGCCAGGTCCGCATGGAAGTATGTTGCGTTCACATCCAGCGCCGTCAGGCACACGCCGGAGACGCCCAGAGAGTCTCCCTCGCGCAACCGTCCTGCCAATCCGGGAGCCTCGACGGTAATGCGACGCACTCCGCCAGTTTCTTTCAGGCTGACCAGTGTACCCGTCTGTTCAATGATGCCGGTAAACATGATTTCATTCTAAGGGAACAGGGAACAGGGAACAGGGACTAGTCCCTCGCTTCTCCTGTATTCTTGCGGGGGGCAGCCACAACGTGTCCGGCGACAAAACGCGAGATTTCCTTCTGACCATCGCGGTCACCGCAACTGCCAGGGTCTGCATTGCGCGTGATCGCCTTTTCCGCAGGGTTCCCTGGGATGGGCGCATGGAAAGCGCAGGGTCTGGAACGTCGCGTCATGCCATTCCGAGCGGCAGTAACGTATTGGACGCCGTGCTGGTGAGGCCACAATCGACGCCGCAGGCCAGCCTGCTCATCTGCCACGGCATCGGAGAAACAGTGGAACTCTGGCATCGCGTGCAGCAACTGCTTGCCGAGAACGGCGTTGCCTCGCTGGTCTTCGATTACTCCGGCTACGGGTGCAGTTCGGGGTTCTTCACCGCGAGCCAGGCTGAGCAGGATGCGGTCGCTGCGTTTCATTTGCTAGAACGGTTGATGGCCCCATTGCCAGTCGCTATTCTTGGGCTGTCGCTGGGGAGCGGGATCGCTGCCGCCACTATCCGCAAAGTTCCCGCGCATCGATTGGTGCTATGCGCTGCATTCACATCATTGCGCAAAGCCGCGGTCAGTGTCCGCATTCCAAAAATGTTCGGCTTCGCCGTGCCGCCGATCTGGGACGCCGAGGAAGCATTGCGCGACTCTACGATTCCCGTGCTCATTGTTCATGGCGAAAAAGATAGGCTCTTTCCCGTGCGCATGGCCAAGGAACTGGCCGGCTTTTGCACCTCAGCGTGCGAGCTGGCCATCGTCCCCAACGCCACGCACAACGACCCGTTCTACCGGCCGCAATCGTCCTATTGGGGAGAGATCGTTGCTCGGTTTCTGATGAAGGGCGAGAAATAGACCGGCACCACCCCGTCACCCTGGTGATGCTGGCGCACTCCTTCCTGATCCTGGAAACTTTGCGCAGTAAAGGAATTCCCGGAGGACCCTGCCAAGGACTCGGCGTGAGATCCAATACCTGTTCTTCACGTGGATAGGCCACAGCGCTCACTGCGGGGCAGAGGTGAGCCATTCGCACAGCCCGTAGCACTAAACGTTGTAGTACTAGCAGCAAGAACAAAAACGCGCCCACCCAGGGCTGAGGTCGATCAGGCGTTGGCCTTTGCAGGTTCGGAGGGGGCCGTGCAACCGCCTTCGCCGGGCTTGGTGGGCTCCATTTGGAGTGTGTTGTTGAATCGGTTGAAGTAGTTGAAAAGGCCGATCGCGCAGAGCAACTCGACTATTTCACCTTCCGAGTAGAAGCTGCGCAATTCGGCAAACTGCTCGTCGCTGACGGCGTGGGCGTCGCGGGTGACGGTTTCTGCCAGGCGCAGTGCGGCTTTTTCTGCCGGAGAAAAGTCTTCGCGATGTGGCCATTCGGCCAGGTGGGCAAGCTGGTCGTCGGTCCAGCCCAGGTTGCGTGCCAGAATGGTGTGGCTGGCCAGGCAGTAGGGGGTGATGTTGACCTGGCTGGTGCGGACGATGATTAGTTCCTTGAGCCGGGTGGTGACCGTTCCCGTATTGAGCACGGCGCCGAAATGGGCCTGCATGGTCGCAAAGATCTCCGGCCTGTGCGCCATGACCCGGAACATGTTGGGCACGTTGCCGCGGTGGGCAAAGGCTTTGTCGTAGAGAGCGGCGATTTCAGGGGTCACGTCGGAGCGATCAAGGCGGGAAATTCGGGACATGGAGCTTCCTCCTGAATTCAGCCTATCGTATCGGCGGGCGAGGTCCACGGGGAGGGGCAAAGGGAGTCCAATTTGCTCTTGGCGCGGACTAGCTGACTAGCTGACTAGCTGGTTCGCTGCAACTGCAGGTCATCGCCGGCTTGCGGAACGTGATCGCGTAGAACTTGCCGTCCTTGAGCATTTCCAGATGAACATCCTCCATCTCCGGCGGCACCAAGTCGATCGGTACGGTCACCGCCTCTTTCCGGTCCTTGTAAAAGCTGCTGGTAAACGGAATGTTTTCATACGTACTCTTCACGTACTCTTCGGTTTCATCTTCGATCATCAGATGGCTGCCCGGCTTGGCGACACGAATCATCTCGCGGATGGCTTTTGCCCGATCAGTGAAGAAGTTGAAAGCTCCCGCGGTATAGACAACGTCGAAGCTTGCATCGGCGAAGGGCAGCCTCTCGGCATTGCCCAGGTAGAGGTCGGCGTCGAATCCCCAGCGGGTCATGTTTGCCTGGCAATTGGTCAGCATTTCCTGGGAAAGATCCAGGCCGGAGAGCTTTACACCGCGCGGCAGATATTTGAAGTTGAGGCCGGTGCCGACCGAGGTCTCCAGCACCGAATCGCCGGGCTTTACTTCGAGCAGGTCCCTATAGTTCCGGAAATACGAGTCCAGAGCTATCCCTCGAAAGGCGCTGAAGAAGCGCTGCGTGTCGTCGTAAAAACCGCCGATGGTCTCGTAGAGATGGTTGTATTTGCCGTTGTCGCCGGTCAGGTCTTCGCACTTGAGGAAGGTGGGAATTCCGTTGCGAACAGGGAACTGCTCGCCGGAACTGCTGACCAGGGCTTCCCGTCCTTGATTGGTGACCACATGCAAAGGTTCGCCGGTAAAGGGGCTTTGTAGCAGGGGCAGAACATCCGCCCGCCCAGCCCAAAGGGAGCGTCTGCCCGGACGAAGCGCCGCCCATAAGCTAAGGGCGGCTGCTCCGCCAGCACACGACCAGACAAAAACTGTTCCAATCAGAGGTCGCTGCAGTATTTGATTCCCGCTGAGACGGAAGAAGATTAAGAGGCCCTCGGCGAAGAAGAAGATTGTCGCGAACCAGGTTGCTCCTCTTGCGATGGTCTCTGCTCTAAATTCCTGGTTCCACATCCAGACAACAACGGCCGCAAACCACGAGGTGAGGAATGTTTGAATTCCGCTCCGGGTTGCAGTTCCGGTGTGCAATTGCGGCTCGATGAACATTTGAAATGCGACGGCTGCGAGGGGGAATGGAAGTGTGGCCAGCAACCCCGGCAGGCGTGGGCTGGTGAGCCGATGAAACACGAAGGGCAGAACGCCCAGAGCCACGGCCAGCAGGCTCCAGCCAAGATACTCGAGCGCAGGAACCGGGCCGGTGAGGGGAAAGCTACGCCAATGGAACAGAAGACCGGGAAGGTAGTTGATAGCCACCATCCACAGGAATCCGCGCAATGGCCGTTGCGTCAGGACAAACCAGACCGCCATAGTGGGGCCAGTCCAGGCGCCAATGCCGGGTAAGAAAAAACCGGCAATGAAAAGGCCGGCGACAATCCAGGCTACAATTTGCGACCAGCGGTTGGAACGAACGTTCGTAGGCATCTTGCTTGGCTCCTTTGTGCGCGTGTGCGTTTCTTCACGCGGGTTGGTGACCTCCAAGTCATGTTCTGGAATTTCCGGATGGGGGAATATTCTTTGCCGGGTGCGGGTTTCGCGACTGCGGGGTCTCCAAGGCGGTTAAAACGGCCAGTGCGGCTTCGCTCCATTCCAACGAGGCGCGGAGGTGGGTCACACCGTATTTCAGCGTGAGTATCCAGAACGGAAAACCCGGATGGTGAGAGCTGTGCGCGCGACTGAGGCTCTCCAATTCCAGCAAGGTGGCGAGCATGTTACGGTTCTTCTCCTGGAATTTCTGAATGTGCGCGATGGAGATGCCGGGGGCGGCGTCATTGCCAAAAAAGAGCTTGAGCAGGAATTCGTCGCGCGGCGGATCGTCGCGATAGGGAACTGCCAGCCACCCCTGAAGGCGTAGGCGCCCGGCGGGGGTGATGGAGTACTCCTGCCGCCTGGGTTTGGGCTTGGAATTTGAGGTGCTGGGGATAATCAGGCCTTCGGCGGCCAGCCGCTTAAGGGTCGGGTAGATCTGGCCATAGCTTTCGCCCCAGAAGAATCCGACGGTTTGCTGGATGGTCTTACGAATCTCATATCCGGACTGGTCCGGATGGATGGCAAGGATGCCGAGGATCACGTAAGCGGTTTGGTTGCGCTCCATATAGCTGCAAGATATATCTACTAGATATAAATGTCAACAAGAGTCCGCAGCAATGATCGCGGGGTTCGTCATGAACAACAAAAACGGCAGGCCGTGTGGCCTGCCGTCTGTCGATCCAGGATCGAACGAACGTGGATTACTTGCCGGACTTAGCCGGTGCGGAAACGGGGGCTGCCTTGGTGCCCGAGAACACCGAATGAGAGCCGGTGGAGCGGACGTAAAGCACGGTCAGGCTGATCGATGTGATCATGAAGATGATCGCCGACCAGGTGGTGAGCCGGGTAAGCACGTTCGCCGCGGCACGGGGGCCAAAAGCGGTCTGCGAACCCTGCCCGCCGAAGGCGCCTGCGAGGTCAGCCGAACGGCCCTGCTGGAGGAGAACAACTCCGATAAGGAACAAGCACACCAGAACGTGTACGACGACGACAAAGTAGAGAAGAATCTGCATTTCCTGAGCTGCTTTCTCACCCTGGTCCGGTTAATCCGGAGGAGGATTTGGTGCGGAGGAGGGGACTTGAACCCCTATGCCTTGTGGGCGCCAGCACCTCAAGCTGGTGCGTCTGCCAATTTCGCCACCTCCGCTTGAGGTGAACTGTATGAGTATACCAAAGAGCGAGGGGGTTGAGGAAGGCTGCGGCGGTTGGTTCCCACGGTAAATTTGTTCTAACCTCTTGCTGGTTGGACGCATGAGTTTTCGGTCATGCGTAAATAGTCGAAGACCAGGCGGACGTTGCGCGTGAGCTGGCGCATTTTCTTGGGGACGCTGCGGACTCCTTTGGACTTGATCAGGCCCACGGCGAATCGGCGAAGGCGGGTCATATTTTCCGGGCCGTAGCCAGTGGAGATGCGGCTGCGGTCTTCATCGTAGTTCCAGTCGAGGATGTAGTGACAGCTATTCTCAATGGTCCAATGGCCGCGATTCACCATGAGAACGCGTTGCGGGTCGGCTTGCTGGGGAGAGCGGCTGGTGATGCCGTAGGCAAGGTCGAGAGAGACCTTGCCGGTCTTTTTCACGATGGAATGCCGCTCGATGAGGAAAGCCTGGCCGACGTGAGGAAAGTCGAGGTAGCCGTTCAGTTCGGTGGTGGTCCAGATCTTCCGGGTTTCGATGCGTCCATGATCGGGAGGCGATTGCAGCACGTAGTGCGGCTTGTCCGGATCTCGATCCTGGAAGAACAGCTGGAGATCTTCGAGGAGTCGCGGCTGGTTGCCTTTAACAGTGAACAGATAGTGGGCGTTACGGTCTGAGACCAGATACTCGGCCAAGGCGCGCTGGGTGAGCAGGGCGTCGGCGGTGATGTCTTTTCCCTCGATGTCGATGGTCTCCAGCACCGGGATGGCCATCTTGATCTCGTTGGTACGTTTGACTTCTTCTTTGTCCTCTACGGGCAGAGTGCCAACTTTTTTTGGGTGTAGCAACTCTGCGTCTGGTGACCGACGACGCTGAGGATGTGCGTCTGCCGGCCGTCTTCATCCAGGGCGTTGCACATCGTCTTGCCGTCGATGGCCAGACTCTGATCCTGGCCGGCATAGGCTTGATTCCAGCGTTGCAGTGCGCGATCCAGTTGAACGGGGTCGACGCGGATGAGGACATCGCGGATGACGAACTCGCTGGGGACGAGAAAGCGGCCGTTTTCGTCGCGACGACATCCGAAGCGCCGGCGGGCTTTTTGACCCAGGCTCTGAACCCAGTCGGCCATGGCGTGGTAGCCGCGCATGCCACACAGGACAGCGCCGGCGGACAGGGCCAAAACGGTCGAGAGGCGGTGCCGGCGTCCTTCGGCGCGGCGGGGATCGGCAATGTCGGAGAAAAATGCGGGCAGCGATTCCATCTGAGCGGCGCTCAGGCTCATGCGAGAATCTCCAATCGAATACGGTGAGGGGAGGATCGCACCGCTTAAGAGCCGGCGGGCATCGGCTTGAAGAGGTTTAACGAAGACCATCTTGGGCGATTCCGGCGTGGCACTGTAGCCGAGCCGAGTGCGGCGGAATCCTCGCGTGTTGCCGACATAGACCCAGTTGGCGGCCCGATAGACAGTCCCTCGAAAGCGCTGAGCATCGACAAAGGTTTCCATCAACAGCACGCGATGACCGAAGAGGCCTTCCCAATCACGCACCACACGCTGCTCACACAGCCCGAGTACGCGTGACCCCAGATTGGCCATGTGCCAGTCGGGCAGAATGAGAAAACGGCTGTTGTTGACGATCAGCTTCAGGCGGCTATAACGATGGCGCAGATCCCAGCCGATCCAGCCATCGCGCGCTCGACACTTCAGCGCAGAGGCCGAAAAGCTCAGCAAGGCAACCCACTGTTCCCGCCACCTGGCCACATACCAGACTGTCTCGCTGATCTTTGGCAATGCGCCCAAGTAATGGTGCTGCCGCATCAGCTCCTGGTAGCGCGGCTCCTCGCTCGAACGAACCGGCTGCACAACGATCTCGTGAAGGTTCAACCGCGCCTCTCCGGGATATACTCCCGTGAGCATAGCAAGCCCGTAAACCGTTGTCCAGAGGGAATCCCCATTCCTCAAGTTTTGTTAGGGTTATCAGCAGGAACAAAATCACCCTGGGTTGGTTCCGCACCTTACGGAAATTGAATCAATGAGCGGGCTGGTCTGCCGCCGCCATCTTTGCGCGGAGACGCCTTTCCGCATCGGCGCTCCAGTATTTGCAATCCAGCCGGATGAAGACCGATGTATACGGGACCGCCATGTTGGTTTTGAGCACCAGAATGTTGAAATGCTTGGACGCCTCTTCGATGCTGGCGATGATGCGGTCATGCGGCAGCGATTCGACAGGATACTCGCGAAGCAGATCGGCAATCTCAGTGCGGTAGGCGGCGGCGCCCGGCGCATCCTGTTCGGGGACAAAAGGCAATTCTGTGTCCATCTGGATCACGGGCCGCACGTGAATGGACCTGTCGATAGCGCCCAACACGTGTCGAATGACTTCCAATTGTCCGGCGTCGGTCTCGATGGTCTCAATCCCGGGACTCGATTGCAGGGGATACGCGGAGTCGACAATCAGAATCCAGTTGCGATGGCCAAGCAGCGGCATCGATTCCGCAACCCTCGCCCTCCATGTAGCGGGCGCGGGAGCCTGGGCGGTGAGAATGCAAGGGAGCAGGAACAAGAGGCTGAAAACAAGCAGAGCTTTGCGCATGAGATCGATCCTATCGGTAGGGACGCATGAGCCGGCGACGGCACTCAAGGACGATTAGAACACTACACTACCGGGCGTCCGGGTGTAAGTGCCAGCCAGGTGCGGGTCAGCCAATCAGGCGCGTCATCCACGCGGCCAGGGCTTGCTGGTCAGGCGTTCCGGCCGCGTGCGCCGCCTGCACATTGGCACGCTCCTGCGGTTCCCGGTTCTGGCTGATCTTGAATTTGCCTTCAATCCGCGCAATAGGGATGCGGAAGCCGACAATTCCAGCCAGCATGGTGCGGCGGAAACCGTCGGGCATGGCATTCCACTGCTCGGCGAAGGCGGGTTCGTTGGCCTCAATGAGCCCGGCGAGCAGAGTTTCTTTCCTGGCTTCGTCCTCGACTAGCTGCAACGTTCCATAGGCATGAATGGCGATGTAATTCCAGGTGGGCACGGAGAGCGGGTCGACATAGAATGTCGGCGAAACATAGCTGTGCGGGCCGGGAAAGATTACCAGCGCTTCTCGCCCCGCAAGACCCTGCCAGTGGCGATTGGCCTTGGCAAAGTGGCCTTCCAACAGACCATGAGGCCCTTCGTCCTTGACCACCAGGGGAAGGTGTGTAGCCACCAGAGGCGCAGGGAAATCCGGTTCCGCTTGCGGTCCAAAGAGGATGGCGAAGGAGTAAGCCTGCATGGCTTCAATGAGGATCGAACGGTCCCCGACCTGGTTGAATTTGGGCGAGTACATGGGGCTCCTGGTGACGAGGGCTGGTGAAGGTTCGAGGTTTCCCGCCCTTGCGACAGGAAAAAGTCGCAAGGACGGGGCACGGAACATTGTAGGAATCGTCGGCAGCGGCCCCGTTATTGAATGCGCTCGAAGCGGAAGCCGGCTTCGCGCAGGGCGTGGCTGATGGCCGTGATGTGGGTTGCGCCGCGGGTTTCTATCGTCACGTCGATGACGGTTTCGCTCAGGCTGACGCCGTAGTAGGCGCGGTTGTGAAGTGTTTCGACGATGTTGGCGCGTTCGCGTGCAAGAATCTGCGTTAGCTGCAGCAGTGCGCCAGGGCGATCCTGGAGGTAGACGCGGACGCGGAGCAAGCGGCCGTCCTTCACCAGGCCGCGCTCAATGATCTTGGCCAGCAGCGTGACGTCGATGTTGCCGCCGCAGACCAGCACCACGGTGCGGCGGTGGCGGAGATTGGTTTTCGCCTGGATAACCGCCGCCAGTGCCGCCGCGCCCGCGCCCTCGGCGAGAGTCTTCTCCTGCTCCAGAAGCATGAGGATGGCGCTGGCTATCTCTTCGTCGTCGACGGTGACAATTTCATCCACATAACGCAAAACCAGCGGCAAAGTCAGGTCGCCCGCGCGCCGGACTGCGATGCCGTCCGCAATGGTGGCTTCAGGCGAAATGGTGACGGGATGCCCAGCCTCACGCGCCCGCAGCATCGACGGCAGCTTCTCCGGTTCCACGCCGATCACGCGGATTCTGGGGTTGGTCTCCTTCAATGCGCAAGCCACGCCGCCGATCAGCCCGCCGCCCCCAATGGGCACCACCACAGCTTCAATGTCGGGTACCTGCTCCAGCAATTCCAGACCGATGGTTCCCTGGCCGGAGATCACTTCCGGATCGTCGAAGGGATGGATAAAGGTGCGGCATTCTTCGACACGGCGGCGCAGGGCTTCTTCGCAGGCTTCGTCGTAGCTGGCGCCGAACAGAATGACTTCACCGCCATAGCCGCGGGTGGCGGCGACCTTGATCTGGGGCGTAGCCAGGGGCATGACAATCTGCGCCTTGATGCCGCGTGCCGCCGCGTGGAAGGCGACGCCCTGCGCATGGTTTCCGGCGCTGGCGGCAATCACTCCGCGCTTGCGTTCGGTCTCGCTCAAGGTGAGCAGCTTGTTGAGTGCGCCACGCTCCTTGAACGAGCCGGTACGCTGCAGGTTTTCAAGCTTCAGGTGCAGCGGCAGGCCGGCCAGCTCGGAGAGGTGGTGCGAAAGCTGGCAGGGCGAGACGTGGATGCCGTCGCCGATGCGGGCGCGGGCCGTCTGGATGCTGGTGAGAGAGACGGATTCCAAAAGGCGTTCTCCTGAGATACGGGGGACAAAAGATAAGACAGGGAAATGAAAAACCACCAGCCGCATCCGCGGGTGGTGGCCTGTGTGTTGTGCTACTGAATCGGTTGGATCAGGCTTCGCTTCCCGCGCGTGAATTGGAGTTCCTAATTCGAAGTTTGTGCTTCCATGCAGCGCCATGCGCGAGGGAACAACACGGCCCGTTGGCGAGGGATTTCTGCATCGCGTTGAGGCAAGTAGACCAGAGGCGCGAGGGGTAGGTCAAGAGAACAAGACGATGGCAGGGCAATCGCATTCGAACTTTCATGGCAAGCGGCCGTCTCAGGCTGCCGCAAAGATTCCATCGAAGCGAGCTTTGTAACAGGCCATGACCGGGGTACCGGGGCACCCTGCAGGGTCTGGGTCGCGTGCCGTGAAACGCTCACAACCTGAAACTCGCGTTGTGGGCCGGCATCAAGTGGCAAGACTCTCTGTAATTAGGACGCTATTGGGGCTTGTTGCGGCGATCCCGTCTGTTCTTGCAGCCATTTGTTCGATCTACAGATCTGGAAGATTCAGCGGCGGACCACCCTGGTAGTAGAAGGGCCTGTCTCCAAATTGCTCCCTGAGTTGAGCGATCTTGTAAAGGTGATATTGGAAATAGAGAAATGAAAAGAAGAAAGTCATAACCCCACCTAGATAGAGCCCGACGGGCTCGCGCTGGTTGTAATGGTAATGAAGCTCTGCGCGAATCAGGTAGATGGTTACGATCCACATCGCAACGCAGATCAAGCCCAAGACAGCGGCGAACAGGCTGACGCCTGAGTTAGCGGGAACAGGAGCGCCCGGAATGTTGAACGCGAGTTGCAGCGCAACGTACGCGGCACACCAGTAGAGGCTCATGGCGCCCGGTTCGAGCTTGCGAATCCACAGGCAAAGATAGATGGCCCATGCGTCGAAGGCCAGGTTCGACACAAGGCTCCAATAAGCTCTCGGGACCAGCAAGCACGCCACGATGGCAATAACAAACTGGGCGGCAAACAAGGCTCCCCAATGCACATTGGGTGGCGGGGGATAGGCAATTCGTTTTTCGGCTTCAGGCTGTGCCGGCGGCTGGTCCATTGTGAGACCTCGGTGGATTAAAATATCCCGCCAAGTTTAGCAAAGGAGTCCAGCTCAAGTAAGTGTTGACCTTGAGGCGCGGGATCTACGGCCGCGTGTTCGAGGACCCATGTGTCCTTGTGGAAGAGAAAGACCGCGTGGAGGCCCGCGGCCAGCGCGGGGTTGATGTCGCTCTTGGGGCTGTTGCCGATCATCCAGCTAGTGTGCGGAGTCAGCTCGTGGCGATGGATAACTTCGCGATAAGTGGCAGGGTCCTTTTCAGCAACGATTTCTACGGCGGAGAAATACGGAGCCAGGCCTGAGCGGGCAAGCTTATCGGCTTGTTCGGCCTGGTCCCCTTTGGTCATGAGGATAAGGCGATGGCGGGTAGCCAAGTCGGCCAGGGTTGCGGCAACGCCGGGAAGCAGTTCGATTTCCTGCTCGGCGATGGAGCGGGCAAAGCTGCGCACGCGCTTGATATTGTGTTCTGTCACAGGGGTAGGGCTGAGGCGCGCATATGTGGCTACCAGCGAGCGAGTGAAGCTGGTGAGACCGTAGCCGTGCGCCAGAATGGTCTCGCGCTCCTGTGCGTTGAGGGCGTTGCGCACCGCGGCCGGCGAGTATTCCTTGTGATCCAGATAGCTGATGAATGCGGCGATGGCGCGCTCGAAGTAGACGTTGTTTTCCCATAGGGTATCGTCCGCGTCGATGAGCAGGGTTTGACCGGGAGGGAATTGAGGCATGTGATCATGGTATCGAATCGGAGCACCCCGGCGGAAAAGAGCGATTACTCACGATGCAAATCGGTGGTCTCGTTTTCGGTGCTGGATGGCTGCCGATTGGGAGGCTCGGGAACCCCATTCGTGTGCAGGAAAGTGGTTCGCAGATAGAGACCCAGGACGACGGAGAAGAACGCGAGAAAGCGCAAGATCCATGCCACGATCGAATTGTCGACCGCAAAGCTCGAGATGAGGAAAAGACCGGCAATCCAGAGCCCGAGGAGTTCGGCGGCGAAGGCACGTGGTGGGTCATCGGTGGGGTCCCTGCTTGTGAGGAAGGCGTGCGCATAGACTGCGAAAACAGCCAGCATGCCCGCCCCAGCCGCAACTAAACCGAAAATGAGGATACTGCTTTGCATCGGAGCCTTCTTGCCTACTGCGCCGGCGAGGATGGCAGCGTGTAGTCGAATGTGTACGAATGTTTGCCGGAGGCATTGGTGATGACGAGTGTTCCTGCAATGCCGGTAAGTTGCCCCGTGCCGGAGCCGGGCACAACTGCGACAGAAAGTCTCAGTCCGCTGCTGTCCATCGCGCCAGTGTGTTGCAGTGCGAACGAGCCGGGGTGGCCATTGAGGATTCCGGTGACCTGCTCGATGGCGACGTAGCCGGCATTGCCCGAGGAGGGATCGCCGGCGCCAAGCATCTCTCCCTTGCTGGCTGCGTCGAGGTCGCCGTGGTATTGCTTGACAAGAGAATAGCGGCCGATGAGTGTGCCATTGATGGCGTCATCGGCTGCCAGTGGCGTGGTTTTTACGTCAAAGGTTCCTGCTGCATGGCGGGTCATCATGGGGTCCTTCCGGAGGAGCTTCGACGACGGCGCCTGAGGATGAGCCTGGATTACAAGCCCAAGAATGGCGTAGAGGCAAGTGCCGGCAAGGCCGAAATGAAAGCGCACAAGAGCTCCTAATTGAATGGAGCTATTCTACCGGATGCGCGAGGATTTGTGACGTGACTTTATGGCTGTGCCGCGATCCAAAGCTTCAGGTTCGGCTCCTGCAAGGCGCGCAACTCGATGCATCCGTCGATGCTTTCGATCGAGTGTTTCAGCGCGCGATCCGCCGATGGAACCTTGTGTCCGGCAAAGAACGCCTTCACGTCGTCACGCGCTTCGACCGAGCAGAATGAGCCGGCGGAACCCACGAGAGTAGTGCCGAGTTCCGGAGTCAGTAGAGTCTTGACGGTGTCCCAGTGGCTCTTGATGTACTTCCAGGCCGCATCGCGATTCGCGTCGATCTGCAAAGCAATCGCGAACTGGATAAGAGCGTCCTGGTTGCGCACCTTGTTCGAAGACGCGTAATCGAGCGAACGCTCGACAAGCGCGGGATCTTCGAATTCGGCGAGCAGGCGGAGTGCGCCTTCCTGAAATTCAGGATTAGTTGAAGTCTCGGCAACCTTCTGCAACTGATCGAAAAGCGCGGAGTCGCCGTTGCGAGCAGCGATGGCCAGGGCCGTCTGGCCGAGTGTGGCATCGACAGAGGACGGATCGGCGAGATACTTCTCGGTGATCTGGCGGGCCTGCGCCAGCACTGCGGGATCCTTTGCGTAGTAGCCGAGCACACCGAAGAAGTGTGCGCGGAGCTCGCGCGTGTTGGGTGAATCGCTATCCGAGGGCGGCGGCAGTTTGGCGAACTCCGGTCCGAATGTGGTCCGCATCCAGGTTGAGATTGCGGTGCGCTCATCCGGGGTTCCGGCAACCCGCTCGTAAATGGCGTTAACGCCATCAAAGCCGCTGCCCAGCACCTCCGCGCTCTGGTCGGCCTTGAGCGCGGTAATGAGGTTCAGGTAATCGCCGACAGTGGCCTTGTTGGAACGGACCTGTGCCCACTCGTCGCCGGTGAGGCTGATGCGTTCCGTGGGGCTGAGGCCGGTCTCGGCATTGGCTACGATTGCCGCGTAAACGCTGGGCGGATAGGCGCTACGGTAGTAGCCCTTGCCGCCGGCGTTGGCGAAGAACAGGGTAGTGGACGGCGCCTTCAGCGTTGAGTTGCCCGGCGCGAGCACTTCGCACTGCTCCTTGTCCGAACCTGTTTTAAAGCAAACGGGGATGGTCCACTTCTGCGCCGGGTCAGGCTGGATTGAAGGGCTAAGGAAGAAGCGCTTCTGTGAGACCGATACAGTTCCGTTGGCTGGCTCGCCGAAGGTGATCAGCGGCTCGCCGGGTTGGGCAACAAGCGACTCCATGATCTTGTCGACAGGCTTGTGGCTGGTGGCTGTCTGCGCGCCCCAGAAATCCTCCGCGGTGGCGTTCGAATATTCGTGGGCTAACAGATAGGCGTGCACTCCCTTGCGGAAAGTTTCCGGGCCGAGATAGTTCTCCACAGCGAGCAGAACATCGCTGGCCTTGCCGTAGGAAATACCGTCGAACATCTGTTCGATTTCTTCGCGCGTGTCCGCCTTGGCGCGAATGGCTCGCGTTGTGGGCTGCGCATCCAGGCCAAGCGTTCCCTCCTCGTCGCTGGCGACCACTTGATCGATATCCCAATCCGGATGCATGGCGGCGACGGGCTTGTTTTCCATCCAGGTGGCGAAGCCCTCGTTGAGCCAGATGTTGTCCCACCACTGCATGGTCACCAGGTCGCCGAACCACTGGTGCGCCATCTCGTGCGCGATCACCAGGGCAACTTCTTTCTTGGCGCCGACCGAGGCCGTCTTCGGGTCGATCAGCATGGCGGTTTCGCGATAAGTGATGGCGCCGAAATTTTCCATGGCCCCGGCTTCAAAGTCCGGCAGTGCAATCAAGTCTAGCTTCTTGAGCGGATAAGGAATCCCGAAATAGCTGTCGTAATAGTGCAGGACGTACTTGGCCACCTCAACGCTGTAGGGCGTGAGAGCAACCTTGTCAGGCGTGGCGCAGCCGCGGATTTTCACGCCGTCCACTTCGCCTTCGGAGCATTGGAAATCGCCGACGAGGAACGCAACCAGGTAAGTGGACATCTTGGGCGTGGTGAGGAATTTGAGGGTGTGCTTGCCGTCGCCGGGGCCGGGCGTGTCGCTGAGGATCGGCCCGTTGGATATCCCTGTGTCGCCGCTGTCAATCACCAGCGAGACATCGTATGTAGCTTTGAATGCCGGCTCGTCAAACGACGGAAAGGCACGCCGCGCGTCGGTGGATTCAAACTGCGTGACGGCGTAGTTGCGCTTGTCGGTCTTCGAGAGATAGAAGCCGCGCAGCTCGTTGTTGAGGACGCCCGTGTAGGCGATGGAGAGGTTCGCCTTGCCGGCGGGCAGTTTGTCCGCAACGGTAAAGGTGGTCTGTTCCTTGTCCTTGTCGGAGGTCACGGTGGCGGTCTGCTGCTTGCCGCCGGCACTGATGGTCACAGACTGGAACGCGATCTCAGCGGAGTTCAGCGTGATTGATTTTGCCGGCTCGGCGAGGGAGACCTCGATGGTCTCAACGCCAGAGAAGGTCGCAGCCTTGAGGTCGGGCGTAAGCGTGAGCGTGTAGTGCTCGGGTCGCACGGTGGACGGCAGGCGCTGAGCGTTTGCAGGGCGGGCTGTGGAAGCAAAAAGGCAAAGCAAGGCAGCCGATGTAGCGAACAAAGTGCGAGACGAAGGCGGAGAACAACGAAACGTCATGCAAACCTCAACGGTGTGGGTTGAATGATGGAGCAATGGATTTGTGCCATGAATATCAGCGCAGGGCCGAGGCTGGCGCCCGAGCTTCGGCGCCCTTCGCGGCTGGAACATATCGACTTAGACATTGTAGGTCAGGGAACCGCCTGCTTGATGTACGCATCCCGGCGTAGATAGGTTCCGCGCGCAAGCCGGGAACTCGGATAAGATGGGCCAACGGAGTCTTGGGGGCAAAATGGTTGCGTGGTGGAAGCGGGTTCTTTTCTCGCTGGTCAGCATAGTGGCGGCTGCTTTTGTTTGCATGGGTTGTGTTGTGCTTGAGAGCGTCATCAAGAGTCATCCGGCAAATATTCACAGCAGCGAAGTTGTTTTGACGATTGCCGTGACGATTGGTTTTTGCCTGGTTGGATGGGTTTTCGCTGTGCCGGTGGTCCTGATCGTCACCAACATTCGCGCCTGGCGGTTCTGGTTTTACTGGGTGCTTGGAAGTTGCGTTGGACCTGCGCTGATGTTGGCGCTATCGGCTTTGGTCTTCTTTGTCTTTCCCCAGAATTCAAGCAGTACGTGGTTTAGCCCTGCGTTGTTGCCGCTGATCTATCTTGCGGCCGCGGTTTCAAGCCTCACGTCGCTCTTCTACCTGTTGCTGCTGCGCCGGGCGCAAAGCAGGGCGGATAAAAGATCCGTCTCGCTCGAAAGTGCGTGATCAAACCCAAATTCATAAAACAACAGTACGAGATGCCCGTTTCTTCAATGCTTTGTAACAGGGCACAACTTTAGTCGTGCCGCAAATGGCCGAAAATGAAGGTGGGCTTTGCAGGCTGCGGAAAAACTCGCCGCTTTGAAAGGGCACGACTTTAGTCGTGCCGTAAGTGGCATAGAATCAACATCGGCTTTAGCCGCTGAGGGATGTCCTTGGGGAAGCTCGTCTGAAAACAGGCCTTTTTCCGCAGCCTGTTTAGCCCCTGAGGGAAGAGTTTCAGAAGGTTGTCAGGAAGGCAGTTCTGGCTCTGCTGCGGGCTCCTTCTTAGGAAGCAGCGAATCGAGCAGCAACAGGCAGGCGCCGGTGACGATGGAGCTGTCGGCCACGTTGAAGTCGGGGAAGTGGTAGCTGAAGATGTGGACTTCAATGAAGTCCACCACCGAGCCATAGAGAATGCGGTCGTGTGCGTTGCCTAGAGCTCCGGCAAGGATCAGCGCCAGGGCAACCGTGGTGAGCGTGAGTTTGTCGCCGAGACGCACCAGCGCGACTAGCACGACCAGCGCGGCGAGCAGCGAGAAGCAGACCAGTGCCCAACGCACAAGGTGAGGCGAGGCGGATTCGGCAAAGAGAGAAAACGCCGCGCCCTCGTTGGTCCAATGCGTGATGCGCAGAACATGCGGAATAACAGGAATTGCTCCGCCCAAAGAGATGTGCGCCTCGATCCATCGCTTGGTGAGGCGGTCGGCAAGAATGATTAGCCCCGCGATCAGCATGAGCCAGGGTAGCCGGCGAGGGAAGTGAATGCTCACGAGGCAGGCTCCAAAGATTCAGGCTGCGGCGGTTCAATGC
>Ga0182030_10000843_pt1 | contig 60427 bp, 57 predicted proteins | sample 812S3MmetaG_FD_121299 | JGI IMG/M metagenome (GOLD analysis project Ga0182030, IMG submission 121299) | Permafrost microbial communities from Stordalen Mire, Sweden - 812S3M metaG (Illumina Assembly) | ecosystem: Environmental > Terrestrial > Soil > Wetlands > Permafrost | place: Sweden... | reverse complement strand
TGGTGGGCCTGGTAGGATTCGAACCTACAACCAAAGGATTATGAGTCCTCTGCTCTGACCGTTGAGCTACAGGCCCTTCAATAATTTACCGATGTTGGCTTCCCAACTGTAGCGGAATGTTTAGCGGTTTCGGCTATGTTCCGGCAGGTTGGCGAGGCTCAAAGATGCGCTCTATGGCCCCAGGCAGGGATGAATGAAACGCTGCGAAATGCTGCTGCTGTATCCATCAAGCGCATAATTGTGAACGCATCCACACCGGATTTCCCAAGCCTAGTCAGCATTGTATGACGTAACGAGTGAAGTACAAAGTCCATCGGCAGCTTTAGCGCCGCTCAAACTCGCAGCTAGTCTACCTCCACTATGGGTGCGACATTAAAATTTCCGGAGAAAGGATAATGTTGCATCAAAACAAACGGGTACGAGACAAATGGCTACGAGCTGGCGGCCAATGGGTTCCCTGGCACGAGCAAGTATGGATTTGATCCCGGTAAACAGGTCGGCGAACAGCGGCACAGGAAATCTGGTTGCCGCTGAATGCAAGCGGCGCGATCTACTGGAGCTGTCCATTGGATATGGGCTGATTCTGCTTGCGGTGTGGACGCCTCAGCCCTGGCAACGGGTGTTCTATTGGGCTGGGCTGACTTGGGTGTTGCTGGCCACCGGATTCTCGTTTGACGGCTGGAGCGCGATGGGCCTTCGGATCGCGGGTTCGCTGCGTTCGCTCTGGGTGATTGGCTTGGCGCTGATGCTGGCTGCGGCTGCGGTTTGCGTCGCTGGCAGGCTCCACACCCTGCACCTTCCGGAGTACCCCGTCCTGTTCGTTAAGCGTTACTGGGCCTATACGATCTGGGCGTTTCTGCAGGAGTTTCTTCTGATGGATTTCTTCCTGCTGCGCTTGTTGCGGCTGCTCCCCAACAAAAAGACCGCGGTGATGGCGGCGGCGTGCCTATTCGCACTGGCACACCTCCCCAACCCCATCCTGGTGCCGGTGACGCTGCTCTGGGGGATCGTCGCATGCCTGCTCTTCCTTCAGTATCGCAATCTCTACACGCTGGGGATGGCGCATGCGATCTTTGGCATCTGCATCGCCACCACCGTCCCCGGTCCGGTCGATCACAACATGCGGGTCGGACTCGGCTATCTTTACTATCGTCCGCCTGCCCACCATCAGCGCAGCCAGATCGACCATATCGTGTCCACGCATGCATGTGTTATTGCTGACGCCGCCACCCGGCGCTGCTGACGCCAGGCCCGGCCATAGAAGATTCCCGCCACCGCCGCCAGCAGCACGTAGCGCCAGTTGAAATGCACGCTACGTTTGTTGAAGTGAGCCAAACCGAATAGCGCGGACGTGAGCAGAAGTGCCGCGTAACGTCCCATGCGCCGCTCCAGTAGGTTTTGAATCCATCCGCGAAAGAAGAGCTCTTCGGGAGCGGCGATGAAGAAAAAGGTGAAGACCAATGCGCCGGTGAGTCTGGGCAGCGACGGCCAGAGTGGGTGAAGATGCAGGAAACCAATCTCCAACCCAAGCGCAATCGCGACTGGCGCATAGAAAGCGCACTCCCGCAATCCAATGCCGAGGTCGCGCGGGCGCAGGCGCAAATCAAAGCCAACTCCATCGAGTTGGCGCAGCACGAGCAACCCATAAATTCCCGCATCCAGTAGCAGCATCTTGTTAAAGACGGCAAGGTGCGCGGGCCAGGCGTGCTCGAACCAGCGAAGATCGACCGCCAGACCGAGTGTGGCGAGCACCAGAAAGTCACGCCAATTGCCGCGTTGCTCGGGGTCGGCGCGGCTGGCCTTCCACATCAGTGTGGAGAGCGCGACCGGAAGCAGCGCGTACAGCGCCAGCCAACCCCACCGGAAGGTTCCGGAGGAGCACGCTACCAGCAGATATGGCACACACAATACAGCGGGGCCAAGCAGCCGGGCAGCCATCGGGAGCTTCTCCGTCAGCCCCACCAGGTTCTTAGCAAAAAAGGCCGCTGCCAGAAACGGCAGCAGGGTGAATATCGCCGCGATGATGATGGCCGGGCTGAGCATCGGAAGGCTCCAATAGCTACAATGTACCCTAGGCACGATGTGCCCAGGCACCATGCGATGCAGAGGAGAGAGATATGAACTGCGCACAACACACCGACGCGGCGGTGGCAGCCTACTGCTGCAGCTGTGGTAAGGCGCTCTGCGCAGTCTGCAAGCGGGATGTGCAGGGGGCCATATTTTGCGAGTCCTGCCTGGCGGCCCGAATCCATCCGGGGCCGCGAGCCCCCGAGGATGCCAGTCCGGAGCTTGCCCTTTTTCTCGGATTCATTCCGGGCGTGGGCGCGTTTTATAACGGCCAGTTTCTGAAGGGCTTCGTGCATGTGATCGTGCTGAGCACGCTGATCTTTCTGTCCGATCACGGGATGGGAGCTTTAACGGGACTACTGATCGCGGCGTGGTTCTTCTACATGGTTTTTGACGCGTACACGACGGCCAAGGCTCGCCGTTACGGCCTGCCGATCCCCGATCCGATTGGGCTTAACGCGGTTCTGGAAGGGCGCGAGGGTACCGTCCGCCAGAGGGTGGAGCAGGCGGGCGAGCGCCTGGGAGCGAATGTGGAGCGCGCGGCGCAAACCATTGGACAGCACTGGCGTCAGGCGGGGGGAGCAACTCCGGGCGAAACGGCTTCCGACGTCGCGGCAGGAGACGCTGCGCCAAACGCGAACCAAGCCGCCAATCCAGGTGCGCCACCTCCATCGCCGGATTCGCCGAATGCCAGGCCGTCGGTCAATTCAAACACCGCGCCCAGCGCAGGCCCAGGCAGCGCGGCACGCGTAGGAGCGCAGGGAACGTACTACTCTGAGCCGCAAGGCGCCTACTATGCGGCTCCGGGTTATGTGGCTCCGCAAGAGCCCGAGCGCAGCCCGGTGGGGGCCTTGGTGCTGATAGGACTTGGAGTTCTGTTCCTGCTGTCCAATCTAGGTTGGTTCAGCTTTTACTGGATCAGACATTACTGGCCGGTGATTTTGATCGCAACTGGTTTGTGGCTGTTCATCAGACGCCAGCGCGGCGCGCGGTAAAGGAAGGACTGCGATGAGTTATTACCAACCCAATCCTGCGTGCCGTTGCGGACGTTGCAGCACTCGCGGCCTGATGGGACCGGCGGTTCTGATCACGCTCGGTCTGCTGTTCCTGCTGGCCAATACGTCAAGCTATCCGTTTCAGCGTACGTGGCCGATTCTGCTGATTGTGATTGGAGCGATCAAGCTGGTGCGGTACGTGGTGCCCGATAGCGGACACGTGAATCCGGGGCAGTATCCGACTCCTTACGCGGTGCAAGACCCGCCGCCGTGCCAACCGGTCGCACCGCCCCAAGCCGGGTTTGCTCAGAACGGAGCACAGAATGAAGTGCAAACCGAGGCTCCGGCCAGTGGCCCGCTGGTAACGCCTCCACCGGCACCGATGGCGGGAGCTCTGGGCGATGGGAACGGAGATAACGGAGATGAGGTGCGCAATGGTTAGCCCCGCAATGTATGTACCTCCTCCGCGCCGTCATTCGGTGGTGGGGCCGCTGATCCTGATTGTGTTTGGCTTACTGTTCCTGTTGCGAAATTTTGGCTACACGATTCCGCTCTTCCACAACTTTGCAAAGTTCTGGCCGCTGCTGCTGGTTGTGATCGGATTGGTGCGACTGGCCGAGTTCTTCGCGGCGCGCAAGGCCCAGCGTCCCATGCCCGGAATGGGTGCCGGCACGGTGTTTCTGCTGCTGATCGTGATTGCGGCTGGGATCGTGCTGCACGGCGCGTACAAGGTGCGCGATGAGGTCAACTGGGGCTCGCTGCGCGATAACGTAGATGTAGACGACGGCCTGATCCATCTGTTCGGCAAAGAGTACACCTATAACGGCGAGCTATCGCAGCCGATTCCTGCCGGGGGCGCGCTTCGCATCAACTGCGACCGCGGCAATATCACGGTCACCCACTGGGATCAGCCGCAGGTGAAGGTGGTCTATCGCAAGCGGATTTTCGCCGGAAGCCAGGGCGAGGCGGATTCCACCAACCAGTCCACCTTACCCAAGCTGCAGGCCCAGGGCACCACGGTTGAGGTGCAGGCCAACACGGAAGGCGCGGGAGCAAAGGGGGTTGCGTCCGACATGGAAGTGTTTGTCCCCATGAAGGCGGACATCGAAGTGACGGCACGGCGCGGAGATATTTCCCTGATCCAGCGCACCGGCGACGTGAAGGTGAGCTCGCAGCACGGCGACGTGACGCTGGACCAGGTGACAGGCAACGTCATCGTGACCGCTCGGCACGGATCACTGCACGCCAGCAATGTGACGGGGAACCTGGCGGCGGATGGACGGCTGGATGACCTCGTGCTCGAGACGATCTCGGGCACGGTTTTGGTTACGGCGGATATTTTTGGCGACACGCAACTGTCGAAGCTGCAACGGGGGGCGATGATTCGAACCTCGCGCACGGAGTTGCAGTTTGCCAAGCTGGATGGCGGTCTGACGATGGATTCCGGCGACCTGCAAGGCGATGGATTGCTCGGTCCGCTATCGCTCTCGACCAAGGCCAAAGACGTGACTCTACGGAATCTGACCGGCGACGTTCATGTCAGTGACGACCACGGAGACATCAACCTGGAGAGCACTTCGGCGGCGGCGCTGGGCAACCTGGATCTGACGACCCATCATGGCGACGTGCATCTGCGGTTGCCTCCGAAGGCGAATTTCCAGTACCAGATGGTAGCCCGCCATGGCGGCATCTCCAGCGATTTCGAAAATGTTCGCGCCGAGAACCACACCGGAGCTTCCAGCGCCATGGGAGCGGTGGGCCGAGGCGGCGTAAGGGTCAACATCACATCCGACACCGGCGATATCGAGATCAGCAAGGCGGATGGATCGACCGCTTCGCCTCCGGCACCGCGTGCGGTTCCAGCGAAACCCGCGAAACCTGGAAAAAAGATAGGCGATGTCGAGATGATGTAGCCAGAGATCGAATTAGGAATTGGAACCAGAGGGCCGCCGCTCCCCGGTTCTTTTTCTAGACGAATTTGGTGGCGCGGGAAGTGCTTGGTGCGTGATCGCGCTTGAGCGCCGTTTCCGGCATCAACCGAAGTTGATGGGGTGCTTGCCGAGCCAATGCGAGTCACGCGTGGAGCCGATGCCGCGCAGCGCTCCGCGGGCGATTCCCGAGGAGAGTTGGCGGGTTTCCCATGCGACGCCGGCGCTAAAGCCGACGAAGCCACCGACGACTCCCATGGCAACCACGACCGTATTCTTTGGCTTGCTTCCCTGCGCCAGCAGAGCGCACAGCGCGCCAACGCTTGCGCCCATCACGGTTGGGGCCCAGGAGGCACGCACGGATCGCGAGAGAACCGCGCCCACCGGTTTGCCGTCAAGCATTGAATCGCATGCGGTACGTGCACCTTGCCATCCGGAGTCAGCAAGATCACGTCCATATTCCACTTCCGATTTTACCCAATCACCGATTTTCACTGCCGACTATCCTCTTTGCCGCACAAGAATCCGGTACGACTGACGATTGATAGTAACTCTGATCGCACGAAAAGAGGGAGGAAATAAAATGGGGTAAAACCCTGGCCCTGCATCGGGCCAGGGTTTTACCTGGAGGTAAAACTCTACGGCTGCTGACTCACCATCATGCCCTGATAGACGTTGCCTTGCTGGGCGGAAATAAAGTAGATGGTGTCCGCGTTCACGGTGTAGATGACAACAGGGAGGCCGTTGATGTTGCCGCTGGTGCTGCGTCCGAGAGTGGGATCGACGGTGTAGTTGCCGCTCGTACCCGCATCGAGGGTAAGACCAGAGGTGTCGGTTTGCGAATCGTAGGTGCCACTCAGGTTGCCGGCGCCGTCGGCGAGGAGGTTTCCGGTGAGTTCGAGATTGCTCTGGAGAGTCGAACTGGAGCCGGAGAAAGCCTCGGCGTAATTGCCGGTGACGCTGGCATTAGTAAGCCCCAAGGTCTGGGTGCGCATGGTGCCGATTTCAAGAACGTTGGTATTGGTGGTGAGAACAGCGGACTGCCCAGGCGAGACTTGCCAGCCCACCAGGCCCGTGGTGGAAGCGGCGGCAGCATTGACCAGATTGGCAATCCAGCGGCCATTTGCGCCGACGGTGTAGCTACTTCCAGCCAAGCTGACACCGGAGAAGAAATTGCTCGTTGTGTCGTAGTCCTCAATGGCATTGGTCAGATTTCCAAGACCGTCCAAAGTCAGCCGTCCGGTTTCCACGCGGGCGCCATTGTTGTCATACCCGGAGAGGGAGAAGACCTGGCTTCCGGTAAAGGCCGCCGTGTTGGCGCTGACCGAGGTTTGCAGATCCGTGTAGCCGTGGAGGAAGAACTTCGGGTCGGTGCTGATCAGATCGAGATGGCTGGGTGAGACGTAATAGGCGATAAAGTTGTGGTTCCCCTGAGGAGTGGGGGTGAAGGCAGTCGAGTTGGGCGTGACGTAGGCGACGGTGCCGCGTCCGTTCCCAGAGAAGCTGTAACTGCCGGTAGCGGGAAGCGATCCGTTGAGATCGAAGTTGCCATTATCGTTCTCGTCGATCGTGCCGCTGATGCTGCCTCCGCTGAAGGTCAGCCCTCCGACGGCTCCGTAGATATTCTCGCCGCTGTCCTCGCCGTCGAGGCTGACGATGTAGGTTCCGGCGACTGTCGTGGACGGGGTGGCCTGCGCCTCAATTCTGCCCACGGCGTCGATAATGATGTTGTTGGAGGTAGTGCCATCTTGGAAGAGCTTGCCGACCACCGGGGACGGCGCGAAGGGGGTCTGCAGAACAAAGCGATAGATGACCTGGCCGGCGCCGCCGTTGAGAACCGCCTGACCACGCCCGTCCTGATTGACGTTGTAGCTGCCGCTGATGGATTCGTTCAGAGTCTGGCCGCCCGCGTCGTTGACGGTGTCACGGACGCCAGAGGTGATGTTGCCGTTGCCATCGGCGGTGAAGACTCCGGCAACGGCAAAGTTAGTGTTTTGGGTGATGCCATTGACCACGAAGACGTAGTTTCCCGTGAGGCTGGCGTTGGAGAAGCCAGCGTTATTGCCCCCAGAGGGAGCTGGCGGAAGGGAAATACTGTTGTTGGAAGATCCCCCGCCGCAAGCCACGAGAGCTGAAAGGGCAACGAAGCTGATCAGTGTGAGAAGAATTTTTCGCATAGCTATTCCACCTGTCGAGAGAAATTCCCGCATAAGGTTAAACGCGAGTGCGGCAAGAAAGTTGTGCACTAAAATAGACGGATGGACAGCCAGATGGTTGCATTTCCGCCCAAGACTCTCAGTCGAGAACTATACCTGATCGGCTTTCGCATGGACCCGTCCGCCGAGGGGCCGCAGTTCTACACCCTGATCGGCTCGGAGGGCGACAGCGAACGCCCCATTGCCAAAAGCGACCGTATACTTTTCTTCCGCCGGCCGGCGGACGCTCTGAAGGCTTTAACTGCCAGCGACAACGGCTTCAGCGACCTGCGTCCGGTGCCCACGGAGCTGGAGTTGCTCTGCGACATCGGCGAGGCGCTCTACGTCGCCAACCAGGAAAATGAAGACGGAGATGGATTGCTCTTCGAACTGATCGCGGTCTTCGACGACCTGCTGCGAGCGGTGAAACTCACCGTTCCACCCGAGTACACGGCGGTGCTGGCAGCGACGGCCGAGCGGCTGGGCGAAAGCCAGGAGTTTGCCAGCTTTCTTGCCCAGAGCGGACTGACCCGCGAAAAACTGGAAGACGCGCTGCTGTGGTGCGTGGGAGCCGTGGCGGTGAAGAGCACCTGGGTGGGATAGATTCGCGCCGGAGCGATCAGCGCCGTGTGGTGGCGATCTCCGGCTGATGGCGTTTGGCTTGCGGTGGCGACTGGAGATGGTCGCGGATGAGATTCTCCTGGAGCTTGGCGAAGGCCGCCTCGGGCGTGTCCACAAATTGGAAGAGATTGACATCCTCTGGGGCGATGGTTCCGGCATCGGCCAGCACTTCCAGATTGAGCACGCGACGCCAGTATTCCTCACCGTAGACGAGCACGGTCATCTTCTTGGCCAGCTTTTCGGTCTGGGCGAGGGTCAGAATCTCGAACAGTTCGTCCAGGGTGCCGAAGCCGCCGGGAAAGACCACCAAGGCTTTGGCCAGATAGGCGAACCAGAGCTTGCGCATAAAGAAATAGTGGAACTCGAAGTTCAGCTCCGGGGTGATGTAGGGATTGGGCTCCTGCTCACAGGGTAGGGCAATGTTGAGGCCGATGGTTTTGCCTCCAGCCTCGCGGGCGCCACGATTGGCGGCCTCCATGATCCCCGGACCTCCGCCGGTGGTGACGACGAAGCGATGGCGCTTGCCGGGCAGGGTGCGGCTCCAGGCGGTGAGCATGTGAGCGAGCCGGCGGGCATCCTCATAGTAATGGGCCATGTCCACGGCACGATGGGCACGATGGGTTACCTGCTCGTGATCGGCGGCCGGCTGTTTGCCGGGACCGGTGAGCGACTGGACGGTCTGCTCGGCGCGGCTCAGGCTGTGGAAGCGGGCCGAACCGAAGAAGACCACCGTGTCCTGAATCTTCTCGCGGCGGAAGCGGGCGAGCGGCTCGGCGTACTCGGCCAGGATGCGCAGGGGGCGGCCATCGGGCCCCTTGACGAAAGCGTCATTTTCATAAGCCAGCGGCGAGCGCGTGGATGTGTGTTTCGTCTGATCAGCCATAAGAAAATATTTATCCCTGCCCGCTACCCGAGATCGCGAAAATGCATAGCGTCCCAGACTCCAATCCACACATCGACGAGACCGATGCCGGAGATCATTCCGCGGACAAAACTCTGCGTGAGGATGAACTTGAGGGAGGGCCATCCGGCCAGCAGCGGGTTCTCGGCCCACAGCCGCGTCCAGGGGAGCACCATGACCAAGATTCCGGCCCAGAGGGCAATGGCAACCTCAGCCACCAGCAACAGTCGCTGCGCCCACACCGGGGGGCGGACGTTGGGTGGGATGAGTCGGCCGGGACTTTCCTCCGGCGCTGGCTTCTGTGAACTCTGCTTCAGCGGTCCTGCTTCCATCGTCGATTCGATGCGTCCCTGCTTCCCGTGATTGGCTCAGCGCCGCCGCAAAATGATCTGCCGGGCATTCTTGAGCACGAACCTGATTCTACGCTGAAGGAAGCAAAAGACCGAATCGGCATTGAACCCAGAGAAGAAAAGGGAGAAGCACAATTCATTCCGGCGCCAGCCAGACGGCACAGCACGGCTTGTCGGATGGCGAGCGTCATCCAGCCGAGCGCAATTCGCGGATGCGCAATGCCACGTCGCGATAGTCGATGTTGCTGCCATAGACCTCCATGAAGTGGTCGAGCGCCTCACGCTTGCGCCCGGCCGAGGCATAGGCGCTGGCGAGCTCGTAATTGAGGGCGGTGCGAGAATCTTCGTCAGGCGCCGACTCCAGGGCGCGGAGAAACCACTTGAACGAGGCCTCCGGTACGGATTTCTCTACAAAGCAAGTGGCGAGCCAGATGTAAGCCTCCTGAGCTTTTGCCTTGCTCAATCCATGTCCGGCCATTTTGCAAACCTTCTGCAACTCACCGATCGCTTCATCCAGCAATCCCATCTCACGGAAGGCAATGCCGAGATTGAAATGGGTCTCCGGATCGTTGTCCTCGTGCTGCGGCGCGGCCAGTTCCTGCTCGAAACTCTGCAGCAGATCGCCAAAGACGCTGGGAGTGAGAAGCGGCTCGGGCTCTGCGGCAGCTTCCTCGACCGCAAACATGGAGGGAAGCAATTCTTCGCCATACGGCGCACGGGGAGCCTGGAAGCGAGTGTTTTCAGCAATGGCGCGCACCGCCGCCGCCGAGGGCGCGGCGGGTGCGCGGATGGGTGCGCGGATGGGTCCGACCGGAGGCGGAGGAGCGGGTTGAGCGGAGCGAGGTGCGGGTGCCGGGGCTTCACGCCGGGGCTGAGGCGCAGGCGTGAAGTTGTCTCCCAACTCGGCATCGAGCTCGGCTGCCAGAGAGCTAAGCGTGGGCGCGGCGAGATTGGGCGGCTGAGCTTGGATGGATGGGGGTGCGCCGAGCGATGACAGACCGCCACTCACCTCAATGACCTCGACGGGAGCATAGCGTGGCGGGGGCACGATGGCGGACTCGGCAGGGCTGGGATGGCCTTGCAGGAGTTGGCCACGAAGCACGGGCAACTCAGGGTGCGCCGGGCAGGCCGCCGCGAGGCGGGAGATTGCGGTCTCGGCCTCGGACCAGATCTGCTGTGCCACACAGAAGCGCACCTCCTCAAGCAATTCCGAGACATTTGCAGGATATGCAACCCCAAGCTCGGACGCCGATGACGCGGACGGCAGCGCAATCGGCTCCGCCGGGGAGTCCTGCCAGACCGACTCCCACTCGCCGGAGAGATCGATTTCCTCGGCACTGCCGCTTTCACTCTCGGGATACACTTCGAAGTCGCGCGCGGCGAACTCGCTGCCCTTTGCCTCCCAGGTGGTGGTCTGATCGGAGCCGGCAAGGTTGCCATAATAACCCGCAGCCTCGGATTCACCCAGGTTTTCCAGCACGCGCTGCATACTGCTGAAGCAACGGGCGGCCTTGGACGATTCGCCCTCCTGCCGGTAGAGTAGGCCCAGGGTGTGATTCAGGCGCAGATCCTCGGGAGCATGCCTCAAGGCAAGCTCCAAGGCGTCAATGCCGCGCTTCTTCGAGGAGAAAGACTCGCAGAGTTCGGCCTCGGTGAGGGCAGCCGAGATCCGTTCCTCGACTTCCGGCGGATATTTCTGCTGCGGCAGATCGGGCTCGTCGCCGGAGAGGAACTCCTCCAGGCTGCGAGGCTCGTCGTCCGGCTTGTTTCCAGCCACAGGAGCGGCGGGTGCGACCGGGCTGAGGCGAGCGCAAACCTGGCGATAGCCCTGAACGTGCGCGGCGTTCTCAGGCTCCAACTCGATCAGCTCTTTGTAAGCGTCGCGAGCGCGCTCGAACTGATTGTCTTGCACACAGGCGTGGGCCTGGAGTTCGAGGATCTCGGCGATCATAGAGTTTTCGCCGGAGCGGCGGAAGAGGTTGTACAGGGTCTGCAGAGCCTCCGGATCATTGCGTACCCGGGAGACTGCGCCATGCAGATGCGCCATCACATCTTCTTTGTCATGAGCAAGAACTTGGGTGGAAAACTCGCTGTAGAGGTTGAGCGCCCCGAGAGTGTCGTTTGCCTTATAAAGACGGGCCGCGACCTTTACCACGCCATCGGGGTCCTGGTGGACCGAAACCAGCTTGCGGCAGACGGGGATGGCGCTGTCGAGTTTATCCAGCTTTAGGTAGGCAGTCAGGAGATTGCGCAGTCCCTCGGCACGCGAGTCCAGATCGGGGATTGCTTCGTAAAGTTCGGCGGCTCTTTCGGCGTCTCCCAACTCCAGCACGACTTGGGCGCGCAGCTCCTGGGCTCGAAGATTGTCACGGTCCAGGGAGATGAGGCGGTCGAGAATCTTCTGCGCCGGATCGAGCGCGTGGCGCTCGACCAGCGTCGAGGCCGCCTGCGAAAGCATCTCCTTGGCTTCTTTTTTCTGGCCGCCCTGGGTCATCAGATCGGCGGTGCGGGTGATCACCTGCACGTTTTCCGGATCGAAGAGAACCAGTTGCTTGAGCAGCCGCAGAGTTTCCTTGGACTGGCCCTTGCGGGTATAGGCCTCGGCGGCTTGCAGCAGCATGGATCTCGCGTCGCTGACCAGGCCCTGCTTGCGGTAAAGCTCGGCGAGTTTTTCCATGGCGGCCAGGCCGTTGGGGTCCAGCTTGGTGATCTTCCGGTACATGGCGATGGACTTCGGCAGGAAGCCGTCGGCAGCATAGGACTCGCCGATGGTGCGAAAGCGCTCGATCGCCTTTTCGTTCTGCCCGAGCCGGGCATAGATGTCGCCCACCGTATTGAGGATGGCAAGATCGTTCGGTTCCACTTGCAGAATCTTTTCGTATTCAGCAATGGCGTTCGGCAGCTTGTTCTGCTGCAAATACTTCTCGGCGCTGGCACGCGATTTTTCTTTACTAAAACCGAATCCGAACATGATTGCGCTCCGATGCGTCTGCGTCCGGCGGCTGACTGCGGCCGTGAACTTTTGTACGCAGGGATCACCGCTCTCTTTGGCTTACGGTAACACAGCTTCGCAATGCCTGAAACCATCGGAAGCCCGCCGATTACAGTTTAGCGGACATGTCCTAATGAGGGAGAGTTCGGGAAGCTGCGAATTGAGAGCAATTGACAGCAACTGAGGCTGTCGTTAGGGTTAGGGTCTGTCCGACATGAAATCTCATCCCGGCGGGAACTCAATCTCAGGGGTGCGCCTGGCCGCACTGCTGCTGGTGCTCGTCGCTGCCTGCGTTACCATCCACGGCTATCACTATGGGATTGAGGACGAAGCGATCTATCTGCCTGCGATCAAGGCCCACCTGAACCCCGCACTCTATCCGCATGACTCGATTTTCTTCAAACCGCAAACCAGGCCTACGCTGTTTGACGACTTGGTGGCGGCCAGCGCGCGGCTGCTCCATGCACCGGTGGACTGGACGGTGATCTCTGCCATCGAGGAGCCCGCTAAAGCGATCCCGGTCTCCGATTGTCCCTACCGGAACCGCGGCGTCGTGGTTTGCAGGATCAGGTAGAAGCCGCCTTTCGGCAGGGAACCGGGCAACATTTCCAGCCTCACGGCCGCCGCGCTTTCTTTGAATTCGCCGCCGGAAATTCGGAAAACCTCATCCGTCAACGCTGTAATGCGGCGGCCATGGCAGTTCCGGACGAACTCACAAAATTAGATATCCTGTTTTTTCAGTGACTTAGGTTTATTTGTGGTTTTGGTGGATACATTTTCAGGAAACAGAGTGCTACAATGTCCGCGCTTTTGATTTGGAAGGACGCAAGCGGTGGAGGCGCCCTGAGAGCGACAAAACAAGCGCTGCTCCAGAACACGTATCTGCAGACGAAATCCCTCCGATTCACTCAGCCTGATTTCAATTCAAGAAGGAACACGTAACACCATGGAACAAGGAATCGTTAAGTGGTTCAATGACGCGAAGGGCTTTGGTTTCATCAGCCGCCAGAATGGCGAAGATGTTTTCGTTCACTTCTCGGCTATCCAGACAAACGGCTTCCGCAGTCTCAAGGAGGGCCAGGCCGTGCAGTTCAACGTCGTCAAAGGACCCAAGGGCTGGCAGGCAGAGAACGTGACCGCAGTTTAGTTTTAGCGTCCGAAAAGTTCGACTGGAAAGGGCAGACAACTGGCTGCCCTTTCCTTCGTACACCTCGAATACATACTCCTTCGGTACTCTTGCGCCACGCCTGGAATGTACGTAGCATGGTTTTCCTATCCGCCGCTTGCGATAGTGCGCGTCCGTGCGACAGTGCCGGGTTGCAATCCCGCCTCCCGTGCGGCGTTGGAGATTGACTTGAATAAGAGCTTGTTGAAACAGTTTACGGATGTGAATCGTGAGCTCTGGCTCGTGCTTTCCTTGTTTGTCATTGCCGCGCTGTGTAATTTTCTGCTCGACAACCACGGAATGCTGCTCAGCTTTTATACCTTCCCGACACTGTTCTCCGCCTACCACTATGGGCGGCGTCACGCCTCGCTCACTGCGTTGGCCAGTGTCTTGCTGGTGGTTCTGATCACGGTCCTGAATCCAAACTTGTTTAGACACGGCGTGGAGACGATCAGCTCGCAGAAGTGGTTTGACATCGTGGTATGGGGTGGGTCGCTGATTGTTACCGCATTCGCCATGGGCACGCTGTATGACAGCAACGCTGCACGAATGCGCGAGTTGCGCGACACCTATCACGGCGTGCTGATGATTCTGCGGCACTTCATTTCCAAAGATACCTACACCCAGAATCACTCCTATCGCGTCTCGATTTACGCCGCTCGCATCGCCACGGAGATGGGATTTAACGATGAACGCGTGGAAGACGTGCGCGCCGCGGCCCTGCTGCACGACATCGGCAAACTGGATATCAGCCGCGAGATCCTCCACAAAGCTGCAAGCCTTACCTCGACCGAGTACGCGCACATGCGCGAGCACGTGACCCGTGGCGTGACTCTGCTGGAGCCTGTGGGCGGCTCATTGCGCCGGGTGCTGCCCATCATCCTGGCTCACCACGACCGCTTCGATGGCAGTGGTTACAGCGATCGCGCCGGAGAGGACATTCCTCTGGAGGCCCGTATCCTCTCGGTGGCGGACGCCTACGATGCCATCACCAGCGATCGCCCGTATCGCAAGGGAAGTTCGACCTATGAGGCGTGCGAGATCCTGGAACGCGGTGCCGGCCGCGAGTTTGATCCTGAGGTCGTCGCAGCCTTTCTGCGCGCCTTCCATAAGCAGCAGATGGAGATTCCCGACCTGGTGGTCTGACGCCAGAGCGCCGGCTGAAAGCGTTGTGAGAGCCTGAGGTCGAGAAAGTTCGCTGGCCTCTTCTGCACAAAAGCGGCGCGCAACCCTCCACCACTCTACCGCACTACGTTCTCTGCGCTTGCTTCTTCCCCGACGCAGCGGAAGCCGGTGAAATTGCGGTGACGCTCCGGGTCGTCCAGACCGCGGAACGAAACGCGCATGCCCGCCCCACTGGTGCGCCAGGAGCCCCCGCGCAGCACCCGGTAATCGGACTCGGCCTTGTACGGGTCGGTCGTCCACTCCCAGAGGTCGCCTAACATGTCATAGAGCTGCCAGGCGTTCGGCTGCTTTTGGGCGACTTCATGCGAGCGCTCGTGACTGTTGTCCTTGTACCAGGCGATCGCATCCGGCTCCCCATAGCGCGCAGCCGGATTGTTCGCCCGCGCCGCGTACTCCCACTCGCTCTCATTTGGTAGCCGCATCCCGACCGTCGCGCAGTATTCGTGAGCGTCCCCAAAGTCGGCTTTGTCGACCGGCAACTCGTCGTTGCCGTGGAAGAAGCTGGGATTCTCGCCCGTCACGCGCTTAAAGGCCGCCTGCGTCACCAGGGTCTGTCCAATCCAGAAGCCTTTGGCGATGATGACCTCGCGCGCCGGCTTCTCATCGTCGTCGCAAGCCTGGTCGTCGGGCGAGCAGCCCATCATGAACTTGCCGGGTGGAATCCAGACGTAGGTGAGCCCGTCTTTGGGGTTCACCTTCGTAACGACCCGTGCGGCCTGTGATTCAGATTGAGCCTGGGGCGAGGGCGCCGCCGAGGCCAACGCGATGGTGCATAGAAACACCACCGAAAGCAGGAGAAAAAGCAATCGTTTCATTCGTAATCCTTACCCTAGCGGAATCCTACCCTAAATTCGCATAAGTTCGCAGATGCATGGAGGCAAAAGCACAAAATCTCCTGCCGCGCCTCCAAATTTCCGGTTTCAATTGGCATCCGTGCCACCCTGCTCACCGGTCTCCTTGGCGGCCTGCCTCAGGTCGCGGGTCAGAAATGTATTGACAATAACCGCGAATGAACGAAGATAGAAAATCCGGCCAGAATACGTCTTCAGTGGGCCGGAGCTGTTTTTAGGAGTTCCACGCATGCCGAACCACAGTATTGTCCTCGTTGAAAAAGCGTGGAGCCAATATGTCGAAAGCGGCCAAATCGATCTCGGGATACTGAGGCCGGAGGTGGCGGACTCATGGCAGCGATGCCGCAACCTCAAGGTCGATCCCTTCCGGGAGGCCGAGGGCAGCGTCAACCAACTGGAACTCCGCCAGCGCCTCTATGCCAAGCAGCGCCTTGTGAAGGCGGCGCGTCCCTTCATGGAGAACCTCTACAATTTCGTCCGAGCTTCGGGATTCCAGGTAATTCTTACCGATGAGTTCGGCTACCTCCTGGACGTGCTCGGCGATACCGAAATCGTTTCGCAAACAAGGCCGGTACATCTTTGCCCTGGCGGCGATTGGAGCGAAGCCAGCAAGGGAACAAACGCCATCGGCACCGCCATTGCCGAACGTAAACCGGTCCAGATCCACGCCCGGGAACATTTTTCCCAGCAGCTTCATTTCCTTACCTGCTCGGCTGCACCGATTTTCGACGCCGACGGCACCATGCTTGGGGTTCTCGATATAACCGGTGATTATCGCTTTGCCAACTCCCACACCCTCGGAATGGTCGTGGCGGGGGTCAATGCGATTGAAAGCCAGCTTTCTCTGCAACGAACCACGCAAAAGCTTTACCTGGCTTACCGCTATTCTAACGCGATGCTGGAAAGCATGTCTGACGGCCTCATCTCCATCGACAACCACGGCACCATTACCGCGATCAATGCCAAGGCAGCGGAAATTTTCGGCATCACCCCGGGGTCGGCGAAGGGACGCCACGTGGCTCAGGTTTACAAGAGCCCGCCGGTTCTGCAACTGCTCTCCGATGGCATCGAGTACCAGAACAAAGAAGTGATCATCGAGCGCACGGGGAGAAAAATCCATAGCTCCGGCTCCCTCATACGGGACGATGGCGGTGCCGTCATCGGCGCGGTTGCCGTTTTTCGGGAGAACGCCGGCCGCCTCTGGCAACCGCCACGGCGCCCCGCCCTGCCGCCTCAGCGCTATACCTTTGACGACATCATCGGGCAAAGCTCGGCCATCACGGAGCTGAAGGATTGGGCCCGCCTGGCGGCCAGCAGTCCTTCAACCGTGCTTATCAAAGGCGAAAGCGGCACCGGCAAAGAGCTTTTCGCCCAGGCGATTCACAACGCCAGTACCAGGAGGGATCGCCCCTTCGTCGCCATTAACAGCGCCGCCCTGCCCGAGGCACTGGTCGAGAGTGAACTGTTCGGCTATGAAGAGGGTGCTTTCACCGGCTCCAGAAAAGGTGGACAAGCGGGCAAGTTCGAAATCGCCGAGGGCGGCACCGTGTTCCTCGACGAAATCGGCGACATGCCTCTCGGCGTCCAGGCGAAGTTGCTGCGCGTGATCCAGGAAAAAAAAGTGGTGCGGGTTGGCTCGGCGCAGGAACGGCAGGTCGACATCCGTATCATCGCCGCCACCCACAAGGATTTGCATGCCGAAGTACGGCGCGGTACTTTCCGGCAGGATTTATATTACCGGCTGAACGTGCTGGAAATTCGGGTGCCTGCTCTGCGCGAACGGCTGGATGACATCCCCGCCCTGACCGCGCATTTGACCCAGAAGCTCGCCGCAAACTTGAACCGAAGTGAAATTCAAACCGATCTTAATTTCCTCAACACACTCCAGACCCACACCTGGCCAGGGAACGTCCGGGAACTTGAGAATACGCTGGAGCGAGCCATCGTGCGGGTAGGAGAGGATGGGGTCTTGAAGGCTGAAATTCTCGATTTCCCGGTAGATGAACAGCCCACTGTGTTGTCCGCTGCAAGCAGGACAGGGCAGAAGGGCAATGCGGAAATCAAATCCTTGCGCGACACCGAGAAAGACCTCATTGCCGAAGCCCTGGCCATTTACGAAGGAAACATTCGGAAAGCGTCCGCCAAGCTCGGCATTGGCCGCAATACCTTCTATCGCAAGATGAAGGAGTACGGGATTTCTGTCTGACTTGCACCGCCATTCCCGGCGAAATCCCTCCGGTCACCCTGAATCTTGCCGGCTGCGGATTCAAGAACGGCCTACGCTTCAAGCATGACGCGATTGTTTGAAATCACGCGCACATCGACCTCATCACCGGCGGCAAACGATGTCCGCTCTGCGGCAAGCATGGCGACTCCGTCGGCTCGGATCAGTGTTTTCAACATGCCGGTAGTCTGGTCCCCCGAACTGAACGCCAGCAGCGTAGCGCCGCGGGATTCCAGCCGGACTCGTAGAAGCTTAACCATACCGGGTTTTTTGGATACGTCTTCCTGTAGGACAGCGCGAACCCAGGGCTGCAAGATGCGCTTATAGCCCATCGTCTTCAAGATTGCCGGCCTGACCAGCTCGTCGAAAATAATCATCGATGCGACGGGATTCCCCGGCAGGCAAAAGACCAATCGGCCCTCTTTCACTCCGAACGTAGTCGGGGCGCCGGGTCTGACATCAACGCCATAGAACACCTGTGACATACCCAGTTCGGCCAGTACCTCGCGCACCAGATCGCGGTCGCCGACCGATACCCCGGCGGAAGTGATAAAGATATCCGCCTGAAGTCCGATCGTCATTTTGGCAATGTGACTTGCACGCGTATCCTGCGCAATGCCCAGCCGTTCCACGATTGCGCCACACTCTTTGACGCAGGCCGCCAGCGACACTCCGTTGCTATCGACCACCTTGCCTGCTGCGACCGGTTCTCCAACCGCGACCAACTCATCGCCGGTGGAGAGAATTGCGACCCGCGGCCGGCGAAAGACCGTCACCCGGCTCTTGCCGAAACAGGCCATCATGTTGATCTCTGGCGCGCGAATCACGGTGCCCGCTGGAATGACCACCTCATCCCGGCGCACATCGTCTCCCGCAAAGCGAATGTGCTGATGTGTCCGCACCGGGGCTGTGATCGTCACATACTCCTCGCGGCCCTCCGCCTCCTCAAAAGGAACGACCGCATCGCATCCATCCGGTATCCGCGCCCCGGTCATGATCTTGACCGCGCAGCCTGGCTCCACTCGGACGTCTGACGACCCGCCTGCCGCAATGAATCCCACGACACGCAATCGCGCCACTCCCGTGCAGTCGGCCACCCGCACCGCAAAGCCATCCATGGCCGAGTTATCACACAGCGGCATCGCCCACGGAGCAACGATCTCCTCGGCGGTCACCAGGTTCAGCGAGTCGATCAACTCCACCGATTCCGTGCCCCGCGTCTTGCTGTGATCCAGAATCAACCGCCGTGCTTCTTCAAGAGTTGGCATCGCAATCTCCCCCTACACCGCGCGGCGAAGCGCTGGCTGAAAGTTGTTCTGAAGTCCGGACTTTTCCATCTTCGAGGTAAATCACTCTTGCGCCCAACTTCGCGCCGAGGCGCTCGTCATGACTCGACATCACGATCGTCATGCCGCGAGCCGCAAGCGAGGCGATCAGTGATTCCAGAATCTCGGCGCTCCCGCGATCGACGTGGGCAATCGGTTCATCCAGAAGCAGTACCTCCGACTGGCAGGCCAAAGCTCGGGCCAGTGCCACTCTCCGGCTCTCGCCGCCTGACAACTGCCTGGCGTTCCTCGCTTCAAATCCTTCCAAACCCACCATCGCCAGCGATTCTTTCATTACCATCCGCGCGCGATCCTTGGAAACCCCTCTTGCGCCCGGTCCAAATGCCACATTCGCCGCCACGGTGCCGGTGAACATATAAGGATGTTGATGAAGCAGTGTGACTCGTTTGCGCAAGAGAGCGCACTCTTGCGCTTCCCATTTCACCGCCAAGCCATCGAAGAAAATCTGTCCTCGATCCGGCTTTGTCAGGAAAGCCATAAGGTTCAACAGCGTGCTCTTGCCGCATCCATTCGGCCCAGTCAGGAGATGAAGCCGTCCAGCATCAAACGAGAGATCATCTACGGCCACTCCGAGTTCATTGCCGTAAAGCACCTGAACGGATGAGAGTTGGTATCTGACGCTGCTCATGCCCGATGGCTCTCTTGCGCGACGGTCAGGAAAACATTGATCGCAAATGACACCGCCATGAGAATAACCCCAAGTGCCAGGCCAAATGCAAATTCGCCCTTGCTCGTCTCCATTGCGATGGCAGTGGTCATCGTTCGAGTAAAAAAGCGAATATTGCCTCCGAGCATCATTGCTATGCCGACCTCCGAGATCACTCTCCCGAAGCCGGCAATGATCGAAGCCATGATTCCGAAACGGACTTCACGCGCCAACTGGATCATGCTTTGTAGAGAGCTGGCCCCGAGGGTCAGCGCGGTCGGCAGGATTCTCTCATCCGCGCCCTGCACGGCGCTCGCCGTATAGTTGGCCACAATCGGGGTGGCCAGGATCGCCTGCCCGATGATCATGGCTCGCGGCGTAAACAGCAGTCCCAGAAACCCAAGTGGCCCCTGTCTGCTCAGTAAGCCGTAAACCAACAGCCCAATCACCACGGTAGGTATCGCCATCAGGCTGTTGAGAACAACCCGCACCGTTCGTTTCATCGGAAATTTACCCAATGCAACCGCAACCCCAAGCGGTACGCCGATGGCGGAAGCAATCAGCACGGACCACAGCGCCACCCCGAGAGATGTCTCGACCGCCGACACCACATCTCTGTCCCCGGAGAGGATCAGGGTGATCGCTGTCCGCAGCGATTCCGCGATCGAGCCCACTAGCTACTTCCCCTTAAATGTGAAAAACACCGGCTCGCCCTGCACTTGGTAGTTGGCGATGACACGCTGGCCCTCGGCTCCGGTCACCCACTCAATAAACTTCATTGCAAGATCGTAATTCACGTGCGGAAATCTTTTCGGGTTCACCGCAATCACCCCATAGGGATTGAAGAGTCCCTTGGAACCCGTCAATGCCGCAACTTGCTCGACGGTAAGCCGCGGCATCGGCTGGCCTTTCTTTACGAAGTTCTTGTTGCCTTCGAAGAGAATGACCAGGTCTGTCTTTCCCATGCCTGTCTTTCCATTGTGGAAAGCGTTATAAGTCCCGCGGTCGACCAGCGTGTAGCCGCGCACCTCGGTCGCCATGTTGATGACTTCACCCATGCCCTGACCTGCCGACCGATACCACTGCCCCGAGGGAGTGATTCCAGTCGCCGCCCAGATTTCCTTTTCCTTTTGATGAGTGCCTGACTCGTCTCCGCGCGAGATGAAGACCGAATGAGTTGTGGCGATTCGCTTCAACGCATCCGCCGCCGTCTTGGCTTGTTTCATGTCTGCGGGATCGCTGGCCGGGCCGATGATGACGAAGTCGTTATACATCACATCCCGGCGATTCACCCCGAAGCCGTCGGCAATAAACTTATCTTCCAATGCGCGCGCATGCACCAGTACGACGTCAACGTCTCCCATCTCCCCGAGTTTCAGTGCCTTCCCCGTGCCCACGGCGATTACATCAACCTTGCAATTGCATCTTGTTTCAAATGGAGGGAGTAGGACGTTCAGCAAACCTGAATTGTCGGTCGAGGTTGTCGTGGACATCTTGAGCCGATCCTGTGCTGGCGCCGCGGAACACACCCATGCCACCAGCAGGGCGACAAGGCCGAATCTACATTTCACGCCAGGCCCTCCGATGGACCAGCTTTCACCGTGAATTCTCGGCCCGAACTCTCAGTTGCCAATGTACTTCGCATATAGGCTGCGGGCGACCCCGACATCGGTTGTGCCCTTCACGATCGCGCGCCCATCCGGAAACACAGTCAGGTCAAAATTTTCGATCTGCGCTCTTAGGGCAAACTCGTTGGCTCTCACCGCACCCACGGATTCAAGACGGATTGCCAATTCCTTCAAGTCCAGATGGCGCGCACGGTCATGGATCTGCACCGCGTTTCGCCCACACAAGCTGATCGGCGCCCGCTGCTTTCCCGTCAGATAGCTGAACTCCCGGCGTCCACACGCCGGACAATTCGGATTGGCTTTTGGTTGTGATGCCTGATGGACTTCGCCAGCCCAGATATCAACGATGGTGATCTTCCCCGGCAATTGGTCCTCGTGGCCGGTCAGAATGATGAGCGCGTCCGCCACCTGCAGTGCCGCAATCGTAGCCGTAATCGGACCCAGCACACCGGCGGTCTCGCAGGTCGCCTGCGCGCCGCTGGGCGGCTCCGGCAACATGCATCGCAAGCAGCACGTCACGCCCGGTAGGATCGCCATCTTCATTCCATAGCTGCCCACCGCCCCGCCGTAGATCCACGGCACCCCATGGCTGAGGGCAAAGTCATTGATCAGGTACCGCGTTTCAAAGTTGTCGGTTCCGTCCATCACTAGGTGCACGTCGCTCAGCAGGTCATCGGCGGTCGCCGGAGTCAGATCGCTGACCGCCGGCTCGATCTCGATCGACGAGTTGACTTGCTTCAGACGCGTAGCCGCAGCCTCGGCTTTTGGCAGGGCATCCTCGGCATCCTTCTCGGCGAACAACATCTGGCGCTGCAAATTGCTCCACTCGACGTAGTCGCGGTCGATCACCCGGATAAATCCCACGCCCGCCCGCGCCAGCAACTCCGCTTGTGCGCTGCCCAGAGCGCCGCATCCCACAACCGCAACCCGGGATTGCGAAAGACGGATCTGACCTTCCTCGCCAATCCCCGCAAAACGGATCTGGCGCGAGTAGCGGTCGCGATCGGATGGAGCCGTCACTTTCTTCATTACTGGTCCTCGTGGAGCGTCGTCGGGCAAAGTCACACCCCTCTTTTTCACTGCGGTCCCTGCCAGTATATTCGCAAAGCTCGGAGGGCGCACCTGCGCTCGAACCGGCGCGTCGTGCCGCCGGCGAGGTGAACGCTTCACCGCGTCGGCTTCGATTTATTTGAATTGCGGGCTATCCTAATGCAGGCGATGCAGCGCAAGCCGGAGCGATATGCCGCGGGATGTGTTTCCAGATATTCGACAGCAAGGCTTTGCTGACCGTGTCCCGGTGGAGGAGGCAATCCGTTGGGTCGATCGCCATTCCCCTCGCCATTCAACGCCCGGCGATTCCGAAACGGTTCCCGTCGCCGCCGCCGCCGGGCGCGTTCTCGCCCAGCCGTTTGTCTCTCCCACGGATCAGCCGCCGGTTGACACGGCCGCCGAAGATGGTTATGCCTTGCGCTCCGCTGAGACCGTCGGTGCAGGCAGCTACAATCCTCTACCCTTCCGTATTCAGACCGGCAACCATGCACTGAGCTCTCTTTCCGCCGCTCTGGTCTCCTCCGGTACGCCCATGCCGCCAGGCGCGGATGCGGTTGCTCCTTTCGACTTGGTGCGCGTTGGAATTGAGACCATTGGGCCCGAGACTGCCGAGTTGATTGCGGCGGTTGCGCAAGGGGCTGGCGTAAACCTTCAAGGCCATGAGGTGCGAAAAGCAACCAGGCTGATAGAACCCTCCCGGCCGCTGCGGCCTTCCGACCTCGGACTGATCACTTCATTTGGCATCGCGCAGGTACGCGTCCTCCGGCGTCCCCTGGTGCGCATCATCCTCGCCGGATGTAAGCCATCCCAACTCTGCGATCCGGCTGATGCCACTGCTCCCGATGCAAATTGTCCCGATGCGAATGGTCCTATGCTGCGCGCTCTGGTCACCCGCGACGGCGGCCTGATCGAGCTTTGTGAATACGGAATCACGGATCGCGCCGCCATTGCCGGGCTAATCGCGTGTCCCGGTGCGGACGTGGTTCTTGTCTGTGGGCGCACCGCTACTGGACCCGACGACGAGGCGCCACTGGCTCTGAACGCCGCCGGTACTCTCTCTATTCACGGCATTGCCCTGCGCCCGGGAGCCTCGACCGGCATGGGTTCGGCCGGAGACATTCCGGTGATCCTGTTGCCGGGTAGCCCCTTGGCTTGTCTCTGCGCCTACGATCTCTTTGCCGGACGCCTGATCCGAAGACTCGGCGGGCGCTCCCCACAGTTGCCCTATCGTGTTCGCACTGCCACCGTTGGACGTAAGATTGTCTCGTCCATCGGCGACGTCGAGCTCTGCCGGGTGCGCTTGGCTGCCGGGGAAGCTGCCGGAGAAGCTGCCGGGGAAGCCATTCCGCTAGGCTCGGCCGACTCCGGCGGACTAGCCTCCATTGCCCGCGCCGATGGCTTCGTCCTGGTGCCTGCTGCCCTCGAGGGCTATGCGCCGGGAACCCCTGTCGATGTGTATCTGTATGACGAGGCAGAGAGCCTGGAAGGTACTCGGATATGACAGCCCAGCACTCCAACGCGGATCTGCTTCACGCGGCGCAACAGCATCAATTTCTCGAAGTCATTGATCGCGACGAAGCCGAGACACGATTCCGCCAACACCTCAAGTTATCGCCTCTGGGGGAAGAAGTCGTCCCCGTGGCAAAGGCCCTCGGGCGCGTATTATCGCGCGATATCGTCTCCAGCGTCGATGTGCCGGGCTTCGATCGATCCCGGGTCGATGGTTTTGCGGTGCGCTCGGCCGACACCGCCACTGCCTCCGATGAAGCACCGCGCACCTTGAGGTTGAATTCTGAAATTCTTACTCCAGGCGTAACGCCCACGACAGATCTTGCAGAAGGATCGGCAACCATAGTAGCCACCGGCGGCATGATTCCGCGCGGCGCCGACGCCGTCATCATGGTCGAGTACACCGAGGCGCGCGAGCAACTTGGCCAAGTAGAGGTCGAGATATATCGATCCGTCTCCTCCGGCGCATTCATCGCCGCCGCTGGTGGCGACATCGCACAAGGAGAAACCGTCCTTCGGGCAGGGCAGGTTTTAACCTCCCGTGAGGTCGGATGCCTGGCGGCAATCGGTCTTGGCGAAGTGCATGTCTGGCGCAGACCAACCGTGGCCATCTTTTCCACCGGCGACGAACTCGTCATCCCCGGAGAAGCGCGGCGTCTCGGCGGCGTCTATGACTCCAATAGCGCGATCTTTACCGCGGCCGTCGAAGAGGCTGGAGGCATTCCGGTGCCGCTGGGCATCGCACGCGATAACGAGAGCGAAATCTCCGCCCTACTGCAGCGCGCGTTGCAGTGCGACATCGTGCTGCTCTCCGGCGGAACCTCCAAAGGCGCTGGCGATTTCGCCTATCATGCGGTCAGCAAACTCACTCACCCCGGCATCGTCGTCCACGGAGTCGCGCTCAAGCCCGGCAAGCCCCTGTGCCTCGCCGTTACCGATGGTAAGCCAGTCGTCATCCTTCCCGGCTTTCCAACCTCGGCCATCTTCACCTTCCACGAGTTTGTCGCGCCCGTGATCCGAGCCTTTGCCGGACTTCCGCCGGAGCGTCCCGAGACCGTGAGCGCGATCCTCCCAGCCCGCCTAACTTCCGATCGTGGGCGCACCGAATATGTCATGGTCTCGCTGGTCCGCTCTCTGGACGGAAATCTTGTGGCCTACCCGACAAACAAAGGATCAGGGTCCGTGACGGCCTTCAGTCAGGCCGATGGCTTCTTCGCCGTCGGCTCGCAGTCCGAGACCGTTCCGGCGGGCGCAAAAGTTGATGTCACTCTGATCGGCGCCCATCACAAACTAGCCGACCTCGTCATCATAGGAAGCCACTGTGTCGGCCTCGACCTGCTGATCGGACGAGTCATCGCCGAAGGCTTCTCGGTCCGCAGTCTCAATGTCGGCAGCAGCGGCGGGCTCGCCGCTGCCCAGCGCGGCGAGTGCGATCTCGCCGGCATCCACCTGATGGACCCCAAGACCGGCGAATACAATCGTCCCTTCCTCTCCCCTGATCTGGAACTCGTCACCGGCTACATGCGGCTTCAAGGAATCGTTTTTCGCGCCGGAGATCCTCGTTTTGAAGGCCGTCAGGCAGAGCAAGCCGCCGCAGCCGCATGCGTGGACACTGGGTGCCTGTTCATCAACCGCAACCCCGGAAGCGGCACGCGTATCCTCATCGACAAGCTCTTGGGAGGCTCGCAGCCAGCGGGATATGCCAATCAGGCAAAGACGCACACCGCCGTTGCCGTTGCCGTCGCCCAAGGCCGCGCCGACTGGGGAGTGGCGATCCGCACCGTTGCTCGGCAATACGGACTTGGCTTCCTCCCCCTGCAGGCGGAACATTATGATTTCATAATCCCGAAGAGCCGCTCTCAGCGCCCTCCGGTACTCCGCTTTCTATCGCTGCTTCGTGACCCGGCGCTACGCAGCGCTCTCAGCCAGCTCGGCTTCGAGTCGGAGGACCGTACCGCCCCCCGTCACCCCTAGAGAATCGTGGCCGGTGGCCACATCCGCCTTCAGTTGGCGAGGGCAAATCCACAGCGTCGAGCCGTCGCACTTGCGTTCAGCTCTATTTTTAAGTCAGCACAATTTTGGAATATAATGACGGTACTGTGGGGCGCAAAGAAGGCAAATCCAGAGCTTGACCCCGTGTCTGAATACATGGCTTGCCCATATCTTTGTTCGCAGATTCCTGATAGAGAGCGAGAGCGAGCGAAATGAAGAAGATACTCCGTATCAACATGTCGGATCTCACTGCGAAGATAGAGGAAGTACCGGCAGCCTATGCCGGGCTCGGCGGCCGCGCGCTTACGTCGACCATCGTTGCCGCCGAAGTGCCGCCCACCTGTCACCCTTTGGGTCCGAATAACAAGCTGGTGTTTGCTCCTGGTCTCCTGACCGGAACGATGGCGGCGAACTCCGGCCGCTTCTCCTGTGGGGCCAAGAGTCCGCTGACCGGCGGTATCAAGGAATGCAGCGCCGGCGGCACTGCCGGACGGCAACTCGCCAACTTTAATTATTTCGCGGTGATCATCGAGGGCCAGCCCAAAGAAGACAAGTGGTACAGGATACACATCACCAATGATGGGGCGACCATCGAGCAGGAAACCGAACTGGTCGGCAAGTGGAATTTCGAACTGATCGCCGCCCTTGAAGCTCGCCTTGGCAAGAAGCCCGGACTCATGATGTGCGGCCCGGCCGGCGAGATGAAGATGGCCCTCGCCAACATCTCGGTCAAGGACTCGGATGGCCATATTCGCAGCTTTGGCCGTGGCGGCCTGGGCGGGGTGATGGGTTCGAAAAAGATCAAATTCATCTCGGTCGCCGATGACGGCGGCTCCCGTGCCGAGATCGCCGAACCGGAGAAGTTCAAGGCGGCGGCCAAGGTTTTCGCCAAGGCGCTGCTCGATCATCCGGTCAGCGGACAGGGTTTACCGACCTATGGCACCGCCATCCTGGTCAACATCCTGAATGAAGCCGGTGGGCTGCCGACCAGAAACTTCACCAGTGGGCAATTCGAAGGACACGACAAGATCTCGGGCGAGACCCTGCACGATACCATCGTCGCCCGGGGCGGCAAACCTAAGCATGGTTGCACCGCCGGATGCGTCATCCAGTGCTCGCAGGTGTACAACGACGAAAAGGGCGACTACGTGACCTCCGGTTTCGAGTACGAGACCATCTGGGGACTGGGCGCTGACTGCTGCATCGACAATCTGGATGAGATCGCTTTAACCGACCACATGATGGACGATCTTGGCGTGGACTCGATCGAGACCGCCGTGATGTTTGCCGTGGCCATGGAAGCCGGCGTTCTGCCCTTCGGCGACGGCAAGGGCCTTCTCCGCATCCTGAAGGAAGAGGTTGGCAAGGGAACGCCTCTTGGCCGCCTCCTCGGCGGTGGAACGGCTGCGGTGGGCAGAGCGTTTGGTATGCCTCGTGTGCCGGTGGTCAAGGGCCAGGCCATCCCGGCCTACGATCCCCGTTCGGTGAAGGGCATCGGCATCACTTACGCAACCACCACCATGGGCGCCGACCACACCGCTGGCTACACCATCGCCACCAACATCCTCAATGTTGGCGGACACATCGACCCGCTGAAGAAGGATGGCCAGGTGGAGCTGTCGCGCAACTTGCAGATCGCAACCGCGGCGATCGATTCGACCGGCATGTGCATCTTCATCGCTTTCCCGGCCCTCGACATCCCAGAGTGCCTCCAGGCGCTGATCGACATGATCAATGCCCGTTACGGACTCGCTCTGACCGGCGACGATGTGGTCGCGCTGGGCAAGCGTACGCTGAAGACCGAGCACCAGTTCAATCTCGCTGCAGGCATGAACGAGAACGATGATCGTCTGCCGGAATTCTTCAACCTCGAACCGGTTGCGCCTCACATGGCGACCTGGGATTTCAGCCCCAAGGAGATCGACGAGTTCTGGAATTTCTAAGTGCCGACTGTCATGCGGGTGTGGGCTTTTCCCCTCCGCACCCGCAGCTTGACTGTGCGGGTACGCTCCGGGCGGGATGAGATTTATGAACATTAACGTGAAGCTCTTCGCAAACTTTCGTCTAGGCCGCTTTACCGCCGCCACGCGTGAATACCCGGCGGGCACCACGGTCGTCGATATTGTCCGCTCCCTGCAAATCCCCGAGTCGGAAATTGGCATCATCATGGTGGACAACAAACACGGCGAGGCCCAAGATCAGCTTCAAGAGGGAGCTAACCTCTCGCTCTTCCCGCTGGTCGGAGGAGGCTAGTATCGAGTATGATAGCTTCGGAATAGGACGGGTGACCGCCCCCGGCGATACCCGGCGACGCCCCTTCCAGTTTTCTGCGAAGATTGAGGTCAGGCTATCGAAAGATAGCCTCGGATTGTGAAGCACCGCACAGCTTCCACCAATCCCAGAGGCTAACCTCAGCCTTGTGCGCCACGTGCACCAACGATGTTTCGGGAGGTTTCAATGTTTGAAGGACTTATGCAGCCGATGCATTTGATCGTGATTCTGGCTATTTGCCTGCTCATTTTTGGCCCGAGCAAATTGTCGGAGCTTGGCAAAGGACTTGGACAGGGAATTAAGAACTTCAAGGACGCTGTCAATGACAATTCCGGCAAGGATACTGCGGCAAAGGATACTGGGGTAAAGAAGGACGGCCAGCCCGTAGCATAGAACTCAGATCAGATCCCGGTATTGTTCGAGCGCAATCCTGACCAGTTGGCTGCGCGTACGAACCCCTGTTTTCTGGAACAATTGCTGCAGCGTGGCTTTTACGGAACTCTCGGACACCTGCAGACGGTCGGCGATCTGCTTATTGGCTAATCCCTCAAAGACGCCGACAAGCACCTGCTGTTCGCGCTTCGTGAGTTTGCGCGTGTGCGCCTCCTCCTCCCCGGCCGAACGGTCGGTGATCCTCCGCAGATAGTTGTTTTCGAACCAGGCATTTCCAGCGAGCACTTCCCGAATCGCATCAACCAGCACGGCGGGAGGGTTGTGCTTCAGAAAAATACCGGCAATGCCGCGCTTCACCAGATTCGCGGCACTGGTCTCGTCCAAGCCAGCGGTGACCAGCAAAACCTTTCCCTCATAGCCAATGCTCTCGGCCACGCGCATGAAGTCGATGCCGTCCCGCTCCCCGAGATCGAAATCCAGCAGCACAAGGTCAACTTGGTGGTTGGCCAGCAGGAAGGTCTTTGCCTCGTCGACGCTAGCGCAGCCGCCCACTACCCGGAAGTCGGGGTCGCTGTCGAGGAAGCGTCCCACGCTTTCGCGAAACAGTGCGTGATCATCGACCAGCAGGATCGTTGCCTGGCGGTCAGGCATTCGCAGCCTCCTCGGCTCGGCTCACTCTCTCCAGCACAACATTAAAACAGCAGCCGTGTTCTCGGTGCTCATAAACCAGATCGCCGCCAAAACTTTTCACCAGCGCCCGCGATACGTACAGGCCCAGTCCAGCGCCTTGAGCGGCGCTCTGGAAGGGCCGGAAAAGGCTCAACGGCTCTGCGATTCCGCTCCCCGTGTCTTCGAAACGCACGGTGATGAGTTGCTCCCCCACCGTCGTGCTGATGGTCAGGCGTTTGGTCGCAACGCTCTCCATGGCGCGAATGCTGTTCTTCGTCAGATTGAGGAAGACCTGCATCAGGCCATATCGATCGGCCCACACCAGAGGAATCGGCCCGGTTGCATCCCACTGCATCGAAATCTCGTGTTCGTGGCCGATTGTATCAATGAGTACGCGCAACTCGTCCAGCACGGATCGCAACTCGATAACGGTGCGCCGTTGCTCGGTAGAGCCGAGCAACTCCATGGCGGAGATCTGTTCCAGGCCGTGAATCAGGGTTCCCAGCGCCTCGAAGTCAAGATTGCCGTGCAGTTCGCTCACCTTCGTCAGGTTCTTATGCACAACCAGGGCCGCGCCGCAGAGGTTGCGGATCTCGTGAGAAACGGCGCTCATCAGGATTCTTGTGTTAGTCAGAAGGTAGTCGAGGTTCAGATCCTCCCGGCTCCGTAGATCCTCTGAAAGATCGACGAAGATTGCGGCCAGCCGGGTGCCGGAACCGGATGAATATGTTGAAAACCAAACTCCGGCGAGAAAGACTTCCCCATCCCAGCGGTTTCCCGTGCACTGCAGAGTGGTTCGGAAGTTCGTCCTATTCCTGGACTGGACAGCCGCATGCAGCGCCGGCAGAAATGCACTGGCGCTCTGGCCGGACAATGCCGGGCCGCTTGGCGCCAGCATCTGCTGAGCCGCATCATTGGCCAGCAGTATGCGTCCGTCCGCGTCCAAGGTGACGATTGCCGCCGGGCTGCTTTCCACCAGTATCTGCAACTGTTCCTCGGCCTCGCGGCGCGCCTGCACCTGGGTCTCGACTTCGCTCAGATGATCGAGAACCATGCGGCGATTCCGCAGCAACTCGGAGATGAGCAAGCCCGTGCCAATGAACCCCGCCGATGAAAGGATCAGTCGCGGCCAAGTATCACCAGCTGGAAGGTTGCTGAACTCCTCCTGTAGAAATGCGCATAGGATAGCAAAACTGACGATCTGCGAGCGCGATAGGAAGCCGCCCGCGATCATGATCGGGAACAGATAGAGAAAGCCCAGCGAAATATAGGGCTTCGTCCACCAATCCAGTGCAGCGACAATCCCCACCATCAAGGCTGCGACAATCAGCAGCCTTCGCCGGTTGGCCGGACTATAGATGGAGAGTGCCGCTGAGAGTTGCATATCGACACGATACTCCACCGCTTTGAAATTATGAGCACCGAAACCGAAATCCGCTTGATCAGAGGTTTTTTACTTCGTGCGCAAGCGCGGTGAGAGAGGCTTTCGCGTCTCCGTAGAGCATGCTGGTAACCGGTTTGCAGAACAGAGGGTTTTCCAGGCCGGAGAAGCCGCGTCCCTGGCCGCGCTTCAGAACGATCACCGACTTCGCCTTGTCCACTTCAAGGATTGGCATTCCGGCGATCGGGCTGTTGGAATTGTCGCGCGCATCCGGGTTGACCACGTCATTGGCGCCGACCACAACCACGACATCGGTCGAGGGGAACTCTGGGTTGATCTGATCCATCTCGTAGAGATCGCCGTAGGGAACATTGGCCTCGGCCAGCAACACGTTCATGTGTCCGGGCATGCGTCCCGCCACGGGATGGATGCCGTACTTCACCGTGACCCCGCGCTCCTCCAGGGCGTTGGCCAGGTCGCGCACCGCCTGCTGCGCCTGCGCCAGGGCGAGGCCGTAGCCGGGAACGAAGACCACCTTGCTGGCATAGGCGAGCCGGACTGCGGCATCGTTCAGCGAGATCTCGCGCATTTCACCGCCGGCCCCCGCAGCGGTGGCGGCGCGCACCGCGCCGAAGCCGCCAAACAATACGTTGGTGATGGAGCGGTTCATCGCCTTGCACATCAGGATCGACAGAATCAGGCCGGAGAATCCATCCAGAGTACCAGCGATAATCAGCACGTTGTTGCCGAGCACAAAGCCGGTCGCAGCCGAGGCCAGTCCGGCATAGCTATTCAATAGCGACATCACCACCGGCATGTCGGCCGAGCCGATAGGGATGACCAGCATCACTCCAAACAGAAATCCCAGACCCGTCATTGTATAGAAGATCAACGAGGCCGAGGGATGGCCAACCGAGTAGACGAAGCATCCAGCCATGCCGCCGAAGAGCAACAGGTTCACCACCTGCTGTCCCTTGAACTGAACCGGCGTGCCGCGTACAAATCCTTGCAGTTTGCCCGCCGCGATCAGCGAACCGGTGGTGGTCAGCGTGCCGAGCATCACTTCAAAGCCCAGCGCGCCACGGATAAACAGTGGCATCTCCGGCCCGCCGTGCAGGGTGTATTCGGCGATGCCCACCAGTGCGGCGGCAATTGCCCCCAATGCGTGTGACAGCGCGGTTCGTTGCGGCATCGCCGTCATCGGAACCCAGATGGCCATCAGCGCCCCGATGACCGAACCGATCACCAACCCGGCGGCGATCCACTCGTAGGTGATAATGCCGTTATGAAAAAGCGTGCCGATGATGGCGGCCAGCATTCCGGCTTCGGCCATGAACATGCCGCGCCGCGCGCTTTCCGGATGGCTCAATCCCTTGAGGCCAAAGATGAAAAGAATGGAGGCGATCAGATAGGTGAACTCAAGTAAATAATTGACGCCACCCGGCTCCATTTACTTGCTTCCTTTCTTCACACCCTTGCTCTTCACGCTTTCGCGTTGCTGGAACAGCTTCAACATGCGGTCGGTGATTCCGAAGCCGCCGACTACGTTCGTGGTGGCGCTGATGACGGCGATGAAGCCGAGCAGCGTCGCAATCGACGGTTTGGCTGCCGCTCCGCCAGAGGCCAAGGCGTGAAAGTCAACCTTATGCATCCCGGCGATGACCAGCGAACCGATCAGCGAGATACCCGAAATGGCGTTGGTGGCCGACATCAGCGGCGTGTGCAGAAGCGGCGGAACACGCGAAATCAACTGATACCCGAGAAATGCCGCCAGCACAAAAACATACAATGATGCGATCAGAACAGCGGGATTGATGGATTGCATCGGTTCTCCTATCTAGCTGGCGGCGACCTGCCGGACGGCCGCATCCGCCACGCGTTGATTGACGATTTCGCCGCCAAAGGCGACGCAGGAGCCTGCAATAATCTCGTCGGCGCGGTCGATCGTCAGCTCGCCGTTCTTGAGAATCAGCAGCAAAAAGTTGATCAGGTTGCGCGAGTACAGCATGCTGGCATGAACCGGAACCTCGGCCACGATATTGCCGGGGCCAAAGATGGTGACTCCGTGATGGACGATGGTCTCGCCCGGCTTGGTAACTTCGCAGTTGCCTCCAGCCGGCGCGGCAAGATCGACAATGATCGAGCCCGGCCGCATCCCTTCCACGGCTGCGGCGGGGATCAGCAGCGGAGCCGGGCGTCCCGGAACCTGCGCCGTGGTGATGATGACATCGGTGGTCTTTGCGGCCTTGGCGATGGCTTGTCGGCCCAGCTCCAGCGCCTCCGGGCTCAACTCCTTGGCATAGCCGCCCTTGTCTTCGGTTTGAAGTCCGCCCAGATCGACCTCAATGAACTTGGCTCCCAGTGACTTGACCTGCTCACCGGCAGCGGCGCGAACGTCATAGGCTTCCACCACCGCCCCCAGGCGGCGCGCGGTGGCGATCGCCTGCAACCCCGCGACCCCCGCGCCCAGCACCAGAACCTTAGCCGGCGGAATGGTTCCGGCCGCCGTCATCAGCAGGGGGAAAAGTTTGTGCAGGTGATTGGCGGCCACAATGACAGCCTTGTATCCGGCTACCGTAGCCATCGACGAGAGCGCATCCATGCCCTGCGCCCGACTGATCCGGGGCACCAGTTCCATGCTCAACAGCGTAACCCCTCGCTTGACCGCCGCGGCCAGCGATGCCGGGTCGTCCAGCGGGCGCAGGAAGCCGATCATTACGCTGCCGCTTTTCATCTGCTCCTGATCCACGGCGGGCAGTGCGTTCACCACTGGAAAAACGTCCGCCGAGGCGATGAGCTGCGTGCGATCGGTCGAGATGCTCGCACCCGCAGCCTGGTAATCCGCATCGCTGGCGCCAGACTGCATTCCAGCGCTGCTCTCAACCGCGACCTCGAAACCTTTTCCGGTAAGCGTCTTCACCGCATCCGGCGTAAGCGCCACGCGGGTCTCGTCCTGCTTGGCTTCCTTCAGAACTGCGATCAGCACCGCTGGCCTCCGCTTGCAGGCGAATGTCAAAACATTCGATCCTACAACGAACCGCGCTTTTTCGCACTCTTCGACTCCGATCTTCGGAAGTATTATGTGAATGGGAGATACGATGAAATGCCGGAACCTGCAGAAGATGAACAAGCGGGGTTTCAGTGATGGAATATCTCGTGGTGTACGAACAATCGCAGGACGGATGGGGAGCTTACGTTCCCGACCTTCCAGGTCTCGGAGTGGTGGGCGATACCTTCGAAGAGGTGCAGCAGCTCATAACGGATGGAATCACCTTCCACCTGGAGGCGCTCAAGGAACACGGTGATCCGATTCCCAGACCAACAGCCAAGTCCGCGTATATTCCGGTCGCCGAAGGTATAGCATGACACGTAATTACACGCTCACTGAAAAGGCCATCAAACAGCGCACACGCACCGGTTTCGCCCTGGCGAAGCCGCTCACGACTCCTCGTCGTAGAGTTCCGGAAATGCGCGCTGAACCCGGTCTGCGACCTCGCGGGCATTTTCGATATTCACCAGCGGGCCTTTGTTCATCCCCGGACAGTAGCGCGCCGCCTCGCGGCGCTGGGCAGGGTCGGCCAGCAGCTCCGGCCAGTAAGGGAAGGAACCGCATTGCAGCGGCTTCACTGGATGCACCGAGCAGCCGTCGGCGAGCAGGAATGGACATTGTTTCTTGCGCTGCTTACGAAAGCGCAGGAGCGGAGGGCTGCCGCAAAGATACCGCCGCCTGAATTCCGCGCCGGTGATACCAAGGTGCTCGGCGAGGCGCGCGATATCGTCGGGGGTCAAATAAACAAACCCCTTTGCCTCGCAGCAGCGAATGCATCCGGGCTGACAAAGAAAGCGCATGTGAGAGTGTATCGCGAGTGGGGCTCTTGTTATTGTACTCTGCACCGGCAACTCACGGTCAAAAGCCTTCGATCCGGCGAGTCGAATTCCACGGGTTCTGAATCTAAACAGAGTAGGATTGTATTCGCATTCTCAAGGAGTAATGACTTGGCAAAAGTTCTCATCATGCTGGTACGCGTACTCGGCCTGGCGGCCATCGTTTTTGGAGCGCTGCTCTGGACCGGGCAACGCCAATATCTTGGCCCGCACATCGGCACTGGCTTCGGCATCGCCACGGTAGTCTTCGTGCTGGCGGTCGTCGCGTTGACGAAAAAAGCTGTGGTCCCAGGCATTCTCGGCGTCGTCTTGGCGGTGCTGCTGCCGGTATTTGGATTTATGCAACTCCCGCTCACCTTCCACACTATGCGAGCGATTCAGGTGGTGCACATTTTTCTGGCTCTGGCGATCATCGGTGTCGCCGAGAGACTCCATGCGGCAGTCCACCGCGCTCGTTGAGAATCCAACCGGTTACTGATGAGTGAATCGTTTGGGACTCAGCCAACCATGTACTAATCGGGCAACTTGAGTTCGGAAACGATTTACTTCTATCCCAATCGTCTGCAATCGCCGGTGCAATCCCGTCAGCCTTTTTTCTTCTATTTGAGGTGAAAGATGGCGCGGTTCAGGTCAGGCCAAAATTCCTTGATGATAAACGTTGCTCCGTCGAGGCCAACATTCAGAGCCCAGCGCTGGCCGGTCTTGGTCCAGGTGCGATCCGAGCTTGGATAGTAGAGGTTAGATATGCCGGCAGCGGCTCCAGCTCCAACCACTTCGCTGTAGTTAAAGTTGCTTCCTCCGGAATCCGTGCGGGTTATCAGTATGCGGGTAAAGGCATATCCGGCCCGCTTGGCAAGCCCGTTGTGCTTGTTCGCAGTGCCGCGTCCCAGCGTGTAGTAACGCGCATCCTGGCGCAGCGCGACTGGAAGCAGGAAGTCTGTCCAGAGGTTTTCGTCCGTCTGGTCTGCAAAAGTATGCCAATAGTAGCGCGCATAAGCCGGAGCACCCGTGTGAAACTCCGGCGTGGAACCCTGAAGCTGCGATACCCCGGAGAGCACGCCGACAAGGATGAATGACGAGTAGTCAAAGCTATCTTGGCGGAACCCGGTAAATTTCTCTTGCCGGGTTTCAGTTGGCAGGTGGCTGTTTACGCTCACGGAGCGAAAGTTCGGGAAGACTCCAAAGATGCGCTTGGTTTGCTTGCCCTCGTCCGGCTCCGCCTGCGGAGATTGCGCCGCGACAGTGGAGGAGCCCTGCTCCCGCGCCAGAGCCAGATCCGGTGCATCCGGTAATTCAGACGCGCCTGCAACGGAGTAGGCGGGCATGGAAGACGCATCGGCCAGCGCGCTTTGCGGTTGAGCGCAGGCCGAGCTGGAATGCAGGATGAATGCGGCGGCCAAAAACAAGTTTAGCGCCATGAGGTCGCGACGGTTGCAAGGAAGCATTTCCGGTTAGATGCCGCTCTGCGGCTTCTACGCTCTCCCCTACGGCTCGGCCCCGGCCAAGTCCGCACTTGAACTGGCATCGCAGCCCCCAAGCAGCCCGCGAATTTCGCCCTTTCGTCACACAGTAATGTGACAGCCATTAACTTTGTGAGAATTTGCTTGCACTCAGGTTTGCACAATCATTACTATCGAACCTCCCCAACTCCACGGCAGTTTACGCGTCTATCGGCGCGTCAGAAAATAGCGAACCAAATGAATATAGGCGAAACGATCCGCAACTTCCGTATGCAGAAAGGTATGTCTCAGGGAGACATCGAGAAGCGCACCGGGCTTCTGCGTTGCTACCTTTCACGTGTTGAGAATGGGCACACCGTTCCTTCGCTGGACACTCTGGCTAAAATCGCAAGCTCGCTGGAGATGCCGCTCGGGCAATTCTTCGCCGAGAATGCCCCTGACAATGGCAACGGCGCGAAGAATCTGCCCCAACTCAGTGAAGAAGAGGTGCGTTTTCTTTCCCAGATTCGGCGCTATTCCAGCGGGCTCAATGACAGCGACCGTAAACTGGTGCTGGCGATGGTAAAGAAGATGGCGGTCACGACTGGCCGCTAGTTCAGGAAGAAGGAGTGGAATCGGTGCGCCTTGTCTTGTCCGGCACGCGCGCTGACGCACACTAAGCTGCGCTCGGGCTCTCAGTCAAGGCGATCACCGCCAGCTCCAGCCGGTCGCGCGCGCCCGTCTTGCTGAAAATGCTTTGCAGATGACGTTTCACCGTATTTTCGCTGATCGTCAGTTGCATCGCGATGTCCTTGTTTTTCATTCCCCGCGCCACCAGATACGCAATCTGTTTTTCGCGTTCGCTGAGCCGGTGTAGGTTAGCGGCCCGCTCCTGCTGGGTTTCGACCGACATAGCCAGCAGCACTCCCTGCGCCACGTCATCGCTGAACGCCAATTCGCCATCGGCCACGGTTCGAATCGCCGCGAATAGCTTCTCGGGTGAATCGCCTTTCAACACCAGCCCGCGCGCGCCCAGCCGAACCACCTGCACGTAGTCAGGCTGGCTCTCCGAGCCCGTCAGCACCACGCTGGCGACCTTTGTGCTGCTACGGTCGAGCTGACGTAGTACCTCGAATCCATCCGTTCCGGGCATGAACAAATCCAGCACCAGCACGTCTGGATGCTCCTTTTCGACCATTTCCAGGGCTTCTGAGCCGTTGCTGGCCGTGCCCACCAGCTCAAAATCTCGATGCGAATCCAGCAGCGCACCCAGAGACTCACGCAGCACGGCGTGGTCATCGGCAATCGCAACTCGAATCTTTTCGCCACGAAACATGAGTACTGAGATGCGAGTTAAGGCCCAATTCGTCGTATGTTCGCAGAACAAATTATTTCGCCCGGGAAATGGCCTCACCGATGGTTCCATCGGATTACGCTTTGCCATTGTTAAGATTAGGTTGCGATTTTTCTTGCCCGGCCCCTGTCCTAGTGCTAGCTTTTCAGAACCTGATTTCAGGCGTGGAGGTGCTGAAATGAATGTGCCCGTACGTGAACAGCTCCTGGCCAGCAGCGACGAATTTCGCAAGCTGGCCGATGAACATAGCAATTACTCCCAGCGTCTCGAATCCCTCGCAAATAAGAAATACCCCTCCGAAGAAGACAAAATCGAAGAAATCCGCTTAAAAAAACTAAAGCTTCGCCTCAAGGATGAGATGGAATCGTTTCATTCCCGCGTCCGGCAAGTCTCCTGAGTGCAACTGCGCCCGAGTGCTCGCGCGCGCAACTAATCTTTGGCTTCGCGTCCAAAGGATGACTCGTCGCGCCAGTGTGCCGACTGGTCTTCCTTTGGAGGCGCAACTCTGGCAACGCGCTTGTTCATGGGTCGGCGCGTTCGTCAGGGTCCGCGTAAGCGTCAGCATGCTCCGATGTGGCCAGCGCTGGGGTGGAGGAAGCAAGCCGCTTGCGCTCGCCTCAGCCCTCTGGTTCTCCTTCATCGCAGTTGCCCAACCAGCGCCATCGACGGTTGATCTAGCCTGCCACTGGTCTGCCCAACTCACGGTCGCGCGTCCGGAGGTCAGTGACAGCTATCTCGTCCCCTTTGACCTCCTCATCGAGCACGCGCCTGGCGGTCTGCGCGCCACGCTGCTAAATGGCAGCGACCGCATCGAGTTTTCCTCCGTCAATTTTTCCTCCAACGCGCAGCAAGGCAATCAAATCACTCTGCGCCTTGACCAGTACGATGCGACTCTCTCCGCGCACTGCTCGGATGTCCAAGCTCCCTGCGACACACTCGAAGGAGAATACGTACGACAGAAGGGCTCATCGCTTTTGCACTATGCCTTTCGCGCCCAGTGCCCGCCTGCGTCCGCAAATCCGGAGCACATCCCCGCTTCGTTGCCACAGCTTTCCCCCCAGGGTTCCAATGCTTCGGACTGGCAGTTCGCCTTCACCGATGCCTCCGGCAAGCCGGATTCCGAGCCCAATGCTCCTGCCCATTTCAGCCAAAACGCAAACCATGTCGAGGGCACCATCGCGCCCGTCAGCGGCGACTACGGCACGCTCGCCGGCGAGATCTCGGGCGGCAACGGTGCCGAACTTCATCTCTCGCGTTTCGATGGCATCCACGCGCTCCGTCTCGACGGCCGCTTGGTTGTCCCCGGTCGAATCGAAGGGGTCTTCCACATCGCGCCTGGAGTCGCTCTCAACTACGTGGCAACGGCCACTGGCGCTTCCACCGGCTTCGAAGAATCCGAGCACCTTACCTCGGTTGCCCATCCTTCCGAGCCCTTCCGCTTCCACGGCGCGGATGCCTCCGGCGCCATCATCACCCAGGCTGATCCACGCTTCCGAGGCAAAGTCGTGCTCCTGGACATCTTCGGAACCTGGTGCCCGAATTGCCACGATGAAGCTCCCGTCTTGCAGTCGCTTTACGCGCAGTTTCACGCTCGCGGCCTTGAGATCGTGGGTCTCAGCTTCGAGTACGTAGATGACCGCGCCCGCAGCCAGCGCCTGATTCAGGTCTATCGCAGCAAGTACCACATCGATTTTCCATTGCTGCTGGCCGGCACCACCGACGCCGGACAGATCGGCAAAGCTCTGCCGCAGTTGCGCAACTTCGGAGCCTACCCCACGACGATCTTTCTCGACCGCCACGGGCGCGTGCGTCTCATCCACGCAGGATTTTCCGGCCCAGCCACTGGCCGCCTGGAAGAGGTTAAACAGAGTTTCCAGCGAACCATCGTCAAACTGCTCGCCGAGCAGTGACCTTATCAAGCCCCCGGCTGTCTTTCCGAACCACTCATCCTTCGCGCTTCGCTATAATCGAAGTCTTCATGGTACGCGACGGAATCTACTACGCGCTGGCTCTGGTTGTAGCGGCGGTCCTCATCGGTATGTGGGCCGCGCCCCTGCTTGCTCTGGTGCCGCTGTTGTTGGCGGCCTTCTTCCTCTGGTTCTTTCGCGACCCGGAGCGTGCCATTCCGTCCACCCCTGGCGCCGTCGTCTCTCCGGCCGATGGCAAGGTCACGGCCGTCTCCCCAATCCAGATGGAAGGCGAGCCGCGTATCAGCATCAGTATTTTTCTCAACGTCTTCAACGTACACGTCAACCGCTCGCCCGCCGCTGGCGTCATCACCGCCATCGAATATCGTCGCGGCAAGTATTTGAATGCCATGAATCCGGCCTCGGCCGAACTCAATGAGCAGAACGTTTGCACGCTTGTAACCGAGGATGGCTACCGCATCGTTTTCAAGCAGATTGCCGGACTGCTGGCGCGCCGCATCGTCTTCTCGCGCCGCGTTGGAGACCGCCTCGCTCGCGGCGAGCGCATTGGACTGATAAAATTCGGATCGCGTTGCGACGTAATTCTGCCCGTCTCCGCCAAGGTGCTCGTAGAGGTGGGCAACATTGTAAAATGCGGCTCTTCGACGCTGGCCATTCTGCCGCCGGCGCAAGGAGAACTTTGATGGAATTGCCGCACCGTCGCATCGGCAACGGGCATTCGCGCCGCTTGCGCAAGGGCTTGTACATTCTGCCGTCGCTGTTTACCACCGCAAATCTTGCCGCTGGTTTCTATGCCATTTCACAGACGGCGCTCGGAGCCGCCCACGCTCAAGGCATGCTCGCCGCGCCCGGTGTCGATCCCTTGCACACTGCGGCTGTCTACTTCAATCATGCCGCCATCGCCATCGGCTTTGCCGTATTCTTTGACGGCATGGACGGAGCTATCGCGCGCCTTACCCACACCACCAGCGACTTCGGCAGGGAATTGGATTCGCTGGCCGACGTGGTCACCTTCGGCGTCGCGCCCGGAATTCTCGCTTGGATGTGGGGCTTCTTTTGTCTCCCGGTCACGCTCGATGCGGACCTGCGCGATAAGCTGATTCAGTTCGGCGCAATTGTTGCTTTTGCCTTTCTCACCGCCGGGGCCTGCCGTCTGGCGCGCTTCAATATTCAGCTCAACCCGCAGCCCAAAAATCCCGGACTCCCCGGCCGCAAGTATTTCGTCGGTCTGCCCATCCCCGGCGGAGCCGGTTGCCTGGCCGCCGTCGTCCACCTGCGCCTGGGTTATCCCGTGCAGGCCTGGTGGAGTTCCATCGTCTGGATGGTCTACATCTTTTTGTGCGCCTTCCTCATGGTCAGTACCTGGCGCTTCTGGAGTGCCAAGAGCATCGATATCCGCAACCGTCAGGCCGCGCGCCTCTTCGTGCTCTTAGCCCTGACCCTGGCCGCGATCTGGTATTTTCACCGATACGTGCTCTTTATCGTCGCGCTGTTCTACATGATTTCAGGTGTATTTTTCAGGCTCACCTACGCCTTCCGGCGAAGCAATGCCGCGCCGCCCCAAGCGGTGGGAGAGTTATGAGTCTACCTGTTGCCCGCAAGTCCAACCTCTTCAGCGTCGCGCTGGTCGGAGCCACTGCCCTGAAGGGCAAGGAAGTCCGCGATGTCCTCAGCGAGCGCAGCTTTCCCGCCCTCGATATCAAGCTCCTAGACGAGGACGACGCGCTCGGCCAACTCGATCAGGTCAATGACGAGCCCGCATTTATTCAGAGTGTATCGCCGGAACATCTGGAAGGTGTCGACTTCGCATTCCTCACGGCCGACGAGTCCTACATCGCTAAAACCTGGGCCATCGCACGTGACTCCGGCTCTGAAATCATCGACCTCAGCTACGCCCTGGAGAACAACACCGATGTCGTTCTCCGCGCCCCCTGGCTGGAGCGCGAACTGGGCCGCACCCACGCGGTTGGGCTCCAGTCCGTGCCCGTCGTCATTGCTCACCCGGCCGCCGTCGTCATGGCGTTGCTGCTGGCCCGTCTGCAGAAGGCCGGCCCGCTTCAGCTAGCCTCGGCCGTCATCGGTCAGCCTGCCTCTGAATACGGACGCCGCGGCATGGACGAACTCCACGATCAAACCGTGAATCTGCTCAGCTTCCAGCAAATGCCCAACGCGGTCTTTGGGACCCAGGCCGCTTTCAATCTGTTTGCCCAGCCGGTCGAGGGTGCTCACCCATCCCTGCACGAGACCGAGTCGCGCATTGTGCGTCACTTCAAGTCCGTCGCGCAGCAGGAGCTTTTCACCCCCGCCGTGCTTCTGGTCCAGGTTCCTGTATTCCACGGCTACACCATCGCCATGTTCGTGCAGATGGGCGCCACGGTCTCGGCTGCCGCGCTGGAGGCAGCGCTGAAAGGTCCGCATCTCACCGTCACCAGCGCGCAGGATGAATTTCCCAGCAATGTCAATGTTGCCGGCTCCTCCGAGATCCTGGCCAGCGTTCGCCCCGACGGCGCCGGTGGCAATGGCTTCTGGCTCTTTGCCGCCTGCGATAATCTTCGCGTCTCGGCGATTCAGGCCGTCGAGTGCGCCGAGGAGATGGTGCTGACCCGCCCCAGGGGGAAGCTGCAATGACTTCTTCCGCCGCCCCCGGCTCGCGCCGGCTTTATCACATTGCCGTCATCGGGCTTCTCGTGCTGCTCGCCTCCTGCGGCTACCACACCGCCGGAGCCAGCTCGCACCTGCCGCCCGACGTTAAGATTCTGGCCATTCCGTCGTTCCGCAATCAGACTCACACCTATCACGTCGAGACCGGTCTCACCAACGCGGTCATCCGCGAATTCAACACCCGCACGCACTACCGCGTCGTCCAATCCGAGGCCGAGGCCGACGCCGTGCTGCAAGGCACCGTCGTCTCCGCCGAGGTTGCTCCCGTGGCCTATGACTCGGTGACCGGACGCGCCTCCACCGGACTGGTCACCATCATGGTCAAAGTGACCCTGACGGCGCGCGATGGCCGTGTCCTCTACAGCAATCCCAACTACGTCTTCCGCGATCAGTACCAGATCTCCAACGAACTCGCCAGCTTCTTCGAGGAGCAGGGACCGGCTCTCGATCGTCTATCGCGCGATTTCTCCCGCACCCTGGTCAGTAATATTCTGGAGGCGTTTTAGCCTTGAAAGCCTTCGCCCCGGTCGAGCGCTTTGTCCAAGACGTCAGCTCGCGCAAGCTCAAGCCCGGCTACGTCTTCGTCGGCGATGAAGCATTTTTTCGCCGCACCTGCCGTGACGCCATTCTCAAGCACCTGATTCCGGAAGGCATGCGCGAGTTCAGCCTGTACGAGTTCGATCTTGACTCGTCGTCGATCGCCGAAATTCTCGACCGCGCCCTCACCCCTTCGCTGATGGCCAACTTCCAGGTCTTCTTCGTGCGCGGAGTCAAGGCCCTGTATGGACGCGGCAAGCACGACGCCGAATTCGCCGCCATCGCCGCCTACGTCAACAATCCCAACCCCGACGCGCTGCTCATCCTGATCGCCGATCACATCAGCATCCCCGCCGACCTGCGCCGCATGGAGATGACCGACAAGGAGCGCTACGAGCGTATCCGCGAGACCCTTGGCGACTCGCTTGCCATCATCGAATTCGCCCGCGTCGAAGAGGGCGAGGCCATCAAGTGGCTCAATGAAAGCGCCGCGCTACATGCCACCAAAATCGAGCCCGACGCCGCGCGCGAACTAGTTGACTCGCTCGGCGGCGACATGATGATGATCTCCAACGAACTGGAGAAGCTCCTGCTCTACGTCGGTGAGAAAAAGCGCATCACCCTGGGCGACGTCGAAACCATGGTGCTGGCCGCCAAACAGCGCACCCTCTACGAACTCACCGACGCGCTCTCCTCGCACAATCGCCCTCGCTCCCTGGAGATCCTCGACGCCATGCTCTCCACCGGAGACGGCGACGAGGCCGCCATCGGCCACCTCTACATGCTCGCCCGCACCTTCCGCCAGATGCTGGTCATCCTCGAGCGCAACGTGCGCGACACCCGCGCGCTCTACCAGGTGCTGTGGCAGGGCTTCCGCATCCCGCCCTTTGCCGCCGAAGACGTCATCCGCCAGGCGCGCCGCTACAAGTTGCGCCGCGAACTCACCCGCGCCATCCGCCTCATCGCGCGCGCCGATGCCGCCCTGCGCTCCAATCCGCCCAGCAAGCGCTTAATTCTCGAAAACCTAATCCTCGACCTCGCCGCCGAATCCAAACAACTCGTCCCCGCTTGGCAGCAAGAAGCTCTCCTCGACTAAGATTTTGGTTGTTGCCAAAAAGGCAAGCGTTATGAGAGCCAAACCGTAACCAGTTAGGCAATCCTTCCAGACTTCCCTAAACGATGTACTATCCGGTGACGGGGTGGGGTTCCAACGATTGACCAAAGTGCCAATCTTCATCGTTACCAAAAACGAAAACGGCAAGCCGAAGCCTGCCGTCTCTCAAAAACAAAAAATTTACTTGGTTGCGGTTGCAGCCTTCACGCGAGCCGAAAGGCGGCTCTTGTAGCGCGATGCCGTGTTCTTGTGCAGGATGCCCTTCTGCACGCTCTTATCCAGAGCAGAAACCGTCTCGCGAAACGTCGTGTCCAGCGTCGTCTTATCGCCGGAGGTCAGTGCGGTGCGCAGCGAGCGCAGCGCCGAACGCATACGCGACTTGTTGGCGCGGTTGGTCGCCGTCTTGGTTTCCGTCTGTCGTGCGCGCTTCAGCGCCGAAACATGATTCGCCATACTTACCTTATATCCTTATAGTCAAACTGGAACTTCGTCCTGAACAATTCATTTTACGGTAAACTCTCGCTTCGCCGCAACCGCGCACCGTCAGGACTGCAATTCGCGGAAGAGAATTGCCCTGATATGAGATGATTACATCACGCACGACGCACGCAAATGAGCATCACAGAAAGCAGCTCCCATGTCTGGAAATATCGGTGACAAGGCCAGATTCAATCGCCTCAGGAAACAAAAGCTTCTGAAACGCAGAACCAAGGCAGCCGTACTCGCCGCCAGAGCCGCAACTGCGGCCCCAGTCGTCGAAACCAAAGCGGCCGAGCCCAGCAACTAACTCCGCAACCTCTCGAAATGTCACAATGCCCCGCACGAGATCACTCGCGCGGGGCATTGTTTTCGCGCTCCGTTTTTGCGCACCCCACGCACCTCTGCCGCGCAGCATTTATACTCAATCCTTATGTTAAGAGTACGATTCGCGCCCTCTCCCACCGGCTTCCTGCATGTGGGCTCTGCGCGCACCTTCATCTTCAACTGGCTTTATGCCCGCCATAACGGCGGCACCATGGTGCTTCGTCTCGACGATACCGATGTCGAGCGCAACTCCGACGCCAGCGTCAACTCCATCTTCGACGGCTTGCGCTGGCTCGGTCTCTCCTGGGACGAGCAGTACAAGCAGTCCGAGCGCCACGCTCTGCACCGACAGGTTGCCGACGCGATCTTCGCCAACGGCCTCGCCTATCGCGACTTCACCCCCGCCCACGCCAGCGACAGCGATCAATCCGGCCCGCAAGGTGCGTGGCTCTTCAATCCCGGCATGCGCGATCTAGGCCGCACCGAGAGCGACCGCCGCGCCGCCGCCGGTGAACCTTTTGCCCTCCGCTTTCGCGTGCCGCGCGGCCACGATCGAGTATTGCGCTTCACCGACTCCGTCTATGGCGAGCAGAGCAAACTCGCCGACGAGGTAGAGGATTTCGCCCTGCTGCGCAGCGATGGCATGCCGACCTACCATCTGGCCTCTTGCGCCGATGACGCAGATCTGCGCATCAGCCACATCATTCGCGGCCAGGATCACCTCTCGAACACCTACAAACATCTGCTCATCTTTGAAGCCGCGTTCGCACCCACCGGAGCCGCGCCCCCGCAGTTTGCGCATCTTCCGCTGCTCGTCGCTCCCGACGGCGCCAAGCTCTCCAAGCGCCGTCACGGCCCCGTCGTCAGCGTCACCACCTACCGTGACGCCGGCTTTCTGCCCGAGGCATTCGTCAACTTCCTCTGCCTGCTCGGCTGGTCGCCCAAGGATGACCGCGAGTTCCTCACCATCCCCGAGCTGACTTCGGCCTTCACCCTGGAGGGCGTCAACCGCGCCAATGCCGTCGTCAACTTCAAGGAGGACGACCCATTCGATCCCAAGGCCGTGTGGCTCAATGCAGAGCACATTCGCGCCCTGCCGGTCGAGCAGCTTTCCGCCCGCCTGCTGCCGTTTTTGCAGCAGGCAGGGCTGCCCGCAGCGTCACCCGCAGCGTCACCCGCAACCCCGGAGAAGCTGCTCCAAGTCACGCCGCTGATTCGCGAGCGCATCAAATTTCTTCGCGACGTCAATACCGCCGCCGACTTCTTTTTCGCCGCCCAGCTTCCGCCGTATGATTGCCTTGAGCTGATTCCGCAGAAAGGCGACGCGGCGCTGGCCCGCAGAATTCTCACCGAAGCGCGTGAGTTGCTGACAGTCACGCCCTTCGATCACGCCGCCCTGGAGTCCGCGTTGCGCGCGGCGGCCGAGCGGCTGGGGCTCAAGGCCGGGCCGATGTTTCAGCCCATTCGCGTTGCCGTCTGCGGACGCAAGAATGCGCCGCCGCTCTTTGAGACCATGGAAGTACTGGGCCGTGAACTTTGCCTCGATCGCATCGCTCAGGCCATTGCCAGACTGTAACGGCAGTTTTGAGAACGCAACTTGAATCGTTGCCTGTTTTCTACGTATAAGGAATGTAAGTCATGACCACTTCGAATCCGGAAAGTAAAGCTGTTGCCGCAAATCTCCCGGCTGAGCCCGCCGCCCGTCTCTCCAACTTCATCCGCGAGATCTTCCTCGAAGATCTGAAGACGAAGAAGTTCGGCGACGCCGTCATTCAGACCCGCTTTCCTCCGGAGCCAAACGGTTACCTGCACCTCGGCCACGCCAAGGCCATCTGCCTCGACTTCGATCTGGCCGACGAGTTCGGCGGCCTCACCAACCTGCGCTTTGACGACACCAACCCCGAGAAGGAAGAGCAGGAGTACGTGGACTCCATCCAGAACGATGTGCGCTGGCTCGGCTTTGAGTGGGATCGTCTCTGTTACGCCTCCGACTACTTCGATCAGCTCTTCGCCTGGGCGGTGCAACTGATCAAGTCCGGCAACGCATACGTCGATGACCTCTCCGCCGATGAGATTCGCCAGCATCGCGGCACCCTCACCGAACCCGGCGACGACAGCCCCTATCGCGAGCGCGGCGTCAAGGAGAACCTCGACCTGTTTGAGCGCATGAGAGCGGGCGAGTTCCCCGATGGCACCCGCGTCCTACGCGCCAAAATCGACATGGCCTCGCCCAACTTCAACATGCGCGATCCGGTCATGTACCGCATCCTCCACGCCGAACATCACCGCACCGGAGACAAGTGGTGCATTTATCCGATGTACGACTTCGCGCACGGGCAGTCGGATTCGCTGGAAAAAGTCACCCACTCCATGTGTACCCTGGAGTTCACCGACCATCAGCCGCTCTATAAGTGGTACATCGAGCAGCTTGGAATCTTCCCTTCGCAGCAGATCGAGTTCGACCGCCTCAGCCTTACCTATACCTTGCTGAGCAAGCGCAAGCTGCTGCAACTGGTGCAGGAGAAGCGCGTCCATGGCTGGGACGATCCGCGCATGCCAACGCTCTGCGGAATCCGCCGTCGCGGCTTTACCCCAGAGGCAATCCGCAACTTCTGCGCCGCCATTGGAGCTTCGCGCACCAACGGCTCCACCGACATCGAAATGCTAGAGCACTTCCAGCGCGAAGACCTCAACAAACGAGTCCCGCGCGCCATGGCCGTGCTGCGCCCCTTGAGGGTCGTGATCGATAACTACCCCGAAGGCCAGGAAGAGTTCGTCGAGGTGGCCAACAATCCCGAAGATCCCGCTGCCGGAGTCCGCCAGGTGCCATTCTCGCGCGAGATTTACATCGAGCAGGATGACTTCCGCGAAGTTCCTCCGCCCAAGTATTACCGCCTCTCGCCGGGAAAAGAAGTGCGCCTCCGCAACGCGTATTTCATCACCGCAACCAGCGTGGTGAAGGGTGCCGATGGCTCAATCGCCGAGGTGCATTGCACCTACGATCCCGCCAGCCGCGGCGGCAACTCGCCCGATGGACGCAAGGTGAAATCGACGATCCACTGGGTCTCGGCCAGCCACGCCATTGCGGCCGAGATTCGTATCTACGACAAACTCTTCACCAAGGCCGACCCCGGAGATTTTGAAGAGGGTGAGAGCTTCCTCGACAATCTCAATCCAGACTCCTTGGAGACGCTACTCGACGCCGAACTCGAGCCCTCGCTTGCCAGCGCACAGGCCGGGGACCGCTATCAGTTCGAGCGCGTCGGCTACTTCTGCGTTGATCCGGATTCCAAGCCCGGCCACCTGGTCTTCAACCGCACCCTGCCGCTCAAAGACACCTGGGCGAAGATCGCAAAGAAAGCCGGAGCGTAACTCTCTTCTATCCGCGTTCACACGGGAGCGTTGCTGCATCTTATCCAGAGAAGGCAGCCAGTGCCCCGGCTCGCGCGTTTGGTGGCCCACATCCGCCTTCCTTTGGCGAATGTGGGCCACCAAACGGCGCTGAAGGCTATTGGTGACTCTTGGCCTCGGCCAGGATCTGTTCGGCGTGGCCTTCGGGTTTCACCTTGCGCCAGACTTGGGCGATGGTGCCGTCGGGGGCGATGAGGAAGGTGGTGCGCTCGATGCCCATGACTTTTTTGCCGTACATGTTCTTTTCCTTGAGCACGCCGAAGAGCTGGGCGACTTGTTTATCGGCGTCGGCCAGGAGGGTGTAGGGCAGCGCGAATTTGTCCTGGAACTTCTTCTGCGCCTTGGCGGTATCGGGAGAGATGCCCAGGACGGTGAGTCCGGCGCGGGTGAGCTGGCCGTAGTGGTCGCGGAAGCCGCAGGCCTCGATGGTGCAGCCGGGAGTGTTGGCGCGAGGGTAGAAGAATAGGACAACGGGTTTACCCTGAAAGGAAGAGAGCGTGACCGGCTCTCCGTTTTCGTCGGGCAGAGTGAAGTCGGGAGCTTTCTGATTGGCGTCCATGACCATGTATCTATACCGCAAAGTGAGGCAGGCCGTCACCTTGGCAATAGCGATTATGGTGATTTCTCAGGCCTTGCCGGCACAGTTCCGGGCGCCGCAGCCGGAAAGGAAGACTCCGCGGGCGGTGGGAGTGCTGGAGACGTTTAAGAACGGATCGCGGCGGCTGGTGCCGGTGACCTTCTTCTACGAACGGCGCTATTACGACGCGAGCTTCTATCATGCGACTCCGGTGCCGTTCACGCTGGTCCCGGAGACGGTGTACGAGGTGCAGCAGTTTGGCAAGGCGGTGGGGACGTTTACGGTGCTGAGCGCGGCGCAGAGCCAGAGCGTGACTCAGAACGCAGACCAGAACGCAATCCAGTGGTTCGGCAGTGGACGGTACAAAGTGGCTCCGGACCCGGCGCTGTTGGCGAAAAAAGCCGCCGCGCGCAAGGTGGTGCTGGAAGATTCTTCGCGGCCGGTGCTGCATCGCCGGGCGGGAAGCGAGGGCGACAACCCGGTGGCGCATCCGGTGGCGACGGGTACCAAGTCCGACGAAGAAGACGATCCGGAGAGGCCGAAGCTGCACCGGAGGGAAGGCTCGGGTGGGGATAGTTCGGCGGCACAGACGCCGGGCCAAGCTTCGGCGCAGGATTCGGCTTCGGCGAAGACCGGGGAAAGCTCTGGGCAGGACTCGGAGCGCCCGACGCTGCACCGCAGAGAGGACTCGGGGGAGGCGAAAAGTGCGCCTCCCGCAGCTTCACCCGCAACGTCGCCCGGAACGCCAGGCGCGACGTCACCATCAGCTATGGGCTCAACCAGCACGTTGGCGGCACCGCCAACGGCTCGGGCGGAGCTGACGCCGAGCGACGATCCGGAGCACCCGATTCTGCGGCGCGGCAAGCCGCTGCGGGAGCAGAGCGGACGCGATCTGCCGGAGTTCAGTGGCGAAGGTAAGGCGGGCGGTGGGGCGCTGGTTACCGGTGGCGGCGGGAGCGAAGAGGCGGTGACGCGGCAGGTTGCGGTGAGCGATGCGGGACCGTCGGAGACGCAGGCGCTGATCTACCTTTGCCGCGATTCAGAGCGGCAGCAGATGGAAGCGTCGGCGCGCGAGCTGGCGCAGGCAGAGCTGCGCCGGTTGGCTGCGCAGCGCGGCATGGTAATGCCCGCCGCGGCGAAACCTGCTCCGGCGAAGGTGGCGGCGAGTCCGGCGAAGGCGAGCGCGGATAAGAAGAAAGCAGCAGCGCCGGCGACGGTGCCCCAAGCGGCGGCGCTGCCGATGCTGAAGCTGGAAGAGGAGCAGTTCGTTCCCTACGACCTGGACTACAACAACTATGCGACGGTGGTCTTCTCGGCGCGCTATGCGCTAGGGGACGCCGACGCGGCGAGTGCGGGCGGGCCGGGTGCGAGAGCGAAGAGCAAGAGCTGGGTGGTGACGGTGATCGCGCGCGAGGACGAGGGCAAGCTGGTGAAGCTCTTCAGCGCGGTGAGCGACCCGAGGGAGCTGGATCTGTATCCCGAGGTGCGGCTGGTGGACGCGGTGGACCCGGATGGATATGGCCGCTATGGGCTGCTCTTCCGGGAGCAGAAGCGCGAAGGGGTGAGCTGGCTGCTGGGACGGACGACCGGATATGAGTTGCAGACGGTGTTTGAGACGGCGGCAAGGTAGAGAGAAACCCTTTTCCCCCGGGCCGGATTTGGGTGCTGATCAAGAACATCGACGGCGAGAATTTCTACCTTAGGTGCGTCCTGGAAGCCACTCGGATCTGTCCAAGAGAGCAGGAACTATCGTCTGATCACTTTTGATCAGACTGCAAAGGTTGAAGCATAGAATCATGCTTGCAAGCGCGGGCAGAGGATGAGATCCCGCTAAGGCAAATAAATGACAACCGAGAACGCTACGAGGGATCGGTCGAAGATTCTGTTAGTGGACGATAATGAATCAGTACTTTCGACAATGCAGGTGATATTGGAAATCAGCAAATTTCATGTCACCACAGCAACAAACGTTAGCGAGGCTCTGCATTTGATTGACACGCAACCTTTTGATGTTCTGCTGAGCGACTTGCACATGCCCGGCGCGGGGGATGGTTACACCGTGGTGAGTGCGATGCGCCATAAGAATCCGCTGGCGATCACGTTGCTTTTCACAGGCTTCCCGGCGTTGAAAGAGGCGATGAGTACCATCCTGTTGCAGGCGGACGAAGTTCTAGTGAAACCGATGGCCCCGGATGCGCTGGTCTCAGTCATTCGTGAGCGGTTGGAACAACGGGGTACGCGGATGCGGGCCAACACAGAACGAGTCGCCACGATCCTGGAACGCGATTCCCTGAAGACCATTGCCGATTGGCTGGCCCGAGTCGAGAGTGAGCACGAGCTAAACTACGTACCACTTAACAGGGAGGCTCGCACGGGACATCTTCCGAAACTGATTGAGGAACTTGTTTACCGCTTGCGGGTGCCGCGAGAGCTTGGAACAAAGCAAGTATCCGAGGCAGCGGCTGCGCATGGCAAAGTTCGCCAATCCCAGGGTTATTCGATTTCGATGATTGTGGAGGAATCCCGCATCTTGCAGGTCAGCATCTTCCACACCTTGCAGAAAAACCTGGCGACCGTGGACTTCAGCCTATTGTTGATGGACGTGATGACCATCGCCGATGAATGCGATTCACAGCTGAAACAGACACTCAACAGTTTTATGGCACAGGCCGCCGAGAGTGCAGCTTAGGTCGTCTCAAGTCGAGGCCCATAGATTGAGCCAGCCCAATTTGCACAACCATTCATTTCTGATTTGATAATCATCGCTTAAATAGAAGAGTCCTCTACTTAGTGAGGCAAATTTTTCTGCATCTCGGTGGAGGGTTGGGGAATCTTAGTAGGCAGATAGTTGTTATAACGAATACATCGAGGTGGAGGAAAGTGAAGAAGCTATTGTTGCTGTTGGTTGCAGTGCTGGCGGCGAGTTCGCTGGCGCTGGCGGCGGATACTTATGCGATTGACGGGGCGCACTCGTCGGCGGCTTTCGCGGTGAAGCACCTGGGGATTTCTACCGTGCATGGACGCTTTGCGGATGTGAGCGGCACGATTCTGTTTGACGCCCAGGCGCCGGAGAAGAGTTCGGTGACGGCGGTGATCAAGAGCGCTTCGCTGACCACGGATAATGCGCAGCGCGACAAGCATCTGAACTCAGAGGATTTCTTCGACACGGCGAAGTATCCGGAGATTCGCTTCCAGAGCACGAGCGTGCGTAAGGAGGGCGATGACAAGTTTGTGGCGGTGGGGATGCTGACGATTCGCGACGTGACGAAGCAGGTGGAGATTCCGTTTACGCTGGCGCAGGGCAAGGGAAGCAAGGGCGAGTCGCGGCTAGGCGTGGAAGGGGCGCTGACGGTGACGCGCTATGACTACCACGTGAGCTGGGATTCGACGGGGGCGCTGGTGGGCAAGGACGTAAGAATCGAGCTGAACGTGGAGGCGGTGAAGTAACGCAAAATTAACTCCCCGGCTCCCGGCGTGCGTGCCGGGAGTTTTTGTTTGGGCCGAAATTGCGGGCGGACTCTATACTTTGGGCATGAAGGCTGCTTATGCATGAAGAGACGCGGGAAACGGATGCGTTTGAGACGGATGCGCGACTGGGGCGGGCACTGGTGGCCTTGCAGGAGGCGCAAGCTGGGCGCGGCACGGGCGGGCATAACACGGTAGTGCTGAGCGGGCGCGAGTGGGCGGCGGCGGCGGGTGTTGCGACGGGCGAGGCCTGGAAGCTGGCCGAAGATTTGCGTCGGCTGGGCGTGGAAGTCGAAGGCGAGGCCGCAACCGGTTGGAGGCTAGTGGGCGTGGCCGACTTGGCGCTGCCCGAGGTGCTGGAGCCGAAGATTGCAGGGACGATTTTTGCCGGAGGCGTGCGGCACTTTGCGAAGATCGGCTCAACGAACGCGGCGGCGATGCGGGCGGGGGCCGAGGGCGTGGGGAAAGACGGGCCGTTGTCCGTAGAGCAAGATCAACATCCACTGCAAGATCATCTACCCCACCCAAGCAAAGGAAGCTTGGATGGGGCACCCGCACCACTATCGCAAGGCGCGGTGTGGTTGGCCGAAGAGCAGACGGCGGGCAAGGGGCGCGCGGGGCACGCGTGGAAGTCGAATCCGATGGATGGGATTTATTGCTCGGCCTTGCTGAGGCCGAAGCTGGCTCCGGCGGAGGTGATTATTCTGTCGCTGGCGGCGGGCTTGGCGGTGGTGGAGGCGGTGCACGAGGTGACCGGGCTGTGGGGCGATCTGCGATGGCCCAACGATGTGCTGATGGGCGGGCGGAAATTCTGCGGCATCCTGACGGAGCTGAACGCAGAGGTGACGCGGGTTCGCTACGTCGTGGTCGGGGTGGGACTGAACGTGAATAACACGGAGTTTGCGCCGGAGCTGGCTTCGATTGCGACTTCGCTGCGGATGGAGACGGGCCAGAGATTTTCGCGGGTGGAACTGGTGGCGGCCTTGCTGCGTGCTCTGGACCGCGAGCAGGCGGCGCTGAGCGGCGTGGCCTCGAATGAAAAGAGCGGGGTGGGCGCGGCGCGCGAGCGGATTCTGCGGCGCTTTGAGGAACGTTCCTCCTTTTGCCGCGGCTGCACGGTGACGGTGGAGGAAGACGGCGGCTATGAGGGCGTGACGCGAGGGCTGGATGAGCGCGGGTTTCTGCGAGTTGAGACCCCACGCGGAATGCGCACGGTGCTGAGCGGTGGAGTGCGGAAAAGGTAGGCGCTCAATCGCTTTTCTACTCTCGAAACGCTTCGCCTGTTATTAGAAGTGGAAGCGCGCTCCTAATTGGAGCTCGCGCTCGCGGTAGAGGGTGTTGGCGGCAGCGGTCGGAGTGTTGAAGTTGGAGTCGTACTCCAGGGTGGAATTGTAGACCGTGTACAGAGTGCTGCTGCGACCGGTGACATTCTGGTGATTGAAGAGGTTGAAGGCCTCGGCGAGGAACTCCAGGTCTTTGCGCTCGCCGAAGTAGATGCGGCGCGAGAGGCGCAGGTCGGTGTTGTAGAAGTTTCCGTAGCGGAAGCTGTTGCGCCCGAGGAAGGGCAGGCGATTCTGGCCGCCGGTGCCCATAAAGCCATCGCATCCGGCGCAGGTGGTGATGGGAGCGTAGCCGCTGACGTTGTCGCTGAAAGGCTTGCCGGTGGAGATTTGCACGACGGGTGCCAGGGACCAATGGTCGAGAGCGGCGTGGGCAAGGCCACGCGAATGCCGGAAGAGGCGCGGCGTCCAGTAGAGGCTTCCGGTGAAGTGATGACGAATGTCGTAGTTGGAGGTGCCGTAATCGGGACGAGCCACGACGTGCGGGACGCCATCATAGGAGTACGTGAAGGGAACGGGGCTGAGGGTGTTGTTGTAGGTGGTGAAGGTGGTTGAGTTCTGATTGAAGTCCAGAGAATGCGACCAGGTGTAGTTGAAACGGAAGTCCAATCCCCGGCTCATGTGACGGTTGAACTGGAGCACCAGCGCATTGTATGAGGAGTTCACGTTGGAGCGAATCTGGGTGATGGTCTGGAAGCTGGGATTGAGGCGGGTGGTGTAGACAGGGACGGTCAGGGTGTGTCCGTAGCATGGCCCCTGTTGGTTGCTACCGTAATAGTCGGCGGCGAAGGTGTAGGTAACGTTGGTGCGGCTGGCGGGATCGAGGTTGATGTCGATGAAGTTGGGCATCTCACGTCCGAGGCTCAGCAGGTAGGAAGCAGAGACGACGGTATTGCGGGCGAGCTGGCGTTCGAGGATCAGGTCGGCCTGTTGAATTTGCGGGTTCTGCATGTTGCGGGCGAAGACGGCGACGTTGCCGCCCTGGGTTGAGCTGTATGGATCGACGGGACTGACGAGAGGAAAGATCGGTCCGTTCAGACAATCGGTGGCGAACATATAGCAGGCTTTGTAACTGTAGCTGCGCTGCGCGGTTTCGGTTCCGGTGTTGGTAAGGGCGGAGGAGATGGTGGAGTTGATGATGCGTCCATAATAGACGCCGTAGCCGCCGCGCAAGGCGGTTTTGCCGTCTCCAGTGAGATTCCAGGCGAGGCCGAAGCGGGGGCCGAAGTTGTTTTTGTCGGAGGGAAACGAAGTGGTGGCCGGGAGCATGGGGTTGGGCATCTGCGGATTGGGCAGGGCCTCGTAGTCGTAACGCAAGCCGAAGCTGAGGTTGAGCCGCCGCAGCGCGCGCCAGTCGTCTTGGATGAAGACGGCCCCGTCAAAGGTATTGAAGGCGAAGCCTGGGGTGCCAAAGCCCTGGCTGTAGCTGCTGTAACCCTGATATTCACCGCCGGGATTGTTCTGCCACTGGTAGAGATCGGCGAAGAAGTTGGCGCGATAGTCGTATTTGTAGCTGCCGTTGGCGGCGTAGAGATTGTTCATCTCGTCATGGACGAAGTTGGCGTCGAAGCCGAACTTGAAGACGTGCCTGCCGTGCATCCAGTTCATGGTGTCGGCGAACTGGTTGCGGTATTCGTCTGGGAGGGCGCGCTGCGGGATGGTGGCGGGGGTGCCGAAGGTGAATCCGCTGGAGTCGCCCAGGACCGAGACGGCGGGAGCAATGCCGTTGGGGCCAACCGGTTCGCCGGGGGCGGGCGACTGCGGCATCTCGTATTCGAAATCGCGTCCCCAGGAGTAGCGCAACTGGTTGACGATGCGATTGCCGAGGATGGAGGTGAGGCGGGCGGTCAGCATGTCCACCTTGACCCCGCTGAAGCCGAAGCTGGCGATGCCAAGATCGACGACCGGCTCGGTCTGCACGCCGCCGGGGGAGTTCCAGCGCAGGCGGTTGTAGCTGAACGCGAGCCCATGGTGCGGGTTGATGTGATAGTCGATCTTGGCGAGAGCAATCTGGTGATCGGCGGTGCGGGCGACGGGGCCGAGCAGGCTGGCAAGATAGTCGATGCCGCCATAGAAGGCGTTGATCGCGGCAGTGTCGGTGCTGGGGTAGGGCATAACGTTTCGGGTCAGAGTGTAGAGTTCGTCGGTAGTGGGACAGATCTGGACCAGAGTCCGATTGGTGTTGCTGAGACCTGCATAGTGCGATGCGATGACGCAGGGCTTGGCGAAGAGGGTGGATGTGTCTTCGGCGGCTGCAACGGCCGGGAAATCGCGGCGCTGGGCATCGACGTTAACGAAGTAGAAGAGTTTGTCCTTGAGAATGGGGCCGCCGACCGATCCGCCAAACTGCTGACGGCGGTCGAGCGGCTTGATCTTTTCCGTGGACCAGTTGCCGGGAGAGAGCTGCACCGGGACCACGGTGAAGGGGTTGGTCGCGCCAAGGGCGTTGTCGCGCATGTAGTAAAAGAACTGGCCGTGGAGGTGGTTGGTGCCGCTGCGGGTGATGGCGTTGACGACGGCTCCGGCGGCGCGTCCGTACTCGGCGGAGAAGTTGGAGGTGTTGACCTGGAACTCCCGCACCGCGGCCTGGCTGATGACATAGCTGATGCGGGTGCGTCCGCGCTCTTCGCTGTAGAAGGCCTGGTTATTGTCGGCGCCATCGACGGTGGTGTTGTTCATGAGGCCGCTGATGCCGCGAAAGCTGATGAGGCCGAAGTCTCCGTCGGGCGTGGTTCCGGGGGTGATTAGAGCAAAGTCAGACCAGCGGCGGCCGTTGATGGGAAGGTTTTCGATGGACGCGCTGCTGACGTTGCTGGCGAAATCCGCCTGGGTGGTATTGACCGCCGGAGCTTCGCCGCTGACTTCGACGACCTCGTGCGCTCCGGCCATAGCGAATGGAATCTCGACTTCAGTGATGCGCCCGACCTCGACGGTGACGCGCAGCATCATGAAATCGGCGAAGCCGATGCCGGTGGCTTGGAGCGAGTAGTCGCCGGGCTTGAGTTCGGGGATTCGAAATGTACCGTTGGCGCCGGTGCGCGCCTGGAAGCGCTCGGCGGTGTCGGCGCTTTGGATGGTGATTTGCGCGCCGGAGACAGCGATGTGATGCGCGGCATCGTGCGCGGAGGCGTGCGCATACCAGGCGGTGCCGGCAACAGCTCCCGAGAGCGAGCTTTGGGCAACTGCGAACGAGGAGAGCACGCCGACGAGAAGAGCGAGAACGAGCAAGTTGCTTTTCGACACGTAAACCGTCCTGAGCAGGCATTGCCCGAGCCGTGGCGGTGTGCCGCTTGCAGTCAGGAATGACAGGGTTTGTTCGTGAAAAGCGTAACTTCGGAATGGGATTAAGAGGCAGAATTGGGAATCTGTTATGAAATCAGAACAGGACATCCCTGTTGTCCCTGTCGGTTGGGTGGCAGGATGGGTGCAAAGCCGCTAAATATGCTGGTGCGGCTCGTGATAGCCTTACTGGAGCGTCGGCTTCGGGGATGGTTTACCTTCGTACTTACATTCATCCTCCCGCGAGCCTGGGCGCAGCTTGCCTATGGGCCGTATTCACGTTCTCTCCGAACATGTCGCCAACAAAATCGCCGCCGGCGAAGTGGTGGAGCGTCCGGCTTCGGTGGTCAAGGAGCTGATCGAAAACTCTCTGGACGCCGGGGCGACGCGGGTCCGGATCGAGATCGAGGCCGGAGGACGCAAGCTGATTCAGGTGACCGACAACGGTTGCGGCATGGTGCGCGACGATGCCCTGCTGGCCTTTGAACGCCACGCCACCAGCAAGCTGAAAAACGACGACGACCTGCTCTCGATTGCGACCCTTGGGTTCCGGGGCGAGGCGCTGCCTTCGATTGCAGCGGTGAGCCGCCTGCGCATGGAGACGCGCGACGCCACTGAGGCCAGCGGTACGGTGGTGGAGATCGCGGGCGGACGAATCCTGACGGTGGAAGAGGCAGGGCTGCCGGCAGGGACTTCGATCAGTATTCGCGACCTGTTCTTTAACACCCCAGCGCGGCGGAAATTTCTCAAGGCCGAGTCCACGGAACTGTCGCACATCGCTTCGCTGGCGACCCATTACGCGCTGGCGCATCCGGAGATGCATTGGGAGTTGCACTCGATGACGAACGCGATGCTGGTGGCCCCGCCGGTGGCGACGCACGCCGAGCGCATCTACCAGGTCTTCGGCAAAGAGACGCTGGACGAGTTGATTCCGCTGGCGGCGCAGATCAGGCTGGAACGGGTTGGGCTGCCCGAGCCTCCGCCGTGGCGGCGCGAGGCGGAATACGAGCCAGCCACGCCGGGCGAGCTGCGGCTGCACGGCTTTACCAGCAAGCCGGAGATTCAAAAGCTGAACCGCAATTCGATCTTCATCTTTGTGAACGGGCGGCTGATCCGCGACAAGGTGGTGATGCACGGGATCATCGAGGGGTACCGGAATATCCTGCCGCCGACGGTGTACCCGGTGGTGCTGCTGTTTCTGGAGATGCCGTGCACGGAAGTGGACGTGAACGTGCACCCTTCGAAGACCGAGGTGCGCTTCCGGCAGCAGAGCTTTGTGCATGACTTTGTGCGGGATGCGGTGCGCTCGGCGTTGATGGCTGCGCGTCCGGCGGCGGCCTTCGCCAGTGAAATTCATGCCGGGCCGTCGGCGCGGGTTGCGCTGACGCCTCCGCTGCCCGGAAGTGCAGAAGAAGCCTTTCAGGCGCTGGGGGCGGCTCCGGCGGAACGGAGCCGCGAGGCGGACGGGTTTTCGGTTTTTTCACTGATTTCGCAGCAGCCCATGCCGCACAACGAGGCGCTGCCGTTTACCGGGTCGATGACGGTGGAAGGCAATGGCGCGATGGGAGCGGTTAGAGTTGCTCCGCAGGGATTTGGCGGCCAAAGCGCGGCGACACAATACGCAAACCCCGAAGCGCAAGAGGCGGTGCCGGAGACGGCGTCGGGTTGCGCGCTGCCGCTGGACGGCATGGACGATGCGATGGATCTGTCGATGCTGGGGACGCTGAAGCCATTGGGACAGATTCGCGACTCGTTCATCCTCGCCGTCAACCCGCAAGGCCTGTGGATCATCGACCAGCATGTGGCGCACGAGCGGGTTCTGTTCGAGAAGATTCTGGAGGAGCGCGGGCGCAAGCAGGTGGAAGCGCAACGGCTGCTGATGCCAATCATCGTCGAGTTGCGGCCGGCGCAGCAGGCCATCTTTACCGAGATCGCCGAGGAGCTGCAACGCAACGGCTTTGAAGCCGAGCCGTTCGGAATCCGGACCATCGCGATTCAGTCGGCTCCGGCGGGAATCAAAAGTGATGATGTGGCGAAGATGTTGCAGGAGTTGCTGGAGCAATTCGAGGGCGAGGAGCAAGCACTGAATCTGGAGAAGATTCGCAGCCGGATCGCGGCCTCGATCGCCTGCCATGCCGCGATCAAGGTGAATATGGCGCTGGATACTGCGAAAATGGAGTGGTTGCTGGCCGAGTTGGCAAAAACCAAATACCCGATGAGCTGTCCCCATGGCAGACCGGTCGTGCTGCGGTATTCTGTAAAGGACATTCAGAAGGCTTTTAAGCGAATTTGAGCGATTGGCAGGTCTCGCGGAGGCGCCAGTCGTATCCCATCAGCAGGTGGCAATGACAGAGCAGGAATTGCAGGAGCTACGCGACGCCAAGTGGCGCACCAATGGCCAGCCGATCCGCACCCAGGACGATGCGCGCGAATTTATCGAGAGCGTGGGCTTTTGCCTGATGTACCCGCTGCGTCCCGCAGTGCTGGTTCCGACGTTTATCGGTGCCTGGGCGGGAAACCATGACAACCTTCCGACCTGGCAGCACGCCTTTGCCGATCCTCGCGCCAAGGATGCGATGGAAGTGATGGTGCGCACCTTGCGCCAGAAGTTCGCCTTCGAAGCGCCGCTGTTCGGAGACACGGATTTCCTGGTCTCGGCCTCGGTGTTTCCGTACTTCTATGGTCTGGTGGGCGACCGCAACCCACGCGCGGCGATCAAGACCGGCAACCGCTCGGAGTACTCGCCTCTGGCGGCACATGTGTTTCAGGTGATACAGAAGGACGGCCCGATCACGAAGAGCCGGATGCGCGAGATTTTGGGCGGAGAGCTGTCGGAGGCCGCGATTGACCGCGCCCTGGCCGAGCTGTCGCTGAAGCTGCGGATTACGCGGGTGGATTATCGCGCTCCGCAGGGCGCGTATTGGGACGTGTTGCTGCGCTGGTGTCCCGACGAAGTGCGCGAGGGGATGAATATGTCCATCGCCGAGGCGCTGACCGCTCTGGTTTCCAAGTACCTGGAGTGCGTGGTTGCGGCCGAGCAGTTGGAGGTGGAGGAGTTCTTCAGCACCTTCATTGGCCGGGGCCGGGTGCGGGAGGCGATCAACGCGCTGCTGGCGGCACGTGAGTTTCAGTTCACCCACGTCGGCACGCGCACCATGCTGCACATACCGCCGCCCAAGCCTACGATGGCCACGCCGCGACGGTTGGTGCGTCCGGGGCAGCCCATCGCACGGCGGCCGCGCCGCGGCAGTGCACCGCGCCCGCTGGCGCCGCTTCCGGCTGACACGCCGGGCGCTAAGACACCCCCCGAGCCCGAAGCCCCCGTGACAGGCAATCCACCGGATTCTGAGAAAGAATGAACGAAGCTGAAAAATGAAAGACGCTAAGAAATGAAGGACTCGACGACCAAGATTGTGATTGCGATCGACGGGCCAGCGGGAGCGGGCAAGAGCACCATTGCCTCGCGGCTGGCCAGGACCCTGGGCTATATCAACCTGGAATCGGGCGCGATGTATCGGGCGCTGGGGTTGAAATCGCTTGAGGCAGGAGTCGCGGTAGAGGACGGGGGCGCGCTGCTCGCCTTGGCGAAGCATTCCAGCATTGAACTGGTGCCCAGAGACGAGGGCAACCGGGTGCTGCTGGACCAGCGCGACGTCTCGGCGCGGATTCGCGAACGCGACGTGACCGACGCGGCCTCGCGCGTCTCCATCCACCCTGAGGTGCGCCTGTGGGTGGTTAGCCGGCTGCGCGAGATGGCCGCCCGAGGGGGCGTGATCATGGAAGGGCGCGACATCGGAACGGTGGTGTTCCCCGACGCGGAGGTCAAGATCTTCCTCGACGCCGAGCCCGGCGTTCGCGAAGAACGACGCGTGACTCAGGTGAATGCCCAGGATGACCCGGCGCACGCGGAGAAACTGAAACAGGCTCTGCGCGAACGCGACCGCCGCGACACGACCCGCGCCACTTCGCCGCTGAAGGCCGCCGCAGATGCCGTCCACATCGACTCCAGCGCGCTGAGCATCGAAGAGGTGATCGCACGCGCCGAGCAGATTGTGGCGGAAAAACTAAAGCAGCAGAGGGTGTGAGGTGGAGCGGAGAGTGGGCGCCGACGGGATCAGAGCCCATTCATCCCCTCCCGCCAAAAATAGTTTACCTGTCGCGCTGCGTTCCTGTGGAAAACTCTCGCCTGTACGATGCAAAGCGCAACACTGTAACGAAATCTCTCTGTTTCGGCGGTATTCATCCTAAGTTGTTGATTCCCAATGCCTGCGTGA
>Ga0182030_10000842_pt1 | contig 60483 bp, 54 predicted proteins | sample 812S3MmetaG_FD_121299 | JGI IMG/M metagenome (GOLD analysis project Ga0182030, IMG submission 121299) | Permafrost microbial communities from Stordalen Mire, Sweden - 812S3M metaG (Illumina Assembly) | ecosystem: Environmental > Terrestrial > Soil > Wetlands > Permafrost | place: Sweden... | reverse complement strand
TTCTACTCGCGATCTTCCAACCCCACCTTGAAGCAGCTGCAGCTCCTGCTCTCGCAATTGCAAGGCCGGGACGACTGCATGCTGACGGGATCCGGAGTTGCGACCATCGCCGCGAGCCTCCTGTCGTTGTGCAAACAAGGCGACCACATTCTCGCCTTCGTCGAGTCGTACGGTCCGACGCGCTACATCGTCCAGCATCTGCTGGCCAGGTTCGGCGTCACCCACACTTTGCTGTCGATCGAAGATCTGCCGGGCATCGAGCGGGTGCTGCGTGATACGCCGACCCGGCTGGTTGTGTTCGAGAGTCCCACCAACCCGGTCACCAAGATCGCCGACATCGAACACCTGACCGCGCACGCGCGGCGCGCCGGCGCGCTCACGGTGCTCGACAACACGTTTGCGGGTTTTCACAATCACGGACGCTACGACATCGACATTTTCCTGCACAGTTTGACGAAGTATGCGTCGGGCCACGGCGATGTGATGGGCGGCGCCATCATCGCCCGCAGCGAAGTGCTTGCCGGGATGCGCAAGGACATCGTGTCGATGGGCCCGACACTCGATCCGCATGCCGCCTTCCTGATCCAACGGGGCATGCGCACTTATTTCTTGCGCTATGCGCGGCAGTGTTCGAGCGCACACGCATTGAGCTCATTCCTCCGGAGCCATCCTCGGGTGAAGACCGTCCATTATCCGGGGCTCGACAGCCATCCCCAACACCTCTTGGCCCGGCGGCAGATGGACGACTTCGGTGCCGTGGTGACCATCGAACTCGACGGCGGCTTCGATGAGGGCGGCCGATTTGCCGAATCGCTGCAGTTTTTCTCGATTTCCGCGAGCGTGGGTTCGGCCGAGTCGCTGGTGATGCCGCCGCAATTGCTGGCGGGCAACGAATACAGCCGGGAACAGCGATCGGCCTCCCTGATTACGGCCGGGACGGTGCGCCTGTCGATCGGGCTGGAGGATCCCGCGGATCTGGCCGAGGACCTGGCGCAAGCCCTGGATAAGGCGTTCATTTGAGCCGTACGTTGTTCACATAAGCCGCAAATACGCCTCAAGCATCCCCTCCGGGTGCCGATCTATGGAGGTCGATACGCAATGTAAGGGGTGTTTTCGTGAATGTTGAGACCGTTCTTGCCCTCTCGGCCTTAAACCCCCAAGTGGCGCGCGATTACCTGAGCGGGTCCTTGTCGGGCCCCCAGACCATCGCCCCGCTGCCGCGGGTGTGCGCGCAACTCGCCCAGCTCACCGCGCAACAAGCGACGGACGCGGCCCAATTGGCGCGCCTGATTCAATCGGACCCCGCGCTCGCGGGCGAGATCATGCGGGTCGCCAACTCTCCCGGCCTGCGGCCGAGGACGCCCATCGTTTCGTTGCAGCAGGCGGTTTCCTGGCTCGGTGTCGCCGAAGTACGCAACATCGCGATGGCGGTGATGCTGCGCGGTGAGGTTTTCATCGCTCCGGGCCACGAACCCGAATCCGAAGAGCTGTGGCGTGAAGCGTGGTTGGCGGGCTTGTGGGGCAAAGAGATCGCCCGCGAGCGCCGCAAGCACGTCGAAAGCGCTTTTCTCGCGGCCCTGATGCATCGGACGGGCGCGGCACTGGCATTGAAGATCCTGTCGCGCTTCGAGTTCGAGCAGCGCACCGTCATGGATGCGCATACCTTCGGCGATCTCGTGGTGGAGTTCGAACCGGCTTTCGGCCGATTGCTCATGGACAGCTGGAGCCTGCCGAAGGACGTACAGGACGCCGCGAGCGATTGGCGCAATTATCGGGAGTCGAATCACAGCGATCTGGCCGGGACCGTGCATGCGGCGCACCTGCTCGCCACGCACACCATGCATCCTCAGCTCTTGGACGAGGAACTCGTCCTCGAAAGTCCTGTCTTCGAACAGCTCGGCGTATTCCCCGACGGCCGCCGGCGCATGCTGGATAAGCGCGACTACGTGCGCGGATTGGCGGGCATCTGACGTGGGACATGACGCCTTCGATTTGCTGTGCATCGGCTCGGGTCCGGCAGGGCAGAAGGCGGCGATTCAGGCGGCCAAGGCGGGTTTTCGCGCAGCCATCATCGAGCGTGAATCGCAGGTCGGGGGCTCCTGCCTGCTGTCGGGCACCATTCCCAGCAAGGCATTGCGGGAACAGGCGCTTCGATATCGACGCATGCGGGGCAGCGCATCCTCGTTGGCGGTGGAATTGCGCGGCGATGCACCCTTGTCGGCGCTGCTGCACGGCGTCGACGCCGTCATCGAGGCCCAAGACCGCTATCTTCAAGCTCAGCTCGCGCGCAACCAGGTCGAGTTGATTCGCGGCCGCGGATCATTTCTCGACGCGAATCACGTCGAGGTACAACGCCTGGATGGCTCGCGCATCGTGCTGCGCGCGCCCCGGGTGCTTCTCGCCACTGGTTCGCGGCCGCGCCACGTGCCGGCCATCGAGGTCGATCACGAGCACATCCTCGACAGCGACTCGATCCTGAGCTTGCCGTACCTGCCGCGATCGATGGTGGTACTGGGCAGCGGCGTGATCGCCTGCGAGTACGCCTCCATTTTTGCCGCGCTCGGCTGCACCGTGACCCTTCTCGACAAGGCGGCGGAGCCTTTGGGCTTTCTCGATCCGGCGCTGCGCGCGGGATTCTCAAGCGCGTTCCAGGCCATGGGCGGAAGGTATCAGGGCGGTACGGAAGTCACCGGCGCCCGTTTCGACGGCTTCTCGCAGGTCGAGGTTTTGGTGAAGAGCGGCGCCGGGCTCACCGCCGACATCGTATTCGCGGCGTTCGGCCGAGTGGCGAATCTCGACGGCATCGGACTCGACCGGCTGAACCTCGCCATCAACAGCCGCGGCCACGTGCAGGTGAATGAACGCTACGAAACCAACATCCCCGGAATCTTCGCGGCCGGCGATGCCATCGGACCGCCCGCGCTCGCCTGCGCGGCGGCCGACCAGGGGCGCCGCGCCGCGCTGGCCGCCCTCGGACTGCCTCCGCCTCCCGTCACCAGCCTGGTGCCGAGCGGCGTCTATACCATCCCGGAAATCGCGACGGTCGGGATCTCGCAGAGCGAAGCGGCCGCGAAGAAAATCGATCTCATCATCGGAAGAGCCGACTTCGGCGAAGTTGCGCGCGCACACATCGCGGGGGAACCCTCGGGATTCCTGGCGCTGCTGTGCGAGCGCTCCACGGCGCGCGTGCTGGGCGTTCAGATCATCGGCGAGGGCGCGACCGAACTGGTTCACCTGGGCCAGTCAGCGATCGCCGCCGGAGCGACCGCCGACTTTTTCATCGAGCAGATCTTCAATTTTCCGACCATGACCGAAGCGTACCGGATCGCCGCCTTCGACGTGCTGAAGCAGCGGACGGTGCCGCAGGCCCCGCACATCAAGCTGGCGCACGCCGTGGGATAGCGTGCGCCCGCACGTCAGAGGTTTTTGATCAGCCTGTCTCCGAACTCACTGCACTTGACCTCGGTCGCACCCTCCATCAAGCGCGCAAAGTCGTAGGTCACCGTTTTCTGCGCGATCGTCCTGTCCATTGCGACGATGATGGCGTCGGCCGCTTCCAGCCAGCCCATATATCTCAACATCATCTCGCCCGACAGAATGACCGAACCCGGATTGACCTTGTCCAGATCGGCATATTTCGGCGCGGTGCCGTGGGTGGCCTCGAACACGGCATGGCCGGTGATGTAATTGATATTGCCTCCCGGCGCGATCCCGATGCCGCCGACCTGGGCGGCCAACGCATCCGAAAGATAGTCCCCGTTGAGGTTCATGGTGGCGACCATGTCGAACTCTTCGGGCCGCGTCAAGACTTGCTGCAGCGTGATGTCTGCGATCGCATCCTTGATGATGATCCGGCCTTCCTTCTTCGCAGCGTCCATGCGCGCGTTCGCCTCCTTTTCGCCCTTGTCGGCCTTGATGCGCTCCCACTGCTCCCACGTGAATACTTCGGCGGCGAATTCGCGTTCGGCCAATTGGTAACACCAATTTCGAAATGCACCTTCGGTGAATTTCATGATGTTGCCCTTGTGGACGATGGTCACGCTCTTGCGCTTGTTGGCCACGGCGTAGGCGACCGCGGCTCGAAACAGCCGCTCCGTGCCTTCCTTCGACGCGGGCTTCAAGCCAATGCCGGAAGTTTCGGGGAAACGGATCTTGGCGAACTGCTTCGGAAAGTTCTGCTTGAACAAATCGAGAAATTTCTTCGCGTCGGCCGAGCCTGCCTCGAATTCGATGCCGGCATAAATGTCTTCGGTATTTTCTCGGAAAATGACTATGTCGACTTTCTCGGGCGCTTTGACGGGCGAGGGCACGCCCTTGAACCAGCGTACGGGGCGCAGGCACACGTAAAGATCCAGCATTTGGCGCAGTGCCACATTGAGGGAACGGATGCCGCCGCCGACGGGCGTGGTTAGGGGGCCCTTGATCGAGATCAAGTAATCGCGGCAGGCAGTGACCGTTTCGTCCGGCAGCCAGCTGTTGTAATTCTTGTTCGCCTTCTCGCCGGCGAACACCTCCATCCAATGGATTTTGCGTTTGCCGCCGTAGGCTTTTGCCACCGCCGCGTCCAGCACCCGCACGCTTGCGCGCCAGATATCGCGCCCGGTGCCGTCGCCTTCGATGAAGGGAATGATGGGCTGGTCGGGTACGATGAGCCGGCCGTTCGAGATCGTTATCTTCTCGCCTCCCGCGGGGATCTGGACATGCACGGGCTTCGCGTCTGACATCGTTGGCTCCTATAAAATCAACCGCAATGCTAGCATGCGCGACCGGAGACTTAAGCATTGCGCACGCTGACATCAACACCCGCGAAGGACGGCTTCCGCATGCCAGCGGAGTTCGAGCCGCATTCGGGTTGCTGGATGCTCTGGCCCGAGCGCCCGGACAATTGGCGCGCCGGCGCCAAGCCCGCACAGTCGGCATTCGCGGCGGTCGCGGCCGCCATCTCGAGCGCAGAGCCGGTCACCGTCGGCGTCTCGGCGGCGCAATTCCAAAATGCGCGCAGCCGTCTGCCCGCGGCCGTGCGCGTCGTCGAAATCAGCAGCAACGACGCCTGGATCAGGGATTGCGGGCCGACCTTCGTCATCGATGCAAGGGGCCGGCGGCGCGGCATCGATTGGACCTTCAATGCCTGGGGCGGACTGCACGGCGGCTTGTACTTTCCCTGGGACCGCGACGACGAAGTCGCGCAAAAGGTGCTGGAACTCGAAGGCGCCGACCGCTACCGGAGCTCATTCGTGCTGGAAGGCGGCGCCATCCATGTCGATGGCCAGGGAACCTGCCTGACCACCGAGGAGTGCCTGCTCAATCCGAACCGCAACCCCGGATTCACCCGGACGCAGATCGAGGAGCAATTGCGCCGCTATCTCGGCGTCACGCACGTCATCTGGCTGGGAAAGGGGGTGCATCTCGATGAGACCGGCGGCCATATCGACGAACTCGCCTGCTTCACCCGCCCAGGCCACGTGGCGCTCACCTGGACCCGGGACCGCGAGGATCCGCAGTACGAGATTTCGCACGATGCCTACCTGCGATTGAGCAAGGCGAGAGACGCCCGCGGCCGGAAGTTGACCGTACACAAAATTCATCAGCCCGGGCCCCTCTACATGACCGCCGAGGAGGCTTGCGGAGTCGATCGGCGCACCGGCAGCCATCCGCGCAAAGCCGGCGACCGGATGCCCGCCTCGTACATCAATTTCTACATCGCGAACAAATGCGTCGTGATGCCCCTCTACGACAAGCGGTATGATGCCGCGGCGGCGCGTGCGCTCGAGCGGCTGTTTCCGACGCGCAAGGTTCTCGGCGTTGCCACCCGCGAGGTTCTGCTCGGCGGGGGCAATATCCACTGCATAACCCAGCAGGTGCCGCGTCCGGCGAGCGGCTGACGGCGGCAAAATGGAACTTTTGCTGCGCGTGGACCCTCGAAAGTCTTTATTCTACGCAATTCGATAGACCCCCTCCCCACACCATCTGGAAGCCGTAGTGCACTCATCGTTCCTTCGATTCGCTCGTCGATCATCGGCCGCGCTCATCTGCGCCGCCGCCGTTGCAGCAGCCGGCTGCCACAATAACAACAACACCAGCGGCTTCGGGATCGGTTGGGTCACGCTCACCGATACGCCGGGAGATTTCACCAGCTACACGGTCAACGTCGACTCGGTGACCCTGACGGGCAATGCAAACGGGGTGGTCACGGCGCTGGCGACTCTCGAAACCGTCGATTTTACCAAGCTCAAGGACATTTCCGAACTGTGGGGCGCGGCCAGCATCCCGAACGACACGTACACGTCGGCCACCATCGTTCTCGACTACACCTCCGCGAATATTGGGGTCATGGTGAACGGCGTGCCGGTCAAGGCGACGGTCGTGGATACGACCGGAAAGGCCGTGACCACGCAAACGATCAACGTCACCTTCGACAAGCAGCATCCCCTCATCATCGCGCCGACCTACGCGTCGACCAGCGCCCAACGTCTGGCCATCGATTTCGACCTCCCCGCCTCGAACGTGGTGAACCTGGCGACCAGCCCGCCGACCGTGACCATCAAGCCTTTCATGACGGTGGCCACCAGCCCGTCCGATACCAAGACCGTGCGCGTGCGCGGACCCATGATCAATTCGAGCATCAATGTGGGCACCTACACGGTGTACGTGCGGCCGTTCTTCGACGAAGTGGACAGCCTGGGTTCGGTTTCGATGTTCAACGATGCCAACACGGTCTACCAGATCAACGGCGTGACCTACGTCGGCTCGCCGGGCATCTCCGTATTGTCGCAATTGTCCGCCGGCACCACCATGACCGCCGCCTATACGACGTACGAACCGACCGCAGATACGGCGCAGGCAACCTCGGCCGGCAAGTTCAACGCCAACTACGTCGTGGCGGGAAGCACTTTGGAGGACTTCTACACGCAGGGTCTCGAAGGCGACGTCATCGCGCGCAGCGGCAACACCCTGACCCTGCGCGGTGCGACGCTGCAATTGAACGACGGCACGAGCAGCTACAACGAAGCCAATTCGGTGGTCATCCTGGGTCCGAACACCATCGTGACGGCAGAAGACAATACGACGCTCACGGGACTCAATTACCAGTCGGTGTCCGTCGGCCAGCACATCATCGCACGCGGCATCTATGCATTGCCCGCATCCGGCGTGGTGACCTTGGACGCCACCGGCGACTCCAGCACCAACACGGGATCGGTGCGCCTGCAATCGACGCAGCTGTTCGGCACGCTGGTTTCCGCCGCTTCCGGAAGCCTGCTGCTGAACCTGCAGTCCATCGAGGATTGGCCGGTCTCGAGCTTCAACTTCGCCGGCAATGGCGCCGCCGCCGTGACCCCCGCAAGCTATGAGGTCAACACGGCCGGCGCCGCGCCGCCGGCCAGCACGGCCGCGGGAGCCCCCCTGTGGATCAACGGCGTCACCGCGCCGTTCGGATCGGCGCCGCCCGATTTCGAGGCATTGTCGATCAACACGGAAGTTTCCGTACCCGCCCGCCTGCAAGTCGATTGGACGAGCGCCGGGACGACCACGCCCTTCGCCGAATTGACGCCCACGGCCCTGCAGATCTCCCTGACCAACGCGAATTACAGCGCCGGCACCATTCGCATCGGAGCGGAGAGCCTCGATCTGAAAACACTGGCTGGGGGTAGTCCGCAGATCGTTCCGCAGGCGACGCCGGCCGTCACGCCGGGCATCCCCGCGGTCTTCCTTCCCTCGTTTTCCATCGGCAGCCTGACTGCCGCGAACACGACCACCATCACCGTGTTCAACACGTTCTCGGATTTCGCCGCTCAGCTGCCGAAGTCGCTGATCGCGAGCACTCCGGCCCTGCACTTGGTGGCTGCCGGGACGTACAACCGGACCAGCAATACCTTTACTGCTTCCAGTATCGACGTCGTGAACTAAACTAGCTCCCCATCATGGGGAAGCTCATTTTACGTGCCGGCTTGGTTTGGGCGCTCTGCGCCGGCTCGGCGTGGTGCATGGGGACCCCGGCGCAGGCCGATACGGCCGATCGCGATGCCTTGGTCCGCCCGCGGATCTGCCTGGTGCTGTCGGGCGGCGGCGCGCGCGGCATGGCGCACATCGGGGTGCTCAAGGTCCTCGAAGACCTGAAAATTCCCATCGATTGCATCGCCGGCACCAGCATGGGCGCGGTCGTCGGCGGCCTGTACGCGAGCGGCATGACGGCCCATGAGATCGATGCCACCATGCGGTCGGTCGACTGGCAGGAAGCGTTTCGCGATGCGCCGCCGCGCCGCGATCTCGCGTTCCGGCGCAAACAGGACGACCGCAACTTCCTGGTCCGGCTGCCCCTCGGGCTCAAGCACGGACAAATCCTGCTTCCCAAGGGGTTCATTCAGGGACAAAAGCTGCAGGAGACGCTGCGGCAATTGACCTTGCCGTTCAGCAACAGCACGAATTTCGATCTGCTGCCCACGCCGTTTCGGGCCGTGGCAACCGATTTGGAGACGGGCTCCGCCGTTCTGCTGGACAAGGGCGATCTCGCCATCGCCATGCGCGCCAGCATTTCCGCACCAGGAGTGTTCGCGCCGGTCGAGTCGCAGGGCCGGCTGTTGGTTGACGGAGGACTGGCGGAGAATCTACCCATCAACGTGGCGAGGGCAATGCACGCGGACATCCTGATCGTTTCCGACGTGAGCTACCCGCTGCAGCAACGCGCCGAACTCAATTCCGCGCTGTCGATCTCGAATCAGATGCTGGCCATTTTGGTGCGCAAGGATTCGGACCTGCAGCGCGCGACCCTCACGGCACAGGATATCCTGATCGAACCGAAATTGGGCTCCGCGGCCTCGACCGAGTTCACCGCCGCGAGCAGCGTCATCCTGCGCGGCGAGGAGGCGGCACGGGACGCCGTGCCGAGACTCTCGGCCCTCAGCGTCGGGGACGCGGCCTATCGCGACTACCTGGCGCGGCGCGCTGCGCGGGAGCCCGGATTGCCGCCCATCCAATTCGTGCGGGTGGACGCAGAATCCAAGCGCTACGAGAAAACCATCATGGCGGAGATGCGGCCCTTGGTGGGCAAGCCGCTCGACCTCGCCGAAGTGGGCAAGCGCATCACGGAGCTCTACGGGCTCGGCAATTTCGAAACGCTCGATTACACCCTGGTCGATCGGCACGCCACTGCCACTGCCACCGCCAATGCCAATGCCAATGCCAATGCCAGTGCCAATGCGAGTTCCAACGCCGGCGCGAACGCGAACACGGCAACCTGCGCGTCGGCGGGCACCTGCGCGGCAACGGGCGCGGCAGCGGGCGGGGCAGCGGGCGCCGCTACCGATGACGGCGAGTCCGGGCTCGAGATCCGGGCGCGCCGCAAATCCTGGGGACCCAACTACCTGCGTTTCGGCTTGAACCTCGAAGATGATTTTCAAGGCAACAGCCAGTACAACGCCGCGGCACGATTCGTGTTGACCGAAATCAATCAGCTGGGTGCCGAACTGCTGACGGATGTACAGATCGGCAGCAATCCGAAGGTATTCAGCGAGTTCTATCAGCCGCTCACCGCAGCGCGCACTTGGTTCGCGGCGCCGAGCGCGCGTATCGAGGTCCGCGATCTGCCCATATTCGTCAACAACGAAGAAGTGGCCGATTTTCGGGACCGCGAAGCGGAAGCGGATTTCGACATCGGCCGCAACCTCGGCAATTGGGGTGAGATTCGCGCCGGATTTCACCGCACCAACGGCGCGACCCGGGTCCGGTTCGGCGATCCGGACCTCGTGGAGCAGCAGTACAACAACGGCGAGTTCTTCTTCAAGTTCAGCTACGACCAGCTCGATAATGTGCACTTTCCGCGCGAGGGCCAGACGTTCAGCCTGCAGTGGGATGCGAACCGCACCGATCTCGGCGCGGACGTCGCCTCCGACCGCGTTCAGGCTGATTGGCTGATGGCCCGTTCGAGGGGCCGCAACACGATTTTGTTCTGGACTTCGGCGGGCAGCACGCTGGACGGCAACATCAGACCCACCGAACTCCCCGATTTTTTCTCCTTGGGCGGTTTTTTCAATCTGTCGGGTCTCGCCCCCACTTCTCTCATCGGCCCGCACTATGCCATCGCGCGTTCGATCTACTTTCGCAAGATCGGACGCGGCGGCGAGGGGTTCTTCGAATTTCCGGCGTACATCGGGATGTCGTTCGAATTGGGCAATACCTGGGAACACCGGGGAGACATGAGTTTAGGGTCGGCGCGCAAGGACGGTTCGGTGTTCCTCGCGTTCGATACCTTCCTCGGGCCCGTTTATCTGGGCACAGGCTACGATCAGCGCGGCAGCGCCGGCTATTATCTGTTCCTGGGGCGCACGTTCTGACCTGTGTGCGCAGGCGCCTAGAAGTTGCGGCTCTCGGCGAGTTTTTCCACCTTTTCGAACACCAGTGCCGGCTGGTCTCCGATGCGCGAATATTCGTGTTTGCGCGACATATCCTCGAGGACGCGGTCGCGTTCCTCGGCGGTGAAGAACCAATGCGTCTTCTGCCAGTCGGTGCCCAGCAGCTTCGCGAACGGATCGCCCCCCTTCAGGCGCACGCGGATGCCGTACGGCCGCGGCAGCACCGGCGGCGTGCGTACGAGATTCTGTGCGTTTGCGATTCCCACGATGCTGGAAAGATAGCCGAATCGTGGCTAGGCTGCCAGCTGATTAGCATGGGAGGCGCGTGCTAGACTCCGCCGCCTTCGTCCGGCGCCGGCAACCCACGAGGTAACTGATGGCATCGTCTTATACGGCCTCCGACATCGAGGTATTGAGCGGCTTGGACCCGGTCCGCCGGCGTCCGGGCATGTATACCGACACGACGCGGCCGAATCATCTCGCGCACGAAGTCATCGACAACAGCGTCGACGAAGCGCTCGCGGGATACTGCGAAAACATCAACGTGACGGTGTTCAAGGACGGCTCCCTGCAGGTCGAGGACGATGGCCGGGGCATGCCGGTCGACATCCACCCGAAGGAGAAGATCAGCGGCGTCGAATTGATCCTCACGCGCCTGCACGCCGGCGGAAAGTTCAACGACAAAACCTACCAGCACTCCGGCGGCCTCCATGGGGTGGGCGTCTCCGTGGTCAATGCGTTGTCGAAACATCTGGAGTGCTGGGTGCGCCGCGGCGGCAAGGAATACAACCTGAGTTTCGCCGGCGGACGCCTCAAATCCAAGCTCGAGGTCGTGGGCGACGTGCCGAAATCCAAGACCGGCACGACGTTGCGGTTTTGGCCCGATCCGCAGTACTTCGACACCGACAAGTTCGCGATCCCGAAGCTCAAGCAGGTGCTGCGGGCCAAGGCGGTGCTGTGTCCGAATCTGCGCGTCACGCTGGTCAACGAATTCACGGGCGAGAAGGACGAGTGGTTCTACACCGGCGGCTTGCACCAGTATTTGGCCGAGGAATTGGGCAAGGGCGAGTGGCTGCCGGCCGAAACCTTCTACGGCAAGCGCGACATAGAGGGAGGTTCCCTCGATTGGGCGTTCGCCTGGGTTCTCGAGTCCGAGCACGCGATTACCGAGAGCTACGTGAATCTGATTCCGACCGTGGAGGGCGGTACTCATGTCAACGGCCTGCGCACCGGCGCCTCCGACGCTGTGCGCGAGTTCTGCGAGTTTCGAAACCTGGTCCCCCGCGGGTTGAAGCTTGCTCCCGAAGACGTGTGGGACGGCGTGAGTTTCGTGCTGTCGATGAAGATGCGCGAGCCGCAGTTCGCGGGCCAGACGAAGGAGAAGCTCTCTTCGCGCGAGTCGGCCGGAATCGTGCAGGGCGTCATCAAGGACGCCTTTGCCCTGTGGCTCAACCAGCATCCCGATCAGGGCGAAAAAATCGCCATGCTGGCGATCTCCAATGCGCAGCAGCGATTCAAAGACAGCCAGAAGGTCGCGAGAAAGCGCATCGTTTCCGGACCCGCACTTCCGGGCAAGCTGGCCGACTGCGTCAGCCAGGATCCGGCTCGCGGCGAGCTGTTCCTGGTCGAGGGCGATTCCGCGGGCGGCTCCGCCAAGCAGGCTCGCGACCGCGTGACCCAGGCCATCATGCCGCTGCGCGGCAAGATCCTGAATACCTGGGAGGCTGATACCGGCGAAGTGCTGCAGTCCCAGGAAGTCCACAACATCAGCATCGCCATCGGCGTCGATCCGGCCGCCGCCGATCTGTCGGGACTGCGCTATCACAAGATCTGCATCCTGGCGGACGCGGACAGCGACGGGCAGCACATCGCGACCCTGCTGTGCGCCTTGTTCCTGCGCCACTACAGGCCTCTGGTCATGGCCGGGCATGTGTACGTTTGCATGCCGCCGCTGTTTCGCATCGATGCCGGCAAAGAGGTGATCTACGCCCTCGACGAAGCGGAACGCGAGAAGGCGCTGAAGCGCATCGCCGCCGAGAATCCGCGCGCCAAGCCGGTCGTGATGCGCTTCAAGGGCCTGGGCGAGATGAGTCCGCTGCAACTGCGCGAGACCACGATGGCGCCCCAGACCCGCCGCCTGGTGCAGATGACCATCGATGCCCACGACAGTCCCGACGAGATGCTCGACATGCTGCTGGCCAAGAAACGCGCCGGCAACCGGCGCGAATGGCTCGAGTCCAAGGGCAATCTCGCGCGGGTCTAGCGCCGCGAGCGTCCGCGCCCATTTTTTCTATAGATTGCGAACATGAAAGATCAAGAACTCAATTTTGAGGGGGTTGAAAAAGAACCCCTGAAGTCGTTTGCCGAGCGCGCCTACCTGGACTATTCGATGTACGTCATCCTGGACCGCGCGCTGCCGCATCTGGGGGACGGGCTCAAGCCGGTGCAGCGGCGCATCGTCTATGCCATGAGCGAACTCGGGCTCGCCGCGGGCGCGAAGCCGAAGAAGTCGGCGCGTACGGTCGGCGATGTGATCGGCAAATTCCATCCGCATGGAGATTCCGCCTGCTACGAAGCCATGGTGCACATGGCGCAGGACTTCGCCTACCGATATCCGATCGTCGACGGACAGGGCAACTGGGGCTCGACGGACGACCCGAAATCCTTCGCCGCGATGCGCTACACCGAATCGCGGCTGACGCGCTATGCCGCGCTGCTGCTCCAAGAACTCGGTTCCGGCACGGTGGACTGGGCGCCGAATTTCGACGGCTCTCTCGACGAGCCCACCATGCTGCCCGCGCGCGTGCCGAATCTCCTGCTCAACGGCGGCTCGGGAATCGCCGTCGGCATGGCCACCGACATCCCGCCGCATAATTTGCGCGAAGTGGTGAAAGCGTGCGTGGCGCTGCTCGACGATCCGGACCTGAGCACGCGCAAGATCATGGCGAGCATCAAGGGTCCGGACCTGCCCACCGGCGGCGAAATCGTTTCGCCGCGCGACGAGCTGGTGCGCATGTATGAAACCGGTTCGGGCAGCTTCAAGGCGCGGGCCACCTATGAGATCGAGGACGGCGAGATCGTGATCGATGCGCTGCCGTTCCAGGTGTCGGGCAGCAAGGTCTTGGAGCAGATCGGCGGCCAGATGCAGCTGAAGAAGCTGCCCATGGTCGAAGATATCCGGGACGAATCCGATCATGAAAATCCGACCCGGCTGGTGATCGTTCCCAAGTCCAACCGGGTGGATGCCCAGGCGCTCATGGCGCACTTGTTTGCGACCACCGATCTCGAGCGCAGCTACCGGGTGAATCTCAACGTCATCGCGCTCGACGGCCGTCCGCGCGTGATGGGGCTGAAGGAATTGCTGCTGGAGTGGCTTGCCTTCCGCAAATCCACGGTCACCCGCCGGCTCAGTCATCGCCTGGCGAAGCTGAACGCGCGGCTGCACATCCTCGACGGCTTGCTGATCGCCTACCTGAACCTCGATGAAGTGATCCGCATCGTGCGCACCGAGGACCATCCGAAGCCCGTGCTGATCAAGCGCTTCAAGCTGTCGGACGAACAGGCCGAGGCGATACTCGAGACCAAGCTGCGCCACCTGGCACGCCTCGAGGAAATGAAGATCCGCGAGGAGCAGAAGGAACTGGCGGACGAGCGCGATGAAATCGAAGGCATACTCAAGAGCAAGGCGAAGCTCACCAAGCTGGTGCGCGACGAGCTGCTGAGCGATGCCGAAGAGTTTGGCGACGAGCGCCGCACCCGGCTGGTGGAGCGCGAGGCCGCGCAGGCCATTTCCGAGACGGAGCTGCTGACCAGCGAGCCGACCACGGTCGTGCTCTCCCGCCTGGGCTGGGCGCGCGCCGCGAAGGGGCACGAGATCGACGTCCGCTCGCTGAGCTACAAGACCGGGGACGAGTTCCAGGCCGCCGCGCGCGGGCGCAATCTGCAGCAAGCCGTTTTCATCGACTCGACCGGCCGGGCCTACAGCCTGGATGCGCATCAGCTGCCGGCCGCGCGCGGTTACGGCGAGCCCTTGTCCGGTACGGTGGATCCTCCCGACGGCGCCACCTTCGCCGCCGTCTTGATCGGCGAACCGGACGACGTCTGGCTGCTCGCCAGCGATGCAGGTTATGGTTTCGCAGTGAAGTTGCGCGAACTGTACTCGCGCAACAAGAAGGGTAAATCCATTCTCAAGGTGCCGGAAAACGCGCGGGTGTTGCCGGCGCAGCCGATCTCCCACAAGTCCGCGATGGCGATTTTCGTGAACAACGACGGCGAAGTGCTGGCGCTGCCGGTCGCACAGATCGAAGAAATGACGGCCGGCAAAGGTCAAAATCTGTTCGGCATTCCGGGCCGCAAATCCGCGGACCGCGACGAATTCCTCGCGGCGATGGCCGTAGTCGCGCCCGGCGAGGTATTGACGATCTACAGCGGCAACAGCGCGCCAATGAAGCTCAAGTACGATGAGCTCAAGCAGTTCCAGGACAAAAAAGGGCAGCGTCGACAAAGGTTCTCGCGCGCCTACAAACAAGTCGACCGGCTCGACGTCTCGGCGGGCTGAAACGCAGCCCCGGGGTGCCGGGCCAGCGTGAGGACAACGCGAAGAGCAGTTGTCCTCACGCTGGCACGACACCCCCGACACATGTCCGCCCGCTCGATGGTTCGAGTACCCGTCGGGTGTGTCCGAGAGACTTCACGGCAACTGCTGCCTTTTCGTTGCCGTGAAGGCGCTCGGACACACCCGGGTGGCGCTCAGGCCATCGATCGGGCGGCGGGTGCCCGGGGGTGCCTATCGGTCGCCGGACATCGTGACATCCTCGGGGGCGTTGACGAAATAGCCCTGGATGAATTCGATGCCGAGCTGCCACAGCACGGCCATGGTGTTCGCGTCTTCCACGCGCTCGGCGACGGTCTCGATGCCTTTGCGCTTCGCGGCTTCCACCAAGCCCTTCACGCGCTGCTGCTGGATCTGATTCGTCGAGAGTCCCTGCATCAGGGAGCCGTCGATCTTGATGAAATGCATGTCGATGTCCGCGAGCAGCTTGAGCGGATCGCGGCCGGTGCCGAAGTGCTCCAGGGCAAATCGAAACCCAAGTTTGCGCAGGCTCTCCGCCAGTTCCTTCGTCTGCCTCACGTACTGATTCGCGAGATCTTCCGTCACCTGAATGCACAGGCGCTTCGGCTCGATTTTGAGCGACCGGAGCTGGGACTCCAGCCAGCCGAGCAGGCTCTTGTCGAGCACCGTGTCCTTCGATACGCGCACGAAGATGCAGGCGGCCTTGCGGTTGGCGGCGAAGGACATCGATGCGCCGATCACCCAGCGGTCGATGTTCTTCATCAGATCGTTGCGCTCGGCGGCGGCGATGAATTCCGCTGGGAGCACCTCCGTGCCTTGTTCGTCCAGCATGCGCACCAGCACGTCGAACATGCCCTTGTCTTCGCCGAGCAGACTGGCGATCGGCTGCTGCACCAGGCGGAAGCGGTTCTCCATCAACGCGCTCTTGATGTGCCTCACCCAGATCTTGTCGTAGGCCTGCACGCGGGTGTCGGTGTCCGCCTTGTCCACGGCGTACATCTGGTTGCCGCCGAGTTCCCGTCCTCGACGGGTGGCGCTGACCGCATCGGTGATGGCCGCTGCCACGTCCGGATTGGCCGATGGCAGAAGCCCCAGGCCCACGGTGACCGTCGCCGACAGGGTCTTATCCTCAATGGCGAATACGTGCTGGTTGACCCGCTTGACGATGTTTTCGGCCCAGGTCTCGACGTCGCGGGCCGTGCCCCGCTCGAGCAGGACCAGCAAGCCGTTGCCGCCGAAGCGGCCGCACAGGTCGGTGGCCGTGAGCTGCGGGCGCAGCAATTCCGCGAGCTGCGCCATGAAGTCCTCGCTCATCATCACGCCGATGGAGCTTTGAATTTCCGAGAAGCGGTCGGGCTTGATGTGCGCGAATTGGCGCACCCCGCCCTTCATGCCGTGCGCGCAGCGCTCGCGCACCGCGGCGATCAGATAGCGCTGCTGCAGAAAACGCGTCGAGGCGTCGTTCTTGACGGCGTCGGCCAGCTGCATCTCGAGATTGTGATCCTTCTTGTGGGTCGCGGATATCGCGATGCGGATCGCAGGCTCGTTCTCGTAGTCGGCCTTGGTGAGCAGCAGGTCGAGCGGCAGACTGGAGCCGTCGGACAACAGCGCCCGCACCTTCAGGTCGTGGCCCGACCACTTTCCCTGCAGGCAGGCGACCAGCGCCCCCTTGAGCGCCGGATGGGTCTCCTGCTCGAACAAATCCATGAGCGGAGTGCCGGTCAGCGCATCGTCGCCCGAATAGCCGAACAACTCCAGCCACGCGCGATTCGCATCCACGATGATGCCTTCCTGCACGTGCGTGATGGCATCGGCCGAGCCCTCGAGAAAGTTCTGAAGCTGTTCGCGGTATTCGCGGGCCGAAGACAGAGTGGTCGACAGCGCGCGCTCCAATCGATAGGCGCGAAGCTCGCGGGTTGCGACCGATTGCAGGCGGTTGCGGTTGGCGAGAGTCACCACGTCCTGCGCGCCCAACCTCATGGCGTCGGCGATGGCGGCCTCATCGACGTGTTCGCGCATGATGAGCACGGGCATGCCGGGCGCACTCTGTTGCTTGACCTTCATGAGGGAGGCCAGATCGATGCCGAGTTCCTCGATGAAGACGATCAGCATCTCGGGATTGAGCTGGGTGAGGGCATCCCCCAGGTCGCGGGCGTCCGGCAGCCAGGTGCAATGCACCGGATGGCCGGCCTTGCGCAGCGTGCTGTTGATCGCTTCGACGTGGTCCTGCGACCTCGTCATGACGATCATCGGTACGGCTCCCTGCTCGGTCACGCGTCAAAAACCTCTCAAAAAGGGCTCGAAGTGTACACCCAGGAACTTTACGATTCTGGGACCGGCGTCAAGCCTCGAAACGGACGGCTCGGGCCGTGCAAGCCGCTCAATGGGGCCGAATTGGCCAAGGCTGGGGGTTGCGGCTATCATACGCGCCCTTCAAGTCCGAGGCCTTCGATGGCGAACTACAGCACGAACGAATTCAAGTCGGGACTCAAGATCCTGATCGACGGGGAACCCTACGCGATCGTCGAGAATGAGATGGTCAAGCCGGGCAAGGGCCAGGCCTTCAATCGCGTCCGCGTCCGAAACCTAAAGACCGGCCGTACCATCGAGCGTACGTGGAAATCCGGCGATACCGTGGAAGCCGCCGACGTGGTCGATACGGACATGCAGTATTTGTACAACGACGGTGACTTTTTCCACTTCATGGCGCCTGAGACCTTCGAGCAGCTGACGGCCTCCAAGGCGGCCGTGGGCGAGGGCGCCCAATGGTTGAAGGACGGAACGGTTTGCGTGGTCACGCTGTGGAACGGAGTGCCCTTGCAGGTCACCCCTCCGGCTCACATGGAGCTGAAAGTCGTCGAGACGGATCCGGGGGTGCGCGGCGATACCGCGACCGGAGGCTCCAAGCCTGCGAAGCTGGAAACGGGCGCCATGGTGCGCGTGCCGCTGTTCATCAACGAAGGCGAGATTTTGCGCATCGATACCCGAACGGGCGAGTACCTCTCGCGCGGTAAGAACTAGCCATCATCAGGCATTGTCGATGGTGAATGCCATGGCATCGGCGAGGCGCGGCGCTCCCAATGCCACCGCAACCAGCCGATCGAACCCCAGGGCCACTCCCGCGCAGTCCGGCATTCCGGCCACCATGGCCTCGAGCAGGTGTTCATCGAGCGGCGGGGCCGCCGCTCCGCGCGCGTGCCGCAACCTAAGATCCCGGGTGAAGCGGGCCCGCTGTTCGCCGCCGTCGGCCAATTCATGGAAGCCGTTCGCCAACTCGATGCCGTCGAGGTATAGCTCGAAGCGGGCGGCCACCGGCGGAGGCCCGGGCTTCAGCCGCGCGAGCGCGGCCTGGGAGACCGGGTAATCGCAGATGAAGCACGGGCGCTCCAACCCTAAACGCGGGCCGACGACGAATCCCATCAGCAAATCGAGGGTGGCATCGCGGTCGAGCGCCTTGGGGCAGTCGATCCCATGGCGGAGCACCGATTCATACAGATCTGCATCGCCCGCTGCGTGGACATCGACGCCGGCGTAGCGCAGCATCGCCGCCGAATAGCTCAGGCGTTCCGCCGGCTGCAGTTGCCGGTGCGGCGCCAGCATGCGCCCGGCCAGCGCCTCCAGCTCGCTCATGAGGGCGGCATCGTCGAATCCCAATCGGTACCACTCGATGAGAGTGAATTCGGGGTTATGCCATCGGCCGCGTTCGCCGTCGCGAAACACCTTGCAGATTTGGTAGATATCGCCGCTGCCCGCCGCCAGCAGCCGTTTCATGGCGAATTCAGGCGAAGTGCACAGGAATCGCGGCGCAGCCATTCCGGCGACGCGCGTCGTCAAGGACTCGATCTGCGGATCGGTGACGGCGGCGGCACTCAATATCGGCGTCTCCACCTCGAGCACGCCCTGGCCCGCGAAGAATTCGCGTGCCGCGGTCAACATCTCGGCGCGCCGACGCAGAGCGGCGAAGTTCGCCGTCGGGCGCCAACTGTCCTTCACTTCGCGGTGCCGAGCGGCTGGCCCAACCGCACCACGCTGCCCGCCCGCAATTCAGGGTGCCAATGCGCGCGGTTCGGCTCGAACAGCAACACCACGGTGGAGCCCATGTTGAAGCGGCCGAGCTCCGCGCCCTTGCCAAGCGTGGTCGGCGGCGCCGGCACTTTCGCCACCACGCGCCGCGCGGCCGGAGTGATGTCGCCCGCCCACACGGTCGCCATGCTGCCTACATTGAGCGCTCCGACCATCACCAGCGCGAACTGCCCAAAGTCGGTGTCGAACAGCGTCAAGATCCGTTCGTTGCGGGCGAACAAATTAGGCACGAATTCGGCAGTGACGGCGTTGACGCTGAACAGGCGGCCGGGAACGTATACGGTCTCCCGCAATTCGCCGCGAAGCGGCATGTGCACCCGGTGGTAGTTGAATGGCGCCAGATAAATGGTCGCGAAAGAACCGCCTTCGAACCGACTCGCCCAGGGCTGCGCCGCGAGCAGTTCCGACAGCTTGTAATGGCGGCCCTTGGCCTGCAGCAGCAGGTCGCGATCGATGGCGCCCATCTCGCTGATGCGGCCGTCCACGGGGCTTGCGATGGCGTCTTCCCCGCCGGCGATGGGACGCGAGCCGTCCTTGAGGGCCCGGGTGAAGAACTCGTTGAAGCTGCCGAAGCGATAGGCATCGCTCTCGGCGGCTTCGCTCATGTCGACGCGATAGAGCTTGAGAAAGCCGCGGATGATGCCGTTCTTGAACCATGGGGCCCGCACCCGGGTCGCCGCCATAATCAGGCGCGAAATCCCGTGCTGAGGCAGCAAGTATTGGAACCAGACGAACAATCGGCCGCGAATGCCGCTCATGCGCCGCTTCCGGCGCCGCGGGCGGCGACGATGCGTTGAAAGTCGCTGAGCACGGCATCGACGCCGAAGGGGCCGGTCAGGATGGCCGAGAGTCTTCCGTCGGGATTGACGACGAAAATGGCGCCCGAGTGGTCCACCGTGTAGGTGCCGCCGGCCCCCGGCCGGATGATCACGCCGACGCCGAGTTTCTTCGCGACTGCTTCGATGGCGGGCTGATCCTTCGCGGTGAGGCCGACGAATTCGGGATCGAAGTACGGTACGTATTTGGCCAATTGCGCCGGCGTATCGCGCTCTGCATCCACGGATATGAAGATCACTCGAGGGCGCACCGGCGCCTGGGCGGCGCGCAGGCGCTTTTCCACCGCAGCCAGGGTCGCGAGCGTGGTCGGACAAAAATCGGGACAGTTCGTATAGCCGAAAAACAGCAACGACCAGCGGCCGCGGAGATTCGCGGCGTCAAAAGTCCGCCCTTCCTGATCGATCAGGCTAAAATCCGCCAGCTCGCGGGTGGGAGAGAGCAGCGTGCCCGTGGCCAATTCAACCGCGGGCGCCGGCCGATGCCAGATCAGCGAGGCGGCGATGCCCGCAATGCCCACCAAGCAAAAGAGCGACAAGGACACTAGTTTAGATTGAGCTGCCATGCGCCGATTATCCCATACAGCGGCTGAAACCGTCGGCGACGCCATCGATCGCGTGGCGCGCGCGCTCAAGTCCGCGCGGGTGCACTTCGGCCACGGGACCGACAATGCACGCGACGAAGCGGCCGAGCTCGTGTTCTTCTGCGCCCGGCTTGCTCACGAATTGGGCGCCAGCGCCTATTCGAAGCCGCTCGATGCGCGCAGCGCGGCGCGGATCGAAGGACTTCTCGGCCGGCGCATCGCCGAGCGCCTGCCCTTGCCCTATCTCACGCATCGGGCTTTTTTCGCGGGTCTGGAATTGTATGTGGACGAACGCGTTCTGGTGCCGCGCTCGCCCATCGCCGAGCTCATCCAGCAACGATTCCAGCCTTGGATGGGTGCTCGCCGGGTGCGCCGAATCCTGGATATCGGAACCGGTTCGGGCGCGATCGCAGCGGCGTGCGCCATGGCTTTTCCCAGGGCGGCAGTGGATGCCGTCGATGTATCCGCCGCGGCATTGCGGGTAGCCCGGCGCAACGTAAGGCGCTTGGGGCTTCAGAATCGGGTCAGGGTGCTGCAGTCGGACTATTTCGACGCCGTGGAGGGCTGCCGTTACGATATCATCGTGAGCAATCCGCCCTATGTGGGACGCGCCGAAATGCGCAGGCTGCCGCGCGAGTACAGGCACGAACCGAAGCTTGGACTGGCATCGGGCGCCGATGGACTGGATTCGATACGGGCCATCTTCGCTGCCGCGCGCCGGCATCTCAGCCGCGACGGCATTCTGGTCGTGGAGGTCGGCAACACCGAACGCACGCTGCTGCGCGCCTTTCCGAGGATGCCGTTCGTCTGGCCGGAGATTGCCATGGGGGGAGGGGGAGTCTTTTTGCTGCGCGCGGCGGATCTGGACGCGCCTACGGAGAACTAACGAGTGGCGGGAAATACATTCGGTCGCGTGTTCACAGTGACGAGTTTCGGGGAAAGCCACGGTCCTGCGCTCGGCTGCGTCGTGGACGGCTGCCCGCCGGGCCTGGCTCTGTGCGAGGCGGACCTGCAGGCCGATGTGGAACGGCGTCGTCCGGGCACTTCGCAGTTCACCACTCAGCGCCGCGAGTCCGACACCGTGCGGATACTCTCCGGCGTGTTCGAGGGCAAGACCACCGGCACGCCGATCGGACTCATGGTCGAAAATGAGGATCAGCGCTCGCGCGACTACGAGAAAATCAAGGACCGCTTTCGGCCGGGACACGCGGACTATACGTACAACCAGAAATACGGCTTCCGCGATTACCGGGGCGGCGGACGCTCCTCGGCGCGCGAGACGGTGATGCGCGTGGCGGCCGGTGCCATCGCGCGCAAGTTTCTGCGCCAGAGGCTGCAGATCGTCATCCATGGGTATCTGGCACAAATGGGCCCGCTGGTATTGCAGCCGGTGGATCCCGCAGCCGCCTACGACAATCCATTTTTCTGCCCAGATCCAAGCCGCATCAAGGAACTGGAGGAGTTCATCTGGAATATCCGCGAAGCGGGCGATTCGATCGGCGCACGCGTCACCGTCGTTGCCAAGGGCGTGCCGCCGGGCTTGGGTGAACCGGTCTTCGAGCGGCTCGACGCCGACTTGGCGAGCGCCATGATGGGCATCAACGCCGTGAAAGGCGTGGAGATCGGCGCAGGTTTCGGCGCGGTCTTGCAGCGCGGCTCCGAACATCGCGACGAACTGACCCCAAGCGGCTTCAAGAGCAATCATGCCGGCGGCGTGCTCGGCGGAATCTCCTCCGGCCAGGACATCGTCGTGAGCCTGGCATTGAAGCCGACCTCGAGCATCACGGTGCCGGGCGACACCATCGACGTCGACGGGCGGCCCGCCGAGATCATCACCACAGGCCGCCACGATCCCTGCGTCGGCATCCGTGCCACGCCGATCGCCGAAGCCATGCTCGCGCTGGTGCTGATGGATCACTATCTGCGGTTTCGCGCCCAGTGCGGGGACGTGGTCGCAACCACACCCGTCATAACGAGAAAACCATGAACGCACGGGAAACTCCGCCGTCGATGAAAAACGGCACGCCGCCCAGGGTGGCCGTCGTGGGCGTGTCGAGCCTGATCGGCGCGGCCGTGATCGACGAATTGCGGGCGCGGAAGATGCCGTTCAGCGAATTGCATGCACTCGACGATGAACACAACGTCGGGGCACCCGTGAGCGACGACGACAAGAAGATGGCGGTGGGCGACGTCGCCGCCTTCGATTTTTCGCGCGTCGATCTGGTGTTCTTTTGCGGCCGTTCCGCCCTGTCTGAGCGCTACGCCGAAGCTGCCGCCGCGCATGCCTGGGTGATCGACGGCTCCGCGGCGTTCCGGGCGCGCGCCGACGTGCCCCTCGTGGCCGCCGACGTCAACCCGTCCGCTCTCGATTCGGTGGGCGCGCGCGGTTTGATCGCGCTGCCGGGAAGCGCCAGCGTCGCGCTCGCCACGGTGCTGGCGCCGCTGCACGCGGCGGCGGGCCTCGAGCGCGCCGAAGTTGCCACCTATCAAGCGGTGTCCGGCAGCGGACGAGGCGCCATGGATGAACTGGCGGGGGAGACGGTCGCCATGTTGAGCGGCAAAACGGCGAGGGGGCGGGCCTTCGGGCGCCAGATCGCCTTCAATGTGATTCCGCAGGTGGATGCCCTGGAAGCCGACGGAGTGTCGCGAGAGGAGCGGCGATTGTGGGAGGAGACGCGCCGGGTGCTCGGCCTGCCTGACCTCGCCATCAATGCGACGGCGGTGCGGGTGCCGGTGTTCTTCGGCCACAGTCTCGCGATCCATGCGAGTTTCGAGCGGCCCTTGGGCGCCGCGGAGGCCGCCGAGGTGCTGCAACGCGGCACCGGAATCAGCCTGATACGAGCGGATTCGAGCGCGCAATTTCCGACCCCGGCCACCTTGGCAACCGCGCCCGATAGGGTATATGTGGGCCGTTTACGGCAGGATTTGACCCGTGACCGCGCTCTAAATTTTTGGGTCGTAGCCGATAATGTTCGGAAATGTGCGGCACATAACGCAGTTTCAGTAGCCCATATTTTGGTAAATAGACCCCAGTAAGATATAGTTATTGGCTCATGTAAAAGGCAAGTGAGATTTCGATTCCAAGCTCCTATATCACAATGAACTTTACCCGCTTGCCCACCAGAATTCTGGGAGTAGAAATGTCCTTGACGATGCCTCGCCTGATATTGATGGCGTGCCTGCTGTCCCCGTCCTTGTTGTGGCCGACCGCGTCGCGGGCTCTCGGTCTCGGCGAGATCCATTTGAATTCCGCGCTGAACCAGCCGATGAACGCGGAAATCGAGCTCATCGCCGCCGCTCCGGACGAATTGAACGCCCTGCGGGCCACTCTCGCGAACCGGGACGCGTTCACCCGCTACGGTATCGATCGCCCGCCTTTTCTGTCCTCGCTGACCTTCAGTGTGGGCAAGGGCAAGGATGGCCGCCAGGCGCTGTTGGTCCGTTCGACCGATGCGATCCCCGAGCCGTTCGTGACGTTTTTGGTTGAGGTGAATTGGTCGCGCGGCCGGCTGATGCGCGAATACACGGTGCTGTTGGATCCTCCGGTCTACACTCCGGGCGAGGCGGCGAGCAACGCGGCTCCCATCGCCGCTGCAAGCACCGCGGCCGCCGCGGCCGACACCGGCGCCTCTGCGCCCTCTCGTCCGGCTTCGCCGCCCATCAGCGCCCCCTCGGCTCGTTCGTACAACCCGAACCGCTCCTCCGCCGGCGCAGCGTCCGACTCGGCGGTGTCGTCCGGTGCGTCGGGTGGAAATACCTACCGCGTGGGCGGCGGTGACACCCTGACCAAGATCGCACGCAGTCTGCGGGCCGGCTCGCCGGCGGAGGTCGATCAAACCATGATCGCCCTGTATCGCGCGAACCCCGAGGCGTTTGGCGGGAACATCAATATTCTGCGCCGGGGCGCCGTTCTGCGCGTTCCGGGAGCGGATCAAATCGCCGCCCTGAATCAGAGCGAGGCGATGAGCGAAGTGCAGCGGCAGATGAGTTCGTGGCGCGGCGCAGGCAATGCCCCGTCCGGCGGCGGCCATCTACGTCTCGTCACCCCGAACGCCGGCGGCGGCACGAACGGCGGCAGCGCGGCCGGCGGCAACGCTGATCAGGGCGCAGCGCGCGCGGAGACCCAGGCTCTGAAGGATCGAGTCAAGGATCTTGAAGGGCAGCTGGCCGAATCCCACCGCCTGATCGATATCCGCAACAGCGAACTCAGCGCGTTACAGCGCAAGCTCGGCGTGGCCGCTACGGCGCCTGCCGTGCCGCCGACCTCGACGACCGCGGTGCCGCCGCCGGCCGAGAGCACTTCCACTCCGGCCCCCATCCCGGCGCCCGTTGCCGCCGCGCCGAAGAAGCCGGCCACGGCACCCGCCGAATCGGGATCTTGGATCGATTGGATAACCACCAATTGGTGGGTACCCGCCGCCGGCATCATTGCGCTGATCGTCCTGTTGGGCTTTGCCGCGTGGCGGCGCCGTGAAGGCGGCATTGCCGATCTGAACAGGTTGGAGGCAACCGACGTTGCCGACTTCCGGGATCCGTCTGCGAAGCTCGCCGGCCCGCGCAAGGGCGACGATTCGTTCGTCGTCGAGGAGTCCGGAGAGCATCGAGTACCGGACTTCGAGGCAGCGCCCGACCGGCTCGGCGACACGCACTCGGACATCAAGTCGGCCGACGACACGATGTCGAGCGAAAGCGCCGTCAATCTCGATCAGGGCGATCCGCTGGCGGAAGCGGACTTTCACATGGCCTACGGCCTGTACGATCAAGCCGCCGACCTGGTACGCATTGCCTTGGAGCGCGAGCCGGATCGGCGCGATCTGCGCCTGAAGCTGCTGGAGATTTATTTCGTCTGGGGCAACAAGGACGCGTTCCTTCAGGCGGCAAAGGGCCTCGAGGCGACGCGCGACCGCGCGCCGGCGGGCGAGTGGGACAAGATCGTCATCATGGGCAAGCAGATCTGCCCCGATGAGCCTTTGTTCGCAGCCAGTGCCGGGAGCGGCCGCGGCGCCGGGGCGTTGGTCGATCTCAACCTCGAGGGCGGCGAAAACCGCGTCGACATCGATTTGTTCGGCGATCCCGAGGGCGAGCGCAGCAAGCTGGACCGCTCGGTCGCCAAGGAGACGGACGGCGTCGGGACCACCGGCGAATCGCCGAGCCTGCACACCGGTTCCGATCTCGACTTCACTCTCGATGCTCCGGAACGCGGTGCGGACGAATCCCCGACACGCGAGATGCCGCCTCGCGACGAGCCGACGGTCGAATCGGAGCTCATGAGCTTCACCGACGCGCCCACCGCGGAATCGCCGGCGCTGAAATCCAACGAGGTCCGCGACCGGATTTCGTCCAAGTTGAGTTCGGTCAAGGCCGATCAAACCGCCGAAGTGTCGATTGACGATCTGGGCCTGGATCTCGATCAACTCGACGAAACCGGCGAGCCGACCGGCAGCCACTCGCATCTCGAGGAAACCGATCATCCTTCCGACGCTCCGACCATGGTCGCGGGTCTCGACGAAAAATCCCGCCGCATGATGGCGGAGGCGGAGAGTCGCGCGCGCGAGAGCGATCTGACCGAACTGGAAAGGGAATTAGAGGCGTCGTTCATCGCCGATCTGGGATCGGACAACGAGGATGCCAAGACCGCCATACTCGGTCCGGAATCATCTCCCACCGTGCAAATGCCGCGGGACTTCGACGCCAATGCGACATCGCGCTTCACGTCCCCGGAGTTTTCCGATATCGCGGACAACGAGAAGACCGATGTCGATTCGACCTCGAAGCTGCGCGGCCTCAGCGGCGACAGCATCGACCTGGATCTGGATCGGCTTGCGACCGCGCTGGGCAGCGGCGATACCGTCGAGCAGCCGCGCGCCGAAGATGAGGTCTTCTCCACCGAAGTATTCGAGGCCAGCCAGCGCAGCCGCCGCGTCGATCTCGACGTGGGCGAGGCGCCGAGCGAGTCCGAGGTCCCGACCAACAAACTCAAGGCGATCACGGCGAACACCGCCCGCACCTCCAAGATCCCGACGGACGATCTCTCGCTGCCGGAATTGGAACCGGTGACCATGAGCGAAGTGGGAACCAAGCTCGATCTGGCCCGGGCGTACATGGACATGGGCGATCCCGAAGGGGCTCGAAGCATTCTCGAGGAAGTCGTGCAGGAAGGTTCCGCCAGTCAGAAACAGGAAGCGCAGCGGCTGATCGAAACTCTGCCCGGCTGACGTGACGGATTCCGGCCGCCGCGTCGCCGCCCTCGTCGAGTATGACGGCACCGAATACGCGGGCTGGCAATCGCAGGAGCACTCGGCGTCGATCCAGGATGCGGTGCAGGCGGCGCTCTCCTTCGTCGCCGGCGAACCGGTGGTCGCGATCTGCGCCGGGCGCACCGACAGCGGCGTGCATGCGACCGGTCAAGTCATCCACTTCGACACGAATGCGGCGCGCACTCCCCGCGCCTGGGTGCTGGGCGCCAACACCAGACTCTCTCCCGCCATCGCGCTGCAATGGGCGGGTGAAGTGACCCTGGGATTTCACGCACGCCACAAGGCCGTTCGCCGGGTGTACCGCTATTGCATATTGAACCGCAGTGCCCGCTCGGCCCTGCAACGCACGCGGGCCGCGTGGATCCACCGGCCCTTGGATGCCGCCGCCATGCACGAGGCGGCGCAGGTGCTGATCGGCGAGCATGATTTCTCCGCTTTTCGCTCGGTGGAATGCCAATCGAAAACCACCGTCCGGCGCGTCGAATGCCTGGAGGTCCGCCGATCCGGCGACTATGTGTGGCTGGAAATTCGCGCGAACGCTTATTTGCATCATATGGTGAGAAACATCGTGGGGACGCTGCTCGCGGTGCAGGGCGAGGCGGATCCCGCCGCGGTGATGGCTAGAGTCCTCGCCGGCGGCGATCGCCGGTTCGCGGGCGCCACCGCGCCGGCCGCCGGCCTTTACCTTTGGCGGGTCGAGTATCCGCCGGCCTACGGCATACCGGAGCCGGCGGAGAGCCTTTTACTGCCGACCGCGATCTGATTGAGCTAAACTTGGGCCATGTCCTGGTTCGAGCGAATTGTCCCCTCGCGCATCAAAACCGAGCGCCGCACGCGTTCGGTGCCGGAAGGCCTGTGGATGAAGTGTCCCGCGTGCGACTCCGTGCTGTACCGCGCGGAGATCGAGCGCAACCTGCATGTGTGCCCCAAGTGCAGCCACCATATGCGCATCAACGGCCGCGACCGCTTGTCGAGATTCCTGGACACCGGTTCGACCACCGAGCTTGCCACCGACGTCTCGCCGGAAGATCCGCTCAAGTTCAAGGATTCCAAGCGCTACAAGGACCGGCTTGCCCAGGCCCAGAAGCAAACCGGTGAACGCGACGCATTGATCGTCATGGCCGGGAAGCTGGCCGGCTTGGACGTGGTGGCGTGCGCATTCGAGTTCCGATTCCTGGGCGGCTCGATGGGCTCGGTCGTCGGCGAGAAGTTCGTGCGCGCCGTCGAGCACTGCCTCGAGCATCGCATGCCGCTGGTGTGCTTCGCGGCAAGCGGCGGCGCCCGCATGCAGGAGGCGCTGTATTCGCTGCTGCAGATGGCGAAGACCAGTGCCGCGCTCAAACGCTTGTCGGAGGCGCGCCTGCCTTTCATCTCGGTGATGACGGATCCCACCACGGGCGGTGTGTCGGCGAGTCTCGCCATGCTCGGCGACATCAACATCGGCGAACCGAAGGCGCTGATCGGGTTCGCCGGTCCGCGCGTCATCCAGCAGACGGTGCGCGAAACCCTTCCGGAAGGCTTCCAGCGCAGCGAATTCCTGCTCGAGCACGGCGCACTCGACATGATCGTCGATCGCCGCGAGCTGCGCGATCGAATCGGCGGCATGCTGCGCCTGCTCACCGGCAAAGAGCCCGTCGCGGCATAGAGGCCGGCCGCGTCATGCCGAGTCTCGATGAGTGGCTGGCCTACCAGACACGCGTGCATCCGCAGGCCATCGATCTCGGCCTCGAGCGCCTGCGGCTGGTGCTCGAGCGGCTGCGCTGGCGGCAACCCCAAGTCCCCGTCATCACCGTGGCCGGCACCAACGGCAAGGGTTCGGTGAGCGCCTATTGCGCCGCCATCCTGTCGGCCGCAGGCCACCGGGTCGGCACCTTCACCTCGCCGCACCTGCGCGACTACCGCGAGAGAATCCGGATTCATGATGCCCAGGTGTCGGCCGAGGATCTGGTACGTGCCTTCGAGCGAATCGAGGACGCGCGCGGCGAGCTGCCACTGACCTTCTTCGAATTCAATACGCTCGCGGCCTTGCTGGTGTTCGAAGCGGCGCGTCTCGACGCCTGGGTGCTGGAGATCGGCATGGGCGGACGCTTGGACGCAGTCAACGTGGTCGAACCGGACGTCGCCGTGGTCGTCAGCATCGGGCTCGATCATCAGGACTATCTGGGCACGACGCTCGAGGCCATCGCCCGCGAGAAGGCGGGCATTTTCCGGCCGGGCCGGCCGGCCGTTCTCGGCAGCCGCGACCTGCCCGGGGTGGTCGAAGACATTGCGCGCGGACTCGGCGCGCCTCTGAAACGCCTGGGCGCCGAGTACGACTATTCGCTGCAGGACGGCTCGTGGCATTTTCGCGGAACGCGCTGGGACTTGCCGAATCTGCCCGCGCCCGCCCTCAAGGGAGGGACGCAGTATGCGAATGCGGCGACGGCCCTCGCAGCTCTGGAAGAGATCGATGCGCGGCTGAACATTCCGGCCGCTGCGGTGGCGCGCGGGCTCGAGACGGTGCGCCTGGTCGCGCGCTACCAGGTGCTGCCGCCCGTTGCCGCCGGTGCGCCGACATGGATCTTGGACGTTGCGCACAACCCGGCGGCGGCGCGAGTGCTGGCGAGCAATTTGCGCAGCGACCTAAGCGCCGGGCGCACGCTCGCCGTGTGCGGAATCTTGGCCGACAAGGACGCGGCGGGCGTTGCCGCGGAACTGCGAGACTGCATCGATGCATGGTGGTGCGTGCCGACCGAAGGAGAACGAGGCCGCACGGGCGCGGAGCTTAAGCGGGTGATTGGCGCCGAAGTCGCCGTGCGGGTCGAGGCGGCGGACAGCACGGCCGCGGGCTGCGCGGCAGCGTTGGCCGATGCGGAGGCCCGCGATCGCATCGTCGTGTTCGGTTCGTTCCACACGGTTGCGCCCGCGATCGACTGGCTCGAGGCGCACGACTTCCTGCCGCCGGCGCCGGTTCCCGAATATACTGCGACGCCCCAAGCTACTTACGTTTAAGGCTGCACCAAGCGCTATGGATCGTCGCGTCAAAGAACGCCTAGTCGGCGCATCGATTCTCGCGCTGCTCATCGTGTTGATCGTGCCGGAATTGCTGTCGGGGCCCGCGCCCAGCCGCTCGACACCGAAGCTGCCCGTGAGCGCTCCGGAGCCGATTCGCAACATCACCGTGGACCTTGCGACCAGCAAGGCGACTGTGCCGGGGCTCGAGACGGGCTCGGCGCCGCCGCGCGACGGTTTGGATGCGGCTGCAAGCGCGGCTGCCAGGCCGGCGGCCGGCGCGGCAGGGGGCGCCGCTGCCGGCGAGGCGAACAGCGCGGCGAGCGGCAGTGCCGCCAATGCGGGAGCCTCGGCCGCCGCCGGGCGCTCGTCCCTGCCTTCGTCGTCGGCACCGCCGGCCGATACGTCTATTCCGCTTGAATCCTCGGCGACTTCCCCCACATCGGTGGCAGGGGCAAAAGCGGGCGGACACGCGTGGTCCGTGCAGCTCGGCAGCTTCGCGAGCCGCGCCAACGCGGAAAAGTTACTGCATCAATTGAAGGGGCAGGGCTTTGCGGCGTATGTGCTGCCGGGCGGGTCGGGGTCCTCCGCGCGGTACCGCGTGAGAATCGGCCCCATGGCGGATCACGGAACTGCTTCGCAGGCGGTCATCAAGCTCAAGTCACTGGGGCACCCAGCCAGCATCGTGCCCCCGGCGGGCTGATTTCGGATTTTGTGACGTTCGTTTCACGGCGGCGCGCGCGCCTCTCCGGTAGAATGCGCGCGTGCTCGGCTGGTAGCCTGCAGGAGATATGTATTGACTGGGGCCGATATCCTGATCTGTGTGGTCTTGTTGGGTTCGACCCTCATCGGCTTGCTGCGCGGATTCGTGCGCGAGGCCGTGTCGCTGGTTTTTTGGATCGTCGCCATCTGGGCGGCATGGAAGTTCGGCCCACTCGTGGAACCCCACCTGGGCGGCTTGCTTTCCGATCCCAACATCGCTCCTTGGGTGGGACGACTGGTCGTCCTGGTACTGGTTCTCCTCGTCGGCTGGGTCGTCGCCATGCTGGCGAGCTACTTCACCCGAAGCTTAGGGCTGGGCGCGATGGACCGGGTGATCGGGCTCTTGTTCGGCATCGTGCGCGGATTGGTTCTCGTGGGGCTTTTGACCATCGGGGGCGAATTGCTGCATCTGAACCATGAAGAGTGGTGGGGCCGGTCGAAGCTGGTTCCTTACGGCGAAACGGTCGGCGATTGGCTGCGCGCCATGGTCGGCGAGAAAGGCGAACCGTGGGCCAAGCTCGAGCGCCTGTCGGGCGTCAAAGTCAGACCCAATTAGCGCGGAGATCCTGTCATGTGCGGAATCGTCGGAATGGTGGGTGTGAGCGCCGTCAATCAGCGCATCTATGACGCGCTCACGGTGCTGCAGCACCGGGGCCAGGATGCCGCCGGGATCATGACCTGCGCGGACGGCGAGCTGTTCATGCGCAAGGATGCGGGCCTGGTGCGCGACGTGTTCCAGCAGAAGCACATGCTGAAGCTCAAGGGCAACGTGGGCATCGGCCATGTGCGCTACCCCACCGCCGGCGCCGACAGCGCGAACGATGCGCAGCCGTTTTACGTGAACTCGCCCTACGGCATCTGCCTCGGCCACAACGGCAACCTGACCAACTCGCGCGAACTGACCGAGGTGCTGGTGCGCGAAGATCGCCGCCATCTCAACACGGGTTCCGACTCCGAGGTGCTGCTCAACGTACTGGCTTCGGAGCTGCAGCGCGTCGGCACTCCCCGCATCACTCCGGCGGATATCTTTGCGGCGGCGAATGCCGTATACCGCCGCTGCCGCGGCGGCTACGCCGTCGTCGCAATGGTGATCGGCCACGGCATCCTGGGGTTTCGCGATCCGAACGGCATACGGCCGCTGGTGATCGGCAAGCGCGACACCAAGAAGGGCACCGAATGGATGCTGGCCTCCGAGAGCGTGGCGCTCGACATGCTGGGCTTCGACATGGTGCGCGACGTCGCTCCGGGCGAAGCGGTGTTCATCGACGAGCAGGGGCGCTTCTATGCCCAAGCCTGCGTGGCGGTGACCCGCCACACGCCGTGCATCTTCGAATACGTCTATTTCGCGCGTCCTGACTCGATCATCGACAATATCTCCGTCTACAAGGCGCGACTGCGCATGGGCGAGCGCCTGGCGGAGAAGATCAAGCGCGAGCGCCCGGACCATGACATCGACGTGGTCATCCCGATTCCCGACACGAGCCGGACCAGCGCGGTCCAGGTCGCGCAGCTGCTCGGCATCAAGTACCGCGAAGGCTTCATCAAGAACCGCTACATCGGGCGCACCTTCATCATGCCGGGCCAGGAGCAGCGCGCGAAGTCGGTGCGCAGCAAATTGAACGCCATCGACCTGGAATTCCGCGGCAAGAACGTGCTGCTGGTCGATGATTCGATCGTGCGCGGAACCACGTCGGCGCAGATCATCGACATGGCGCGCGAAGCGGGCGCAAAGAAGGTGTATTTCGCGTCGGCCGCTCCGCCGGTGCGCTACCCCAATGTCTACGGCATCGACATGCCGGATGCCTCGGAACTCGTGGCCGCCGGCCACACGGACGAAGAGGTGCGCGGCATCATCGGCGCCGATTGGCTGATCTACCAGGACTTGGAAGACCTGGAGCACGCGGTCCGCCACGACAATGCCAAGATCGAGGATTTCGACACGTCGTGCTTCTCGGGCGAATACGTCACGGGAGACGTGACGCCGGAATATCTCAAGCGCTTGCAGGGAGAGCGGTCCGACGAAGCCAAGCAGCAGCGTCGCGACGGCGCGGGTCGTGGGCTCAAGTCCGTCCGCTAGCCGCTGCCGCTAGCGGGCGTCCACCATGCGTTTAATGGTGATCGCAGCGCGCGCCGACTACCGACGACTGGTCGGTAAGCACGTTGAAATCGAGTGGCCGGACGCGAAAATCATCGACTACCGGCTGGATGAGGATCCGCCCCTCGAGCCGCGCTTCGCCGCCGTCGGCTTCGATGCCGTCATCATCGTCGGCGTGCCGCCGGCCGGCAAGGCGGAGGAGCTTGCCGCGCAGCTGCTGGCGAAAGCGGAATTTGCACCCATCGTGCTGCTGCGGCTGGAGGATGCGCCGAAGCGCGAACCCGCCGCCGTCCCGGGTTTGCACCGCATCTATGGCCGCAGGATCGATCGCGATCGTCTCATCCGCGCCATCTCGGCCGCCTCCCGCGAGCACAAGCAAACCTTGTCCATGCTGCGCTCCCACCCTGATTTCGAGCAGCGCTATCGTTTCGGCAGCGTGATGATCCGCGGCCATCGCTGCATCCGGCAGATCGGCAGCGGAGGCATGTGCACCATTTATCTCGCGGAAAGCGAGCGCGCCGGCACTCTCGTCGTGCTCAAGGTGTTCAACCAGGTTCCGGACGTCTCGGAGCGCATCGTCAGCTTCGACCGCTTCCTGCAGGAGTACGAAATCGTCGCCGGCCTGCAACACGACAACATCGTGAAGATCTACGATCTGGGCGTCGCCGACGATCACGCCTACATCGCCATGGAGCACTTTCCGGCCGGCGATCTGCGCCAGCGGATGAAGGCTCCCCTCCTGCCGGCGCTGGCGCTGCAATTTCTGGAGCAGATCGCGAGCGCGCTCCATGCAATCCATTCGGTGGGCGTGCTGCACCGGGACTTGAAGCCGGCCAACGTCATGCTGCGCGCCGACGGCTCGCTGTGCCTGATCGATTTCGGACTGGCGAAGGCGAACGAGATGGAGGTGTCGCTCACCGGCACGCGGGAAATATTCGGAACGCCCTACTACATGAGCCCCGAACAGGGCCACGCTGAAGCCATCGACGGGCGCAGCGACCTGTACAGCGTGGGCGTGATGTTCTACGAGATGCTGACCGGCCATAAGCCCTACACCGGTTCGACCGCCATGGAAGTGATCTACAAGCACAAGCGGGCGGACATGCCGCAGATCGCGCCGCAGTACGCCGATTACCGCGAGCTGCTGTTGCGGCTGCTCGCCAAGTCCCCGGCCGACAGGTACCAGTCGGCGCGAGAATTGCTCGAGGCGATCTCGGCGTTCAAGATTCCGGCGTGAGCGCGGCGGCCGTTCCTTTCGCGCACCCCCTGTTGCGGGTGGCGACCCCGGCCGAGTGGGTGCGGGAGGCTTGCGCGTCGCGGGACGTGCTCTTGATCGATCACGCCAATTGCGAAAAGAAAGCCGCCTCGACCGCCCTTGCCCTGATGTTCGCTTACGCCGAGGATCTGGAACTTACGGATAAGATGTCGCGGCTCGCACGCGAGGAATTGCGCCACTACGAACAGGTTGCCAAGCTTTTCCCCGCGCTCGGAGTGGCGCCGCGGCGGCTGGCTCCGGGCCGCTACGCGGTGGGCATGCGCCGCCTGGTCGCTGCGGCTGAACCGCAGCGGGAGATGGACCTGATGATTTGCGGTGCGTTCATCGAGGCGCGGTCCTGCGAGCGATTCGGCGCGCTGGCGGGCGCCATCGGGCCCCCGCTGAGCGATCTATTCGGCGGCCTGCACAATGCCGAAGCGCGCCACCACCGCGTGTACATGGACCTGGCCCGGCGTGCCGCCAAGCGGAGGAGGGGCGGGGCGGCGCCGTTGCTGGAACTCGAGCCGCGAATCGCGGAATTCGCCGCGCTCGAGGCGCAGCTCATCACGCTGCCCGACCCCGTATTCCGCTTCCATTCCGGACCGCCGGAGCACGGCGGCGGCGGCGCGGAAGATGGTGGACACGCGGGCGCTGGCCGGCGTGCGGCCGGCGCGGGGTTTAGCGCGACAGGGACATGAGTTCGGGCCCGTTGCGGTCCCAGCGCAGCAGGCTGCCTTGGCTGTACCAATCTCCCAGGACGATGCGAGTGCAGGATCGGCCGTCGACCTGCAAGGCGTGAATGGCGGGCCGGTGGGTGTGGCCGTGCAACAGGGTGGCGGCGCCGGCGTTGCGCATCGCCGCCGCGACGCTGTCGGCGTTGACGTCGGTGATGGCGTACTCCAATCCCGCCGTATGCGCGCGGCTGCCGACGCGTGCGGCGCCCGCGAGGGCGCGGCGCGATGCGATGGAGAGGGATAGAAACCGGCGCTGCCAATCGGGTTCCCGCACCGTGGCACGCAGCCGCTGGTAGGCGCGGTCGTCGGTGCATAGCGCGTCGCCGTGCATCACCAGCACGGGCTCTCCGTAGAGGGTCACGATCAGCGGATCGGGCAGAAGCTCTGCGCCGCTCATCTCGCAGAACTTTCCCGCCAGCAGGAAATCCCGGTTGCCGTGCATGACGAAGCACGGCACGCCGCCCGCGGTGAGCGACTGAATACCCGAGATCGCATCGGACTGCGCCGCGTCGGGCGCGTCATCGCCCACCCAGGATTCGAACAAGTCGCCGAGGATATACAGGGCGTCCGCGTCCTTTGCCTCGTCCGCAAGGAACTCGAGGAACTGCTCATTGATCCCGGGACGGCTTGCATCGATGTGCAAATCCGAGATGAAGAGCGCCGCCACGGTTTATGCGCCGCCGTTTTATGGGGCGGCAACGCGCTCGATTCGCTCGATTACCACCGGCTGAAGCGGCGCGTCTTCCTTGAAAGGCCCGCGCGCTCCGGTCGACACGTTGCCGATCTTGTCGACCACTTCCATGCCTTGCACGACCTTGCCGAACACCGCATAGCCCCAGCGGGTCTTGTTGGGATCGAGTGCCTCGTTGTCGTACAGGTTCACATAGAACTGCGCGTCGCCGCCGTGCGGCTCCTGGGTGCGCGCCATGCCGACGGTGCCGCGCTGATTGGTCAAGCCATTGCCGGACTCGTTGAAGATCTTGCCCGGGGGTGGCTTGAGCTTGTAATTGGTGTCGAATCCGCCGCCCTGAATGACGAAATTGGCGACGACGCGGTGGAAAATCGTCCCCGTGTACTGGCCCTGGTCCACGTTCTTCAAGAAATGCGAGACCGTCAGGGGCGCCCGCTCGGCATTCAATTCCACCGTGAAATTTCCGAGCGAGGTGACCACCAGGACCTGGGGCGCGGCGGCGGCCGTGGGCGTTGCGGGCGCGGTTGCGGCGGCGGCCTTCACCGGCGCCGCGGCAGGCTTTTCAGCGGGCGTTTCGGCCGGCAGAACGAGGCTGGGAAAGACGGTGAAAATGAATCCGGCGGCGAGTAGTAGCTGTTTCATGCTCCGAGATTCTACTCGAATAGGTACAATCTTGAGATATGTCCTTATCCGAATATTCGCCGGCCATCACGCGCTTTGCACCCAGTCCCACGGGTTCCCTGCACCTGGGCAACGCGCGAACCGCGTTTTTCAGCCATCTTTGGGCTCGTAAAAGCGGCGGCCGCTTTATATTGCGCATCGAGGATACCGATGCCGAGCGCAGCCAGGCGCACTTTCGCGTCGCTCTGATGGAGGACTTGCGCTGGCTGGGGCTGGATTGGGACGAGGGGCCGGATGTCGGCGGTCCCCACGCTCCCTATTCCCAGGCCGAACGCAGCGACTTCTACCGGACCCTGTTCGACGAGCTCGAGTCGATGGGCTGCGCCTACCCCTGCTATTGCACGGCGGAGGAGCTCGAGCTTTCGCGCAAGCTGCAGCGCATGGCGGGCAAGCCGCCGCGCTACGCGGGAACCTGCCGGCTCCTCGGCGCAGCCGAGCGCGCCGGGCGCGAGGCGAGGGGGCTTGCGGCAACGCTGAGGTTCGCCGTGCCCGCCGACCGAACCGTGGAATTTTCCGATGCCGTGCACGGACCGCAGCGCTTCGCGACCAACGACATCGGTGATTTCATCGTTCGCCGCGAAGATGGAACCTCGGCGTTCTTTTTCTGCAATGCGGTGGATGACTCGGCGATGGGCGTCACCCAGGTGCTGCGCGGGGACGATCACCTCACCAACACCCCGCGGCAGCTCATGCTGCTGGACGCTCTCGGCATGCGCCGCCCCGGCTACGGCCATGTCGGCTTGCTGGTGGGAACGGATGGCGCGCCGCTGTCGAAGCGCCATGGCAGCACGAGTGTCCACGAGTTTCGCGAGCGCGGATTCCTGCCCGCCGCGATCCTCAATCAATTGTTCCGGCTGGGCCATACGAGCGATATCGAAGGCTGGTTGCCGGCGGCCGATATGCCGGCGCACTTCCGGCCCGATCACCTGGGCCGCGCTCCGGCACGCTTCGATGAAACGCAATTGGCGCACTGGCAAAAGGAAACCGTGGAGCGGATGTCCGCCGCCGAGATCGGAGCGTGGCTCGGCTGCGGCGACCCGCCCGAATTCATCGAACTGATGCGCCACAATGTGGTGCTGCCCGCGGACGCCGCTCCCTGGCGCGCCGTGGTGGCGGGAGATCTGCCGCCGCTGGGACAGGACGAACGGCAGGTGATCGCCGATGCGGGCGGCGAATTTTTCCAGGCCGCGGCCGACGCCTTCGATCAAGCGGAATCCGACCTCAAGCAGCTGACCCAAATCCTCAAGGAGCGCACCGGGCGGAAGGGCGCGCAGCTGTTCATGCCGCTCCGAGTCGCCCTGACCGGCCGGGCGCACGGCCCTGAACTCGGCCCCTTGCTCAAGCTCATGTCGCCGGAGACGGCGCATCGCCGGCTGAAAATCCATGCTCAAAATTCATAATTCGCTGACCGGCGAGAAGCAGGAATTCGAACCGCTGCGCCCCGGCGAGGTGCGCATGTACGTATGCGGAATGACGAATTACGACTACATCCACGTCGGCCATGCCCGCATGCTGACCGTGTTCGACCTGATCCAGCGCTATCTTCGGTCGAAGGGATACAAGGTGACCTACGTGCGCAATGTCACCGACATCGATGACAAGATCATCGAGCGCGCCGCCGCCAATGGGGAGAATTGGGCCGATCTGGCGCGGCGGTTCACCGTGGCCATGCACGAGGACTGCGCCACCCTCGGGCTCCAGGCACCCGACCTCGAGCCGCGGGCGACCGAGTACATCGGCCCCATCATCGCAATGACTCAGACCTTGATCGACAAGGGATATGCCTATGTCGCCGCCGACGGCGACGTCATGTATTCGGTGCGGAAGTTCGCCGCGTACGGCAAGCTGTCGGGAAAAAAAATTGACGACCTGCGGTCGGGCTCGCGCGTGCAGGTGGACGATGCCAAACTCGATCCGCTGGATTTCGTGCTGTGGAAGCGCGCCAAGCCGGGCGAACCTTCCTGGTCCTCTCCCTGGGGCGAAGGCCGTCCCGGCTGGCACATCGAATGCTCGGCCATGTCGACCAGCCTGCTTGGGCCCTACTTCGATTTGCACGGCGGCGGCGAGGACTTGAAATTCCCGCACCACGAGAATGAAATCGCGCAGTCCTGCGCGGCGTGCGACACGCCGTTCGTCAAGGTGTGGATGCACAACGGATTCGTGCGGGTCAACGACGAGAAGATGTCGAAATCGCTTGGAAATTTCTTCACGGTGCGCGAAGTTCTGAAGACATTGCGCGATCCCGAAGTGATGCGGTTTTTCCTGCTGAGCAGCCATTATCGAGGCCCGATCAACTACTCGCAAGCACAGCTTGCGCAAGCCGACGAGACGCTGCTCGGGCTGTATCGCGCGCTGAAGGACTCGGGGGCGCCGCGGACGGCCGACCTCGCGGCCGCAGCGCAGGGCGCCGCGGCGCGCGCGGAGGTGGATTCGGCGGCGATGCGGCGATTCACCGCCGCCATGGATGACGACTTCAATACCCCCGAGGCTCTTGCGGTACTGCAGGGAGTGGCGCGGGATCTGAACTCGGCGAAGGCAGCCGGCAACGCCGCGGATGCGGCGGCCGCAGCGGCTACGCTGCGGTCATTGGGCCAGGTGCTCGGCGTCCTGCAGCAGGATCCGGACGCCTACTTGAAGCGCAGCGTGAATGCGGACGGCATGACGGATACCGAGATCGAAAGCTTGCTGGCGGCGCGGCAGGCGGCCCGCTCTGCCAGGAACTTCGCGGAATCCGATCGGATCAGAGATCGACTGAGCGCCGCCGGTATTTTGCTGGAAGATCGGGTCGGCGGCCCCACACAGTGGCGGCGCGCCTAGCACGGGGTGTGCCGGCGCGCCGCTGCGAGTCAATCAAAGCCGAGCGGAGCCCACTGGAAACAGCGGGAGAAGGCGGCCTATGAGCGCCTCGTGGCCAGGAAACCCACCGCCAGTCCGACGACCGCCGCAATGCCGATCACCTGCCAGGGATTATCCCTGACGAAGCCATCGGTGCGCTTGCCGACTTCCTGGGCGCGGCTGCCGAGCTGCTGCGCCGTGTCGGCCACTGCACTCTTCGCTGCGACGAGCGCGATTTTGACCTTGGCGCGCACCCGGGCAATATCGGGGGTTTCGACATCTTTCAATGCCTTGGTCAGGTCCTCGACGCTGTCGAGAAAATTATTGACCTGCCCATTGGCATAGTCGGCGGCCTTTCGCGCCGTGGGCGAATCGAATACGGATTCCATGGATACTCCTGGTTGAGAGAGAGCGGCAGGGTCTGTCCGGCCGCGCCTAAGCGCGCCGGCCGATGCTCATCAGGAAACTGATCACGGCACCGATCAGAAAAACGATGAACAGGATTTTTGCGATGCCGGCGGCGCCGACAGCGATTCCACCGAAGCCGAACACGGCGGCAATCAGCGCGATGATGAAGAAAACGACGGCGTAATGGAGCATGGCGGCACCTCTGGTAAGTCCCCGAGCGTAGATCTCGAGCCGCAACGCTGCGGTTGTAGAACAGTGTCGGGGAACTGCCTGGTAAACGCAGTCGGAAGGCATCGTCGGCCCCTGTAGGATATGCCCCACGATGAAAACACTGCTTATTTTGTACCACTCCATGACCGGCGGAACGCTGCAATTGGCCCAAGCCGCAGCCGCGGGGGCCCGCGGCGAGACGGGGCTCGACGTCGCGCTGCTGCGGGCCGCCGAAGCCGGAGCGCGCGACCTGCTCGGCGCCGACGGATTCATTTTCGCGACGCCGGAGAATCTGGCGGCCATATCGGGGAAAATGAAGGATTTTTTCGACCGGACGTATTACGAGGCGCTGGACCGATTGAACGGCAGGCCCTATGCCACCTTGGTCTGTGCCGGCAGCGACGGCAGAAATGCGGCACAACAGGTCGCACGCATTGCGGCCGGCTGGCGCCTGAAGGCCATCGCGGAACCCATCATCGTCTGCACGCATGCGCAATCGGCCGAGGAAATCTTACGGCCCAAGCACATTTCCGAGCAGGATTTGAAACCCTGCGAGGAACTCGGAGCGGCGATGGCGTCCGGAATCGCGCTCGGCATATTCTGAAGCCAAATCGCTCCGGGCGCGCCTTGGGCGCCGCAGCCGGTCAAATCCCCGCCTGATTTCCAGGCTGTTGGTATCATTGAGGTTTCCTACGCGCGAGCGCCAAACATGCTGGACGATTTCAACGATTGGCTCAGCGCCACTCCGGCCAGCCTGCTCATTCAAAAGGTGTTCTGGATAATCCCGATCGTACAGATCGTTCACATCCTGGCGATTTCCGTGGTATTCGCCTCCATGGCGATGTTCGACCTGCGCCTGCTGGGAGTTGCCGGCACCCGCCATAGCATTGCCTCGCTCTTTCGGCGCTTCATGCCCTGGCTGTGGGGCGCCCTGGTGGTGCTCGCCGTCAGCGGCAGCATTCTGATCGTCGGCGAACCGAAGCGCGCGCTCGGCAATCCTGCTTTCCTGGCGAAAATGTGCATGCTGGCGACGGCCATTGCCGTTACCTTAAGCATTCGGGCGGTGCTGAAGCGCGATCTTGCCGACGGCGGCACCGACTTGGCTCCTGCGCATTTCACCGCCGCAAGAATCCTGGGCCTGATGTCCCTGGTCTTGTGGGTTGGGATCGTAGTGGCGGGGCGATTGATCGCCTACGCAGGCTGAGCCCTTGTTTAGTCACTTCCTGCAGTGGCTCGAAGCGACGCCGCCGGCAGTCGCAATCAGCGAATCCTCGTGGCTGTTCCCCGGTATCGAGAGCGTGCATGTGCTCGCCATCACGCTGGTGGTGGGGTCGATCAGCATGGTGGATTTGCGCCTGTTGGGCGTCAGTCTTCGCGAGCGGCCGGCCGGCGAGCTGATCGCGGAGGTATTGCCGTGGACCTGGCTGAGTTTCGCGGCTGCCGTATGCAGCGGGGCCCTGCTGTTCTCATCCAGCGCGACCAAGTATTGGGGCACGGTGCCGTTTCGCGCCAAGATGGTCTTGCTGGTCCTCGCCGGCATCAACATGGCGGTCTTCCATGCAACGACCTACCGGTCGGTCGCGATATGGGGCACCCGGACCGAGACGCCCCGGGCGGCCAAAATTTCCGGCGGCGTGTCCTTGGCGCTATGGATTGGCGTGGTTGCGTTCGGCCGCTGGATCGGCTTCGTCTGAGCGTTTCTGGACCGGCGGCAACAGCTGAGTCTCCAACACGGTCGGGTTTATTACCGCGGGATCGTCGCGCAGCTTCACATAGAGCGGACCGGGTGCGGGATGAGGAACCGGCAGTGCGGATCCCAAAAATCCCTCGGGTACCTGGACCGGATGGGTGAATTCCCGATCGCCGGACAGGGAATCGACCAGGAATAAATTGGAACCGGAGAGTTTGCAGGCGAGCTCGGGAGTCGATGGGCAGGTGAGGTCCTTGAGCACGGGCAGACGCACCAGATTGCCCAGGGACTGCCAGTCGCCGGTGCTGCCCTTGGCCACCACCCTGAATTGAAGCGGCCCGAAGGCCGAGGCGCCGAAGGCTTTCGCCGGATTGAGCGTGGCCACGGCGACTTGCGAGTTCTCGAGAGTGATGCCGCCGTTGACGAAACTCAACAACGTCGACGAGGATTCGTCGGTGGTCGCGACTTCGATGGTCTCATCGCGCATGAATGCCGCAGGCCACTGCGTTCGCACGGCGAAAGTCAGGGTGGCGTCCTGCGGCAGTTCGCCTTGATCGGCCAGTTGAATGTTGCTGTCCTTGCTCGAGGCCGACGGCTGCACGCTTTGACCGATCAGCGCCACGCGCGGGCGCGGCAAATCCACCGACGTCATCAGCGGCAGCGAGCGTCCATCCTTCAGGGTGATTTTTGCGGCGATGGCGCGCTCCGGTTTCAAGCCGGCGGCGGCGTGTGCGTCCTGCGCGATCAGAATCAGCTCGTCGCTTCCATTGCGCGTCGACAGTTCGCCCGGTACGAATACCGCGCCGTGCAGCGCGAGACCGGCGACTTCATCCAGGCGGCTTCCCTTGAGCACGCCCTGAGTGTCGCCGGCATGCAAGGCGAAGCCGTCGAAATGTCCCGCCTCGGCGAACGTCTGGATGGAGATCGGTTGCGGTTGGCTGACCCCGAACTGGCTCACCACCAGGGTCATCGCACCGGGCTTGGCTTCCTGCAGCGGCAGCTTCACCTCGAGCTCATTCGGCCTCACCGTCTTCCAGTCGACTTTCAGTTCCTTGCCCGACGGATCCTTCAGCATGATGCCGTCGACGCAGGTGACGGTGTCGGCCTGGAGATGAATCGTGTCCTGGCGGCCCACCACCAGCGCATCCTCGTCGCCGGCCGCGAGTTCCCAACTCTTCGCATGCGCGTTCATCAGCATGAAGGTGGGTCCGCGGTAGCGTTCGAAACCCCAATAACCCTGGAGAGACGCCTGCACGCTGTCTTCCAAGGCCGCGGCATGCAGCGCCGCCGTATCCACGACGTAGCCGCCCTGGCGCGCGTCCGCGGTTGCGGGCAATTCAATGGCCTTGCCATCCTTTCCGGTCAGATTCAGCGTCACATCGTGCGCATAGCCGGTCGAGAAGACGAGCGGCGCGCCGTCGACCGGCAGCACCAGCGAGCTTCTGCCGGCACAGTAAATTTCCTTCGGATTCACCGCATGCAAGGGCGGCAATTGCGGCTGTTCCACCGCCGGAAGGGCGATCACCAGGACCGATTGCGGATTGTGAAAGGACGGCGCCGTATTCAGGGTCAAGGCGATCTTGTCGCCCTGCTGCGAGGCCAGCGCCGGGATATATTGGTATTGCGCGATATGGAAAGAATCCATGATGCGTGCAATGTCCAGAATGGACGCGATGTACGGACTGTAATAGCCGTAGCTCAGCTGCGGCGTGTAGCTCGCCTCCATGGCCAGATCGCTGCCCGGCCCCGAAGTCAGCGCCTCCACGATGGAAGTGCTGTGGCCGTCGTTCAGGATGAGCGACTCCTGTCCTTGCGTGAGGCAAGGCGCCTGCAGTTGCGGGATTTTATCCAGGCACTTGTCGTCCACCTTGATCGCGAGACTGCGCGCCAGCAGCGGGGCAGCCTCATTCAGTTTGGCGGGATCCGAATCGCTGAGTTCGCGGACGGCCGCCAGATATCGCTCCAGCCGGGATCGGTCCAGTGCGGCCTGGTTCAGGTCCTGCGACGTGCGCACGAAGGCGCCGGGCCGGCCGCGCACCGCACTGATCAAGGTCTTGAAATCGCCGCCGGTTTCCGGCGCGAGGAAAACGAGTACCTGCTGCGCGCCTTCGGGCACCGTGACCGTCAAGCCGTCGCGTCCGCATTTTGCGGTCCAGGTCTTGCAGGGAAAAAACCAGCCTGGTGGAGGCGGATTGGTGGAACCGCTCAAAAATGCGGTTACCATCAAGTAATGGGCCGATTGAGTGGCGGGCAAGTCAGCCTTGATCCAAATTCGATCGCCGGCAACGAGGTTCGGGACCGCCGACGCGGGCAGCGTTTTCGCTCCCCGGGTGATTTTCACGTCGAGCGTCGGACCGGCCAGGTCGAAGGGCGCGGGCCCCGCTATGGTCGTTGCGGCGAGAAAAATGGCCAAGGCGGGGGCGTAGTGGCGGAAATGCATGGATCTTGGGGGCCTCTCCAGGGGGGGGTGGCAATTTAGAGCGCCGCAACTTCGCGAAGTTCGCTCGGAAGGCGCCGCAGAAGAGTGGCGGCGCCTTGGGGTGGATATGATGCCCACGGCACCTGGTATATCAACGGTAGACCGATTATGGCCAAATCACACGGACAATGCACACATCTCGGCATGGTGAAGCCGGTGACGCCCGGCAGCCGGGGATGCGAGGAGTGCCTGGCGATGGGCGACACCTGGGTTCATCTTCGCCTGTGCAGAACCTGCGGCCACGTCGGATGCTGCGATGATTCGAAGAACCGGCATGCGCGCAAGCATTTCCTCAAGGCAAAACATCCCATCATTTCTTCATTCGAGCCGGGCGAGGATTGGAGCTGGTGTTTCGCCGACGAGATGCAAGTGTTCCTGAAATGACGATTCCGGGCGGTGAGGAAGGCCTCGTCGGCCAGCCCTTGTTTTCGGGACGCCGGGCGCAGATGTTTCCGCAGCTGACGCCGCTGCAAATCGCACGCCTCGAGGCTCATGGCGTTCATCGCCGCATCGCCAAGGGCGAGATCCTCGCGCAGCCGGGGGACCGCAATCTGCCGCTGCTGGTCGTTCTGTCGGGTACCATCGAAGTAGTGCAGTCCGGTTTGGCCGGGGAAGTGCTGGTGGTGGTGCACACGGCCGGCGGCTTCACCGGCGAGATGAGCACCCTTCACGGCGTCGGCAGCCTGGTTCGATCGCGCGTCCGCGACGAGGGTGAAGTGCTCGCCATCGCCGAGGACCACCTTCGCACCATCATCCAGACCGATGCCGAACTCAGTGAAGTCTTCATGCGGGCTTTCATCCTGAGGCGCGTCGGGCTGATCCAGTCTCAGGCGGGCGACGTGATCCTGCTCGGTTCGAGCCAATCGGCCGGAACGCTGCGGCTGCAGCAGTTCCTGACGCGCAATTCGTATCCCTTCGTCAATCTCGACGTGAATGAGGATCCGTCCGTGCAGACATTGCTGGACCGCTTTCACATCAAGGTCGACGAAGTGCCGGTGGTGCTGTGCCGGGGCGAAGTCGTGCTCAAGAATCCCAGCAACGAAGAGGTGGCCGCGTGCCTCGGCATGAACCAGATCATCGACGACGACCGCATCCGCGACGTCATCGTGGTGGGCGCCGGGCCGTCAGGGCTGGCCGCGGCGGTCTATGCCGCCTCCGAAGGACTCGACGTGCTCGTGCTCGAGACGGGCACGCCCGGCGGCCAGGCCGGATCGAGTTCGAAGATAGAAAATTATCTGGGATTTCCCACCGGAGTCTCCGGCCTGGCCCTGGCCGCGCGGGCGCGGGTTCAGGCGCAAAAATTCGGGGCGGAGATCAGGACGGCCTACACCGCAAACAAGCTGAGTTGCGATCAGCGTCCTTACGGCATCGAACTCGGGGACGGCACCCGGGTGCGCGCCCGCTCGATCATCATCGCGACGGGCGCGGAGTACCGGCAATTGGCGATAGAAAACGCGTCCCGTTTCCTGGGCGTGGGGATCTATTACGCCGCGACGGCGACCGAAGTGCGGCGCTGCGAATCGAAGGAGGTGGTGGTGGTCGGCGGCGGCAACTCGGCGGGGCAGGCGGTGGTCTATCTCGCCGGCAAATGCCGGCACGTCCATCTCTTGGTGCGTTCCAAAGGTTTGGCCGAATCGATGTCGAACTACCTCATCCGCCGCATCGCCGAGTCGCCAAACGTCACGCTGCACACGAATACGGAAATCACTTCGATGGAGGGCGAGGGGCAACTGGAGCGGGTGATCTGGAAGACCGCGCCCGACAATCAGCTCGAGACGCATCCGATCGGGCACGTTTTCCTCATGACGGGCGCGGTGCCGAGCACCCGCTGGCTGCGGGGCTGCATCGCATTGAACGACAAGGGATTCGTTCGCACCGGAGCGGATCTGACGGAGGCGGATGTGCGGCCGGGGAATGGGTCGGATGCGCGTCCGCCGCAATCGTTCGAGACGAACTGGCCGGGAATATTTGCCGTGGGAGACGTGCGCTGGGGCAGCGTCAAACGCGTGGCGGCCGCGGTCGGCGAGGGGTCCGCGTGCGTGCAGCAAGTGCACCAGGCACTCCACGATTGAAGGGCGTCGATTTCAGGCGCAGTTCCGCCGAGGTGGCCAGGCGATTGATCGGAATGACGCTGCTCGTCGACGGCATCGGCGGCATCATCGTGGAGACCGAGGCGTACGACCGGGAGGATCCGGCTTCGCACAGCTTCTCGGGGCCGACCCCGCGCAATGCCGTGATGTTCGGACCGCCGGGACACGCCTACATATATCTTTCGTACGGCATTCACTGGTGCCTGAACTTCGTTTGCCGAAGGGCCGGCCACGGCGCCGGAGTGCTGATTCGCGCGCTCGAGCCCACTGCCGGCATTCCAATCATGATGCAGCGGCGCGGACAACGGGATTTGCGGCTGCTGTGTTCGGGCCCAGGCCGGCTGGGCCAGGCATTGGGGATCACCCATGCATTGAACGGCAAATGCGTGGACAAACCCCCGTTCAGCCTGACGGCGGCCGCTGCGCGCGCCACGGTGGTCTGCGGAAAACGTATAGGACTTACCAAGGGAGTCGACCAACCGTGGCGGTTCGGACTCGCGGGTTCCCCCTACCTCAGCCGTCCGTTCCGGTGATACACGGGAGGGCGCCTTCAGAACGCGTGGTGAAACCCGACATACGCGCCGCCGGGCAACAATGAGAATACCAAGGGATTGTTCCTGTGCGCTTCGTAAGCACCTACCGCGAATCCCAAGGCGGCGCCGGCGAGCACATCCGTCTGCCAATGTTCCTGGGCTTTGACGCGCGCCACCATCTCATACATCGGCAGAAGGGCGAGAGCGGTCACATACGGATTGTCGTGGAAATATTGATAGATGAAAGGGGTGACAACCGCAGTCGTCACCGCGACATGGGTGCTCGGAAAACTACCCTTGCCGCCCGCAAACCATCTATCGGAGTCCGAGGTCACGGAAGGCGATTGCCTGCCGGTGATGAACTGCAGCCCTTCGGCGGCCGCGCCGGCGGCCAATCCCGACTCACCCGCTTCCCAGCAGGTTTTCCCCAAACGGTCTTCCGTTCCTTCCCATAGGGCGCAGCCGGCGGCGAGGACGCCGAGCGAGATCGGGACGGCGTCCTGAAGTCCGAGCGAGTAGATGCCCGAGGTATTGAGCCCTACCCTATGATCCGGGAAGGTGCCGGCTCGCCCGGCGTCGCACAGCAGCGACAGCAGGCAGGCGGCCGCCAGCGTGCGGGCGCGGAAGGGTCGGAAAAAGTACGGGTTGACCATTGTATGCCTTTGAGGTATCAGTCGATTTGCATTGTGACCGAATACACTTTGTAGTGCAAAGTTAAAATCGAGGGTGCGGCATGAAGGAATTGCAACAGGCGCTATCGGAGATTCAATCCATCCGCAGTCAGGTCGCGCGCGGCACGGAATTTCGCGGCTACGGACCGGCGTCGATCGCCGTGAGCGGCCTGCTCGCGCTGGCGGTGGCGGCGGTGCAGGCGCAATGGACGGCTAAACACGGCCAGACTGCTTTCGCGGTCTGGCTGGCCGTCTGGGCGGGGACGGCGGCCGTCTCGGTGCTCGTCACGGGCGTCGAGACCTTCGCCCGTGCCCGGCGCGTCCATGAGGGATTTGCCGGCGAGATGATTCAGTCGGCAGTCGAGCAATTCCTGCCCGCGGTGGCGGTCGGCTTTTTGCTCACCGTCGTCGTGATGAAGGTTGCCGTGCAGGAATGCTGGATGCTGCCCGGCTTGTGGCAATTGATTTTCAGCCTGGGCGTGTTCGCTTCTTGCCGGTTTCTGCCGCGGCAGATGTTCGGCGTCGGCGTGTGGTATCTCGCTGCCGGGCTGTTCTGCCTCGCGGCCGCGGCCGCCGCCCACGCGGTGTCGCCCTGGATGATGGGCATTCCATTCGGCATCGGCCAGATCCTGGTCGCTGCCGTGCTTCAGTTTGGATTTGGAGAAACTCTTGAATAAGCGCGGCATCAAGAAAGGGTCGGCCCCCCGTTTCGCCTACGATGGACTCGATCGCGTCATACACGAACGGGCGCGCCTCAGCGTGCTGACCTCGCTCGCCACCCACTCGAAGGGATTGCCGTTCGCCGACTTGAAGCAGCTGTGCGCTCTCACCGACGGCAACCTCAACCGGCATCTGCAGGTGCTGGAGGAGGCCAAATTGATCGGCATGGCGAAAAGCGTTCAGAATAACCGGCCCCAGACCTTCTGCCGCATCACGGCGCTGGGGAGGAAACGCTACGTCGAATACCTCGCGGTACTCGAGCAAGTGCTGTTGGATGCAACGGCTGCGGTGAAGACCGACTGGACCGCCAGGGAAGCGCGAGAATGACGTCCGCCTAACTGCCGAAACTTGCTTCCCGCCATTCACGCCGTACACTTTGTATGGCAAAGTAAGGACCTTTCGAACGCTCCGGGCGCATGCCGGAAAGCAGGGGAATCAGATGATCGATGTCGGAGCCGCGCGATGACCGCGCTCGCGCATGCGGGCCTTTACTGGTTCGGATGTGCGCTGGCGGCCGGCGCCATGATATACGCCGCGGCGGCGTATATTGCCATCATCGCGCGACCTCGTCCGCAGTCGTTCCGCGCGGCGGCGGTGCTGCCGCCCGTGACCGTACTCAAACCTCTTTGCGGCGCAGAACCCGAAACATATGAATGCCTGCGCTCGTTCTGCGTGCAATCGTACCCCGACTTTCAGGTGATCTTCGGCGTCCGCGATCCGAACGATCCTGCCGCGGCGGTGGTGGCGCGACTGCAGAGAGAATTTCCGAGGCGGGACCTGCGGATTGCCGTCAACCGCAGGCAGCACGGCAGCAGCCGCAAAGTCAGCAATCTCATCAACATGATGCCGCTCGCCCGCAACGACTTCCTGGTGCTGTCCGACAGCGACGTGCGGGTGGGACCGGACTATTTGGCAAAAATCGTGGCGCCGCTGCTGGACGGCAGCGTCGGCATCGTCACGTGCGCCTACCGCGGAATCCCGCGTCAGGGCCTCTGGCCGCTATTGGGCTCAATGTTCATCAACGAGTGGTTCATTCCTTCGGTGCGCGTTGCCGCCCTGGGGGGGTCGCGGGCTTTCGCCTTCGGCGCAACCATTGCGATACGCCGTCAAATTCTTCACAGGATAGGCGGATTCCCGTCGGTAGCCGATCAACTGGCCGATGACTACCGGTTGGGCGAATTGACCCGCGCTCTCGGCCTGCGAACGGTGCTGTCCGAGGTGGAGGTGGAAACCTGCGTCGTCGACCGCACCTTCGCAGACCTGGTGCGGCACGAATTGCGCTGGCTGCGGACGATACGCGCCATCCGCCCGATCGCCTATTGTTTCTCATTCGTCACGTTCGGCGTGCCGGTGGCGGCGGTGGGAGTTGTGCTCGCCGGCGGCGCGGCGCCGGCGGTCGCCATGCTCATCGGCGCGGCCGCCGCGAGAATCCTGATGCATTTTTCAACGCGCGGGCCCGGCTCCCCCGCACATCGTCTTGCCGTACTGCCGCTGCGGGATACACTGAGCCTGAGTCTGTGGATTTGGAGTTTCTTCACGCGCCGGGTGCACTGGCGGGATGAGCTTTACCGGGTGTCGCGCGATGGCTCGGTACAGCCCGTATGACCGATATGAGGAAGATTCGATGAAAACTTTGTTTCTCCACCCGCCGTCCTTCGACGGCTTCGACGGCGGTGCCGGCGCCCGCTACCAGGCGAAGCGTGAGATCCGCTCCTTCTGGTATCCGACCTGGCTGGCGCAACCGGCGGCGCTCGTTCCCGGCAGCCGTCTCGTCGATGCGCCGGCCGAAGGTCTGCGGATGGCCGAGATCCTGCCCCTGGCGCGGGAATACGAACTCATCATCATGCATACGAGTTCGCCGTCGTTTCCCAAGGATGCGAGAGTCGCCGAACTGCTCAAAGAGGAGAATCCGGGGCTGCTGATCGGCATGGTCGGCGCCAAAGTGGCGGTGGATCCGGAAGGCTCGCTCGCGGCATCGACCGCCATCGACTTCGTGGCACGAGAGGAATTCGACTTCACCTGCCGCGACGTGGCAGCGGGACAGCCGCTGGAATCGATCCTGGGCTTGAGCTTCAGAACGGCGGATGGGCGCATTCAGCACAATGGGGCGCGCCCCATCATCGAAAACATGGACGAACTCCCCTGGGTCGCGCCCGTGTACAAGCGCGACCTGGCGATCGAGAAATATTTCATCGGCTACCTGCGGCATCCCTACGTGTCGCTGTATACCGGCCGCGGCTGCCGCTCCAAGTGCACTTTTTGCCTTTGGCCGCAGACCGTCGGCGGTCACCGCTACCGCGTACGCAGCCCCGGCAATGTGCTGGCGGAGGTTCGATGGATCAAGGAGAACATGCCGGAGGTGAAGGAGATTTTCTTCGACGATGATACCTTCACGGACTTCCGGCCCCGCGCGGAGGAAATTGCCCGTGGTCTCGGCGAACTCGGCGTGACCTGGTCTTGCAACGCGAAGGCCAACGTTCCGTACGAGACATTGCGGGTCATGAAGGAAAACGGGCTGCGCCTGCTGCTGGTGGGCTACGAATCGGGCAACGACGCGATCCTGCATAACATCAAAAAGGGATTGCGCACCGACATCGCGCGCCGTTTCACCGCCGATTGCCGCAAGCTCGGCATCGTCATCCATGGCACTTTCATCCTGGGGTTGCCCGGTGAAACCGTACAAACCATCGATGAAACCATTCGATTCGCGCTCGATATCAACCCGCACACCATTCAAGTGTCGCTGGCGGCCCCCTACCCGGGCACGGAGCTCTACCGGCAAGCGGTGAAAAATGGCTGGCTCACGGAAAACGACGGCTTGAATCTCGTCAACAGCGAGGGGGTGCAGCTTGCCCCGCTGAGCTACCCCGGTCTGGCCGCCGCACAGATGTACAAGGCCGTTGCGGCATTCTACCGCCGCTTCTATTTCCGGCCGCGCAAGATTGCGGAGCTCACCTCTGAAATGGCGACGAGTTGGGACATGACCAAACGCCGCCTGCGCGAAGGCGTCGAATTCCTGCGCTTTCTCCGCGCACACGAAGCCTGACGAGCCCCGCGCGATTGCATGCGAAGATTCCTGATCATCACGGCCGATGATTTCGGTCTGCATGAGGCCGTCAACGAAGCAGTGCAGCAGGCGAGCGAGGCCGGCGCACTGACTTCCGCCAGCCTGATGGTCGGCGCGCCGGCGGCCGCCGATGCAATCCGGCGTGCGCGAATGCTGCCCGGGCTGCGGGTCGGCCTGCACCTGGTGCTCGCGGAAGGCCGCGCGACGCTGCCGCACGAACTCATTCCGGACCTGACGGACGAGGGGGGGCAGATGAGCGGCGACATGTTCTTGCGGGCCGTTCGATTCATTGCAGACCGCGGGACCCGCCGGCAGCTCGAAGCCGAGATTCGAGCGCAGTTCTCAGAGTTCTCCCGCAGCGGGTTGCCGCTCGACCACGTCAACGTGCACAAACACTTTCATCTGCATCCGACCCTCCTGGATATGCTGCTGCGAATCGGCCGCGACTTTGGCATCGCTTCGGTCAGAGTGCCGGCTGAACCGCTATGGTTCGCATCCAAGGCAGGGGGCTGGGCGGGGGTGCTTCGCGGCGCATTGCTCTCGCCCTGGACCGCGCTCATGAAACGGCGCCTGCGATCGGCCGGCGTGTCGCACAATGACCGCCTGTTCGGTATTGCCGCAAGCGGCGGCATGAACGAAGCGACTCTGCTCACGATCCTCGCCCGGCTGCCGCCCGGCATCACCGAGATTTACATGCATCCGGCGGTGCAGTCCGGGCGGGCGATCACCGAGTCCATGCATGGCTATCGCCATGCCGAGGAACTCGCCGCCTTGATGAGTCCGCGTGTGCGCGCGGCGATTGCGTTGGGCCGCTATGAGCTCGGAGGGTTCGCCGACGCGCTCCGCGCGCACGGGGCGCCGGCCGCGTGAAAGTCGTGGCGCGCGCTGATCATGGGGCGCGTTCCAGCCCAAACAGGCAGCCGGCGATGAACCAGCCTGAAGGACGCGCGGTGTGCATGCCCGTGCTCGAAGGCCCGGTACCGGTTGCGGTGCTCACAGCGCCAGATGTCTCAACGGAATTCTCGCCGTGCGCTTGACCGTGGCCAGCACCACGCTCGATTGCATGTCGCGGACGTTGGGTACTCGAATCAGTTTCTTCAGCACCACATTGCTCAACGCATCCAGATCCTTGCCGTAGACCTCCAAGATGAAGTCATAGCTTCCGGTCATTGCAAAACACCGGGTCACTTCATCCATCAGCTGGATTTCTCGTTCGAATCGCGCAACGGTTTCGTCGGTGTGCTCGGTCAATTTGACTTGAACGATGGCAAGCACTCCCAGCCCGACCCGCCCGGGGTTGAGAATCGCCGCATAGCCTTCGATGGCGCCGCCCGCTTCCAATGCTTTGATCCGGCGCGCGCACGGAGTGGGCGAAAGGCCGATGGATTCGGCAAGCTGCACCACGGACAACCGGCCGTCTTGTTGCAGCGCCGACAAAATGCGCGCGTCGAAACGGTCAAAATCCATGTTTTCGCTCCAAATAACCGATTATGTGGCGATTATCTCTAAAATATGCCCGCACTGTTGGTGTTTTTAGCGATTTTAATCGGGTCACGTCGGCTAGTCTTGGGAATGAACGCGAATTCCCAGCGCATGGCGCAAGCCGTCGAGAATCCGTCCATCGATTGGCGCGCCGTGCTCCGGCAGATCGCGACCTCCCGGGCGCTGGATGATCTGGAAGAATCCACGCTGCTGCCGCAACGCAAGGTTCTGTACCAATTCTCCGCTCGCGGACACGAATTGACGCAAGTGCTGCTGGGCGGCCAGCTCACGGGTCCGCGCGACGGCGTGGGCGCCTATTATCGATCGCGGCCTTTGTTGTTGAGCCTGGGGTTGGGCCTCGAGGATGCGCTCGCCTCGACCATGATGCGGGTCGGCGGAATGAGCGAAGGGCGCGACATCGGCGTGGTGTTCAACATGCCGCGAAAAAAAGGCGCCTGTGTACTGCCGGTGTGCGGTGGAGTCGGCACGCAATACACGCCCGCCGTCGGGTGGGCCCAGGCCTTGCGCTACCGTGCCGCCGTCCTCGGCGATAAGGAGTGCGAGAACAGCATCGCGGTCGCGCACGGAGGCGACGCTTCGACGGCGACGAGCGGCTTCTGGGCGGCTCTCAATATCGCGACCACCGAGCGGCTGCCTTTCCTGTTCTTCATCGAAGACAACGGCTATGGAATTTCCGTGCCGTCGCGTCAGCAGACGCCCGGCGGCAATATCGCGAAAAATCTCGAGGGGTTTCGCGGGCTGCGCGTGCTGGATGGAGATTCCTACGATCCTTTGTCCGCGGCGGCCCTCATCGAGAGCGCCGTCACCGGAGTTCGCACGGGCGGCGGCCCCGCCTTGATCAGGCTGCAAGTACCGAGGCTTTCGGGGCATTCGGGCCAGGACACGCAAACATACAAGGGCGCCGCGGAAATCGCCGCCGAGATAGATCGCGATCCGCTCGCAAGGCTCCGTGCTCAGCTGGTGCCGCAATTCATGCCGGCTGCGCAGTGGGATCTGGAGCTGTCCGCCGGCCGCGAGGCGGTGGCGCGGGCGCTGGCCGATGTCGACGCGCGCAGCGCACCCGATCCTTCGCGCGCCCGACGGTATGTGTTTTCGGAGGTGTCGGCCGACGGCTCAATCGAGCTGCAGCAGCAGGGCGGAATCCGCTGCGATGGCGTCACGCCCGCAGAGGGCAGCAGCACGGCAGATCCGCAAGGGCCCCGGATCAATCTGGTGACCGCGGTGCGCCGCACGCTCGAACACGAACTCAGCGTGAACCCACGGGTACTGGTGTTCGGCGAGGACGTCGGCCGCAAGGGCGGCGTGCATGCGGCGACGCTGGGTTTGCAGGACAAATTCGGCACTGACCGCGTTTTCGACACCAGTCTTTCCGAAGAAGGCATCATCGGCCGCGCGGTCGGCATGGCGGCGGCCGGGCTCATGCCGGTGCCGGAAATACAATTTCGCAAATACGCCGATTCCGCCGCGGAACAGCTGAACGATTGCGGCACCATGCGCTGGCGCACCGTCAACCGCTTCGCCGCGCCGATGGTGGTGCGCATCCCCGGCGGCTTCTTCAAGTGCGGCGATCCGTGGCACAGCCAGTCCAATGAAGTGCAGTGGCTGCACGGGCTGGGGTGGCGCCTGGCAATGCCCTCGAATGCCCAGGACGCGGTCGGCTTGCTGCGCAGCGCGCTGCGCGGAAACGACCCGACGATTTTCTTCGAGCATCGGTCGCTTCTCGACGGCAGCTGGGCCCGGCGCGCGTACCCCGGCGATGGCTTCGTCGTGCCCTTCGGCAAAGCCAGCCTGCTGCATGAGGGTACGACGCTCACGGTGGTGACGTGGGGAGCGATGGTGGAGCGCTGCGAGAAGGCCATGGCCGCCGCGGAAATTTCGGCCGATCTCCTGGATTTGCGAACCTTGTCCCCTTGGGACCGCGAAGCGATCCTTGCATCGGTGCGCAAGACGCGCCGCTGCCTGATCGTTCATGAGGACACGATGACCGCGGGCTTCGGAGCCGAAATTGCCGCGGTGCTCGCCAAAGAGGCTTTTTTCGATCTCGACGCCCCCATCGAGCGGCTCGCCATGCCGGACATACCCAGCCCGCACAGCCCGAACTTGCTCGACGAAGTCCTTCCGAGCGTGCAGACCATAGCGCAAGCGATGAAATCCCTGGCTGAAATCTAGTGGCGGAATTTGCCGACGTGTTGGTTCCCTTGAACGGCGAAGGTACCCGCGCCACGGTATTGCGCTGGTGCAAGAACGTCGGCGACACGGTTGCCAAGGATGAGCCGCTGGTGGAGCTCGAGACCGACAAGGTCACCGTGGAAATTGCGGCGCCCGCCGCGGGCACCTTGGTGGAAATCCTCAAGCAGGTCGATGCCGAGGTGAACCCCGACGAAGTGCTGGCGCGGCTGCGCACCGGCGGCGAGGCGGCACCGGCGCACGAATCCTCATTGCCGGCGGCCCATGTACCCGGACCATCGCCGCCGGCAGCGGTCTGCGATTCAAATCAACCTTTGAGTCCCGCCGTCAGGCATCTGCTGCAGGAGCATGCCCTGGCAGCCGCCGACATCAAAGGCACGGGGCGTGACGGGCGCATCACCGCGCAGGATGTGACGCGCCACGTCGCCGCGCAGGCCGCCGCAGCGGCGGCGACGCCCGCGCAGATTTCCGCGGCGCGCAGCGAACGGATTGCGCACACCGCCATTCGCCGCCGCGTCGCCGAGCACATGGTCCGCAGTCTCACCGATGCGCCGCACGTCACCACGCTGTTCGAGGCGGATCTGACTCGCGTGCTCGCCCACCGGGCGCGGCATGCGGCCGATTATCAGTCTCGCGGAGCGCGCCTGACGCTGACGGCCTACTTCGTCGGCGCCTGCGCCGGCGCCTTACGCGCTCATCGGGACGTAAACGCCACGTTCCATGCCGACGCCCTCGAACTTCACGCGGACGCGAACATCGGTGTCGGCACGGCGCTCGGCGACAAGGGATTGATCGTTCCGGTCATCCATCGGGCCCAGGAATTGAGCCTGTTCGGCGTGGCGCAGCGTTTGGGTCAACTGGTGGCGGCGGCGCGCGCCGGAAAACTCTCGCCGGCCGAGGTTCGCGGAGGCACTTTCACGATCTCGAATCATGGAGTCGGGGGCAGCCTGCTGGCTGCGCCCATCGTCATCAATCAGCCGCAGGTCGCCATTCTCGGCGTCGGCAAAGTCGAGCGGCGAGTCTGCGCGGTCGAGCTCGACGGGGTCGAGGCCATTGCCGTTCGTTCAATGTGCTATCTCACCCTCACGATCGATCACCGCGCTCTCGATGCGTTCCAGGCGAACTCCTTCCTAAGCATGGTCGTCGCCGCACTGGAGCGATGGCCTATCGAGGAGACGTGACGATGCCGCCGAATCGCCGCAGCAACGATGCATCGGGCGCAGGCAAAGGTCCATCGAGCTGCACGGCGACCCCGGCCAAGTACGCTTCGGATGCTTCGAACACGCGCGAGTAGATATCCCGGCACAGCGATGCGGCCTGGGCCCCCGGCCAATCGGCGCGCAGCAATCGGCGCGGCAGCAAAGGGTCTCTCAAGTGCAGGCGGCGGTATTCATGAATCAACAGCGTGCGCACGCTGAAGCAGGCACCTTGGTCGAGACTTCCGCCGCCGAGGAGCGTCGCGTGAATACGCTCGAAGCGGCCGACGAAGCGCCGGTAACGCAAGCCTAGGTCTTCGAGATCCCATCCCAATTTGACCAGGCGCTCCGGCGCATCGTCGGCGGACAGATCGGCGTCGAACACGATGACCTTTGCGTCCAAATCCGCCGGCCGCTTGGGCAGATCCAAGCAGCGCGAATCCAATTCCGGATGGGCGAAGACATTGGCCGTGAGCTCGCCAAATCCCCGCCAGGTCAGCTCCTCCTTGATTTCCTTCCGCTGTGCCGCGCGCATGGGGGGAAGAACCACGATGGTCCAGCGCCCCGACCAGACGGTGTCGGGCTCGCTGTAGATCCGCATGGTCGCCTCGGCGAATCGTTCCCGTCCGTCCGGCGAGAGGCCGTACTCGCTGAGCTTGCCGACCCGGCGGCCTTCGAGCCAGCCGTCCTTGGCCAGCCTCGCCGTGGCGGTCCGCACCAATCGTTCATTGAGACCGAAGGGAGCCGCCAGCGCGATCAGGCTGCCCAGAGAGACGGCCCCGCCCCTCGGCATGATGGAATCGCCGAACAGGGTCACGATCAGCGAGCCGCCCCGCAGCGGCCGCTGCCGGCGAAAGCGCGCAATGAGGTCCGCTGCGACGGTGGAGGCGTTGCCGGTCATTTTTCGGCCATTGTAGTACGAATTTTTTACATGACACGGAAAAAATTGATTTGTGAAATTTGTGGTATCACAATGGGCGCTTGGTTGTCATGGACACCGGGTCTATCGCGGGCGGAGAGTTGGATGTACACACAAGGGCTGGACGTGCAGGTTGCGGATGCGGCACCGGCCGATGAGGCTGCGCTGGAGAAGCGATTCCTGCAGCGGGTCGACGCCGAAGAGAAGATCGAGCCCAAGGACTGGATGCCGGCGCGGTACCGCAATACGTTGATCCGGCAAATTTCACAGCACGCGCATTCGGAAATCGTCGGCATGCTGCCCGAGGGCAATTGGATCACCCGTGCGCCCACCTTGAAGCGCAAGGCGATCTTGATCGCCAAAGTGCAGGACGAGGGCGGGCACGGGGCCTATCTATACAGTGCGGCGGAAACGCTGGGCATCAGCCGCGACCAGCTCATCGATCAGCTTTTGTCCGGCAGAGCCAAGTATTCGAGCATATTCAACTACCCGACGCCGACGTGGGCGGATGTCGGCGCCATCGGCTGGCTGGTCGACGGCGCGGCCATCATGAACCAGATTCCGCTGTGCCGATGCTCGTACGGCCCCTATGCCCGTGCCATGGTGCGTGTGTGCCGGGAAGAGAGCTTTCACCAGCGCCAAGGCTACGATCTGATGATGCATCTGGCGCAGGGAAAACCCGAACAAAAGCGAATGGCGCAGGAGGCGCTCAACCGCTGGTGGTGGCCCGCGCTCATGATGTTCGGACCGCCCGATGCGAATTCCACTCACAGCGGCGACTCGCAGCGCTGGAAGATCAAGCGGTTCTCGAACGACGAACTGCGTCAGAAATTCGTGGATTTCACGGTGCCGCAGGCGAAATTTCTGGACCTCTCGATACCCGACCCCTTGCTCCGCTGGGACGAGGAGAGGCAGCAGCATGCGTTCGGCCCCATCGATTGGAACGAGTTCGAGCAGGTGCTGAAGGGCAATGGTCCCTGCAATGCGGAGCGGCTGGCCGCGCGCCGCAATGCCCATGCCTCGGGCGCCTGGGTGAGAGAGGCGGCAAGCGCGTACGCCGACAAGCAGCGCCGCCGCGCGGCCGCCCTCGCAGCCTGATTGTCTGAAGCATTCGGAGGACTTATGGACGACAGTCGAGAGTGGCCCTTATACGAAGTGTTCGTCCGCGCCCGTGGCGGACTCGATCACAAGCATGTGGGCAGTTTGCATGCCGCCGATGCGCGCATGGCGATCGAGCACGCGCGCGACCTGTATACCCGGCGCCAAGAGGGCATCAGCATTTGGGTTGCAGCTTCGAGGGACATCACCGCCTCCGATCCTGCCGAGACCGATTCCCTGTTCGAACCGGCGCGCGACAAGATTTACCGGCATCCGACGTTTTATGAAATACCCGATGAGGTCAAGACGCTGTGAACGCGCCCTTGGCGGAAGCTAAGGCGCTGTACCGCTACCTGCTGCGGCTCGGCGATTTGAGCCTGGTTCTCGGGCAGCGCCTGGGAGAATGGGTTGGGCATTCGCCCGCCCTGGAAGAGGATTTGGGCCTCGCCAACATCGCGCTGGATCTGATCGGCCAGGCGCGGCTATTGCTGACCTATGCGGGCGAGGTCGAAGGACGCGGACGCGGCGAGGATGAACTCGCCTTTCTGCGCGAGCACGGCGAATACCTGAATGCCATCATGGTGGAGCAGCCGAACGGAGACTTCGGGCGCACCATCGTGCGCCAGGTGCTGATCGATGCCTTCCAGCTGGAACTGTACGAGCGCATGACGGCCTCCACGGATGAGCGCCTGGCCGCCATCGCCGCAAAATCGGTCAAGGAAATCCGCTATCACCTGCGCTATAGCGCCGGCTGGCTGGTGCGGCTCGGCGACGGCACCGACGAGAGCCACGCCCGGGTTCAGTCAGCCCTCGAGAGTCTGTGGCCCTATACGGTGGAGCTGTTCGCCGAAGATGAATTGGATCTGCTCATGGCGGAGCGGGGCGTCGCGCCGCGGCTGTCCGAGGTTCGCGCTGCCTGGGCGGCACGCATCGGCGAACTATTGACCGAGGCAACTCTAAATCGTCCCGCGGATCGCCCGCATGCCTGGCACGGCAAACGCGGCCAGCACAGCGAACACCTGGGCTACATTCTCGCCGAAATGCAGCACTTGCAGCGCACGTACCCGGGTGCTCGATGGTAGGCGCCGCGCCGGCGGCGCAGCGGCGGCTGGAATGCGCGTGGCAGGCCCTGGCATCGGTCGAAGATCCGGAAATTCCGTCGGTGAGCATCGTCGATCTCGGTTTGATCCGTTCCCTGGAGGCGAGATCCGACGGCACGCTGGAAGTGGGCCTCTCTCCGACTTATGTCGGCTGTCCCGCCACCGAAGTCATCCGCCATTCCGTGGACAATGCGCTGCGCGATGCCGGAGTCGGCGAGTTCGTCGTGAATACGGTGCTGTCGCCGCCATGGACCAGCGATTGGATCACAGCGGAGGGCCGCCGCAAGCTCGAACTTTACGGAATCGTGCCGCCTGAACAGCCTGCCGCCTCGATGCGCGGCGTGTTGAGGATGAATCGGCCCGTGGCATGTCCGCGCTGCCGTTCCACCGATACCGAGTGCATCAGTGAATTCGGGTCGACGCCGTGCAAGGCGCTGCATCGCTGCCGCGCCTGCCTCGAACCCTTCGAATACTTCAAATGCATATGAAGAATCTCCATGCTTGACTTTCATCCCCTGAAAGTGAGATCGGTCGACCGCGTCGCCGAGGATGCCGCGTGCGTCACGGTGGAGATTCCGGCCGCGCTGCGCGAGGCATTTGCCTTCCACGCCGGGCAGTACGTCACCGTTCGGCGGATGATCGCCGGGCGCGAGGAGCGCCGCACCTATTCCATCGTCACGGCGCCGGGCGGCGACGCGCTCAAATTAGGGGTCCGGCTGCAGTCCGGCGGCCGGATGTCGGGCGAACTCGCCGCAAATCTGCGTGCAGGCGATCTGCTCGATGTCGGAACGCCGATGGGGCGCTTTCGCACTTCAATCAGCCCCGAACGAGAACATTCGTACGTGGCCTTCGCGGCGGGCAGCGGCATCACTCCGATTCTGTCGCTGGCGACGGCGATTCTCGAGCGCGAGCCGCGAAGCCGGTTTCTTCTGATCTACGGCAACCGCAGCATTTCGCGAACGATGTTTCTGGAAGAGACGCTCGCGCTCAAGAACCGCTACATGGACCGGTTTTCCGTGCACTTCGTCATGAGCCGCGAGCCTCAGCAGACCGATTGGCTCAATGGCCGAATCGACGGCCGCAAGGTCGGCGAACTCGCGCGGCACATGCCGGAGATTCAAACCGCCCATGAGTACCTGATATGCGGGCCCGGCGATATGGTGGACGAGGTCCGCACCGCCATCAAGGCATTGAACGGCACCGCTCCGATTCGATTCGAACGATTCGCAGGCGGTACGCCGCGGCCGGTGGAGATAATCACGAAGGTGGACGCGGCCGCTGGAACGGGGGCGGCCGGCGCGCCCCAGGAAACCTTGGCCACCATTTCCGTGGTGATGGACGGGCGCCGGCGCAGCTTCCCCATGGCTGCCAGCGACGCTTCCGTGCTCGACGCCGCGGAGCGAGCCGGCCTGGATCTGCCGTTTTCCTGCCGGTCGGGCATTTGCGCCACGTGCAGGGCTCGAATCACGGAGGGCGCGGCAGTGATGGCGCACAATATTGCCTTGCAGCCGTGGGAAACCGAAGCCGGCTTCGTATTGTGCTGCCAGGCGCGGCCCACCACCCCCACGCTCGAACTGAGCTACGATCACAAATAATTGCAGGGTACCGTCCTTCAGGAAACGCATGCCGTACGACACAATTCTATTCAGCCTGGACGGAGGCATCGCGCGCCTGACCTTGAACAGGCCGGAGAAGCTCAACAGTTTCAATACCCAGATGCACCGTGACGTGCAGGACGCCTTGGGAAGGCTGTCCGGCAGCGACGCGCGGGTTCTGGTGTTGACGGGCGCGGGGCGCGGATTTTGCGCCGGGCAGGACTTGGGCGACCGGGCGGTATCGCCCGGTTCCCGGGGCGTCGATCTCGGCGATTCGATCGAGCAGTATTACAAGCC
>Ga0182030_10000841_pt1 | contig 60485 bp, 55 predicted proteins | sample 812S3MmetaG_FD_121299 | JGI IMG/M metagenome (GOLD analysis project Ga0182030, IMG submission 121299) | Permafrost microbial communities from Stordalen Mire, Sweden - 812S3M metaG (Illumina Assembly) | ecosystem: Environmental > Terrestrial > Soil > Wetlands > Permafrost | place: Sweden... | reverse complement strand
ACTTTGAGGTTGCATAAGCTCTCCTATTTTACTCGCGCGAGAGGGATGTGGCGAACTAAGGGATGCTCAACGAGTCGTTTATTGGGGTGGGAAAATCTAGTCCTCGCCCGATTCGTAGAAGGGGAAGCTATTGAGGTTTCTTTCGGCGAGCGCGAAGACGTCATTGAAATCGTAACGGCGTCCCATTTTGGGTGTAGTGTACCGTCCGTGCGCCAGCCAGTGACGGAATTTAAACGCGCCACGCAACTCGCTAATAATCAAGCGTGTCCCGGAAGAATTATCGACCCAAGCCGCGAATATTTCATCCTCGAGCGAAGCACGAGCCTGCTTGGCCTGGTAGATCTTGCGAAAGGCTCGCGAGATCGGATCTCTTCCCCGCCTGTAACAGCGTTGCAGATAATCGATGCGAAACGCTGCTTCGACCGATCCCAGCACCGTTAGAGACGAGGTCAGGTCCGTCTCGTCAAGCCGCGCACCCAGTTCCTCACTCACTTCGGAGGGCGCATACCCGATAAAGCGGATTGCATAAGTTGGCGAACCGGAGCTGAAATAGAGCGCGAGAGAGGATCCCAAATCTTGATGGTGAGCGGCGATCTGGTCAAGGTCAAGGTGAGCACCCGAAAAGCTCACCCTTTTAGCCATTTGCGACTTCCATCAGCGCCTGGAAAAGAGACTCCTGGGTCAACTCGATGTATTGGGTAGTGGGCGGCCTCGTCGCGATTTTCCACACCCACGTGACTTTCCTTGGAGGGGCTTCTGCCGCGGGCGGCGAAGGCTTACCAATACTGACAGTCACTTTATTCGTTGGACCGGAGGCCTCCCTGTCAACTAAAACGAGGCGGGTGCGTCCTGCCGGGCCCACTACATCGACGCGGCCCTTCGAACCGATCAGCAAAGTTCCAACCGGCGTTAGAGTAATTTCCTGGCGTCCGATTTTAAGGATCATTTGGCGCGCGCTGTAGGATCCGATGTTCTCTTCGTTGAGTTCGATGTCGCGGTAATCAAGCTTGATCCCGCCAGTCTTGGTATGGTCCGCGAGAAACACCTCGGTCTGGTGATAGAGTTCTTTCAGGTGGCGCAGCCAGTTGTCGCGCTCGTCGGCCCAATCAACCCGTTCCCCTTCCACCGACACCTGATGCTGGCGCCTCACGAATTCGCCAAAATCGACGACTACTGCTGTTTGCTATTCATAACCCTCTCCCATGTAGCGGGAACAGACGGACGGGACCAAGTCTGATCTATTCCCAAAGATTCGCCGATCCCAGGAAGGCAGATTCACGGGCTCCTTTCGGACGAGGACAACCATCTTCTCGATCATACGTCTTTCGCGAGAGGCCTTAGGCTTCACGCGAAAATCAGGCGGCGCCCCTTGGGCTTTGGAACCGGATCGCCGAATTCGTTCGCAGTGTCGATCCACAGGCGAATCGCTTCCTGCGCGCTGGCCAGCGCGGCCTCCTGCGTTGGGCCGTGCGCGGAGCAACCCGGGAGTTCCGGCGCTTCTGCGATGAAGGTTTGATCTTCGTCGCTCCAGTAGATGATGACTTCGTACGTATTCACTCGACATCCTCAATTTTATATCGCAGGATGTCGCCTAACCAGCCGATTCGCGCTGCTGGAGCCACCCGCGAAGAGACTCCTGCGTCTCCCCGGATCTGCGCCCAGCGAGCAGGCTCGCCACGCTGATATCTTCATCCAGGTCCGGCCAGCGAATTCCCTCGCCACCGGCAGTCAGACGCCAGTTGGCTCTCTCGGTTTGGGTTCCGCGCGTCAGCCGAGGGAACCACGCGAGGGGCACCGCGATCGTGCGGCCGTCCGCGAGTTCCGCGACCAGCGCATCGTCGCTCACTGTTACGCTTTGCGCCAGTGCGTCCTTGAGTTCAGCGCCCGAAGTACTCATGCCATGACCTCAACAAAAAGGCCGCGTTTTCCGCAACCAGTCTTTCAATACGTACAATTTCCGCTCTACCGAAGCCGCGGCTGGTCTCCAAACGGACAGGGTCCAGCCAAAACTTCGCCTTCCAATCTTCCCGCTCAACATGCACGTGGACAGGTTCATCCTGGTCCGCCGAGTAAAAGAACAACCGGTATGGCCCCTCACGCAGAACGGTTGGCAACTGACTCCAGTGTACAGAAATTCACCCCAAAACGATCTCGCTCCGCACGCCCCGTAAATCCATCTCCACCTCGATGTCGGTGATCGGTGGACGGGTGTAGTTCCACGTCACGGCGTTATGGCTGGACCGCTTCAGCATCTCGTCGACCAGCGGTTTGCTCAGATCATTCGCGGTGTAAACGTCGATGGTGGTCACGTCCGGCCACGCTACTCCCAGGTCGCGCAGGCGGGTTTCCATGACACCCATCACGTAGCGCGCTTTCTCGGCGATTCCGGCTGGGCTGGTATCGCCGCGGCGGATGATGTCGCCGGGATATTTTCCCAGGTCGCCGACTTCGCCGCTGCCCGCGACGACGAACGTTTTCTGGCGAACCGCCGACTTTGTAACGTAAGAGAACCCGTGAAAGGACGGTTCGGGCGGCGGTGCGGCGATGGGCGCCACGTTCGTTCGGGCCACTGGATTCACGCCTCCCGCGAGCACGATGCCCCAGCTTTTCAGCACGTCGATGTATCCCAGGTTGAAGGCGCTGAAATCTTCCAGGCTGAGCGCGCGCGGCAGGCGCAGTTCCACGGCGCAGAGCGCGGTTTTCTTCAGCTTGAGCGAGGCCAGGTGCTCGGCGATGGCTTTGAAACCGGCCTTCACCGGCTGCGGATGCAGAAACGTCGCGTGGACGATTTCGGAGCCGTCGCGCGCCACCACACCCGACGAGTAGGCCGCGATCGCGGGCAGAAATCTGAATTGGCCACCAGGATGGTCGACCAGCGCCGGACTCTCGGCGAACGCCTCTTTAAGCACGAGGGCCGCGAGCGCGCCACGACCGATGACTTCCCTTCTCGATAGCATCGCCAGATCCTACCACAGCAAGCGAACGCCGTCGAATGCCATGTCCGAAGCGGCGGCGGTTTGCGCTGATCATTCGGTCCAATCGATGACGGCCTTCACAACGCCCGCCTCGCGATGGAGCCACTGAGGAAATTTCTTGTCCATGATTTCGGGGCGAACGAAATCCATCGGCCAGGCGGAGACGTCGATGGCGCCGGTCTCCATCAAGTCCAATACACGGTGATGCTCGGGCGCGGTGCTGTTGCGGCTGGCGAGGATGGTCGCCTCGCGGCGATGCAGGTCGGGATCGAACAGGGAAATCTTATCGTTGACGATGCCGACGAAAATCAGTTTGCCGCCCTGTTGCAGCAGGTGAATCGACGCTTCCATCGAACCTCGGTCGCCGGTGCAATCGAACACCAGCATGGAAGGCTCCTCTTGCTTGGCTTCGTCGTGCGACGGATAATAACGCTCCAGCCCGCGGTGGCGTACGGCGAAGTCCAGGCGCTCCGGCATTTTTTCGACGACGCCGATGTCGGCTAATCCCGCATGTCTCAGGAATTCAATCACCGAGAGCCCGATGGGGCCCGCGCCGCAAACGATGGCGCGGTCGCCGGGCTGCACGCTGGCGCGTCCCACGGCGTGGATGCCGACGCCGAGGGTCTCGACTAGCGGGATCTGGACCGGAGGCAATTTTTCGCACTTGTAGAGCTGTTTGGCGTCGATGAGAATGCGGTCGCGCATGCCTCCATCGGTATGGACGCCGATGACGCTCATCTTCGAACAGCAGTTGGTCCGTCCGCGCACGCAGGCCGCACACACGCCGCAGGTGACGTACGGATTGACCGCGCATTTGTCGCCCGGCTTGAATTCGGTCCCGTTGCCGTCGATCACTTCGACGGCAAGCTCGTGTCCCAGAATTCGAGGATAGGAAAAAAACGGCTGCGTGCCTTCGAACGCGTGTAGATCGGTGCCGCAGATGCCGACGGTCAGGACGCGAACAAGCACTTCGCCGGGTTTCGGGGCGCCGGGTTGCGTGGTGTCGGAGAGTGTAAAGCGGCCGGGCTGTTCGAGGGTGACGGTTTTCACAGAATATTAGGCCTTACTCTACCACGCAGTGAGACTGCACCATTTAGGTGCATACTGGAATCATGAAGCTAGCCGCAAAGACGGTCCGACAAAGTGTGAGCCTTCCTCCTAACGTAGCTGCCCAGGTTCGCACCATCGCCAAGAGCCGGCGGCTGAGCGCAAATCGTATGCTGGTGGAGCTGATCGAAAACGGAATCGAGGCGGAGAAACGCAAGCAGCAGGAATTCTTCGAACTCGCGGAGCGGTTTCGCAACTCCGAAAATCCCAAGGAGGTCAAACGTCTCGGAGACCAACTGGGCCGGATGGTCTTTGGCGGCTGATGCCGAAAATCGCCAACTGGACCGATCTGCCGCTCCGGGTAAGGCAACATTTAGCCGACCGGATGCGGGACCGTTCGATCAGCCTTTCCGATCTGGATAAACTTCGACTATGGATGGCGTCGCAACCCGAAGTGCCTGAGACGGACTGGTTCAAGGATTTCGGGTCGTTCAAAATCTGCGGTCGTGGGCCTTATCCGAAGACGTTTCTGCTTCGCGGACAACCGGCAGTGGGCACGGCTCTTTAGGATCTTTATTTCCCCACCACCACAATCGAGAACGTATCCGGCACCATCTGGCCGCGGCCTCCTCCTTTGGCTCCTGGCGGAGGGGTTGCCGGCGGAGGGGTGTATTCGGCGGTGATCAGCAGGATGTGATCGGTTTTTGTGTCGAGAGTCAGAGTTTTCGCGCGGACCGGCGTGGTGACGGTCTGTTCCACGACGAAGCTGGTCGGGCTGTTTTCCTTGATGATCGTAAGAGTGCCATCGCCCTGAGAGCTGAAGGCTTCCATGGTCTTCGGATTGAACACCGCGCCATCGGTTCCGGCGCCCAGCGGCAGCGCATCAAGGATCTTGCCGTCCTTGGCGCTCATCATGACCATCATGGCCGGCTTGCGGCAGGCGACGAACAGGATCTGATTTTTCACGTCCATCGCCAGACCCGCGCAGGTTCCGCCTTTGCCACCCAGTTCGTAATGGCCGGTGACGGTCATGGTTTTCGCGTCGATCACCGCGACGTTGTCTTTATCTTCAATATCGACGTAAATGTGGCCTTTTCCGTCGGTCACGGCCTGTTCGGGCGCGCCGCCAAGATCGATGGTGCCGGCGATGGAGCCGTCCTTTGCGTTAATGACCGTCGCATTGGGGGCGTTGTGGCTCCAGATATACGTTCGTTCGTTGAAGGGGTCGAACAGAATGCCGTCAGGACCGCCTTCGACGTCGATTTTCTTGATCAAGGCGAGCGTCTTTGTGTCGAACATCACCACCGGCTTGCTGGTGGCGAAGCCGTGGCCGGACTTGGGATCGACCGCCGCGCCGCGGGCGCTGGTCTCGGGAATTTCGCCGGCGGGGGCCAAGGTATCGAGATCGAAAACGGTGATGCGCGCGCCCGGATTCCCAGTGCGCGGGATGTACAGACGCCGGCCGGCGGCATCGGCATAAACGTAGTCAAAACCGCCTGCCCCACCCACCTTAGCCGTTTTCAGAACCTTATAGGGGCCTTGCGCAAAAAGGGGGAGAGCCGCTGCGAAAATCAGACATAGTCGTCGCATGATCCGTTAGCATAGCAGGTATGTCGAAGATGCTGGAGGAGATTCGGGAGCAGCCGGAAGCGCTCGAACGGACGCTGCGCATGGGGCTCCGCGGAGCGGCGAAACTAGCCAGGGAAGTGGCGCAAAAACGGCCGAAATTAATCGTTCTGGCGGCGCGCGGCACGTCCGACAACGCGGCACAGTTCGGAAGGTACCTGCTGGAGATCACCACCGGCATTCCGGTGTCGCTGGCGGCTCCTTCGCTCTATACGCTTTATAACGCCAACGTCGATCTGAAACATGCGTTGATCGTAGCGATTTCGCAGTCCGGAGAATCGACCGATACCAACCTTGTTCTTCAGCGCGGGCGCGAACAGGGCGCGCTGACGGTGGGAATCACGAACGAGCCTAAGAGTTCGCTGGCGAAGCTCGCCGAGCACTTATTCTTCGTGCGAGCGGGACGCGAGCGCAGCGTCGCGGCGACCAAGACGTACACCGGGCAAGTGATGTCCTTGTATCTATTGGCGCACGCGCTGGGTGGAAACATTCGCGTTGACGATTTGAAGAAAATTCCGGATTGGGCGGCGAAGGCGCTGCAACTGGAACCCGAAATCACGGAGCGGGCGGAGCGGTATCGATTCATGGAGCGGGCCGTGGTAGTGGGGCGCGGGCTGAATTATTCCAACGCGTTCGAATTCGCCTTGAAACTGATGGAGACCTGCTACGTAGTGGCAGAGCGGTTTTCGTCCGCCGATTTCTTGCACGGGCCGATCGCCATGGTGGAGAGTTCGTTTCCGATGTTCCTGTTCACGCCGCCTGGGGTGACCTGGGACGGGATGCGCGACATGATCGCGCGGCTGAAGGCTCTCCACGCGGACACGCTCATCATTACCGACAGGAGTAACCAGGAAGCTCGCGAGTTGAATCCTCGGGCGGTGGTGATCCCCGCGAAACTGCCGCGTGAATTGTTCACGCCGATTCCGTACATCATTCCAGCGCAGATCTTCGCGGCCACTCTGGCGTCGTCGAAGGGCCTCGATCCGGACCGGCCACGCACGCTAAGCAAAGTTACGCGTACACTATGAAATTGCGATGAGATCGAGCGCGCGGGGAATTCTCGAACGGGGCGAAAAGCAGGGACAGGCCGCTCTCTCCACGCGGCGTCCAGATAGGGGCTGCGTTCGCGAAAAACGGTGCGCGCTCTGTTTTTCGCGATCTTGCGAGGGATTCCGATGAGAATCAAGCGACGCACGAAGCGGGTTTTCAAACGCGTATTGTTGTCGATTCCGATTCTGTTGATTTGCGCGTTTCTTTATTTGTTGATCCGGCGCCCGTCGAGCGCGCCTCCGTCGAAAATCAAGGTGGCGATCACGCCGGAGCGGATCGAGCGCGGGCAGTATTTATTTACCTCGCTGCTCGATTGCGATGGATGCCATTCGGAGCGCGACTTCACCCGGCTGGGCGGACCGGTGATCGCCGGCACCAGAGGGAAGGGAGTCCTCCTGCCGCTGGAGGGGCTGCCGGGACAGGTGAACGCTCCCAACATCACGCCGGATCCCGAGACGGGCCTCGGCTCCTGGTCGGATGGAGAAAAAATCCGGGCCATTCGCGAAGGAATTTCGAAAGACGGGCACATGTTGTTTCCGCTGATGCCGTACGCGGGCTATCGCTACCTGAGCGATAGCGACGTGCAATCCCTGGTGGCCTATATGAACTCGTTGCCGGCGATTCGCAATTACGTTCCGCGCAGCAATATTTCCTTCTTCGCGGCGATGATGGTGAAAGGCGTGCCAACGCCGGTGACGCGAAGCATTCCGGATGTGGATTCGGACGGAGGCGAGATTTACGGCGAATACCTGGTCTCCATTGCCGGCTGCGAGGAGTGCCATACGCCGCGGAAGTTCGGGCAGGCAGACTCGTCGATGCGATACGCCGGAGGGCGGCTGTTCGCGATGCCCGCGGGAAGAGTGACCAGTTCCAACATCACGCCGGACAAGGATACGGGGATCGGCAAGTGGGATTTTATTCGCTTCCGCGACCGCATGCACGCGATGCGGGAGTACAAAGACACGGAGTTTCCCAAGGTGGGTCCGGAGCGGTTCACGCTGATGCCGTGGATTGCGTACTCGCATCTGACGGATCACGACCTGGAAGCGATTTTGTTGTACATAAAATCGCGGAGGGCCATTTCGAATTTCGTGATGCCGCATCCGGGGCAGTAGTGACGGAAATCGGACAGGTGGAGGCGATCTTCCGGTATCCGGTGAAGTCCATGGGCGGGGAACGGCTGGATGTCGCACAACTCGGCTGGCACGGCCTCGATGGGGACAGACGCCTGGCATTCCGGCGGATGGATGACCGCAGCGGGTTCCCCTGGCTGACAGCGGGCAAGCTTCCTGGCCTGGTCCTGTTTGCGCCCCACCGCCATGAAGACGGCGCTCTTCCGACGCATGTGCGCACGCCGGATGGCGAAGATCTGCCGGTCTTCGGGGACGAGTTGGCCGCTGAGGTCGGACGCCGCTACGGCGCTCCCGTGGAGATGATGCAGATGAAGCATGGCATCTTCGATGACGCGTGCATCTCTGTAATCGCCTCCGATACGGTGCGCGAGATCGGACGGCTTGCCGGGCAGAGCGCCGACGCGCGACGATTTCGCCCGAATGTTGTCGTCCGGTTATTGCGACCGGTTCCATTCCAGGAGGACGAATGGGTGGGCGGTATGCTCGCTTTCGGCGAGGGGGACGATGCGCCCGCCATCATGGTCACGATGCGCGACGTTCGCTGCTCGATGGTGAACCTCGATCCCGACTCCGCTCATCCTACGCCGGAAGTGCTGAAAGCGGTCGTTCGCGTGAACCAGAACACCGCGGGGATATACGGCACCGTCACTCGCACCGGCCGGCTGGCGGTCGGACAGACCATATGCCTCCGCAGGGCGACATAGAGCCGCTTCATAGTTTCCGCAATGTGGGGCGGCCATTTTTGGCTGCAGCTCGTATTTAGCGGGCTCGAACAAAGCCGCCGCGCTATTCAGGAAACTGTTCAGGAAAGGGATACGTGGGCGACTAAAACGGGCTGTCGGTGTTCCAGAGGCGGCGAATGGACGCGGCGCGTTCTACGTCGACTGAGTGTTCTACCAGGACCCGCAGGCCTCGGTCGCTCAGGGACTCCACTTCACCCAGATAAAGCGTTTCCGCGCTCTGGAATTCTACCAGAGTTCCTGGGCCGAGCGAGGCTTCTCCGTCCAATGCGACTTCCGCGTATCTGCCTTCAAGTGACAGCAGCCTGCCGGGGAGCGACCGGTGCGGGTCGGCCATGGAGGCGAGGGAAATGGCGGTCTCTGAAATCACCGAGGTCTATGCTAACACATTTGCTTTCAGAGGTTTCTCTGCCGGCGCGGGCGACGGAGCGACCCCGTGAGCGACCAGTGCTTGATGCAGGCGGCCGAGGTCGTCTATATGCTGAAGGGGCACGCTGACGGAATGGGCTTCGACCGTGCGCAGGGCCGCCTCGGCCCGCATGTCCAGCCAGACGCCACGTCGGCGGTGCCATCCCTGTTTCCGATTCCTTCGTGCCGAAAGCACCAGCACTGAGATCAAACCGCCCGCGGCCAGATAGGCCAACGATAATTGCATCATCGCCGTTGCTTATCGGCGTCCGCAACGGGTTATTGAGGAGTGTTGACACTACCGATGGAAACCGCTGAGAATAAAGCTTGTCCTTTCTTGGGGGAACGACAGTAGGGGAAACGACGTGAAGGAGTTGCTCTGGCTGGCGCTAAAGGCATTCTTAGCATGCCTGGTACTGACGCCGATTTTTCGCGATATTTTCCGGTCTTACGGGCTCGTCGACCAACCGGACCGGCGGCGGAAGATACACGCACATCCCATTCCGCGCGTGGGCGGGATTCCGATTTTCATCTCCTATGCGATTGCGCTCTATCCTTTCGGGCACCAGACGACTGCCCTGACCACTTACCTTCCTTTGATCCAGAAGCTGGGGCCCGCGGCAACCGTGATTTTCGCGACCGGGCTGATTGACGATCTGATCGGGTTGCGGCCGTGGCAGAAACTGCTGGGGCAACTGGGCGCGGCCGGCCTCGCCTATTGGGCGGGCGTCAGGGTGATGGGCGTGGGGGGCGTGGATGCCAGCACCTGGTGGACGTTGCCGCTGACCATAATCTGGCTGATCGCCTGCACCAATGCGTTCAACCTGGTGGATGGACTGGACGGGTTGGCCGCCGGCATGGGGCTGGTAGCGGCGCTGACCCTGCTGACGGCCGCGCTGCTGCGCCACAACCTGGCGCTGGCCTCGGCGGCGGTGCCTCTCGTAGGCGCGCTGATCGGGTTCCTATGCTACAACTTCAATCCGGCGACGGTGTTTCTGGGCGATTCCGGCGCGCTATTGATCGGATTCCTGCTGGGCTGTTTCGGTGCGGTGGGGATTCAAAAATCGGACACGCTCATCAGTATGACGGTGCCTCTGCTGGCGCTGTCCATTCCGCTGCTGGACGTGACGCTGGCCATTCTGCGGCGGTTCCTGGGCAATCAACCGATTTTTGCCGCCGACCGGGGACACATTCATCACCGGCTGATCGACCGCGGGCTGACGCCGCGGCGCGCGGTGCTGGTGCTGTATCTGGTCTGCGCGATGGCGGCCGCGTTTGCGCTGCTGCTGACCATGCCTCACTCCGGTCGCTATTTCGGCCTGGTGCTGCTGGCGGTGTGCGGAGTGGTGTGGCTGGGTGTCCGGCAGTTGCGCTACGCCGAGTTTGGCCTTGCCAGCCGGTTGTTGTTCGGAGGTGAACTGCAGCGCACACTGGGAGGCCAGTTGCGGCTGGAGAGGCTGGCCGAAGACTTGAGCCAGTCCGTCGACGAGGAGCACTGCTGGCGGCTGGTGTCGACCGCGGCGCGGGATTTCGGTTTCGATTCCATTCGGCTTTCGATCGCCGGGTCGGTGCGGGAGCAACCCGCCACGGATGCGGCGAAGGAATGCTGGTCGCTGCGGGTCCCTTTTGGCAACGGGGATTATTTCGAGCTGACCAGGCGATTTGAATCGGGCGTGCTGCCGATGATGGTGGCGCCGTTTCTGGACACGCTCAGAAGGGCGCTGGAGGATCGATTAGCGGAATGGAGCGAGCAGGCGGTCGGCAGGAGATGATCCTGGCGGAGTAAGTCGAGCAGAATGTGGCACACGCACGAGTGTTGCCTTGCCCAGTAAAAGTGAAAGCGAGCCCGATGCTGTGGGGCGGGCTACCAGCCCGTAGCCGCCTGCCAGGCGGCGCTTGTTGGTCAACGAGGAAGCCGCCCAATGGGCGGCGGCGGCCCGGTGGCCCGCCCCACAAGATCCGCGGTGTTTTCGAGGGTGCATACGCCACAAAACGGCGTGTTAGACTGCGAGTTTGCCGCTCGATTCCCGCTCCGCCCGCGAACGAACCTGCCGCCGCGTTCTGATCGTCGGCGACAACCTGATTGCCGCCGCCGCCTTTGCCGTCGCACCGTTTCTATCGCCTGCCAGCGATTTTCCGCTGGCGCTGCAGGCCGACCCGGTAACGGCGATCGGATCGATGGCGGTGGTCATCGTCAGTCTGTTGACGGTGCTGGCGCTGGCTCGCCTCAATTCGGGCTACTCCTGGTTCGAACGGGTTCAACAGATTTCGCTCTCCGTCGGCGCGGTGTTTCTGCTGGAGGCGCTGCTGAGTTACGTTCATTTCGCGTGGCTGCTGGAACTGTACGACGCGTTCATGGGCAGCCTGCTGTGCGGCGTATCGCTCATGGTCTGGTACTTCGTTTTTCGCCTCATTTTTCCCGGATTCCCGGCCAAGCGGCGAGTGCTGCTGCTGGGCACCGACGTTGCGTTTCCGGAAATCGAAGGAGTGCTGACCGCGGAGGTGGGCGAATACCAGTTGCTGGGGCCACTTCCGTTTCCCACCGATCTGCGAGCGACGGCGAACGAACTGCTGCCGGACGAAGTCGTCGCCGGAGAGGTTGGAGCGGCGGGAGGGTTCCCGGCCAACGGACTGCTTGACCTGCGCTTCCATGGCGTCGCGATTCACGACGCCGCGGCGTTTTTCGAATCGACGCTGCAACGCGTCTCCTGCCGCCATCTTCAGCCGGTCCGTTTTCTTTACGGTGAGATGGCGCCGAGGCGGCAGAAGCTGGCGCTCCAGGCGATCTACTCCAACCTGCTGGGGCTGGCGGCGCTGGCGATCGCGGCTCCGGTGATGCTGATCGCCGCGATCGCATTGAAAATCTCGGCGCCGCGCGAGCCGCTGCTCGAACCGTATCGCGCCATCGGACTGCACGGCATCCCGTTCGACCGGCTGCGCTTTCAATCGCGATCGAAGCTGGGACTGTGGCTGACGCGGATCCGCGTGCGGGGGCTGCCGCAGCTGTTCAACGTCGTGCGCGGCGAAATGTCGCTGGTGGGCCCCCGCCCCATCCGGCTCGAATTCGGTGATCCATTAAGCCGGCAGATTCCGTATTATTCGCAGCGGGTGGCGGTGCGGCCCGGGCTGACCGGTTGGGCGCAGATTCACCGCACCGATGCCGACAATCGCTTCGACGCGTCTGTCGAGCTCGAGTACGATCTTTACTACATAAAAAACCTGTCGCCGAGCTTCGACATCGACGTGCTGCTGGCGACGATGTTCGGTAGCGTGGCAGGTTGACGTCATGACCGGGTGGCTGATGCTGACCGCCGGAGCCGCGATCGTACTGTACATCCTGGTCGGATACCCGATCCTGCTGCGAGTGGCGCGATTCAGGTCCCGGCCGGCGGTGCGGAAGGACCTGAGTCATTCGCCCACCGTGACGGCGATCATGGCCGTTTACAATGGCGCGACACAGATCCGGGGCAAGCTCGAAACGCTGCTGGCGCTGGATTATCCCGAAGAGCTGCTGAAAATTATCGTGGTGTCGGATGGATCGACCGACGCGACCGAATCGATGGTGAAGGAGTACGCGGATCGCGGCGTGCAATTGATCGCGGCGCCGCACCGCGGCAAGGCGACGGCACTGAACCTGGCGCTCGAACAGGCGACCGGAGAACTCCTCTTTTTCACCGACGTGCGCCAGCCTCTGGATCCGATGGCGCTTCGTCATCTGGCGGCGAACTTCGCGGATCCGACCGTCGGCGCGGTCACTGGCGAGATGCGTTTGTTGAAAGGCGAAGCCGGCGAGCAGGCCGATATGGATCTATATTGGCGCTACGAGATATGGGCCCGCGAAAAGCAGTCGCGAATCGATTCGATTTTCAACACCACCGGGTGCATTTACGCCATGCGGCGCGAGCTGGCCAAGCCTCTGCCGCCCGATACGCTAAGCGACGACGCGGCGCTCCCATTGCTCGCGTTTTTCAAAGGGTACCGGGTGATTTTCGATCCCGCGGCGATTGCGCTGGATTATCCGGCGGTGGCGGGGACGGAATTCCGGAGGCGTTTTCGGAACCTCGCCGGATTGTGGCAAACTTTCGTGCGGTACCCGCGGCTGTTTTCGTCCCAGGACCGGATGCGGCTGCACTTCCTGTCGCATAAGTTGGGAAGGCTGGCTCTGCCGTGGGCTCTGTTGATGATCGCGGCGGGAACGTTGCTGCTTCCCGGACCTTCCATTCGATGGGGTCTGGTCGCGGCGGAAGCGTTGTTTGTGCTGCTGGCGGCCATCGACGGGTTCCTGCCCAAAGGGTTTGCGCTGAAGCGAATCAGCTCGCCCGCGCGGACGTTCCTGGCCATGAACGCCGCGTCGCTGGCCGGTCTCGCGGTATTTTTCGTCGAGCCCACCAGGTTGTGGCGGCCGACGAAGGTCTAACAGTACTGCTGTTTTTCTGGGCGCCTGGAACGATCCGGCTAGGCCGCCGTGGGCCCTCGATTCGGTACGAACTCTCCATAGTTTGGGGGGTGGCGCGGTCGTATTCTCATAACACGCGAATGAATACGAATCCTGATATGGACCCGGGTCTGAGCTTGTATCAGCTTCTGGATCCGGCCGTGCTTGCCGATCCGTATCCGCTGCTGACCCTGCTGCGGAATCCCGAGCAGATGGCGCTGCTCGACGCCGACCACTCGCTGATTCCCTCGGCGGTAGAGGAGATGCTGCGCTACGAACCCCCGGTGCAGCACACGGCGCGGATCGCGCCGGAAGATACCACGCTGGGCGGCAAGGAAATCCGTAAAGGGCAGTCTGTGATCGCGGTGATGGCGGCGGGCAATCGCGATCCGGAGCGTTTTCGCGATCCCGACCTGTTCGACATCGAAAGAACGGATAATCGGCACCTGGCGTTCGGATGGGCGGGGCACTTCTGTTTCGGCGCACCGCTGGCGCGCATGGGAGGACAAATCGCATTTTCGGCGCTGCTGCGGCGGTTGTCCGGAATCAGCTTGATGAGCCAACCCCTCGAATGGCGCGAGAATCTAGGCCTGCGCGGTTTACGGTCGCTTCCGGTTTCCTTCAAACCGCGGCGCGCCGGGACTCAGACGAACCAACGTCAACTGCTGTCCACGGTATCGTAATCATGGCCGCTCCTGACCAGATGTCCGGCGCCAAGAGGCGTCTGCTCGAAAAATTTATGCGCGGCGAGGTTGCCAGGCAAACCTGGGAACTGCCGATCGAGCGGCGCGAGGCCGGCGCTTCCGTTCCGCTGGCTCCGGAGCAGGAGGTGCTTTGGCTGTCCGCGCAAATGGCGGGATCCGAGCCTGCGTACAACGAGCCGGTCACGCTGCATCATCGTGGCGCACTCGATCCCGAGATTCTCGAGCGGGCATTTAACGAAGTCGTCAGGCGCCATGAAATCCTGCGCACCACCTTCGCCTCCGTGGATGGCGAAGTGATGCAAGTCGTGCATGATCGCCTTCCGATCCAGATCCCCTTCCTGGATCTATCGAATGTGCCGCCGGCGGAGCGCGAACGGCGCGCCAACGAGATTGCGGTTGCCGATTCACGCCGCCTGTTCGATATGGCCGTTGGCCCTCTGTTGCGCGCGCGGCTGGTGAAGATGGAGCCGGAGTACCAGCGCCTCTATCTGACGCTGCATCACATCATCGTCGACGGCGCGTCGAGCCACCACGTCCTGGTGCCGGAACTGGCCGCGATCTACAAGGCCTTTCGGGCGGGCGAGCCTTCGCCGCTCCCCGAGCCGCGCTATCAGTATTCCGATTTCGCGTTGTGGCAGCGGCGCATGCTCGCCAACGACGCGGTGGCGCGCCAAACCAGCTATTGGCGCGAGCAACTGGCGGGGGATCTGCCGAACTTGCAGCTGCCCACCGACCGGCCCCGCCCGGCGACCTGCTCTTACCGCGGCGCCATGAAAACGTTGGCCGTATCGCCGGAGATGACGGCCGCGTTGCATGCCGCAAGCGGGCGCGAAGGGGTCACGCTCCACATATTCCTGCTGGCAGGCCTCAAGGTAATGTTGCATCGCTACAGCGGGCAGGACGACATCCTGGTGGGCGGCGTGTCCGACGTCCATCGCCGCCCCGAATTCGCCGGGACGGTGGGGATGTTCCTCAGGCTCCTGGCCCTGCGGACGCACCCGGCCGGTGAAATGAGCTTTAGAAATTACCTGGTCCAGGTGAAGGATAGCGTGCTCGGCGCGCTGGCCAATAGCGACGTACCGTTCCACCATCTGGTTCGCGAGCTGCAGCCGAAACGTGAGTCCGCTCGGCGTCCGTTTTTCCAGGTCATGTTGTCGATGAAGCCACCGCCTACAGGGACAGCCGATCCCGAATGGGATCTCACGCAGATGGATACCGAAACCGGCTTCACCAAGCTCGACCTGTATCTGGAAGCGGACGAACGCCCCGAGGGCCTGAAGGCGAAGTTCATCTATAGCACCGACCTTTTCGACGCCGCGACCGTCGAGCGGATGGCCGGGCACTGGCTGACGTTGTTGCGATCGGCGATGGATTCTCCCTCGGCCAGGTTATGCGATCTGACGATGCTGACGCCGGCGGAAGAGAGCCAACTGCGCGACGGCTGGAACAACACGCGCCGCGAGATTCCGCACGCGACCGTGCATGAACTGATCGAGCAGCAGGTCGCGCGAACCCCAAATTCAATTGCCGTGGAAGCGGGCGGCGTGAGCCTGACCTACCGCCAATTAAACGACCGCGCGAACCGCGTGGCCGGCCGTTTGCGTCAGGCGGGAGTGAAGCCCGGCACATTGGCGGCATTATGCCTGGAGCGAACCGCCGATCTGATCGTCGCGCCGCTGGCGGTGCTGAAGGCCGGAGGCGCGTACGTGCCCCTCGATCCCTCGTTCCCGAAGGATCGTCTGGCCTACCTCGTCGAAGACGCCCGGGCGCCGCTGCTGGTGACCACGCGGGCACTGGAAGGACGGGTGCCGAAGACGGCGCGGACGATTTACTGCGACGATAGCGGCGACCGCCTCTCTGGCGCCTTATCCAATATCGGCCGGTCCGCGGGTTCCGATGATCTGGCTTACGTTCGCTACACGTCTGGGTCGACCGGAAAGCCGAAGGGCGTGGAGATCCCTCACGGCGCGATGGTTAACCTGCTGCTCGCCATGCAGCGCGAGCCCGGATTCACCGCCGCCGATTCCCTGCTCGCGGTGACCACGTTTTCCTTCGACATCTCCGAGCTTGAGCTGTATCTTACGCTGATTTCCGGCGGCCGGTTGGTGATCGCCAGCCGCGAAGAAGCGCGCGATCCGCGGCGGCTGATCGACCGTTTGCGCGAATCGAGGTGCACTGTCCTGCAAGCGACGCCGGTCTCCTGGCAGGGATTGATCGACGCGGGCTGGAAAGGGCAGCGCAATCTACGCGCGCTCTGCGGAGGCGAGGCGCTTTCGCGCGATCTGGCCGAACAACTGCTGCCCCGCGTGGCGGAGTTGTGGAATCTCTACGGACCGACCGAAACCACCGTCTGGTCGGCGGCGCACAAGGTGAGCACCGGCGCCGGACCCGTGCCCATCGGCCATCCGATCGACAACACCGACATTTATATTCTCGACGCGCACCGGAATGTTGCTCCAGTGGGCGTCGCCGGCGAGTTGTACATCGGCGGTGCGGGCGTCGCGCGAGGCTATTTGCGCCGCGAGGATCTGACGGCCGAACGTTTCGTGCCGCATCCGTTTCAAACGGGCGAAAGAATGTATCGCACCGGCGACCTGGCGCGACGTTTGGTGGACGGGACGATCGAATGCCTGGGCCGCATCGACAATCAGATTAAGATCCGAGGGTTCCGCATCGAACCGGGTGAACTTGAAGCGGCACTGCTGGAGCATCCGCAGGTACGCGCCGCGGCCGTTCGCGTGTGGCCGGACTCGGCCGGGAATCTGCGGGTGGCCGCGTACATCGCCGGCGCGCCCATCGAAACAGACGAACTGCGGCGGTTCCTGCAACAGAAGTTGCCGGACTACATGATCCCCGCGCGCTTCGTTACGCTCGATGCGATGCCGCTGACTCCCAATGGAAAACTGGATCGCGCCGCGCTGCCGGTACCGGCAGTCGAGCAAGCCGTCCGCTCCATCGCCCCGCGCACCGAGGTGGAGAGCAAGTTGAGAACGATTTGGGAATCGGTGCTGGACGCGCGTCCGATCGGCATCGAGGATAACTTTTTCGATCTGGGCGGCCATTCGTTCCTGGTGGCCAAGCTGCTCCGCAGGATTGACGCCGAGTTCGGACAGCGCCTCACTATGGCCGCGCTGTTCGAGGCACCCACCATCTCACGCCTGGCCGCGTTGCTGGGCGACGCGTCCGCCATCCGGCGGCTGCCCCGCACCATCAATTTACAACCGGCGGGTGCGCGCGAGCCCCTGTTCTGGATTCACGCCGGTCCTCCGTTCCGTACGCTGGCGATGCACCTGGGAACCAACCGTCCGTTCCTGGGTGTCGATTTCGAGCGAGCGGACGACGAAACCTTCGAGGGTTTCACATTCGCCGGACTTGCGGCGCGCCTTGTGCGAACCATCCGCGCCGTCCAGCCGCATGGGCCATATCACCTTGGGGGATGGTGCATCTCCGGGCTTCTTTCCTACGAAGTGGCGGCGCAACTGACCGATGCGGGCGAGACGGTAAAACTGGTCGTGGTGGTGGATTCGGCAAATCCCACTTACTTTCGAACGATTCCGAAATACAAGCTGATCGCCAGCAAAGCAATGTGCCATCTGACGCGGCTGCTGCGCACGGAAATCGGAGACGTGTTCCGCTACGCCACGCAGCGTATGAAAGGATTCTTCACGCTGGCGCTGGACGGCCAGAGGGCGGAAGCGGATCCACTCGAAATCGTCTTGAACAACGCGGCCATTGCCTACGATCCGAAACCCATTCCGGCGCGCGTGCTGGTGGTGCAGCCGGTGGACCGGCCGGAGGCGCTGGACCTGCGCACCAGCTGGGCGGCTCTGCGGAAGCACGGCAACGTCGAGGTCAGCGACATCTCCGGCACCCATGCGTCGATGTTCGAAGAGCCGCACGTCGCGGCATTGGCGCGGTGTATCGGCAAGAGGCTCGCCGATAACGTTGTCGAGATGAAACGCGCCATCGCCGGGTGACGTTCTCGTGTCCTGACTTGCTCCAGGAGACTCCTTGGTGGCGCGAGCTTCAGCTTGCAGCATCGGCTTCAGCCGATGTCCAGCCGGAGAATGGTATTAGGGCGATAGTCGCTGCCGCTGTACCTTCGTCCCGGTCTTGAGAAATTCGAACCGCACCCGCCATCTCTGACCGGTCTCGCTGCCGTTCACTTTGACGGGTTCGAATTTCCATTGCCGGACGGTTTTCAACGCGAGGTCGGAAAAATAGCGGCCACCTCCGGGCCCCTCGATTTTCGCGTCCGTCACTGCGCCGGCCGGATTGACGTCGACCCGAATGCTCACCCTCACTCTGCCGCGAATGGTGCCGCGGGCCTGCCCCGTAACCTCCGGTATCGGCTGGCCGGGCGTTCCGGCATCGTCCACCGCGGGGGCAGCCTCGCGCACAGGCTTCTCTTGCGCCTCTGGCTTCGGGACCTCGGCTACCGGCTCCGCTTTTGGTTTGGGTTCTTCCCTCTTCTTCTCCGGTTTCGCAGGCTCCGGTTGGGTCTGCTGGGTCGGCGGCGCGTCCGCTGTCTTCGCGACGCTGGTAGGAGTCGCGGCCGGCGGGGCACCCGTATCGGTTTGACGGATCAACACCCCCGCTACCACAACAACGATCACCCCGAGCAGGATCCACACTCCCATCGGCGCGATCCGCTTGCGGCGCACCGGTTCCGCGGATGCTGCTGTCGGGCCCCCGGGATCGGCCAGATATTTCGCAATGTGGGAGACTGTCCAACGCTCCCTGGCGTCGCGCTCCAACGCGTGCCGCACGATGGTGGCAAAAGGTTCGGGCAGATCGCCGGGCGGTCTTGCGTCCGACGGGCGGCGCCCGGTAAGCACCTCGATCAGCGTCATGCCAAGCGACCATACGTCTCCGGCCGGCGACACCACTCCGCTCAGCCTTTCCGGCGGATCGTACGCACCCGGCGCAATTTCATCCTTGGCGCCGGCGCGCAAGAGTCCGTCGCTCGAGAGCTTCAGGCAATCGTTGACCGCCATGATATTCGCCGGCTTCAGGTGCGCATGGACAAAGCCCTGCTTGTGAAGGTATTCGAGCGCGCTCAACGCCGGCGCCAGCATCTCGCGCGTCTCTTCAGGGCTGAGCGATCGATGCGACACCACTTGCGACAAATCCTCGTCAGCGTACTCCATCGCGAGATAAAGCAGCGGCAGCGCGTCCAGTTCGCAGTGCCCCATGGCGAAAATGCGGATCAGATTGGGATGCTCAAGCTGGCTCTTGGCCGCCGCGCGCCACTGCGCCAGTTGCGCATCCGCTCTGCCCGGCTCCACGTATACCAGTTTTAGAGCCACCGGGAGCCCATCATAGTTGGTGAGAAAAACCGCGCTATTCTCGCCGCTGCCAAGAAACTGGCCGAGCGTAAATGTGCCGTCAATCGTACGGCCTTCCCATTGTGCTGAGAATTCAGCGATTCTCACAGTAGGTTTCTCACTGGTCTGATACATTGTATAGCCTCAGGCGATGCCATAATGGCGACTATGCTCCGCTGGACGATTCCCGCCGTTTTTGCCATTTGTTCGCTTCAGGCGGGCGTAGCGGTTACCAAAGTGGCTGCCACCAAGAAGTCTGACGGTCACATCCATATCGAGGTTGACGGAAAACCGTTCACCGACTTTTACTACGGGCCGGACGCGCCGAAACCTTACTTGCATCCTCTGAGATCCGCCAGTGGCCAAATCGTTACACGCAGTTTCCCGATGGAGAATCTTCCTGGCGAATCGACCACCGACCAGCATCACCGAGGCGTCTGGCTGGCCTATCGCGACGTCAACGGCTACGATTTCTGGCAGAACGAGTTTTCGTATAACAACAAGAATGCCGGCAAAGTGGTGACGCGCAGCGTCGGCGATTTGAAAAGCGGAAAAGATCGCGGAAGTTTTCGCGGAACGTTCGCGTGGCTGTCACCGGCGGGGAACGCGATCCTCGAAGAAACGCGAACGATGACATTTTCGGGCGACGCGCGACTGCGGATCGTCGACGTCGACATCATACTGAAGGCTCTGGTCGAGACGACGTTCGGCGATGCCAAGGACGGTGCGTTTTCCGTGCGTCTGGCCGAGCCGCTGACGGAAAAGAACTCTGGAACGATCACGAATTCCGAAGGCGGGCGCAAGATGGACCAGACATGGGGCAAGCCCGCCAGCTGGGTGGATTACAGCGGCGAATTGAACGGCGAAAAACTCGGCGTCGTGCTGTTCGAGCATCCTTCGAGTTTCCGTCATCCCTCGCGCTGGCATGTGCGCGATTACGGGTTGCTGGCCATCAATCCTTTTGGGTCCAATTCGTTCGACAAGGCGGCGCCGGTGTCGAAATTCGTTTTGCCTGCGGGAAAGAGCGTGCGCCTGCGCTACCGCATCGTGATTCACCCGGCGATGGACGCGGCGGAGATTGAGAAAATGTTCCGGGCGTTCGCGAGCGAGCCGTAATGCGCCGTCGGATACTTCATTCGCTTCTGGCCGCGCTGCCGAGTTGTATCATCGCGTCTTCTCAACAACAGGAAACATCGTTTGAAGCGTTGCTACCGGCCGGCGCGGAGATCGTCGAAACCGTGAAGTTGACCGCGACCGTTTCGAAGCCTCGCCTGATGGTTCTGTGGATGCTAAAACCGGAACATCATCTCGACAATCTTGCGGACAAGAACAGAGAAGGTGGATATTGCAGCGACATCGCCGGGGGCGATTTCGGTAAGTATCGCAGAGGGCCAGCGCGGTTATCTCTCATCGACGCCCGGCAGGGGAGGATCATCAACACGACAGGGATCCGAGAGGGCTACGGCGAGGGGCGCGATTCCCTTCTGCTCCCAGTCTGCGTTTTGAACTGGTACGCTGGCGCCGGTAACCAGATGTCCGACGGGTTCGGAACGCCGAACATGAACCTGCGAGATCTAACGGGAGAAGGCCTTAAGACACAGTTTGTACTGCTCGTTTTTGCGGCCTTCGGCATTGCAGACACGGGCGTGGTCGGCTACGATTCACTTTCAGATCGCGTGGTGCAGTACCCTATCGAGCTTCAGTCCCCGAATGGGGCGATCAAAGGGTTTTGGGCAGAGCAGGTTTTCGCGAGAGAACCGGTGCGCCCTGGTTACTGGAAATTTTCGTGGCAGCCTGGGCACGGTGCGGAAGGCTCAATGTGCGAGGATGTGAAATTCGATCGTGTCAGGCGGCTCTTCGTTCAAACACACGACTGAACGGAATCCGAAGCCAAGAAACGTTAAGCCGACCGGCCCAGCGCGATCACGAAATATTGCGCCACTGTCGTGCCGACGTTTTTCCAGCCGTGCATATCGTTCGAACCGGCATAGACAACGGAACCAGGCCCAACGACGGTAGATTTTCCCTCAATCGTCACTTCCATGGTGCCCTCGCGAATCATGACGATTTCTTCGTGCTCATGTTTGTGCGGCGCATGCGGAGCGGCGCCCGGCGGAAGCTGCGTCTCGTGCAGATCGACGTGAAATCCTCCGTGCGTGAGGCCGTCGAACACGGCTCGCGAGTTTCCTTTTAGCACCAGATCTTCGAATTTGTAAGCCTTGCTAGGAAGCGTGGGCAACGCGGGCTTCTGCGCCTTGGCAGCGGCGGCGAAAAGGCCGGCGGATAGCAGAGTCAAATCTCGACGGGTCATGAAACCCATTCTACTGCGCGAACTGGTGCATGCAGTCGAGCACTTTTTCCGAATACTTCGGCCGCGGATTATAGACGCGCAGTTTTTCCTCCAACGTCTTTCCGGCATACCATCGTCCCGAGCCCAGTTCCTGCGTGACGTGCCGGATCGCCGCGCGCACCGACGGAAACGCCGCCTTGCCGTTTTTCCATCCCAACGGGTTGTTGGTGTCGGCGTCGTAATGCTTCCCGCCGGAGCTCTCGACAAACTCGATGCACACGATCATTGAGGGAGGAATTCGCGCCTGGGACGCGGATTCCAGGATGTCGGTGAGGTTATACGGCTCCACAAATCCCTTGCGCCGCATGAACGCGGTGAGAGTTTCCTCATGGTTCAGGAACTCGATCCTGATGGGCCGCACGAGCGCGCGGGGAGGCACGTCGGCGATGGTCGAAACCGGCAGCGCCGGGGCGAGCAGCAACACGCCGGCCAGCAGCTTCGACTTGGACCAGGGGATTGTTTTTACGCGGACCGGAGTCCACCGGATACGGACGATCACTCCTGTTTATCGGCCGAAACGCGCGGCCGCGTTAGAGGTGGCGCGAGCTTTCAGCTTGCAGCATCGGCTTGAGCCGATGTACTCCGGGACGCCGGCTGAAGCCGACGCTGCGGACTAAAGACACCTAAAGCGCAGATGGCAGGAGGGTCTTCCGCAACCAGACAATCATAGGCGATTTGTAATCGGTCAGCCGCATGGATTCCCAGGAGCGGATGCCGTGGCCTCCGCCTTTTACCGGAACCAGTTCGCAAGCCACGCTCGCTTCGCGCAGCTTGTCGCAGAATCTCTCCGATTGCGCGAACGGCACCACGTTATCGTCGGTCCCGTGAATCAACAGAAACGGCGGGGCAGACGCGCTCACCGCGTTGATGGGCGAGAACCCGGTGAGCCCGGCCATCAGCAGGTCGTCGAACAGAGTCCCTTTCACGGCGTCGCGAACGGTATCCGGGATCAGGGCCGAGGTGCGGGCCAGCGTCGCCAGATCGCTGGGAGTGTAAAACGCGACCACCCCTTTGACCGACGCGTCTACGCCGGGCCGCAGCGCGGCCATCGACGCCAGTTGCCCTCCCGCCGATTCGCCCAGCAGCGCGATCCTGTTCGGATTGACGCGATACTCCGCCGCGTGGTCCTTCACAAACGCCACCGCCTTGCGAACGTCGCTCTCAGCGGTTCCCAACTGCATGGCGGCACCGATCGGATTACGCGCCACATCAGTGGCCAGGCGATAGCTGATGGAAAACCACGCAAACCCGGCCTCGGTCAACGGCTGAATCAGCGGCTGAATATTGTTCGTCTTGTCGCCCATCACCCATGCGCCGCCGTGAACCAGGATCACCGCCGCGAACGGACCCGTGCCATTCGGAATATGGGCGTCGAAGCGAAGACTGACCTTCCCCGCGCGCGCATATTCGACGTCTTTCAGATCCTCGGCGTGGATGGTTGTCATGAGAAGCGGAAGTGCGCACAAATATCTCAGCATGACCCTGCATGTTGGATGCGCCGCGCCGCGATCGGTTACTTCTTCTCGCTGTCGATGCGAATTTCCTTTAAAAATTCGACCGTATGGGGAAGCTCGGCCTTGCCTGCTGGAAATTTATTGACGCTCAGAATGTACGCCGTGATATCGGCATTCACTTCGCGCGACAGCTTGCCCGCCTTGTTTTGCGGCATCGTGGTGCGGATGCGCTCGAACAGTTCGCCTAGCGTGAGCCCGTTCCAGTTTGACAGAAAATCGCCGCCCACCAGCGGGGGCGACATTTCGCCGCCCATCAAGGTATCGGCGTGGCACGACGCGCAGTGCTCATTGTAGAGAGATTTTCCACGCCCCGCCTGCTCGTCCGTATACACGCCGTCCCAAACCGACCGCGTGGATTCCTGCGCGCTGGCTTGCTCAATAAGAAGCGCAATCAGAAACGCGGCCGCAAACGCAATTTTCATTGCGCCGTCTGGCCGGGTGCGTCCGCCGCGGGCAGCGTGTAGCAGATATACTCGCCCGAGTAATTCCCGCCGCTCACCGCGATGATGATGTACTGCTTGCCGTTCACCATGTAGGTCATTGGCGATCCGGTCACCGGCGCGGGCATATACACGGCGCCCGCGTCTTTGCCCGTGGCCTTGTCATAGGCGCGCATCAACGCTCCCGGAGGATGCTCCGGCGTCGTGGTCCTGAGTCCCTCGCCGGCAATCACCAGAGACTTGGTGATCAGCGTGCCGACGTTGTAGCCCGATTGACCGGTGCGCTCAAGTTTGATGCCCTTCAGCGCGGCATTGTTGCGAATCGCGTCCGGCGTGTCGCCATGCGCGATCTGCCAAACGATCTCTCCCTTATCCAGATTGATCGCGGAGATGGTTCCATACGGAGGCTTGATCAACGGCAAACCCTGTACAGTCAGCCCGCCTGCTCCACCACCTGCCGCCGCTGCCGCAACCGCAGCACCGCCGCGGCCGCCGCGGCCCGCCGCGGGCGCTCTGGTCGGCATCGGCGAATCGGCCCCCGCATTTTCCCCGGGGCCCGCACGATTCGTCGCTTCGCGCCCCGCTGTTCCAGCCACGAAATCCATGTCCGATAAAGTCTTCGGAGGACGCACCAGGCCGATCGGCGTCAGGCACGAGTTGCAAGCATACGCATAAACGATGTGGGTCTCAGGATCGTACGACGCGCCCGGCCAGTTTGTACCGCCGCTCGCGGTGCCCATAGTCAGCGTGGCTAAAGGACCTTCGAGTTTGCTTTCCACGGGCGGCGTGAACACCGGCCCGATGTGATATTTCGCGATCGCGGTCAACGCCGCGTCGCGCATGGCCGGCGTGAAGTCGATCAGATCCTCTTTGAAAACGCCGTTGCGGGCGTAGGAAGGAGGCTTCGTGGGAAATGGCTGCGTGGGCGAATACCACTCGCCTGGAACCGATCCCTTTTCGACCGGCTTCTCCTCGATCGGCCACACCGGCTTGCCCGTCACGCGGTCGAAGACGTACAAAAATCCCTGCTTCGATGGCTGCGCGACCGCCTTAATGGCGCGCCCGTCCACATTGATATCGGCCAGAATCGGTGCCGAGGAGATATCCATATCCCACAGGGGATGGTGGACCAGCTGATAAAACCACTTCACTTTCCCGGTCTTCAAATCAACGCAGACCAGGCTTTCGCCATACAAATTATAGCCAGGGCGATGGCCGCCGTAATAATCGCCGGTCGGCGATTCGACAGGCAGATACACCAATCCGAGCTGCTCATCCACTGTGATCTGCGTCCATACGCCGGTGTTGCCTGTGTACTCGGCCGATCCTTTCTCCCAGGTGTCGTAGCCGGGTTCGGTCTTCGTCGGGATGGTGTGGAAGATCCACAGGCGCTTGCCGGTTTTCACGTCGAAGCCGCGCACGTAACCCTTGTTATTGCGCATGCTCTTCGGCGTCATCCCTTCGCGGAACGCCGCGCCGATAATGATCGTATCCTTGGCAACCACCGGAGCCGATTGCAGCCCGATCTCGCCGGTGGTCAGATCCGGCAGGATGGTCTGGTCATCGTCCAATTTCAAATCGACGATGCCGTTCTTTCCGAACGACGCTACCAACTGGCCGGTCTTCGCGTCGAGACAAACCAACCGGTAACCCGGTGTCACATAAAGAATCCGCTCCTGCTTGCCGTCGGTCCAATACGCGAGCCCTCGGCCCGAAAGCTGCCGCGGAGCCGCCGCGCCCCGTTCTCCTTCACGCTCGCCGTGAACCCACATCAATTCGCCCGTGACTGCATCGAGCGCGATGGCGGCCCTGCGCGATCCGGCGGTGGCGTAGACAACACCGTTGACCATCAGCGGCGTCCCCTCCAGCTTGTACTCAGGCCGGTTGCCGATACTATCGGTCTTGAATCGCCACGCGATTTCGAGCTTGCTGAAATTCGATGCGTTGATCTGGTCCAGTGGCCTGTAGCGGGTGCCGGCCAAGTCGGCGGCGTAGCTGGGCCACTCGCCATCTTTGCTTTTGGTCTGAGCCGACGAACACAGCGCCATGACAACAATCGCGGTCGTCATTTTAAACATATATTTCTCCTAGGCAGGGCATGGCCCTGCCCCACAAACTGGGGATGCCCTGCGGGAGTCCGCTAAGCAATGCTTTTCAATTGCTCGATCCCGGCCTGGATCAGCTTCTTCTGCTCGTCGGTGACATCGAGATTCGGCGGGCGCTGATACGTTTGACGGTTCCCCATCTCCAGGCTGAGCGCGTACTTCATCGGCCCGTACGATCCTACGCCGGCCGAACGGAGCACCGCCTGCGCCGCATGCAGGGTCGCCAGCGCCGCGTCGACGTCCTTGCCCTCGCGGTGCGCCATGAACACATTCGCGATTCGCTTGGTGAACAGATTTCCTTCCGCCAGAATCGCGCCCATTTTCGCATTGAGTGCGGCCTTCAGATTGTTTCCCGTGCCGGTCCTCATGTTGAGTTTCGGAAATTCCCTCAGGTACATCTCGTATTCGGGAACGTCGCCATTGGAATCCTTGATGCCGGCCAGGTTCGGATAATGTTCTAAGCTATGCAGCAGCTCGGCCGTGACCGGCACGGCGCTGGTGCCCGGGATGTGATACAGGTTGATCGGGATTTTCACCTGATCGAAGATCAGCGAATAATACTTCGTCAGCCCGGCGAGCTTGGGGTTCTTGAAATAGAAAGGAGGGATGATTAGCAGCCCGTCGGCGCCGTTCGCTGCCGCATGCTGAGATAATTCGATGGTATCGGGGAAGTTGGTAGTGCCCGATGAGACGATAATCGAAGTGAGCCCGGCGCGGTGTTTCAGAGCCGCCTCCTGGATCTTCTTCCGTTCCGCGATCGAGAACGAAGGATATTCGCCGGTAGTGCCCGTGACCACTACACCGTCGGCGCCCTGATCCTTGAAGTAGGCCATCATGTCGCGATAGTAGGCCTCATCGAACTTCAGATTCTTGTCGCACGGCGTGCAGGCCGCGACCCAGAACAGGCACTTTTCAGTGGATGAGTTTTGAACTTTGGACCCGCGGGGCGCGGCCATTGCCACTCCTGCGCCAACGGCTCCAAGAAACGTTCGTCGCGTGGTTTCTGTCGTCATGGACTTTTCTCCTCTTGGTCATGCATTGTACTACGTTCGAATCGTCCCCAGCCTGCCCGTCCGACAGGTGAGCAGTGAGTCCCCGCCCTCACGGGCCGGGGTTATAACCCCTGGCGTCAGCCCGGGACTCTTTCGCCGATTCACTGCTTGACGTATTTCTTCACACCCTTTTGCAAAACCTCGGCCCCATAAACCGTCCCCTTGCCGTCCGCGCCCACGCCTTCCGCGCCGCTGGTCGCGCCAAGGCCCGTCGTGTTGTCGGGAATGAACGCAGTCACCGTGCCGTCCTTGGCGCTGCCGATGCGAATGCCGCGCTTGAACCCCGGATTGTTGCCCGCATACCCGCCCGTCTCAATCGATTCCGAATCGGCCACATAAATCACATCGTGACTGTCGATGAAAACCCCGCTGGGGCGCCCGAACTGTTTCCACTCTGCCAGAAACTTCCCGTCCTGGTCGAAAATCTGGATGCGGTTGTTGGCGCGGTCGCCGACGAACAGGCGCCCTTGCGAATCGAACGCCAGCGTATGCGGTACTTCAAACTGTCCCGGACCCGACCCGTGGCCGCCCCACTGCTTAATGAATTTTCCGTCCCTGGTGTATTTCAGGACGCGGGCATTGCCCCGCCCACGATCGTGGCCGTCGGAAACAAAAATGTCTCCATTCGGCGCGATCGCCACCGCATTCGGCTGATTGAACAGATCCGGAGTGTCGCCCGTGACGCCCGCCTTGCCCATGGTCATCAACACTTTCCCCTCCGAACTGAATTTGATGACCTGGTGACCTACCGTCTTCGCATCGCGGGCTTGGCCGTCGGCGATCCAGATGTTGTCTTCCTTGTCGATCCAGATGCCGTGGGGAAACGCCAGCAGGCCGCTGCCGAAACTCTTCAGCATCTTCCCAGATTCGTCGAATTCCATGATCGGATCGACGGTCTTGCCCACGCAGCTATTGGCGCCGCAGCGTTCCGCGATCCAGATGTGGCCCTTGGAATCGACCGCCACGGTGCTGGTCGAGCCCCACGTGCGCCCCTCCGGCAGTTTGAACCAGTTCTCGACCGTGCGGTACGGATTCGGCTGCGCGAACAGAGCGAGAGCCGTTCCAAAGAGTGCGTAGCGCAAGCGTCTTGTCACAGTATCCGATTGTACTGCCAATTTTTCCCATTCGCTCACGGTTAGCTAGCGTTTACTCACTTATGTAGAGGTCACCGTTCAAGCTATGTTCAAGGTGCACGACGCGCCTCCCTTCCCTTATGCAAGTAGAACAGTCAGGACCGGCGCGGTTGTGCCGAATCCTTCAATTCCCGAGCGTGGATGACCGCCAATTGGTGGGTTCGCTCCGCGATGAACTCGCGAACCTTGACGCCGCGATTCGGGCGCTGGAGAGTTTGTATTACGCCCGAACCAGCAATTCTTCAGAGCGATGACTAGTCGCGGCACGGCTCAAGACGCATGCGTCACAGGCTGCGGGAAAGTAGCTCGACAGGTGCCCCACCATCCCTTCCAGCGTCAAACGTGGGGCGGGCTATCAGCCGGCAGCCGCCTACCAGGCGGCTTTTGCTGACTGACGAAACGAGCGTGCTGGTAGCCCGCCCCACACGCCGCCTGAGGCAGCCCTTGTGTGTTTGGAGATGCGAACGGTCCCCTAGTCGGCGATCCGCACCAGTTCCCGCAGCAGCGTGAATTTCGATTCCGCGCGCGGCGCTTCCGGCAGCCCGCTCAGCTTCTGCGCCAGCGCGATACAACTCTTCGCAAACCTGCTCTCAGGCGACACCAGGCGCGATCCCAGAATCGCGTTCTTCACCTGCTTATAGTCGTTCGGCAGCGTGGCAAACACTTCGCGCTCCAGAACATCCTCCACATCGCCGATCGAGAGCCCGCCGCGCTCCCAGCGGTTCACCACGATCTGGATCCTGTCCCCGGGAATCTTCACCGCTTCCAGTTCCGCGCATCGCTGGCCCGCCATTTTCAGGGATGGCACCTCCGGCGTGCAGACGATGCAAATGCTGCGCGCCGATTTCACTACTTCCGCCGTTGCTTCGTTCACCACCTCAGGCAGATCGACAAAGACATAGTCGTAACGCTTCTGGACGAAACGCAGCAGCTGGTAATATTGCGCCCAGGTGGGCATAGGGCCGCGCCGCGCTGGATTTGCAGGAAGCAGGTGAATGCCGGACACCCAGACGGAATGCTGCTGCCATTCCACAGGCGTCATTTCACCGGCCTGCTGCAAGGCCTCCGGCAGCCCCGACCGGTTTTTCAAGTCCAGCATAATCGAGAGAATTCCCGACCGGCGGTCCGATTCCACCAGCAGCACTTTCTTGGCGTGGTTAGCGGCCAGTGCCGCCGCCACGTTCAACGCGACAGTGGAGCACCCTCCTCCGGCTTTGGCCGGCAGAAAAGCCAGGATATTATGGTCGGCAACGGCTTGCCCCCGGTGCAGGGCGTCGTAGGAAATGTTCTCTAACTCTTCGTGGGAAAACGGCTCCCGCAAAAGATCCTGAATCCCTGCATCCTCAAAGGTCAGCATCTCTGCTCGATTCCATCGTGGTTTGAATCCCACCACCACGCCCCGGCACCTCGAACCCTTCAGACTGTGCGCCAGGAGCGAGATCGCGGCCCAATCGCCCAGATCCAGCAGAATCAGTTCCGGGTCATGAATCCCGATCAGCCGCATCGCCTCGTGCATGGTACGAATCGGCGATATCTTTCCCACCAGCCGGAAGACACCGGACTCCTGGAGCATGTTTTCGATGACACCCGCCGTTTCGACGTTTGGTGTCAGCACCATGACGCTCAGCAATGGGATTATACCTCCGAAGGTTCTAGGTATAGTTCGTCAGATACGCCGGGTTACTTGAGGATCAGTTGGTCAGTTTCCGCAGTCCAGTTCCGTCGGCGCATGGCCGGGCACCTTCAGCGGAGCTAGCAAATCCCTTATCAACAAGGCATTTAGCTTGGCCAGATCGTTCGCGCGCAAATCGCTCCATCGCGCCAGCGCCGCGCGAGCGTCCTGGCACATCCCGGCGTAAGTCTCAATCACCGAGCTGGCCGGAGGCGAATCGGACTGGCCGACGGCGATCATCAGCCGCGTCAGGTCGCGATTCATCGGCCCCAGGCCAGCCGGGGGCCCGGCGGCATCGGCCAATCCTTTTGCTTTTTCGTCCAGCTCCTTTGCTGCCGCCGCCGCATCGGGCGATTTCGCCGCCACCGCTGTCAGTTCCTTTCGCAATTTCGCGACCTGGTTGTAACCTTCGTAAGTCGCCGCCATGCTGACGGCGACCTTCTGCGCCAGATCCAATTGCCGCTGCAACTCCGCAGTCGAATAATTCAGCCGTGGATCGAGCTTTACCGTAATCGGCTGCTTATAGGTGGTCCCACCGACTGTAAGCCGGATCTCGTACTGGCCCGGCACCACCATCGGCCCCTGCGGTTCGTGCCACGGCGTGTTATGCGGAATCGCATGGTCGGCCAGCGTGTATTCGAAATAGTCGACGTGGATGCCGTAGTAGGTGTACAAAAGCTGGTCGGGATCGGGGTAGCGCAAGTCCCAGACGAACCGGTGCAGCCCCGGAGTCTTCGGCAGCAGAGGAGCCGGCGCCAGCCAGAAATCCGGGACGTTCACTTTATAAGGAAGCGATGTGTCCCCGGTGCTCGAATACGCGCGCACCAGGTTACCGGCCGAATCGAAAACCTCCAGCTTCATCTCGCCCGCCGCAGCCGATTTCAAGTAATAATCGACGATCGCTCCATCCGGAGGATTCTCCGCCGCCGCGAAGTCGGGATTCAACGGCGTATCGGTGTACGTGTCCCACTGCATGCGGACGGCGGGCGCGGGCGCGAACAAATACGCGTTCGATGCCGCAATCTGCGATGTTATCTGCGAGGTCTTCGCCGCCATCTCGCGTAACGGGCTAATGTCGTCGAGAGCCCAAAGGGCCCTTCCATAGGTCGCGACAATTAAATCGTTCTGCTCAATCGCCAAATCGCGGCACCACGCTGCCGGCATATTCAGCTGCAAGGTCTGCCACTGATCCCCTCCGTTGAAAGATACGAACACGCCGGCATCGAGCGCCGCGAAAACCAGGTTGCGATTCTCTGGATCCTCGCGCACCGCCCATGCCGTGCTTTTGGGCAATCCCGCGTTGACCAGTTTCCAATTGCCGCCGAAATCATCGGTGCGGTAAATGCGCGGCGGCGCGGTGGCGATAACGCCGCGCGCGGCGCCCACCATGGCAAACGCCCGCCCCGGCTCGCTGGGCGATGCGTCCATATTCGATATCGTGTCCTGCTTCAGATCGCCCGGCGCGACGTTCTTCCAGGTCGCCCCTCCATCGCGCGTCAGATGAATGAGCCCGTTGTTCGTCGCCGCCCAAATCGTCTTCGCTTCCTTGTGCGAAAACGCCAGCGCGCTGATCGCGCGACCGCCTCCTCGTCCCTCTCTTCGCCTGGTGGCCTCCGGCTCGCCCTCAGGAGTTCCGCCGGCCGTCAGATCGGGGCTCAACGTCTCCCAATGCATCCCTTTATCGTGCGTGGCCAGCAGAAACTGCGTTGCCAGATAAAACGTCTTCGGATCGAGCGGCGAAAAGCCCATCGGCGGCGACCCGCTCTCCCGATACTTGGCCGTCTTCTCAAAAATATGCTGCGTCTGGCCGGTGATTTTATTAATCCGCAAAATCGACCCGTACCAACCCGTCGCGTACAGAAAATTCGCGTCTCCCGGGTCAGGCCCCGGGTCGGGAATAATGCGCGCCGTCTCGAAGCCGTTCGTGGTGTACCAGTCGCGATACGTGATCTGCCCGCCACGCCCGAAAATCGGCGTCGCGATGGTCCCGCTATCCTGCTGCGCCGAGTACATAAAAAAAGGGAAGCCATGGTCGGTCGTCACGTTGTACATCTGCCCGGTCGGCTGGTTGAACCAGGTGGTCCAGGTTCGCCCCGCGTCCATGCTGATCTCCGTGCCCTGGTCGACGGCCAGGATCATGTATTTGTCATTGGTCGGGTCAATCCAGACATAATTAAAATCCGCCCCGCTGGGCGCGCCTGTGTACGACGCCCATGTTTTCCCCGCGTCGGTCGACCGATAGAGCGACGTCTGGGTCGCGAAAAGAATATTCGCATCGCGCGGATCAACGATGATGTCGTGAAACTGCCCTCCGCCGATCATCCGGGGATCGTTGGTGGCACGTTCCCAATGTTCGCCCGCGTCATCGGATCGAAAAATCCCCTGCGCGACGTAATCGTACACCCGCTTGCCTTTGGTACCGGGCGCAACCGCCAGTGCGATGGTCCCGAAGTTCCCTCCCGGCAAGCCCGTGGGATTGGTCTTCTTCCACGTGTGCCCTTCATCCGTCGACCGGACAATCTGCGAATCGGTCGCCGGCGTCAGCACGGGCGCAGCACCGCGCCCACCACCTCCGCCTCCTCGTCCGCCCGCGCTAATCGCACGCGTTCCCGCGTAGACGTTCTTGGGATTATCTGGATCGAACACCAGCCACACGCCGCCGATTTTTTCATCGGGCAACACCGATTTCCAGTTTTTCCCGCCGTCGGTCGATCGTTCGATGCCCTTGTCGGCGGATGCAGCCAGCACGATGTCCGCATTGCGAGGATCGATCACAATGGAACTGACGGAGCGTCCTTCGAGCGCCACCAGATCCCAGCGCCCTCCTCCGTCATTCGAGCGATAAAGCCCCGTGGGAGCGCCCGCGTAAACTGTTTCCGGACGCGACGGCGCAACCGCGACCGCGCCCACGCTGGTGAGATGGATCGAATCGCTGACGCAGGTCCACACCTGCCCTCCGTCGACCGTCTTCCAGACCCCGCTGCCCGCCGTCGCCATGTAATAGACGGCCGGGTTGCCGGGCACACCCGAAACCATGGTGCTCTTGCCGCCGCGGAAAGGGCCGATAAAGCGCCATCTGAGGCCTGCATAAAGATCGGTGTCGACAGTTTGAGCGAACACGGAGCAAGAGAGCAGGAGGACGCTGAAATACTTCATGGGGTTGATCCCGCGATTCTACCTTATTTCGTCAGCATTCCCCCATGGAACCCCGACAGTCATGGAGGGGATGTATCCTGTACGCATGACCTCCGAACAAGCCACTTTTCTGCTCAACACGTATCTTCCCGCATTGAAGAACGAGCATCGGACCACCAAGAACGTCATCGCCGCGATTCCGCTCGATAAAGGCGATTATCGTCCCGATGAAATCTCGAAAAGCGCTTTGGATCTGGCCTGGCATATCGTCGCGGCCGAGAATCGATTCATCGACGCCGTTTTAACAGGCGCGTTCGATTTCACTCCTGCCCCTCGTCCGGAGACGGTGAAAAACTCGGCCGACCTGCTGGCGCTATACCAGCAGGACTTCGAACCGCGCTTTGAGAATCTGTCCCAACTTTCGCCGGAAACGTTGCTCAAAATCGTCGATTTTCGAGGAATGTTTCAAATGCCGGCGGTGATGTATCTCAGCTTCGTGATGCATCACTCGGTCCACCATCGCGGCCAGTTATCCATGTATCTGCGCCCGATGGGAGCGAAGGTGCCCTCGATTTACGGCGAAAGCTACGATGCCGTGCAGGCTCGCAAGGCCGCGCAGCAGAGCGCTTAACGTGCGCCAGTTGCTGCCGTTCCTCCTCGCCAGCGCCCTTTTTGCCGCCGATGCCACTTACGACGGCGCCCGCGTGCACTATGAGAGTTACGGGAAAGGGAAAGAGGCCGTCGTCTTCATCCACGGCTGGACCTGCGATCTGACTTTTTGGCGCGGCCAAGCCCCAGTCTATGAAAAGCACCGCGCGCTGTTGGTGGATCTGCCTGGGCATGGGCAGAGTGAAAAGCCCGACGTCGCCTACACCCAGGAGCGCTTCGCGGACGCGGTAGAAGCGGTCATGAAGCATGCGGGCGTGGACCATGCTGTGTTGGTCGGCCACAGCATGGGAGGCCCGGTCATGCTCACGTTCCTGCGCCTGTTTCCCTCAAAGGCCAAAGCCATTGTCTTCGTCGACGCCTACGTTCCGCAGGCTCCGAAAGACGATGCGAACAAAGCGGCGCAGGCGGCCCGCATGACTCCCTTTTTGAAATCGTTTCATGAGCCGGATTACCGGGACATGACGCAACGAATGATCGAGGGAATGTTCTCCGACAAAACGACGCCGGCCATGCGCGAGGAGATCCGGTCCAAAATGGGCGCCACACCGCAGCATGTGCTGGCTTCGGCGATGGAAGGGATGTTCGCCGTGGAGCCCTTCAAACCAGGGGAATCGTACAACATCCCGGCAATGGCCATCGTGGCTACAGCGCGCCCTGGCGATGAAGCGCAACTTCGAGCGGCATTTCCGAATCTGAGCAAATATGAAGCCTGGCCGGGATCGGGTCACTTCCTGATGATGGAAAGTCCGGACCGATTCAACGCTTCGCTCGAAAATTTTCTATCCTCGATGGAACCCCGACAGTAATGGAGGGGATTCAGCGAACTCCAAAGCAATAAAGCATCCCGCGCGTACGGACGTAAATGCGCCCCTCGCTAAGCGCGGGCGTGGCGTGGACGTCCTCGCCCAGGTCGTTGACGCGCAGCACTTCCCACTGCGCGGCTGCTTTCAACACCGTGATCTTTCCCTCCGTACTGGCCAGAAACACCTTGCCGTCGGCAGCCACGGGCGACGCGTAATATTCGCCCAGCGCATCGCGCGTCCGCCCTTCCTTCAACAATTTTCCGGTCGATGCGTCCACGGAAGTAATGATTCCTCCATCCTTCACCATGAAGAAGACATTCTGGTAGACCAGCGGCGCCGGAATGTACGGCAGGTTTTTCTTAAATCGCCACAGAGCCGCGGTCGGTTGCAACTGGCCACGAGCCTTCTCCGGTTCGAGAGCGATCGCGCCGAACTCGCCGGTGCCCAACGCGCGGGCCTTGTTCCATTCCGCTTCCGTGATAAACCCGTCGCCGTTGTCGTCGATCCAGCCGAAGTGTTCACCCAGGTCTTTGTCGCCCTTGAACTCGTCGTGCGACAGACGCCCGTCGTGATCCTTGTCGTAGGCGGTCAGTTGTGACGCAAACGTCGGCATCATCGGCTCATTGCTGCTCAGCGTGGAGAGAAACAGCTTGTCTCCCACCGCCACGGGCGTGCCGAGGGAGCCTCCCGTGCCAATCGGCATCCACCAGCGCGACTCGCCCGTATCGAGATAATACGAATCGAGACGGCTGCTGCCGAGCACGATCAGCTGCGACTGGAACACCATCGGCGTTGCCCAGCCGATGTCCACCGGACGCGGCGTCTTCCAGCGCTGTTTCCCCGTGTTGCGATCCAAAGCCAGCACGAACGATCCGCTCTGTTGGTCGCAAACCTGCACCACCATGCCGCGCACAATAACCGGCGATGCGGCCATGCCGTAGAAATTTTTGAATGGTCCCAGCGGCGCAATCCAGCGGTCTTTTCCATCGGCCGAATACGCCACCAGCCCGAACTCGGCAAAAAACGCCACGACGCCGTTCTCATCCGCGGCCGGTGTAGGCGACGCCGGGTCGTTGGCGCGAAAAATCGTCTGCGGCTTCTTGCGAACCATCGCCCGCCGCCACAACTCCTTGCCCGTTTTAGCATCGAGGCAGATCGTCAGCAGCTTATCCGGTTGGCTGGCAGTCAAATAAACATGGCCGCCGGCCAGCACCGGAGAGGACTGCCCGTAAGGAATCGCCGCCTTCCAAACAACATTCTTGGTCGGCGAGAACTCGACCGGATACCCAGCAGAGGAATCCACACCGGAACCGTTCGGTCCACGAAATTGCGTCCACTGATCAGCCGTCAGGGTTAGAAAAAGCAGGGTCCAACTCAACATGGTAAATCCCCCGGATCAGCAAAGTATACACGAGCCACTTGTCAGCTTGCCGCCGTTCAGCCCCATGCGTCAGCGGGGGGTTATTGCGGTTCCCAGCGCAAACCCCAAGCTGACGCATGGGGCTGAATTGCCAACAAATCATCCGGTTGAAGGACTAATATCTGCACCGCGACGCCAGCAGCCCCGTCGCCGCGTCAAGGTCGACATCGGCGATCAGCAATCCCTGCTGACCGTACGGCTGGTAGCAGAGCAGCGTCCCATCCGGCCGCACCACTGCCGAGGTGCTCGGCGACCCCGCGCTCGCGCAGTTCGCCATCGCGAAATAACAGGTGTTTTCCGCCGCCCGGCACAACGCCGCTTTCTCGTGAAATGTATTCAAAGGATCGGCGAAGATCGAGGGCGCATAACCGCCGGGTTCCGCTTCGTGAAAATGAGAATGAAACACGATCTGGGCGCCGCGCCGCGCGGACCATCGGACCGTCTCCGGATAGCGCCAGCCTTCGTGGCAGATGGCAATGCCGAACGTCAACCGGCCGGTCTGAAAAATCTGGCGGCCGGCGCCTGCCGTATGCGTGCTTTCCTCGGAAGGATCGATTTGAACCTTGTCCTGAAATCCAGCGATGCTTCCGTCCGGATACACGACCAGCGCGGAGATGACCAGTCCTTCATCGACCACCCGTTCCGTGCCCAGGATCACCGCGATGTTCGCCTTCCCCGCCGCGGCCGCGATCGAGGACCAGGCGCGTTCGAGAAACGCACCATCGGGCGGAGGGATCTTCTTGCCCGCGGCGCGGTAACCCGGAATGAAGCACTCCGGAAAACACACGATGCCCGCGCCTTCGAGCGCCGCCTGCGCGATCGCCTGTTCGGCCAGTCCAACCGACTCGATGGGACTCGCGGGGAACCGCAGGTTGGCGAGCGCAATTCGAAACAGATCCATCTGGCAATCACGATTCTAGCTTGGAGAGCCTGTGACAAACTAATGAACATGCGAATTTTTCGGCTCCTGTTTCTCCCGGCCTGCGTCGTTGCAGCCGCCCAGACCATAACACTCGACATTCCGACACTCGAGCTTTCGGCAAACCAGGAGCTCGATGCGACGAAAACGCCCGGTGCGGCGATCGGCGTCGTCAGCCAAGGACGCTTGATTTACGCCCACGGTTTCGGAACGTCGAACCTGGAGACCGGCGCGCCGGTGACCCCCGCCACTTTGTTCCGGCTCGGATCGACCACGAAAATGATGACCGCGACAGCCGTCGCGACGTTCGCGGCCGAGGGCAAGTTGGACTTCGCGGACCCCGTCGGCAAATATATACCAGGGCTCGATCCGGCGATCGCCGCGCTGACGGTAAATCAAATCCTGAGCCACACGTCGGGTCTGAGAGATGCGGCGGTGATGAACGGCCGTCACGACGACGCGGCGCTGGGCGAGGAAATCAAAGCGTGGAAATCGGACTGGCTGTTCACCAAACCGGGCGCGATTTATTCGTACGCGAATCCAGGCTACTGGCTGGCCGGATTCGTGGCGGAATCGATCGCCGGGAAGCCCTATGCGGACGTGATGCGGGAACGCGTGTTCTCGCCGGCCGGCATGACTTCGACGACGCTGCGTCCGACAATGGCGATGACGCGGGAGCTTTCGCAGGGGCACGATATGGTGGACAAAAAACTCGCCGTGCTGCGGCCCGCGCCAGACAACGCGGCCAACTGGCCGGCCGGATCGGTATTTTCAAATCTCACCGATCTGTCACGCTTCGTGACCGTGTTGATGGACAGCGGGAAGTCGGCGTTTTCGCCAAAGGTTGTGAAGGCTCTCACGACGCCGCACGCCGATATTCCCGGTTCGCAATCAAAGTATGGCTACGGGCTGGACCTGGAGGACCGGGGAGGCTTCCAAGTGTGGACCCACGGAGGGTCGCGCGCCGGATACGGTTCGTTCATCGCGATGATGCCGTCGCTGCACGCGGGACTGATCGTGCTGTGCAATCGGACCGGGGAGAATCTTCCGAAGACCCGCGCAATGATCATGGCCATGCTTGGCGAGCCTTTGCGCGGAGGCGTCCCGATCGAAGAAACCGCGATTCCGGCGAGCGAGTTCGGCAGGTATCTGGGCTCGTATCGCAACGGCGACGCGACGGTGCAGATTGTCACTCGGGCCGGAAAGCTGTTCTTCCGTCAGGCCGAGCTAAAGAAAAGCAGCGACGGTTTCCTGGTCATGAAAACGCCGGATGGAAAGACCGCGGGCCGCGTCTTTCCCGTTTTCGGCCCGGATGGAAAAATCGAGTATCTGCACATGGGCGGCCGGTCGTCGGTGAGAGTGCAGTGATCAGTGCTTGGCGATTTCCACGGCGAACACGTGCGTGGGGCCGAGCATATTCGATCGGAACACGATCCACTTCATGTCCGGCGAAAACGTCACGTTCGGCTCCAGCCGATAATCGTGCTTCGCCATGTTGACCAGCCGCTCGGCTTTGAAAAATCCTGTGTCGATCAGGTTTTCAGAGTCGGGATTCCTGATGCCAGCTACGTCCGGCACGCGTTCGGGGCGGAACAGGTAAATCCACTTGCCATCGGGCGAGCGAGCGACCATTTCACTATCGCCTCCGTCGCCCGCGAATAGCGTGCCGTCCGGCGACACATTGAAATGAACCGACCATTCGTTGCGTTGCAGGTGATACCAGGTGCGCTTGCCTGACGAGACGTTGTAACCAGCCAGCCAGAAGTCCTGGCCGCGCGGTGTTTGCAGATCGTACCAGAGCATTTTGCCGTCGGCCGAGAAAAACTCGTGCCCGGCGATTTCCATGTTCATCGTGCGGGCGTGAATTTTCTTGAGGCCCGATCCGTCGGCGTGAATCGCCCAGATGCGGTCGACTTCATGCCACGTTCCTTCGTGGCAGAACATAATGAGATTCGGATCGGTGGGCGAGAATTGCAGGTGCCCCAACCATTCGTGCTCGCGATGCAGTTCTTTCAATTCCCCGGTTTTCGTATTGACCGTGAACAGCACGCGAGGCGCGCCGGCGCGCGTGGCCATCAGCGTATTGTGGAGGCGCAGATCCTTGGCATCGGCGTAGGTCATCGGCTTGCCATCCGCGCCGACCGCTTCGTAGTTCGGCTGGCCGAAACGCTGATCGGCCGCAGGCAGGCGATTGGCGGGCGGCGCGGCGGGATCGGCGCCGTCTACGAACGTGCCCAGCAGCAGCGTTTCAGCGGCATTCAACGACGAGACGTTGCGTCCCGCGGGCAGCTTCACCACTTCGCGCGTTGCTCCGGTGGAGACGTTCGTTGCATACACGATCGCGGGCGAGTTGCGAGCGGCGGCATCGCGCGCCAGACGCTTGGTGTAGTACACGTCGCCGCTGGTGTGGCCCGCGACCAGCACTGAGACCGGGCCAGCCACCAGAGACTTGATTTCGCGGGTCACCAGATCGATGGTCGCGATGCCTCCACCAGCGGTCGTCACGATCAAATGCTTGCCGTCGGCAGTGTACGCGTTCTGATTGAAGTACAGGCTCTGCGTGCCGTCGTCGACCGAGAGGCGGATCACGCGGTGGCCGGTGTCGGGATCGAGCCATTCTACCGGCAGCCGGTCCTTCGGCAGTTGCGCGAACGCCACACTCAGGAAGGCCAGTGGAAATATGAATCGGCGCATTTCAGTCTCCTATTATCGGATGGCGACGGTGGTTTGGGAATCGAACCAGTGAACGTGTTCGGGGCGGATCCGGAACCACGCCAGGCTATCGATTTCAGCACGCGTGCCGGCGGGGGCGCGCAGAGTGACGAACGCTCCATCGAGCGAGAGGCGGATGAGCGTTTCATTGCCCAGGTCCTCCGTGACCCAGACGCGCGCAGCCGTCCACCCGGGTGCCTGCTCGGTCAAGGAAAACTCGACGTCTTCGGGACGAATGCCAAGCGTCAGCTCGCGGTTCGTGCCGGCGGAACATTCGACGGACAAACCAGCACGGCGAAAAACCCCAGATTCAACTTGACCGGGCAGCAGATTCATGGACGGGCTGCCGACGAATCCGGCAACGAACAGATTCGCTGGCCGATGGTAGATTTCGTGAGGCGTCGCGTACTGCTGAAGAAGGCCGTCCTTTAGGATCGCAATGCGGCTGGCCAGTGTCATGGCTTCCACCTGATCGTGCGTGACGTAGAGCGTGACGACGCCCAACTCATGTTGCAGGTGCTTCAGCTCGGCGCGCATGTCGATGCGCAGACGGGAGTCGAGGTTCGACAGAGGCTCGTCCATGAGAAACGCCTGCGGGCGGCGGATGATGGCCCGGGCCAGGGCAACACGCTGGCGCTCGCCTCCGGAAAGCTGCTTCGGTTGTTTGCGCAATAGATGCGCGAGGCCGAGGCGCGCGGCCACTTTTTCGACCTCGGACGATATTTCGGACGCAGGCCTTCGCCGGACGCGCAGAGGGTAGCCGATGTTTTGGGCGACGGTCATGTGCGGATAAAGCGCGTAGCCTTGAAACACCATCGCGACATCGCGGCGGCTGGGATCGAGCGCCGTGATGTCACGCCCCCGCAGACGGACGGCGCCTTGATCGGGCTCCTCCAACCCCGCTATGATGCGCAACAGCGTCGACTTGCCGCAGCCCGAAGGGCCGAGCAGAACCACAAATTCACCGTCGAGCGTTTCGAGCGTGACGCCGCGCAGAGCGTCGTGAGTGCCGAATCGCTTGCTGACGTTTTCGACGCGTAGGCTCATTTTATGGCCCCTAGCGAAAGGCCGCGGACGAAGTATCGCTGCGCGGCGGAGGCAAAAATCAGCACTGGCAAAATGGCCACCACGCCGGCCGCGCTCATCGCTCCCCACTGAATTTCGTACTGCGTCACATGCGAGGCGATGCCCACCGGCAGCGTCATCGCCGATTCGGTTTGTGAGAGAATCAGCGCGAACAAGAATTCGTTCCAGGCCACGATGAGGCAGAACACCGCGGTCGCCGCGAGGCCTGGGCGCACCAGGGGCAGCACGATTCGAAGCAGGACGCCGAGCCGCGATTCGCCGTCCAGCATGGCGGCTTCTTCAATCTCGCGCGGCAGATCCTCGACGAAGCCGCGCATCATCCAGACCACGAAGGGCAGGTTCAATGCCACGTCGACCAGAATCAGCCCGGCGAGCGTGTTCAGCAGCCGAACTTCGCGCAGCATCAGGAACATCGGAATGATGGTGACGATCGGCGGGAGCATGCGGTTCGAAAGAATCCAGAAGCTGATGCCGTTGGCCCAATCGCCAGGCCAGTGGAATCGCGCCAGTCCGTAGGCAGCGGGCAATCCCAGCGCCAGCGCGATCAGCGTGGAGCAGGTGGAGACGATCAGCGAGTTCAGGAAGTATCTTCCGAATGCGTCGTGCGCGAAGATCCCTTCGTAGTGCCGCAGTGTCGGCGTGAAGTGGAACCACAACGGAGGCGATGCGAACTGGTCGATCTCGGTTTTGAGAGAGATAGTGATCAGCCAGTAAATCGGAGCCAGCGCGAAGGCCATCGCCAGCAGCGCGGCGGTGTATTTGAGGATGGTCTTCATGAAGTCTTGATCAGGCGCATCAGGCTGCGCGCGGCCAGCGTGGTGATAACCAGGCCGACGAACGACATAGCTGCGGCGTAACCGAAGTTCGAAAATCGAAATGCGGTGCGGTAAATGTAAAGGCTGACCGTCTCCGTCGCCGAGCCGGGACCGCCTTGCGTGAGAATAAAAATCTGGTCGAAAATACGCAGCAGATCCATCGATCGCAGCAGCAGCGCCAGCAAGATGGTCGGCTTCAGTAATGGAAGGACAACATCGCGCAGGGTTCGCCAATAACCCGCGCCGTCCACGCGCGCGGCTTCGAGAGGTTCCGAAGGGATGGCTTGCAGGCCCGCGGTCAGCAACAGGAACATAAACGGAGTCCACTGCCACACGTCGACCAGAATCACCGACAGCATGGCCGAGTTGCGTCCGCTGGTCCAGGTCAGGCTTTGCGTGTGGAATCCCAACTGGCGCAACATGCCGTTCAACACGCCGAATTCGGGGTTGTAAATCAGCCTCCAGATGACGGCCGCGACCACCGGCGGAAGCAGCATCGGGGCCAGCAGGCTGACGCGAACCAGCGCCCGTCCATGCGCGAGCGAATCGACCAGCAGCGCCAGCGCGAGGCCGAAAAAGAATTCAAGCGCGAGCGCCGCGAGCGCGTAGAGCAAAGTCTGGCCCGCGGCGACCATGAACAAACGATCCTGAAACAGCCGCGCGTAATGGGCGAGAGTGAATCCGCGCGCGTCACTGATGCTGACTTTCACCAGGTAAAGCAGAGGGTAGATGGAGAGCGCGGCCAGCACCACCATCGCCGGCGCGACCCAGATCAGGCCTGGAGGAACCCGCCTCGTCATTTGCTCCGCTCTAAAATGGCGGCGATTTCATTATTGGCCTGCTGCATCGCCGCCTCCGGCGAGATGGCCCCGGAATTGGCCTGCGACAGCGCGACGCCGAAGGCATTCTCGATTTCGTTCCACTGCTTCGTGCGCGGACGCGGGCGGGCGCCCTCAAGCGCAGCCAGTTGCGCGGGAAAGGCGCGAAATTTCTTCAGCAGATCGGGCGCAAGGAATACGCTGCGCCGCGTGGGAGGATTTCCGCGCAGAGCGGCCTCGGTCAACTGCGGCGCGTCCGTGGCCCAGTAAATAAAATCGAACGCGGCATCGCGATGGGGCGACGCGGCGGGAACGGCGAGCAGCCATGAGCCCAACTCGGCGACTCCCGGCAGGCGCGCTGAAGGCATTTGCGCAAACTCGATCTTGCCGGGGATTTTCGATTTTAACGGGTCGTCCATTGCCGCGATCCACGCCGGCCAGTTGATGCTCATCGCGGCGGTGCCTTGCAACAGGTGCGCGGAAACCTCGTCGGCGTTGAAGCCCGCGTACCCCGGGGGCGAGACCTTGCCCAGTTCCAGCATGAAGCGCAGCGCCTCAATCGCCTCGGGACTGGTGAGACTGGGTTTTCCTTGCGGATCGAAAATATCGCCGCCGAAGGCCCAAAGCAGCGGCATGAAATCGGTGACCGCGGAGTTGCCGGGCGCTGCGCGCATGACGTAGCCGTACATTTTTTCGCCCGCGCCGATGGTTCGCGCGGCTTCGAGAACCTTCTTCCATTGGCCGGGTGCGCTTAACTTGTATTTTTCGAAAAGATCCTTGCGATAGAAGAACAACTGCGAGTTGCCCACGTAAGGCAGCGCGTAAAAAGTTCCCGCATCGCGGCAAACGGCCAGAGTGCTGCCGAGGAAGTCCGCGTCGGGAGGGCGCGGCAAAGGGGTCAAACCGCTGTCGGCCGCAAGCTTCGGAAACCACGGATCGTCCATCATGATCACGTCATAGGCGCCCGTGCGGCTCTCGAGATCGAGCGATTCCTTTTCGAACAGATTCGCGTAGGGAAGCTCGACGACCTCAATGCGGGTGTCGCGCAGTTCGCCCCACTCGTGTGCCGCGGCCTTCAGAGCGCTGCCTTCCACCCCCGCGTTCACGGCAATGGTCAGCGTCTTCTTCGAACCGGAACGCGAGCAGCCCATGAGCAATGCCAGCGCGACCGAAAGCAGGACGCGCATTTACACATTCACCCACTGGCGCGAGTCGACCGAGGCGAGCACCGCATCGAGCACGCTCTGGCAGCGGACGCCATCGGCGAAGGAAGGCGAGCGCGTCTTGCCCATGCGAACGCTCTCGACAAATTGCCACGCCTGATCGTAGCGGTAACCCCAGCGCGGATCGTGCGCATGAACATCACGTGGCGAACCGGGGATTTTCAGGAATTGTTCGGGCACGTCGACGTGGTCCAGCAGGCGCGCCGCGTCCTTGGCCGCATCGCCCAAGGAAACCATCAGGCCCCACGGATCTTGCAATGAAAAGACGGCCGTGCCTTCGGTTCCGTACACTTCGATAAAAAGATTTTCCGTAATTCCCGCACCGCGGCCGGCACAGACGCGCGAGGCTTCGAAGATCCCCGTGGCTCCGCTGGAAAAGGAGGCCAGAAACGCGGACCAGTCGTCCACGTCCGAAGCAGGGTCGTCGCGAAACCGGCGGTCCGCTGCGGACAGAGACGCGATCGGCCCGGCCACCAGTTCGACCATGTGAATGAGATGCGAGCCGATATCGGCCAGCACCCCGGACCCGGCCTGCGCCTTGGTTGATCGCCACCCGAGAAGATGGCCGGACATCGCCATTTGATACGCGCCGCGCACCGTGCGGATCGCGCCCAGTTGGCCCGACGAAACCAGGTGGATCATGTACTGCAAGGCCGGCGTGTAGCGATAGGTGAACGCAGTCATGTGAACGACACCCGCCGCTTCCGCGGCTCGCAGCATCTCACCCGCCCGCGCGGGGTCGAGCGAAAGAGGCTTTTCGCACAGAATGTGCTTGCCGTGCGCGATAGCCTCAATCGCGATCTCATGATGCATGTAATTCGGCGTCGAGTTGACCACGGCCTGAATATCCTCTCGGGCGAGAAGCTCGCGATAGCTGGTGGTGACGGAGGCGACGCCGGTTTTTGCGGCCGCGTTCGGATCCGGGTCGCAGACGGCTGCAATCTCGACGCCGGGACAGAGGCGGAATCCGGGGAAGTGAATCCCCATCGCGGCGCCGCCCGCGCCGATGATACCAATGCGAAGTAGGGGCACGAACAGGAAGTCTATCAAAACTGAAACGGGGGTTACGCGCTTCTCACCAGCACCTGCTTCACCGCGTCCACGCACAGCACCGCCGCGTGCTTTGACGCCGGCTCCAGGCCGCCCACCGCTTCGTCGATAATTTCCGCTCGAAGCGTCCGCAACTCCAGACGCGATTTGCCGGTCATCCATTCGGTGAGCGCCGAACTGGCCGCAATCGACGCTGTGCAGCCGCGCGTTTGGAACCGCACCTCGGCCACGCGCTCATTTTCGAAACGCACTGACAGCCGCAGCATGTCCCCGCAGGCGGGATTGGTGACGTCCACCACCAGCGCCGGCGGCGCCAGCTCGCCCACGTTGCGCGGGTGCTGAAAATGATCGAGCAGGCGCTCTCTATCCATTTCGTGCTTCAATTATCTCTAAAATGCATGTCGTCGCCGCGGTCATTGAACGGGAACAGCGCATCCTGATCTGCCAGCGCCGCGGCGGGCGCCACGCTCATAAATGGGAGTTCCCCGGCGGCAAAATCGAACCCGGCGAGGATGCCCGTTCCGCGCTGGTGCGGGAACTGCGCGAGGAACTCGCAATCAAGGCCGTCATCGGCGCGCTTCTGCACACCGAAACCGTTCGCTACTCCGGCGGTCCCGCCATCCACCTGGAATTTTTTCACGTCACCGATATTTCGGGTGAACCGGTGAACTTGCAGTTCGAGCAGATCGTCTGGGAGCGGCGCGGGAACCTGGCGCGGTACGATTTCCTGGAAGGCGACGTCCGGTTCGTACAGAAACTCGCCGCCGGAGGCGAAAAAGGGGCCAGTGGAGGCCCTGCTGGTCGATCAAGCTGAAAAAGTGCCTGCGGACTATTAAAAAACTCGGATTTAGACGAAACCAAATGCCGGAACTTCCGTATTACCTCCAAAGGAGTTTTCGATGAAGGCAATTCTACTGCTGATGCTGATTGTGGGTGCGGCCGTCTGTTCCATGGCCGGTCCTAATTCCTTTGACGAATGGCGTTATGAATCGCGCGTGGCCCGTCAGGAAGCCCGGCGCGCGCGCGAGGAAGCCCGGCGCGAGGCCCGGCAGGCTGCCGAACAAGCTCGCCACGCACTCCGGCAAGCGCACCGGCAGGCCTTCGAAAGCCGCATCGAGATGCGCCGCGAAGAGCAGCAGTTCCTGCGTGAAATGCGCCAACGCCGGCTCGAAGTGGAACGCGAAGTTCGCGAAACATTCCGCGCCCGTTAGACTCCCCAGCGCTGGGCAACGACGAGCCCGGTGGTGTGGGGCGGGCTACCAGCCCGCAGCCGCCTACCAGGCGGCTCTTTTTGGCGAACGACGTGCCAGTTGCCGCCCAGTGGGCGGCTGCGGGCCGATCGCCCACATGGATCCGCAGTGTTTTCGAGGGTGCGTCCGCCACATCGGCGCTACTCCACCGAAAACGAAAACCCCACCCGCCCGCATCCGCTCGGACTCGTAATTTGAATCGACCCGGTCTGCGCCGCCTGCGCCGGGGCGCGATAGGTCACCTCAAACCGGTTGACCGATTGCGCGTACAGGCTCTCCACTGCGCCGGGAACATCCTGCGGCCGGAGCTCGGCAAACGTTCCTCCCTCTGACGCCAGGCACAGCCCTTGAAAATCCTCCAGGCCGGCCGCGCCCTTCAGCGCGACTCCGTGCAGCGTGATCCGCTCGCTGGCCACAAAGGAGCGCAGCCGCGCGATGTGCCTGTCCACACGGCCAGCGCCCTGCGCCGCAAGAAACAGGAACAGCTTCCGTTTGCCCGAAAATTTGATCATCGCGTCGCTCTGGCGATCGAAGGCGGCGATGGCGTCGTCCGCCGCTCTCTCCTTGGCTCCTGGCGATTCCACAATTTTTCGCAGCGCCTCCCCGGCCGCCAGGAACCCTCGATGGTGGGTCTTCGCGAACACCCCCAGCAGCGATTCCTCGTACGGCAGAGCGGCTTTTTCCAGTGGCGCCGCCGGCTCCGTTCTCGGCTCGTTCAAATACCGGTCTATCCGCCACAAATCTTCGGCGCGCTTGTAGGGAAGGCATCGTTCCATCGCCTCCAGCACCGCCATCGCGTAGGGGTCCGCCGCCGAGGAGAAGCGCGGCAGTATGAATCCGCAGACGATCAGCGCCGGATTCGGCTGCGCCGCGATCTCATAATCCTCGATCAGCGTTCCTCCCTCCCAGAGGGCGAACTGTGTCGGCTTTATGGCGCACAGATCCGGCCGGTCCCCGGACCGCAGCGTGAGGACCAGGCTGCGCTTCGACCCGTTCACCACGGCCGACCAAGTGCGGATCTCGATCGACCCCGCCTCGGCGAGCGTTTTTTCGCGCCTCCGGATCCGGCCCAGCGCCTGCAACACGTTCACCCGCTCGTTGCCGCTCGAGCGCTGGAACCACGCGGTGAGGAACGGCAGAAAGCGAGGGTCGCCCGTTTCGCCCATCGCCCAGGCGGCGCTGGTGCGCGGGCCCGCGTCGTCATGCGCGGCCATTTGGAAGAGCACGCGCAGGCTGTAAAGATCGCCGATGCGGTATAAGCCCACTGCCGCGTTGGCCGACACGCGCGGCGTCTTCGATCGCGCCGCGGTCTGAAGCAGCGAACGCGCATCGCCCGCCTCGAACGTCCACAGCGCCTCCACGGCGTTGGCCTGCACCCGGACATCCTCGTCCAACAAAAGCTTGCCCACCAGCGAGACGCTTTTATTGCTGCATGCGATCAGGAAAGCCGCTTTGGAGCGCACCACCGAATCGGGATAACTCATCAGCTCGCTTTGGAAAAGATAGAATCGCGGCTGCGGCGAAGCCGCTTCCAATACTTCGAGAAGCCGCAACACCCGAGCCGCGCTCGCCACCGATGGAGGCAGCGTGAGAGCCGCGCTCAGCACCCGTTCGAGGTCCGAGTCGATGGGCGCGCCAATTTGAGAAATCACCCGCGCCGCTGCGACGGCGTCTTCGCGCCTCGACCCTCGCGGATCGGCCAGCGCTTCCATCAGCAGGTTGTGTTTCCGCAGCAGGTGCAGCACATAGCGCGCGCCCGCCGGGCAGGCGGCCGTCGCCAGCGCCCGGATCGAAGCCCGGCTGAACGCGTCCTGATCCGAAGACAGCATCTGCTGCAAGGACTGTTTGCGGGATGTGTCTTTTTCGGAGAAGGAATCGAGCAATGCGGCTATGTCCCGATGAAAACAGGTGGTCAAATCCGCTTCGCTCTGAGACAAAACCGGCAGCATCAGGTACCTTATCGGTCCGAGGCCGCCGGTTAGGATGGGAATTCTATCTACTTGGTATCCTGCACGATACCACCGGTGGTGGGCGTGCGGGCGGCCTTCAGCTTCTTGGTATCCAGAGCTTTTTGGACCCATGAATCGGCCACTTCAATCTGCTTCTTATAGTCGTCCGGATTGTCCACCAGGTCGGCGCGCTCGCGGATCAGCAGGTTCATGTACGCCATTGCGTCGTCGTATTCTTTGTCCAGGTCGAGAGCCTTTTGCATATTGGCGATGCCGTCGTCGACCATCGCCGAGTATTTCTCCTTCAGCTCGTCTTTGACCTTCTTGTCCTTCACCGGACCGGGATCTTCGGGCTTCATCCGCAGTTCGGCGCGGGCGGTCATGAGTGCCGGATACCACTTCGCCCACGCGATGACGCCCAGGCTGTAATACGCTTCCTTGTTTTTCGGATCGACTTCGATCAGTTTCTTGTACCACTTCGCCGCTTCGTCGAATTTTTCGACCTTCTTCTCCCCGGTGAGGGAAGACGCCTGGTTGTAAGAGAGCGATGCGAGCGAGGCCAGCGCGGTGGTGTTCTTATCGTCCTTTTCGAGGACTTTCAGAAACTCGTCCTTGGCCATCTGCGCGTATTGGAGGTTTTCCGGCGATTCGGCGCCCGGGATCCATTGCGACATGTAGGATGTCGCCAGGTACAAGCGCGCGTTCGGATTATCCGGATCGAGCGCGGAGGCCTGCTTGAACAACTCCACCGCGTCCCCATATTTTGCGTTCTTGAACGCCGCAATGCCTTTGTTAATGTCGTCGCGCGATTTCAGTTTGTCGCAGCCCGTCGTACTCAACATGACACCCAGTATGAGGATGCCCGTCACGATCCCGGCGCTTACGGAGGAGACTTTGCGCATGCAATTATTGTCCTTTGTCTGGAATCTTATTGTCCAGCTTCAATTTTCGGCGTCATCAGACCAATTTTGTCGATGCCCGCGCCCTTGGCGATATCGATGGCGCGCGCAACGCTCTGAAAATCCAGGTCTTTGTCGCCCCTGACGAAAACCACGCGTTCGGCGCGGGTCTTAAAAATTTCCATCAACCGCTCGCCCAGCTTCGCTTCGGTGACGTCTTCCTGGTTGATCTTCATCGACTTGTCCTTCGCGATCTGGATCACCACCGTGCGGTCCTGGTCCGGCGGAGGAGGCGTATTATCCTTCGGCGGCTGAGGCGCCAGCGCCTCCAGGCCGTGCGGGGTCAAGGGCGTGATCACCATAAAGATGATCAGCAGCACCAGCAGAACGTCGATCAGCGGCGTGACGTTGATCTCAGCCTTTTGTCCGCCGCCACCGCCCAGATTCATTGACATAAAATTTCTCCTGCCTTCGCTCTCGAAGGGAAATTAGAATTCGAAATTAATCGCTTGCCGGCGCCGGTGTGGTCGGCGTCGGATTCTGCTGCTCGGTCAGCAATCCCAGCTGATCGACGCCCGCCGCGCGCAGATTGTCGATCACGTCTTCCACCAGCTCGTACTTGGCCCGCATATCGGCCTTTATGAATACCGTCTTGTCCAACTTGTTCGTCAGCAGATCCTTCACCTTGTTCGGCAGATCGGAGGGGAGCATCTGGGTATTCCCCGGGCTCAACACTACTTTGCCGTCGCGGGTGATCCCCACCAGAACCGCGTCTTCTTTATCCGCATCCTTCATCGCGACCGGATTCTTCGCCTTCACCATCTCGACGGTCACGCCATGCTGCAACATCGGCGTGATCACCATGAAGATGATCAACAGTACGAGCATCACGTCCACCATCGGGGTGACGTTGATGTCGGAGACCACCGCCTGCGCTGTCATTTTTTTCATAAACGGCTCCTCAATTCCAACCTGGGCCACAGGAAAACTCCACGGCCTCACCACAAATCGGACCCGTAACGCGCCGCCGGTTTTAGGCCGGCGGCGCGCTCCGGAATTTCAACCCGCTTGAAACGTGCTATTTCCCAGCGCCGGCTTTTTGCGAGCGCTTCAGGAAGTAGTCCACCAGCTCGGAGCTCGAGTTCCCCATCTCGACGTCGAACGCTTCCACGCGGTTGGTGAAATAGTTGAACGCCCAGACGGCGGGAATAGCCACGAACAGACCGACGGCGGTGGTCACCAGGGCTTCCGAAATACCGCCTGCGACCGCGCCCAGTCCAGTCGACTTTTCTTGCGAAATGCCCTTGAACGCGTTGATGATGCCCAGCACCGTTCCCAGCAGCCCAACGAACGGCGACGACGAACCGATGGTCGCCAAGCTCGAAATGCCGCGCTTCAGTTCGGCGTGCACGATGGCTTCGGCGCGTTCGAGAGCGCGTTTCGACGCCTCGATTTCCTCGCCCGAAATGTCCGAGCTTAACTGATGCGCGCGGAATTCCTGCAAACCGGCTACGACAACCTTGGCCAGGTGGCTCTTGCTGTAACGATCGGCAATCTTGATCGCTTCGTCGAGCTTTCCTTCCCGCAGCGCGCCGGCAACGGCCGGAGCGAACTGACGTGACTGATTCCTGGCGCCGTTGAAGGCGATGACACGATCGATCATGACGCCGATCGACCATGCCGACATAATAAACAGCGTGAGCACGATGAGTTTGGCGGGCCAGCTCATCTGCTTGAACATCGACACCACGTCGAAGCCTACTGCGGGCGCCGCTTCTTGAAGAAGCATGAGAGCCCAGACCTGCAATTGTAGAACCATTTTTTTCTCCTGCGAGTTGAAATTAAAAAACGGGCGATTTTCGTCGCCCGTTTCGTGTACCTACTGACTCAATGTGAAGTTCACATCAATCTGTGTGATCACTTCCACCGGCTCGTTGTTTAAGAGAGTCGGCTTGTAAATCCATTGCTTCACTGCTTCCTGCGCGGCCGCAACCAGCAGCGGGTGCCCGCTGACCAGTTGCAGATTCTGAATCGTGCCGTCCTTGCCGATAATGGCCGTGAACCGCACCTGCCCCGAAATGCGCGCCTGCTTGGCGAGAGGGGGATAAACCGGGGTTACCTTCTTAATCAGGTTGGCCGCCTGCACGTTGCCGCCGACGCGTACGCGCGTCGGGGTGGCGGCCTTCACTTCCTTTACCGCGGGCGGAGGCGCGGCCGACGGAATGCCGCCGATAATGCCGCCAATCACACCACCCGGCGCGCCGCCCGGGACGCCGCCCGGAACACCGCCGACGACTCCACCCGAGCTGGCGGAAGGCGGAAGGTCCTCTTCCGTAATCTGGGCGATCTGTTTGGGAATTTCTTTCGGAGCGATCAGCTTGCCCGCGTCGAACTGGCGCGGAGCGACTTTGACAATCTTTACCGGCGCGGCCGGAGGCGGAGGCGGCGGAGGAGGTGGCGGAGGAGGAGCCGTCAGGAACGTCGTCAACGACGCTTTCGGCAGCACGTCCGTCCAGATCAGCGGGATCAGGATCAGGATCACCACGACCAGCATCTGCCCTCCGAACGAGAGCAGCACGGTCCAGCTCTTATGCGTTTTCCCGGTACCGTCTACGAAGGATTGTTCGAACATTTCCCTTGCCTCCCCATTTATGATTACGCCGCGTTTTTCCTCTTCGCGTCCTGCTTCCGCGCATCCACGAAGTTCTGGAAGAATATCAGGATTGGACTGGCAATGTAAACCGACGAGTACGTACCCACCAGGATTCCCATCACCAGCGCGAACGAAAAGCCGTTCAAAACTTCACCACCGAACCACCATAAGGACAGCGCTGTCAGCAGCGTCAGGCCGCTGGTTAACACCGTCCTCGACAGCGTCTGATTCACGCTCAGATTCACGATCGTTTCCAGTTTTTCCCGCCGCACGATCTTCAGATTCTCGCGAATCCGGTCGAAGGTCACAATCGTGTCGTTCATCGAATACCCAACCAGCGTCAGCAGCGCCGCCACCACGGTCAGCGAAATATCCTTGTGGAACAATGAGAATAACCCAATCGTGATGATCGTGTCATGGAACACCGCCACCACCGCCGCCACCCCGTAAATCCACTCGAAGCGGAACGCGATGTATACCAGCATCCCCGCCAGCGCGAACAACGTGGCGCGCAACCCTTGCGCCTTTAGGTCCGATCCGATCTTGGGACCGACCATCTCCGCCGACAGAATCGTAAACGGCCCAAGATTACACTCCTGTTTTAACGCTGAAATGATGGCCGGAGTTACGCCCTTCACCGAAGAAAGTTCATCGAAGGAGTTAATGATTCCACCCTTCGACGCCCGCGTGTCTTGAATCGCCTTCACCACCTCTTCCAGTTCCTGCTCGGAAAGCGGCACGCCCGCCGCCAGCAGCGGACCACGCAAACGATCGGCCAGCTGCGCCATGGAAGAGTTGTTCAGGTCCAGCTTGCCGCCCGGATCGGCGAACATGCCGCGTAAGGTTTCCTCGATCAATTGGCGGCTCTGGTTCAACTGCGCCTCGCCTTGAATCTCGGTGCCCACCAGGACTTCGTTCTTGCCCGAAATTTGCTGAACGGAAATTTCACCCTTGATCTTTTTCCCCAACGCCGCCCGGATCTGATCGAGCGGCGGTTGAGCGTTGAACTTCAACATCATCTCCGCGCCACCCTTAAAATCAATCCCGTACGTCGGCCCACCGTGTATCGCCAGACTCGTCAAGCCGGCCCCCGTCAAAATCAGCGATGCGATGATGAACGGCCACTTCTTGCCGAGAAAATCGTAATTTGTATTCTTAAATAATTCCATTAGCCTATACTGCCGGCTTACTGTTAACAGACACCGGCCACCGTTCTAAAGTTCCCGCTTCAGCTTGTTGAAAAAGGGGACAACCTACTCTGTCCCTCGCTCGAAAACCGCGGACTTATCAAAACCTCGGCAGTGGACAGAGCGGGCTGTCCCCTTTTTCAACAAGCTCCTAACCGCCCGGCAGGTTTCCCACCATATCACAAAAAACCGGGCAGTTCAAACCGCTTCAGATACTTATAGTTACCTCTCTCTTTTGCGCTCCCAGCTCCCAATCGAAAATCGTTCTCGATACGAACACCGCGGTAAAAACATTGGCGCATAAACCGATCACCAGGGTCACCGCGAAGCCCTGCACCGGCCCCGTCCCGAACAGGAAGAGGAACGCGCAGGATACGATCGTGGTCACGTGTGTATCGATGATCGTCAAAAAAGCCTTGCTGAAACCCGCATCCACCGCCGCGATCACCGCTTTACCGGACCGCAGTTCTTCGCGGATGCGCTCGAAAATCAGTACGTTCGAATCCACCGCCATACCGATGGTCAAAATGATGCCCGCGATTCCCGGCAGCGTCAGCACCGCGCCGAAATAACTCAGCGCGGCAATCAGAATGATCGCATTCAAAATCAGAGCCAGCGTCGCGTTGATGCCGCTCTTCTTGTAATACACCAGCATCACGAACACCACCGCGATCACACCGGCGATGCCGGCATACATTCCTTCTTTAATCGAATCCGAACCCAGCGACGCGCCCACTGCGCGCTCTTCCAGGTACTCCACACTGGCCGGCATGGCTCCGGCTTTCAGATTGAGAGCCAGGTCGGCCGCGTTGTCATGGCTGCCCATGCCTTCGATCACGCCGTTGTCGGAAATTTTCGCGTTGATCACTGGCGCGCTCAGCACCACGTTATCCAACACGATCGCCAGACGGTCGTGAATATGCGCTCCCGTGAACCGTTCAAAACGTTTCGCCGCATCCTGCGCCAGGACGAATTCCGTCTCCCATCCGCGATCCTGCGATTGCTGCGGACGCGCGTCGCGAATGTCGCGATTTAAAACCACAGGCGTCCTCGCCAGCAGCCACAGCTGCGGCTGAGCGCCGCCCTCGGCCCGCCCCTTCACGAACATCGAGTCGAGAGGCAGCACGCCTCCCTTGCTCTGCATTCCTTCCTCGCGCGATCCGAACGGACCGCCCTTCACTTCATACAATCCCAAATTCGCCGCCGTGCTCAGAATCTGCTTCACATGCGCCGGATCGTCCACGCCCGGCAGCTGCACCAGCAACTGCGCCTCGTTGGCTCCGCCGCCGCGCGATTGCACCGACGCTTCGCTCAAACCAAGCTGATTAATCTTGTTCGCAATCGTGGCCTTCGTCTGCGACAGCGCGTCAGCTTTGATCTTCAGCACTTCGGTCTGCTTCAGGTTCATCCGGAAATCGGTCGGATTCACGTTGGTCAGCACCCAGCCGTTGCCGAAGTTGTCGTTCACGATCTGCCGGAAGTTCCCGGCCTGCGTCGCCGGAATACCCGCGATGTTGATCTGAACATTTCCCGCATCGGCGAGCGTCTGCGGATCGGTGTGAATCATGTCGGCGAATTGAATGCCCGCCTTCGCGCATTCATCCTTCAACCGCGCGATCACCGCGTCGGCTTCGCTCTTGAACGCGTCCTGAAGATGGACCTCAATAACGAGGTGGCTGCCGCCGCGCAGATCGAGACCGAGGCGGATATTGCTGTTCCAGTTCGCGATCAGCTCGGCCTTCGACTTCGGGATCCCGATAATGCCGTATACGCAAACCAGAATGACCACGATGATGGCCAGGAGACGAAATTTAAGATTGCTTGTCATTTGAATTTACTATTTCTTTTCCTCAACGGGCTTGGCGGCGTCCACCAGGCTCGACACCGCGCTGCGCATCACCTGCAGCTTGATGTTGTCCGGCTTCACGCGCAGGATCAGCGTCGTGTCGGTCAGGCTCACGATCGTCCCCACGATGCCGCCCGTGGTCAGGACGTCGGTGCCGGTCTGCAGGTTCGATAACATCTGTGCCTGCTGTTTCTTCTGCTTCTGCATCGGCATGAAGACCAGGAAATAAAAAATGGCGACAATAAAGATGAGCGGCAAAAAGCTCATCAATGGATTTGTCTGCGCCGTGGGCGCGGCCGTCTGCAAGAGGAAAAAGCCTAAATATTGCATTTATTGTCCCGCGCGACTCGCGCGAAGATACTCCGGGTACTTCCCAATCAATATAGCCTGCCTTATCTCTCTCATGATGTCAAGGTACCGCGTCAGGTTATGCAGCGTCGCGAGGGTCGAAAACGTCATTTCCCCCGCTTGAAACAGGTGTCTGAGATAAGCGCGGGGAAAGTTCCGGCACGTATAGCACCCGCACGTCTCATCCACCGGCGCCGGATCGTCTTTATACTGCGTCTGCTTGATCGAAATTTTTCCGGATCTCGCAAATAAACAGCCGTTTCGGGCATTCCGCGACGGCAGAACGCAGTCCATCATATCCACTCCGCGCGCCACGTACTCGGCCAACTCTTCCGGCATGCCTACACCCATCGCGTATCTTGGACGATCCCTGGGCAGCAGCGGAGTCGTAATCTCCGCCATCTCCAGCGACAACGGCCGAGGCTCGCCCACCGATAATCCGCCGATCGCGTACCCGCGCGCGTTGAGCTCAACTAACTGTTCCGCGCACTCACGCCGCAAATCCGCGTACATGGACCCTTGGACGATAGGAAACACCGCCCGGTTGCCATCGTCATGCTTGCGAAAATGTTCCATCGCAGTTCGAGCCCACCGGACGGTTCGTTGGGTGGAGAGATGCGCAGCATCTCGATCACATGGATGTGATATGCACTCGTCCAGCACCATCATGATGTCGCTGCCCAGCGCCAGTTGCACATCGATGGTCGATTCCGGCGTAAACATGTGCGCATCGCCGTTCAGATGCGAATGAAAAAGGACACCCTCTTCGGTGATCTTCCGCAGGCTGTTCAGGCTGAAGACCTGAAACCCTCCCGAATCGGTGAGAATCGCGCGAGGCCAGTTCATGAAGCCGTGCAATCCGCCCAATCGCCGCACCGTCTCATGCCCCGGCCGCAGATACAAATGATAGGTATTGCTCAGTATGATCTTGGCGTCGAGATCGCTCACCAGATCGCGCGGCAGCACGCCCTTCACCGCCGCCTGCGTCCCCACCGGCATAAACACCGGCGTCTCCACATCGCCATGTGCAGTGTGCAAAATCCCCGCCCTCGCACCTGTTGAGGGACAAATAGCCTGCAACTCAAAATGAAACACTGAAGCTCCAGTGTATTTGATCTGGGTCAAATGTGCGAAAAATGGGGACAGCCTACTCTGTCCCAAGGTGCCAGGATCGGCGAGCCCACGTTCCACCCTGCGTCGCCAGTGGACAGAGCGGGCTGTCCCTATTTTTCGCCCCATGCTCACTCTGGCTTCTGGCTCCTTCTGGGGTACACTGCGAAGATCGTGAAACGAGCCCTCCTTTTTCTCCCTTTGGCGCTCCTGGCCCAGGCCCCTCCGCGACTGGCCACGGGTTTCGATTCCATCACAGCCTCCGACCTCCGCGCGGACTTGACCTTCCTCGCCTCCGACGCCCTCGAAGGACGCATGTCGCTCGAACGCGGCTCCGAAGTCGCCATCCAGTGGATCGCCGCCGAATTTGCCAAGGCCGGATTGAAGCCGATCGCCGACGGTTCGTACCTTCAGCCCGTCCCCCTTGTCGAATACCGCGCCGACCGCCAGCTTTCTTCGCTCAACCTGACCATCAGCGGTAAAACTGAGACGCTCCAAGCCACCGGGAGCTACCCCAACGACGGAAATTATTCCGGAAAAATCGTCTTCGCCGGCTTCGGCATCACCGCCCCCGAGCTCGACTACGACGATTACAAATCCATCGACGCCAAAGGCAAAATCGTCCTCGTCTTCAATCACGAACCGCAGGAAGACGACGCCAAATCGATTTTCAACGGCAAAGGCAACACACGGTACGCCAATGCCCGCGCGAAGATGTTCATCGCCGCCCGTCACGGAGCCGTCGCCATGCTGGTCATGCCCGACCCGAATCACCCCAAGGGCATGGTCCGCGGTCCTCTCGACAACGCGCAAGCCCGTCAGCAGTCCCCCAGAACGCCTCGCCCGATTCAAGCAATCGCCGACGAAGCGTCCATCCCCGCTTTCAACATCAACGCCGCGGCCGCCGAAAAACTCCTTCCGAACGCCAGTGCCATCCAGTCCTCCATCGACGCGACGCTAAAACCCTCGTCCAGGCCCCTTGATGCGGAGGCAGCTCTTCACATAGTGAATGCCCTGAGAAAACGCCAGCTTTCTTACAACGTCGTCGGCCTGCTCGAAGGCAGCGATCCCGCGCTCTCAGCCGAGACGATTATTGTGAGCGCCCACTACGATCACGAGGGCCTGGCTGCCGGTGGCGGCATTTATCATGGAGCCGACGACAACGGCTCCGGCACCGTGGGCGTCGTCGCCTTGGCCAAGGCCTTCACGAAAAATCCCGCCAAGCCGAAACGCTCGATTCTCTTCAACGTCTACGCCGCCGAGGAGCGAGGACTGCTCGGCGCATATTACTACGCCGCCCACCCCCTCCGCCCTCTCGCGACCACGAGAGCCGTCATCAACTTCGATATGATCGGCCGCAACGAAGCCCCCAGCACTCAGACTAACGGCCTGATCGAAATCGCCCCCGACACTTCGAACGAAGTAAACATCATCGGAACGAAATACAGTCCCGATTATCGAGCCACCGTCGTCAAGTCGAACGAATACGCTGGCCTGCACCTCAACTACAAATGGGACGAAGACACCGTCCTAAGCGTCCTGTTCCGCAGCGACCAGTATCCGTTCCTGATGCACGATATCCCCGCCATGTGGTGGTTCACAGGCTTCCATCCCGACTATCACCAGACCACGGACACCGCGGACAAAATCAACTACGCGAAGATGGAAAAAATCCTCAAACTCGCCTATATCAGCGCCTTCGATTTCGGAGACGCGAAAAATCCCCCGAAGTTCGTCCCCCGCCCCGCCCTCTAGCTTTTTAGCTTTTTCAGCATCAAAGTGGGGCGGGCCAGGGGCCCGCAGCCGCCTACCAGGCGGCTCTTCTCGGCTTTTCCCCTGCGTCTGAGCGCCTTTGCGTGAACGTTTTACAACTCCCAACCGGAGAACGGCCCGCATCCTCCCGTATACACTGTCACAGGCCGGGGAAACTCCGGCTGCCGCCTGAAAAATGGAACACTTTGATTCGATGAGAAATAATTTCGCGTTATGGGGCGTTATTTTAACGCGAGAGGCGTTTGTGGGCCAGGGCCGCGCCCTGCCGGAAGCAGATGTGACTGCTACCATGAAGGTTCACCCTAGCTATGGCCCTGCGCTTCTACAACACTCTTACGCAACAAGTCGAGCCCTTCGCTCCTCTCCACGGAAATGTGGTCAGAATGTACACCTGCGGGCCCACGGTCTACAATTTCGTCCACATCGGGAACCTGCGGACGTTCACGTTTCAGGACCTCCTGCGCCGCTGGCTGCGCGCCCGTGGCTATGAACTGGACCACGTGATGAACATCACCGACGTGGAGGATAAAATCATCCGCAACGCTGCCGCCGAACACAAGACCATCGCCGAATACACTGCCGTCTACACGCAGGCCTTCTTCGACGACATCGCCACACTGCGCCTGGAACAACCGGAGCGCTGGGTGAAGGCGACGGAGCACATCGACGACATGGCGTCGGCTATCGAAAAACTCCGCGACCGCGGCTTTACCTACTTGAGCGATGGTTCCGTCTATTACCGCATCGCGAATTTCCCGACCTACGGAAAACTCTCGCACAACGATTTCAGCGGCATCCGCTCCGGCGCCCGCGTCGACGTGGATGAATACGACAAAGCCGACGCTCGCGACTTCGTCCTCTGGAAAGCGCAGAAAGACGGCGAACCCGCATGGGAAACGCCTCTAGGCCCGGGGCGGCCGGGCTGGCACATTGAGTGCTCCGTGATGGCGATGAAGTATCTGGGCGAAACGCTCGACATCCACACCGGCGGCGTCGACTTGACGTTTCCCCATCACGAAAATGAGATCGCCCAATCCGAAGCGCTCACCGGAAAACCGTTCGTCCGCTACTGGCTACACGCCGAGCATCTGTTCGTCGACGGACAGAAAATGTCGAAATCGCTGGGAAATTTCTACACTCTGCGGGATCTTCTTGGCAAGGGCTACACGCCCGAAGTGATCCGCTACCAGCTGGCGGCGGTTCCGTATCGCAAAAAATTGAACTTCACTTTCGACGGATTGAAAGCCGCCGCGACGTCCATCGATCGGCTGCGCAACTACAAACTGCGCCTGGAAACCGCGAAACTCGCCGACGGAACGAATGAAAAACTGGTGGAGCGCACCGACGCCGCGACCAAAGCCTTTAACGAAGCTCTGGACGACGATCTGAACACCGCCGAAGCGCTGGCCGCCGCCTTCGAATACATCCGCGACACCAACACGGCCATGGACGCAGGCGATTTTTTAGCCGGCAACGCGCCCGGCGCGTTCGAATTCCTGACCCACTTCGACTCGGTGTTCGACATCCTGAAACCGTCACCTAATCTCGCAGGCACCACCGATGAATTATCGGATGCCGACGTCGAAGCCAAAATCGCCGAACGCAACGCGGCGAAAAAATCGAAGGATTTCGCCCGCGCCGATCAGGTCCGCAAGGACCTCGCCGCGCGTGGCATCATTCTTGAGGACACCAAGGAAGGTGTCCGCTGGAAGCGGTCATGAAGCTTGAATCAAAAGCGATCCATTTCGCCGACCGCAAACGCGGCAACGGTTGCGTGCCCAGCACGACGCCGATCCACACGGCCACCACCTATGTCTACGATTCGATGGACGCCCTCGACCGTATTTTCGGCGGCGAGGACGAGGGGCAGTCTTACGGCCGTTACGACAATCCGACGCGCAACGCGCTGGCCGATCTCGTAAACGAATTAGAAGGCGGAGCAGGCGCGATCGCCTGCGCCTCCGGCATGAGTGCGCTGCACTTGGGGCTCCTCGCCGCGCTGCTCGACCGTCCGAAACGGGTGGTCGCCGCCAACGCCCTTTATGGCGCGACGACCAACTTATTGATGAGCGTTTTCGGCCCGATGGGCGTCGAAATCACTCTGGCCGACGTCTGCGATCTCGCCGCATTTGAAGAAGCCGTCACCGAAGCCAAGCCCGGCGCGGTGATCATGGAGACGGTGTCGAACCCGCTGCTCCGCGTCGCCGCGCTCGATAGCATCGCGGAAATCTGTAAGCACGCGAACGCGCCGCTGATTGTCGACAACACCTTCGCCACGCCGATGCTGGTGCGTCCTCTGGAACTCGGCGCGAGCATCGTCGTCCACAGCGCGACGAAATACATGGCCGGCCACGGCGACGTGCTGGGCGGCGTCATCATCGCCGACGAAGAAAATTTCCCGTCGATCCGCACTCTTTCCCGAACCATCGGCCCGACGATGAGCCCCTTCGACAGTTACCTGACGATGCGGGGGATCAAGACAATGCCTCTGCGCGTCGAGCGTCAATGCGCGAACGCCTGCAAAGTGGCCTCGTGGCTATCGGAGCACCCGAAGGTGGAGCGCGTCTACTTCACCGGCGACCCCAAACATCCCGACGCCGCAACCATCGCGCGTCTCTTCCCGAAAACTCTGCAGGGCGCAATGCTGGCGTTCGACCTGAGAAGCGCCGGAAAGTCCGAGGTCTTCCGCTTCATGGAAGCGCTGAAAATGATCGTCCCAGCAACCTCGCTGGGCGACGTCCACACCATGGTTCTTTATCCCGCAATGGCCTCGCATCGCGAAATTTCCGCGAAAATGCGCCACCGCCTTGGCATCGGCGACGGCCTGATCCGCATGTCCATCGGCATTGAAGCGGTCGAGGACATCGTTGCGGATCTGGAACAAGCTCTGGCTCAGTAATCCCTCCATGACTGTCGGGGTTCCATTGGAATTTCTGTGGAACCCCGACAGTCATGGAGGGGATCGAAGCGGCAACTTGACATCAATTTTGCTATTCTGAAATTTAGATGAACGCCCACCTCCATCATCATCACCACAACCTGAGGCGGGTTCTCTCTTAATTTTCGAAATCAACGAAACTTCAAAGAGCCCGCCCGAAACGGTGGGCTT